>JAABUN010006747.1_pt1 | contig 12953 bp, 11 predicted proteins | sample 5559311 | NCBI WGS metagenome assembly JAABUN01 (sample SAMN10711877, study PRJNA513370) | rock metagenome | isolation source: Antarctica rocks | place: Antarctica: Victoria Land, Siegfried Peak sud | reverse complement strand
GCGATCCTCCTCGCGCCGGTCGACCTGCTCTGGAACGGCGGCATCGGCACCTACGTCAAGGCCTCGACCGAGGGCAACGGGGAGATCGGTGACCGCGCCAACGACGCGATCCGGGTCAGCGGCAGCGATCTGCGGGCCAAGGTGGTGGGAGAGGGCGGCAACCTCGGGTGCAGCCAGCTGGGCCGGATCGAGGCGGCCTTCGCCGGCGTGCGGATCAACACCGATGCCATCGACAACTCGGCCGGCGTCGACACGAGCGACCACGAGGTCAACATCAAGATCCTGCTCACCGGGATGATGCACGCGGGCGACATGACGCTCAAGCAGCGCAACACCCTGCTGGTGTCGATGACCGACGAGGTCGCCGCGCAGGTGCTGCGGGACAACTACGAGCAGAACGTCCTGCTCGGCAACGCCCGGGCCCAGGAGCACTCGATGCTGCCCGTGCACCAACGGCTGATCCACTGGCTGGAGGAGCGTGGTGACCTCGACCGGGCTCTGGAGTTCCTCCCCAGCGACGCCGAGATCGGCAAGCGCCACGCCGACGGCCGGGGCCTGAAGTCGCCGGAGTTCTCGGTCCTCGTCGCCTACGCCAAGCTCGCCCTCAAGGACGACCTGCTGCCGTCCGCCCTGCCCGACGACGCGTGGTTCCAGCGGACGCTGACCGGCTACTTCGCGGAGCCGATCCCCTCGGCCTATGCGGCCGAGCTGAGCTCACACCCGCTGCGTCGGGAGATCATCACGAACTCCGTCGTCAACTCGATGGTCAACCGCGGCGGCATCACCTTCGCCTTCCGCGCCGCGGAGGAGACCGGCGCCGGGCCCGAGCTCATCGCCCGCGCCTTCGTCGTATGCCGTGAGGTGTTCGGCCTCGCGTCCTACGTCGCCGACGTCGAGGCCCTCGACAGCGTCGTCTCGACGCGGACCCAGACGGCGCTCTACCTCGAGTTCCGGCGGCTGCTCGACCGGGGCGTGCGCTGGTTCCTCACGACCCGTCCGTCGACTATCGACGTCGGCGCGGAGGTCGCGCGCTTCCAGGGCCACGTGGCCGAGCTCGCGCCGCAGGTCCCCGGCCTCCTGCAGGGCGCCGAGCGCAAGCGGCTCGAACGCCGCGCCAAGGAGCTGGAAAAAGTGGGCGCCCCAACGGAGTTCGCTCTGCGTGCCGCGAGCCTGCTCGACCAGTTCTCCCTGCTGGACGCGATCGAGATCGCAGAGGAGATGGACGTGCCGGTCGCTGATGTCGTGGGCGTGTACTACTACGCTTCCGAGAAGTTCAGCATCGACGAGATGCTCTCGCGGGTGAGCCAGCTGCCACGTGACGACCGCTGGGACGCCCTTGCCCGGGGGGCCATGCGCGACGACCTGTATGCCGTGCTGGACTCCCTCACGAGGTCGGTCCTCGCGACCAGCGAACCGGGGGGCACCCCGGCTGAGCGGTTCGAGGCGTGGGCGCTCGCGAACAACGATGCCCTCATCCGGGCCAGGACCGCCCTCGGCGGGATCGAACGGCTCGAGCACGCCGGCATCGCCGCTCTCTCGGTGGCCCTGCGCACCCTGCGGGGGGTGCTGCGCAGCGGAGGCCGGACGGCCTGACCCCCGTTGAGGCGTTGACAGCTGCGCAGCCGAGGACGTCTCAACCGGCCCGACCCCCGGCGGTCGGCAGCTCCCGAGTCGAAGGTGCGGTCGCGGCTGTCGTGGACCCGGCGACTACGCTCACCCTGTGCCCACGCTCGCCGAGCTCCTGCACGAGCACTCGGAGCTCGAGGCAGCCGACATCGAGTGGCTCCATCTGCTCGTCGGTGACTGGCAGCTGCTCTCCGACCTCTCCTTCGCCGACCTCGTCCTCTGGGTCCGCGATTCGAAGGTGCAGTGGCGGGCCGTGGCCCACATCCGCCCGACGACCGGCCAGATGGTCTTTTTCGAGGACCAGGTGGGGGTCCGGGGCACCCTCGCCCGGGCCGAGACGCTGGAGCAGGCCTTCGCCGAGCGCCGGATCGTGCATGAACGTGACACGGAGTGGCGCGACGACCTCCCTCTCCGAGAGGAGTCCATCCCCGTCGTGCGCAAGGGCCGCTCCATCGCCGTGCTGACCCGGCATACCAACCTCTCCATGATGCGCACCCCCAGTCGCCTGGAGCTGACCTACCTCGCGACCGCTGACGCCCTCTCGCGGATGGTGGCCGCGGGGGAGTTCCCGCACGCGTCGGCGCCGACCGGGCTGCGCCGCGGCGCGCCGCGGGTTGGGGACGGCGTGCTGCGCCTCGACTACGAGGGGATCATCAGCTATGCCAGCCCCAACGCCATCTCCGCGATCCACCGGCTGGGATACGTCGGTGACGTCATCGGGGGGTCGCTCTCGCAGATCGTCACCACGGTGCTGCGCGACAGCTCGCCCGTCGATGAGGGGCTGCCCTTCGTCCTGACCGGCCGCCAGCCGTGGCGCACCGAGGTGGGCAGCCGCGGGGCGGTGATCACGATGCGGGCCATCCCGCTCACCGAGGCGGGCCAGCGGTTCGGCGCGGTTCTGCTCCTGCGGGACGTCAGCGAGCTGCGCCGGCGTGAGCAGGAGCTGCTGACCAAGGACGCGACCATCCGCGAGATCCACCACCGGGTCAAGAACAACCTGCAGTCGGTCGCCGCCCTGCTGCGCCTGCAGGCCCGGCGCAGCGCCGACGAGCAGAGCAAGGCGGCGCTCGAGGAGGCGGTCCGCCGGGTGGGCACCATTGCTCTCGTCCACGAGACCCTGAGCCAGGGGTTCGACGAGACGGTGGACTTCGACGACATCGCCGAGCGCAGCTTCCGGGCCGTCGTCGAGGTGACCGCCTACGAGATGCCCATCCAGCGCGTCCGCACCGGCGACAAGTTCGGGCGGCTACGGGCCGAGGATGCCACGTCGCTGGCGATGATCCTCAGCGAGCTGGTGCAGAACGCGGTCGAGCACGGGCTGTCCGACCACGGCGGCACCGTCGCCGTCGACGTGCGACGGGTCGCCCACCGGGCGGGTCCGGATGTCATCACCGTCACCATCGAGGACGACGGCTCGGGTATGCCGCACGGCCGGCATCCCGGTTCCGGCCTCGGCACGCAGATCGTCCAGTCCCTCGTGCAGGATCTCGAGGGGAGCATCACCTGGAGCGACGCGCAGCCGCATGGCACGCGCGTCCGGTTCACGGCCCGGCTACGGCCGCTGCCCGGTGATGGCGGCGGGTCGGGATAGGGCTGGTGGAGGTGAGAGGGGCGACACGTGACAGGGGGGCAGCCGGTGAGGCCGGGTCAGCCGGCGCGGCGAGCGCGGGCGTTGCGGCGCTTCAGCGCCCGGCGCTCGTCCTCGGAGAGTCCACCCCACACCCCGGCGTCCTGTCCGGACTCCAAGGCCCACTTCAAGCAGGTGTCGATGACCTCGCAACGGCGGCAGACGGCTTTCGCCTCTTCGATCTGGAGGATCGCCGGTCCGGTGTTCCCGATCGGGAAGAACAGCTCCGGGTCTTCGTCCAGGCAGGCAGCGCGGTCGCGCCAGTCCATGAGGATCGTGCTCCTTGTCATGCTTCTGGGTCTCGTGTGTGGATCACACGCTCTGTGGTCAACTCGTCGGTGGGCGCCTCGCACGTTTCGCGAGGGCCACCAGGGCAGGCCCGGTTGCGAGTCGACATCGTTGTCGGTCACCGGGCACATCCCGGCCAACGCAAAGCGGGCGGCCAATGTTCCGAGGCCACCGAACAGTGTGACCCCTCGGCGCCTCCGGGAGCAAGCGTTTCGACGTCGAAATAGCGTGATCCCGACCTGACCTGGTGAGGGATCGGTCACAGGCGGGCATCGGTACGCTCGGCTCGTGACGACCTCCGCTCCCGATGACCGGTCCTGGCGCAGAAGTGCCCGAGCGGTCGCCGGGGCGCTCTGTCTCACGCAGGCCCTTGTCCTGGCAGGCTTCGGGGTCTTCTATCTCGTCGAGCTCGTCGCAGGGGCGGGCAGCGACCAGACCCGAGTCGTCATGTCGGCCGTGCTCATCCTCGTCTTTGCCGTTGGTCTCGGGTGGCTGGCGCGGTTGTGGTGGAGCGGCTCCACCTGGGCGACGACACCCACCATCCTCTGGAACGTCCTGCTCGTCCCCGTCGCCCTGGGCTTCGTGCAGTCCGGGCAGCCCCTCCTCGGGATTCTCCTCTTCGTGGTCCTCGTGGCGACGGTCGCCGCGGCGGCCAGCGGCCGCGTCTCGAGCGACGGCCTGGCCACCGACCGCGGCTCCGGCGAGGACAGCTGACTCGGGCTCAGCATCGCAGCCTCAGCCTCGCAGCCTCAGCCTCGCAGCCTCAGCCTCGCAGCCTCAGCCTCGCAGCCTCAGCTCCACAGCAGGGAGCCGAGTGCCCAGCCGCCCACGGCGAGCAGGCACCCGAGGGACAGGCTGACGAGGACGTTCGCCACGGCATACCGGACCATGCCGGTCTCCAGCAGGCGCACCGACTCGAACGCGAAGGTGCTGAAGGTCGTAAACGCGCCGCAGAACCCCGTGCCGAGCAGGAGCGTCAGGTCGAGGCCGGCTGCGAGGTGGCCCGAGGCGCCGAGGACCACGCCGAGGACGAAGGAGCCGACGAGGTTGACGGCGAGCGTGCCCCAGGGGAAGTCACCGGACCAGCGGGCCCGGACCGCCCGGTCGACGAGCCAGCGGCTCGGGGCGCCGACCGCCCCACCGGCGGCGACGAGGAGCAGAGCCCTCATCGGTGCCACGTCTCGACGAGGCGCCCGAAGCGGATGCCGGCGAGGGTCGCCAGGAGGCACGCGGCCACGGTCCCGAAGAGGTAGCCGAGGGCCACCGGCCCTTGCCCGGCGGCCAGCAGGGCCCGCACGTCCGACGTGTAGGTGGAGAAGGTCGTGTAGCCACCGAGGACCCCGACCCCGAGGAATGCCCGAAGGTACCGGCTGGGAGCCAGCACCTCCCCCAGGAGCACCAGGAGCAGACCGAGGAGCAGGCTGCCGCTGACATTGGCGAGGAAGGTCGCCCACGGGAGGTGCCCGAATGCCGTCGGGAACGCCTGCGCCAGCCCGTGGCGGGCCAGGCTGCCGAGGACCCCACCGAGCGCGATGACGCCGAGGAGGCGGGACGTCGTCGCCGCGCTGGCGGGAGGTCCGGCTGGTCCGTCTGCGGCGTCTGCGGCGTCCGGGTCGACCGGCAGGTCGGCGTCGTGCGGGTGGGACCGGTGCTGCGGCATGTCCCGAGCCTAACGAGCCGGCGCGGCAGTCTCCCCGCCATCCGGTGCCCGATGCACCGGGCGGCTCTACCTCGGGTGGCCCACCTGGCGCGAGCGGCGGATCTCCTGCGAGATGAGCCGCGAGCTGCGTCGTATGCCGTGGACGCGGCGGGTCCGCCACCGGTCCTCGACGTGCGAGCGGGCCAGTTCCTGGATGATCAGGTCGTACATCGGGTCTCCTTCGGTGCGGGTGATGCAGGTCGAGGCGCTGGGCTCAGCGTCCATGGATGACGGCGCGGATCCGGAGGCTGGCGTCGGTGAGGATGCCGACGATCTCCCGGGTCTGCTCCGGAGTGAGCCCGCGCTTGCGCCAGGCCTGCCGGGCGTCGGTGCGGAACTCGTTGACGGCGTGCTCGAGGTCGGCGATCGACCCCACGTTGCCGTGGCTCCACGAGGTGTCGTGCCCGCCGACCGGCGTCGCGGTGGCTCTCGCCTCGCGAGCGGCGTTCTTGAGCTCGGTGCGCAGGTCACGGGTCTGGTGCTGGACCCGGTCACGGACCTCCTCGGCGAGCTGGCGGACCGACTGGTCGAGGTCGCTGCGCAGGTCCTCCACGTCACCTTGGCGGGCGGTCACCTCGGCACGGCCGACGTCGGTGATCCGGTAGGTCGCCTTGCGTCCCTCATCGGTGCGCTCGACGAGTCCCTCCTCCTCGAGCTTGGCGAGCCTGGGGTAGACCGTCCCCGCGCTGGGAGAGTAGAGGCCGTTGAACCGCTGCTCGAGCTCCTGGATCACCTCGTAGCCGTGACGTGGTCCCTCGTTGAGCAGGGTGAGGAGATAGAGGCGCAGCTGACCGTGGGCGAAGACGGGGCTCATGTCAACCCACCGCCGGCCGGTCGTCGCCCCACGCGGACGACTCGCCCGTTCGGTCGCTCGGCCGTTCGCCGGGCGGCACGTCCTGCGGCATCGGCGTCGTGCCCGGCTGCTTGATGTGGGTCGTCGCTGTCGTGCCGGGGCCGTGCTGGGTCAGCTGGGTCGTCGGTGCAGCGCCCGTTGGTGCCTCGCGGTTCGGCGGGCCGTCCTGGGGGCCGGGCTGGCTGGTGCCGCGCGCCTCGCCGCGCAGGACGACGATGTTGCCCGAGACGGCGTTGGCCTTGATCCCGAGCGCGCCGTCGCCCTCGCGGAGTCGGCCGCCCCTGTCGCGGCCGCGCTGGCCGTGCCGGGAGACCTTGCGTCCGTCGACGACGACCTGGCCACTGGCCGTGTTCCCTTCGACGTCGAAACCGGTCAGTGGTGCGCGCACGGTGACGTCCCCCGACACGGAGTTCGACCTGACCTGGCAGCGCGAGGTGGTCAGGTCCAGCGTGATGTCTCCACTGACGGTGTTGATCTTGACGCTGGGCAGGTCGCTGCCCTGGATGGTCACTGCCCCGGACACGGCGTTGACGGTGAGCGGGCCGCTGAGCTCGTGGCATTCGACGTTGCCGCTGACGGTGTTGAGGTCCAGCTCACCCTGTAGGTCGCTCAGGGTGAGCGTGCCCGAGACCGTGTTGGCCCTGACCGTGCCCCGGATGCCGGAGACGAGGGCCTCGGCGCTGACCGTGCTGACGTTCGTCGTCGTCTCGGCCGGCACCGAGATGCTGACCCGAACCCGGTTGCGGCCGAAGTTCTCGACGGTCCGCCTGACCATGTCGAGAAGGTTCTGGTCCGAGTCCTTGCCGTGCGTCACCTTGAGGGTGCCGCTCGCCGCCTCCCACCTGACGATCAGTGGCACGCCGTCGACCGCGGTGACCTCGATGCGGGCGGTGGGGGAGTCGTCGTGGGTGACGACGTCGACCCGGCCGCCGACGACGGCCACCTTGAGGTCCCTGACCCTTTCGTGCTCGTCCCCGACGTCGAGCACCTTCGGTCCGTCGATCTGCCAGTCCTGTGTCATCTGCACTCCCCGGTCTCCGGCGCGAGCCGCGCTGCCGGACTCCCCGGCATACGCGTTATATCGCGATCTGTAGGAACACGTTATATCGCGTTTGCCGGCCGCGCAACTGCCCCGGCCGTCCCGATGGCGCGAAGGCGCAACAGGGCTCAGGAGGGCTGAGGAGGGCTCAGGAGGTGAGGTGCATCCAGTCGTACCAGCCGTTGTGCAGCACGAGCCAGGCAATGAGGCCGTAGCCCGCCTGCCCCGGGTGGACCTGGTCCGGCCCCGACGTCAGGTCGGAGAGCCACTGGTCGTGTCCGACGAGCGGGCGGAAGCAGTCGACGTAGGTGACCCCGCGCCGCGCACAGACGTCAGCCTGCGCCGCGGCGAGGGACCCGACGCGGGCGTTGAGGTCGGCGTCGAGCGACGGCGCCAGCCCGACGACGAAGGCCGCGATGCCGCTCGACGAGGCCTCGTCGAGGATGTTGGCGAGGTTGAGGCGCGACCGCGCCGTGGACACCCCGGCGAGCACGTCGCCGGCTCCGGCCGAGATCACCAGACGCCTCTCGGCGCGGTTGGCCCAGCGCGGCGCACACTCCTGGCGCCAGCGGGCCATGACATCGGCGGAGGTGTTGCCCCGCACCCCGAGGTTGTATGCCGTGAGGTCGAGGTCGGCATGGTTGGTGCGGCTGACGACCCGGCCGACCCAGCCCAGACCCTTGGGGTCGCCGTAGCCGGCCACGGTGGAGGCGCCGACGAAGCACAGCCCGACATCGCGCCGACCCTCCCCGACACTGAAGTCGGCGCTCGCGTTGAAGGCGGTCCGCCCTGGGTCGCCGCTGCCTGCGCTGGGGTAGGCCGGCCCCGCGGCGTCGCTGTCCAGCTCGCTCACGTCAGTCCTTGTCGCTCGTCCGTCCGTCGTGGTCATGCGCCGGCTACTCGTCGTCGTCGTCGTCGAGGCGGGCCAGCCACGTCGCGAGGCGCTCCACCGGCACCTCGTACTCGGGGTTGAGGTCCACGAAGGTCCGCAGCCGTTCGGCGAGCCAGTCGAAGGAGACCTCCTCCTCACCCCGCCTGGCCGCAAGCTCCTCGATCCCTCGGTCGGTGAAGTACACCCCCGGAGGTTATCGCGGGCACGGTCACGGGCTCGGCAGCCCGGGGCCGCCACACCGCGAGGCGCCCCGGGCCGGACGGTCCGGGGCGCCTCGGGGAGGGCAGTCAGCGGTCGAACGCGCCGCCCATGATCGCGGCCTGCTCCTGGTCGTGCTTCTTGTGCGACCCGGTGGCGGGGGAGGCCGACGCCGTGCGGGAGACGACCCGCGGGGCCCGGTGCTCGCCGAGCTCCGCCAGCGCCTCGGGCAGGTTGAGGGCCATGAACGGCCACGCACCCTGGTTGCGCGGCTCGTCCTGGACCCAGAGGACCTCCGCGTTCGGGTACGCCCTGAGAGCCTCGACGATCTCTGCGGCCGGAAGGGGGGCGAGCTGCTCGACCCGGAGGATCGCCGTCGCGGTGTCCTTCCGCTTGCTGCGCTCGGCCTCGAGGTCGTGCACGATCTTGCCTGTCGCGAGGATGACCCGGGTCACGGCGTCGCCGTCGAGCTGGGCCACGTCGGTCATCACCGGTCGGAAGCCACCGATGAGGAAGTCCTCCACCGAGCTCGCCGCCGCCTTGAGGCGCAACATCGACTTCGGCGTGAAGACCACGAGCGGCTTGCGGGGCCGGGCGTAGGCCTGGCGCCGCAGCAGGTGGAAGTACGACGCCGGCGTCGACGGGTAGGCGACCGTCATGTTGTTCTCGGCGCACTGCTGCAGGTAGCGCTCGATCCGGGCGGAGGAGTGGTCGGGGCCCTGGCCCTCGTAGCCGTGCGGGAGGAGCAGGACGACCGACGAGCGCTGGCCCCACTTCTGCTCTGACGCCGTGATGAACTCGTCGACGACGACCTGGGCGCCGTTGGCGAAGTCGCCGAACTGGGCCTCCCAGAGGACGAGCGCGTCCGGACGCTCGACGGAGTAGCCGTACTCGAAGCCCATCGCGGCGAACTCGCTGAGCAGGGAGTCGTAGACCCAGAACCGGGCCTGGCCCTCGCCGAGGTAGAGCAGCGGGGTCCACTCCTCGGCGGTGACCTTGTCGATGAGGACAGCGTGCCGCTGCACGAACGTGCCGCGTCGACTGTCCTGGCCGGCGAGCCGGACCGGGGTGCCCTCCTTGAGCAGCGAGCCGAAGGCGAGGAGCTCGCCCATCGCCCAGTCGATGCCACCATCGCGGACCATCGCGGCGCGCTTCTCCATGAGCTGCTTGAGCTTCGGGTGGATCGTGAAGCCGTCGGGGAAGTTGATGAAGGCATCGCCGAGATACTGGAGCTCGGCCTGCGTAATCGCCGTGACGTCGCTGCGGCGCGGCGCCGTGGCGTCGTCGTCGGCCTGGGCCGTCGGCTTCTCCAGGCCCCGGTGGCCCTCGACGTCCGAGCCCTTGCCGTCCGTGCGCGGCGAGGTGTCGCTCGGCGCGGCGGCAGGGGTCTTGATGGCCTCCTTGGTCTCGACGAAGGCCCGCTCGAGCTGCTGCTGGTAGTCCCGCAGTGCAGCCTCGGCCTCCTCACCGGAGATGTCCCCCCGGCCGATGAGTGACTCGGTGTAGAGCTTGCGCACCGACCGCTTGGCCTCGATGAGGTTGTACATCAACGGCTGGGTCATCGACGGGTCGTCGCCCTCGTTGTGACCACGACGCCGGTAGCAGACCATGTCGATGACGACGTCCTTGTTGAACGCCTGACGGAACTCGTAGGCCAGCTCGGCGACGCGGACGCACGCCTCCGGATCGTCACCGTTCACGTGGAAGATCGGCGCCTGGATCATCCGTGCCACGTCGGTCGAGTAGACCGAGGAGCGCGAGGAGGACGGCGACGTCGTGAAGCCCACCTGGTTGTTGACCACGACGTGGATCGTGCCGCCGGTGCGGTAGCCGCGCAGCTGCGACAAGTTGAGCGTCTCGGCGACGACCCCCTGGCCGGCGAAGGCGGCGTCCCCGTGCATGAGGACGGGAAGGACGGTAAACGCCTCGCCCGCGAGGTTGAGGCGGTCCTGCTTGGCCCGGACGATGCCCTCGAGGACCGGGTCGACCGCCTCGAGGTGGGACGGGTTGGCGGCGAGGTAGACCTTGGTCTTGGCGCCGTCCTCGGCGACGAACTCGCCCTCGGTGCCGAGGTGGTACTTGACGTCGCCCGAGCCCTGGACCGACTTGGGGTCCTGCTGGCCCTCGAACTCACGGAAGATCTGGCCGTAGGACTTGCCGGCGATGTTCGCGAGGACGTTGAGCCGCCCGCGGTGCGGCATACCGATGCAGACCTCGTCCAGGCCCTCAGCGGCCGCCCGGCAGAGGATCCGGTCGAGCAGGGCGATGACCGACTCGCCGCCCTCGAGGGAGAACCGCTTCTGGCCGACGAACTTGGTCTGGAGGAACGTCTCGAACGCCTCGGCAGCGTTGAGCCGCCGCAGGATCCGCATCTGCTCGTCGCTCGACGTGCGGGCGTAGGGCACCTCGATCTTGGACTGGATCCACCGGCGCTGCTCCGGGTCCTGGATGTGCATGAACTCGATGCCGACGGTGCGGCAGTAGGAGTCGCGCAGGATGCCGAGGATGCGCCGCAGCTTGAGGAACGGCTCGCCGCCGAACCCGCCCGTGGCGAACGACCGGTCTAGGTCCCAGAGGCTCAACCCGTGGTTGGTCACGTCGAGGTCGGGGTGGCGACGCTGGCGGTACTCGAGCGGGTCGGTGTCCGCCATGAGGTGGCCACGCACCCGGTAGGCGTGGATCAGCTCCTGGACGCGGGACACCTTGTTGATGTCGTCGTCGTGCGTCGCCGAGATGTCCTGGACCCAGCGGATCGGCTCGTAGGGGATCCGCAGCGACTCGAAGATCTCGTCGTAGAAGCCGTCCTCGCCCAGGAGCAGCTGGTGCAGGATGCGCAGGAAGTCACCGCTCTGGGCGCCCTGGATGATCCGGTGGTCGTAGGTGCTCGTCACCGTGAGGATCTTGCTCACCGCGTTGCGGGTGAGGTTCTCCTCGCTGGCGCCCTGCCACTCGGCGGGGTACTCCAGCGCGCCGACCCCGATGATGGTGCCCTGGCCGGCCATGAGGCGGGGGACCGAGTGGACGGTGCCGATGGTGCCCGGGTTGGTCAGCGAGATCGTGGTGCCCTGGAAGTCCTCGACGGTGAGCTTGTTGGTGCGTGCCTTGCGGACGACGTCCTCGTAGGCGGTCCAGAAGTGGACGAAGTCCATCGACTCGGCCGACTTGATGCTCGGCACGAGGAGCTGGCGCGAGCCGTCGGCCTTGGCGACGTCGATGGCGAGGCCGAGGTTGACGTGCGCGGGCTGGATGAGGACGGGCTTGCCGTCGCGCTCGCCGAAGCCGTTGTTCATCTCGGGCATCCTCGCGAGCGCCTTGACGAGGGCGTAGCCGATGACGTGGGTGAACGACACCTTGCCGCCGCGTGAGCGGGCGAGGTGGTTGTTGATCACGACGCGGTTGTCGATGAGCAGCTTCGCCGGGATGGCGCGCACGCTCGTCGCCGTCGGCACCCCGAGCGAGCTCTCCATGTTGGTGACGACCCGCGCGGCCGGGCCACGCAGCGGCTTGACCTCGTCCTCGTTCACCGGGCCGGTGTTCTTGACCGCCGGGATGTCGCGGGGTTTCGGCTGGGTCTTGCTCTCGCCCTCGCTCGACTGCTCGGTGTCCTGGCCGGATGCCGGTGCAGGAGCGGCCTTGGCCGCCTTGGCGGCGGGAGCGGGCTGCGCGGCAGGGGCCGCCTTGGCGGGAGCTGAGTCGACCTTGGCGGCCGGAGCGGGCTTGGCGGCCGGAGCGGGCTTGGCGGCCGGAGCAAGCTGGGCGGCCGGAGCGGGCTGGGCGGTGGAGGCGCTCGCGGCGGGGGCAGAGCCGTTGGCCGCCGGAGCAGGCGCTGCAGGGGCGTCGGCGGAGGTGCCGTTCGCGCGGCCGTTCGCGGGAGTGGCGGAGCCGGGCTGGTAGTCGGCGAAGAACTGCCACCACCCGCGGTCCACGGAGTTCTTGTCGGTGAGGTACTGCTGGTAGAGCTCGTCCACGAGCCACTCATTCGGACCGAAGGCCGAGATCGGGTCGTTGGTCCGGGACTGGTCAGGCACGGCGAATACGCCTCTTTCATAGCGTCAACGATGACGGTCGCACGCCATCGCCAGGGGCGGTGGTGAGCACGATGGACACCCCCCAGCCTACCCGGTGGGCTGGGGGTCACCTACTGCCCCCCGTATGCCGTGTGCCTCCTGCTATAAGGGCGTCACGACCCGGGGCCGCCGCCGCGTCAGCTGATGTCCCTGCGCACGGTCAGGAGGGAGCCGACTCCGGCCATCACCGCGGCATACACGGCAAGAACGAGCGCCCCGGCCCACCACGACAGCATCTTCGCCGTGCCGCCCCCGCCGAAGGCGCCGCCGTCGGAGCCCAGCATGGCGCTCGTTGCCTGGCTGGGGAGGTAGGGGGAGATGTTCTTGCCCCAGTCAGGGATGGTCAGCACGCCGCTGAGGATCGGCTCGACGATCCACGCGACGCCGATCGAGATGAGCAGGGCCGCCACCTGGTTGGGGATGAGGATGCCTGCGCCGAGCCCGATGAGCGCCCAGAGACCGAGGACCAGCAGGGCCAGGGCCAGGCTCCGCCAGATCTGCGGGTCGGCGAACGGGACGTGGCCGCGGCTCGCCAGGACGATCGCTCCGACGCCCACGGCACCGACGAGGGAGATGACGCCGTACATCGCTCCGACGACGAGGAGGGAGATGACCTTCGCCCCCATCACGCGGACCCGCTTCGGTGTGGAGAGGAAGGTGGACG
>JAABUN010006746.1_pt1 | contig 12960 bp, 10 predicted proteins | sample 5559311 | NCBI WGS metagenome assembly JAABUN01 (sample SAMN10711877, study PRJNA513370) | rock metagenome | isolation source: Antarctica rocks | place: Antarctica: Victoria Land, Siegfried Peak sud | reverse complement strand
GTTCATAACAAGAGCCGGTCGCTCACGCTCGCGGTTCGTTGTCCCTCCGCATTTGACCACTACCCAATTTTAGACACAGAGGACACAAAGGAAACACGGAGTTTCACAGAGAAAATTAAAGAAAAACCTCTGTGAAACTCCGTGTTTCCTTTGTGTCCTCTGTGTCTAAAAATCTTTTCAAATAATTATGCCGTCTGTTGGCCGCTCCATTCCCCACGAATCCGCCCGCGATCACGCGCGGGGTCGCTCGGTTTTTCTCGACGACATTGCGCCGACTCGCGGCGAACTTCTCGTCGATTTTCTGGGCAGTCCGGTCGCGCGCGGCGAGATTACCTCGCTCGATTTGAGCGCAGCGGCGCGTTTGCCGGGCGTTGCCGCACTTTACACTTTCGCCGATGTGCCGGGCTGCAATCTGTTCGGGCCGATTTTCGCCGACGAGCATTTTCTGGCGCAAAACCGCGTTTGTTTTCAGGGCGAACCGATCGTCGTCATCGCCGCCGAGTCGCAGGCTGCAATTGAAGCCGCCAAACGCGCGATTCGCGTGGAAATCCGCGCCGAAAAACCGATCACGACGGTTGCCCAAGCCATCGCTGCCGAAGAATTCATCGGGCCGCCGCGTGCCATCACGCGCGGTCACGCCAAAATCGCGCTCGAAAACGCGCCGCACCGTTTTGAAGGCGTTCTGCACGTTGGCGGGCAGGAGCATTTTTATCTCGAAACCCAGTGTGCGCTGGCGATTCCGGGCGAAAACGGGCATCTGACCATCCATTCTTCGACCCAAAACCCGACCGAAACCCAGAACATGACCGCCAAAGTTCTGGGCCTGGGAATGCACCAAGTGGTGTGCGTTTGCAAGCGGATGGGCGGCGGTTTTGGTGGCAAAGAAACCCAGGCGACGCCGCCTGCGCTGATGGCGGGATTGGTGGCGCTCAAAACGGGCCGCGCCGCGCGCTGCGTTTACGGGCGTGAAACCGATGGGCGCGTGACCGGGAAGCGGCATCCCTTCGAGGCGCGTTATCAGATCGGTTTCGACGGAGAGGGGCGACTTCTGGCGGCGCGCATCGAGTTTTATGCGAACGCCGGCAGTTCGGCGGACTTATCGACCTCGGTTTTCGACCGCGCGCTCTATCACGCCGACAACGCCTATTTCATTCCCGACATCGAGCTTTCAGGCCGGATTTGTCGCACCAATTTGCCATCGAACACCGCGTTTCGCGGTTTCGGCGGCGGGCAGGGCATTCTGGCGATTGAAAATATCATCGAAGACATCGCCGAATTTCTGGGCAAAGACGCGGCGGAAATCCGGCTTTTGAATTGTTACGGCGCCGAGGGCCGCAATCAAACGCCTTACGGCCAAATCGTCACCGATGAGACGTTGCCGCTGCTTTTTGAAAGGCTGATGGAGCGCGCCGATTACGCGCAACGGCGCGGGCAAGTCAACGCGTTCAACGCGCAAAACAGCGAGTTTTTGCGCGGTTTGTCGCTCACGATGGTGAAATTTGGCATCTCGTTCACCACCAAATTTCTCAATCAGGCGAATGCGCTGGTCAACGTTTACACCGATGGCACGATTCAGGTTTCGACGGGCGGAACTGAGATGGGACAGGGTCTCAACACCAAAATCCGCCAACTCGTCGCCGACGAATTCGCGCTCGATATCAAAAACGTCGCGGTAATGGCGACTTCGACCGAAAAAAACAACAACACGCCGCCCACCGCTGCCAGCGCGGGCACCGATTTGAACGGCAGCGCCGCCGTCAATGCGTGTCGCCTGATTCGAGCGCGTTTGAGCGAGTTCGCCGCGACGCGATTGAGCGACGCCGAGCCGATCCCACTCGAACGCGTGATGTGGGAAAACGGGCGCGTTTTCGACGCGCAAAAGCCCGAAAAATGCCTCGATTTCGGCGCTTTGGTCCACGCCGCGCACCGCGAACGCATCAGCTTGGGCGAGCGTGGGCACTACATCACGCCGGGTTTGGGGCCGAGCCGTCCGTTTTTCTATTTCACGACGGGCTGCGCTCTCGCCGAAGTCGAAATCAGCCGTTTTAGCGGCGAAATGCGCGTGCTGCGCGCCGATGTTTTGATGGACATCGGCCAGAGCATCAATCCCGGCATCGACATCGGCCAAATCAGCGGAGGTTTCGTGCAGGGCATGGGCTGGGCGACCTGCGAAGAATTGAAATTCACGGGCGAGGGTGAACTTTTGACGGCTTCGCCTTCGACTTACAAAATCCCCGGCGCCCGCGATATTCCCGAAGATTTTCGCATCGACTTCGTGCAGGACAGCCGCTTTCCCGAAAACGTGCGCTCCAGCAAAGCGGTTGGCGAGCCGCCGCTACTTTTGGGCCTGTGCGTGTGGACAGCGATTAAAAACGCGCTTTCGTATGTCGGGCCAAAAGGCGCGGTGCCGCTGCTGAATTTGCCCGCGACCGGCGAGGAAATTTTGCGCTGTTTGAGCGAAATGGAAGCAACGATTTTCGAATCAGAAGGCACGGAGCAAACACGGAGGCTCGCGGAGGCTGTTTGAAAAGTTCCGGCGAATGAATTCGCAGCCAGAAAAAGCCGTCGGCCTGCGCCGACGAATGCATTTGGCAGCGATGCAACCACGTTGCTGCGGGGTTTCGTCAACGCAGGTTGACGGCTTTTTCTGGCTGCGAATTCATTCGCCGGAACTTTTCAAACAGCTTCACAGAGGTTTTTTCTTGATTTTCTCTGTGAACCTCTGTGCTTCCTCTGTGCCCTCCGTGTCGAAAATCTCTCCGAAAATCTCTCATGCTTTCTTTCTGGCCACACTTTCAGCAACTCCAAAGCAGCGGCGCACCGTTTTGCTGTGTGACTTTAGTCGATTGCGTTGGTAGCGCACCGGCGGAGCGCGGCGCGAAAATGCTGGTGACGCGCGAAGGTTTGCAAGCGGGAACGATTGGCGGCGGCAAAATCGAGGCGCGGGCGCTTTTGGAAGCGGCGCAAATGCTCGATTCGGGCGCCAATGAAACGCGGTTCGCGCAGTGGAATCTGCAAACCGACCTGGGCATGACGTGCGGCGGCGTGGTGCGGCTGTTTTTTGAGCCGTTTGGCGTTTCGCATTGGCCCGTTTCGCATTGGCCCATCGCGGTTTTTGGCGCCGGACACGTCGCGCAGGCTTTAATTCGGGTTTTGCTGCCGCTCGATTGCGGCCTGACTTGCTTTGACACGCGCCCCGAATGGTTGGAAAAGTTGCCCAACGATCCTCGACTGCGCCGCGTTTTGTCGCTCGATTTGGCGTCCGAAGTCGAAAATTTGCCAGAGCGCGCGTTTGTGGTGTTGATGACGATGGGCCATGCCACCGATTTGCCGGTTTTGCGCGCGCTTTTGACTCGAAAATTTCCCTATATCGGTGTGATTGGCTCCAAAACCAAGGGCGCGGCGTTGCGGCGCACTTTGTCGCAGGAGGGCTTTTCCTCCGCAGCGTGCGGGCGCTTTTTTTGTCCGATTGGCTTACCAATTGGCAACAACGACACGGCGGAAATCGCTATCAGCATCGCGGCCCAGTTGCTTCAGCAACGCGATAGGAATTGAAGAGCCGAAAACCGCGTTTTGCGGCGAACGCGGAACTGGCGGGCAATTTGCCAACCAAAACGAGTCTCAAGACCTTGAGCAAGGAACTTCCATGCAACTCCCCCAAACACCGTCGGAACTCATCGCCATTCAACTCGATTGGGCGCACAAGAACATCACCAACAACCTCGATTTCGTGCCGGACGACCGGCTGAGTTGGAAACCGGCGCCCGCAGCCAAATCGGTTTTGGAAATCATCAACCACGCCACCAACACGGTTCACACCTTCACCTCGGCGATTCAGGGCAGCGCCAAAACCGAGCTTCAACCCGCGACTAACCGCGAAGAAGCCAAAACGCTTCTTGCCCAAGTGGTGCAGGCGCATCAGAGCGCTGTCGCGGCTCTCACCCCGTCGGCGATGCAACAAACCGTGGCCACGCCGGTCGGCGAACTGCCCAAGGGCATGGCCGCCGCTCTGCCGGTGGTGGAACTGATCAATCATCACGGGCAAATCACCTACATTCAGAGTTTGCTCGGCGATTCCGAAAGCCACCTCATCGTTTCCTGAAAACTGGAATTCAAATCGACGGTTTTGCGCGATTCGCCATTTCGAATCAGTAGACCTCTTTCATAATTCGCAAAACGGGCCATTCCACTGGCAAATTTCGTCATCCTGAGCCTTCGAAGGATCTCGTGTTGCGCTTTGGAAACGGTGACTTGAGATCCTTGGCAGACTCAGGATGACGAAACTTGCGACTTATGCAAGAGGTTTAGTGGATTTGACCGCAAGCCGTCTTTTTGCTACGGTTATGAAAAGTGCCTCCGGCTGTTTGTGCCGGGGGCATTTCGGGTTTGTGAACCCGATTTCAGCCTCTGATTCGGTAAAAAGCTCCACGCGAAAGGTTGGGAAAAGCGCGAGTGGTCAACACCGTTTTATCAGCCTTGCAGCGGAACGGTTTCCAGTTCCGGTCGAGGTGTCCGGCGGGAGAATGCGCGCCTGGGAAGAGATTATGGCTTGGGAAATGCACCAGGCGGAACGTGAAGGAAAAGAATCAATAAGGAAAAGAATCAACCATGAATGAATCTGGCAAGGGTTCAAAGGATGCGAGCGGCGATGCCGGTCAGTTGCTGGCCAACGCCGCGCCCCAGGCTTCCGGCTCGATGCTGCTGCCACGTCACGCGGAAGAGGATCTTTTTGAGGTGAAGAGCGCTTTGGAGGCTCGCACCGCCGAATTGACGTTGGCGCTTTCGCTGCTTTCCGGCACGCTGGAGTCCAGCGCCGATGGCATCGTGGTTTTGAATCTTCTGGGGGAAGTCGTCTCCTACAACAGTAAATTCGTCGCCATCTGGGAGTTTCCCGATGAAATGCTGCGGCGGCGAGACAGCACCGAACTCAGAGCGCACTCGGCGCAGCAGTTGAACGATCCCGAAGGCTTTCTGCAACTGCTTGGCAAGCGGCAGTCGGAGCCGGAAATCGAGGCTTTCGATGTCATCGAGTTCAAAGATGGCCGCACCTTCGAGCGCCATGTTTTTCCGCAGCGCGTCAATCAAAACTGCGTGGGCGTCGTCGTCAGCACCCGCGAAATCACTCACCGGCGGCTCGCCGAAGCGGCACTTCGACTCAGCGAAGAGAAATACCGCTTGCTGTGGGCCACGGCGGGCGATGCTTTCGTGCTTTTCGACCGCGAAAACATCATTCTCGAAGCCAACGCGGCGGTGGAGACGATTTTTGGTCATCCGCCAGACGAAGTCATCGGTCAGCCGCTGGCAATCTTACAGCCGGAACGTCTGCGCGAGGCACACCGGCGCGGGATGCAGCGCTATCTCGATTCGGGCCAGAGAATGCTCGATTGGCGCGCGGCGGAGGCTGTGGGTTTGCACCGCGACGGCAGCGAAATCCCCATCGAAATCGCTTTCAATCACCTCAGTTTGGGCGAAAAAGAGTTGTTTGCCGGTTTTATCCGCGACATTTCCGAGCGCAAACGCGGCGAAGCCGAGCGCGCCGAACTGCTATCGCGCGAGCAGCAGGCGCGTCAGGAAGCCGAATCTCTCAATCGCGCCAAAGATGAGTTTCTCGCCACGCTTTCCCACGAATTACGCACGCCTTTGAACGCCATCGTCGGCTGGTCGCATCTTTTAGAGGACAACCGGTTGGGCGAAGAGGAGCGCGTCCAAGGCATCGAGGCGATTCAGCGCAATGCGCGCCTACAAACCCGTCTGGTGGAAGATCTGCTCGACGTTTCGCGCATCATCAGCGGCAAGATGAAGCTCGAAGTGCGTCCGGTCAGGTTGTCAACGGTGATAGAGGACGCCATCGAATCGGTGTTGCCCGCAGCGCAGGCCAAATCGATTCAAATCCAGCGCGGGTTGGATTCCAGCACCGGCGTGGTTTCGGGCGATCCGGCCCGATTGCAGCAGGTCGTGTGGAACCTGCTTTCCAACGCGATCAAATTCACGCCTCCGGGCGGGCGCGTGCAAATCCGCCTGGAGCAAAGCGGCTCCCAAATCGCCATTTCGGTCAGTGATTCTGGCGTCGGCATCGGCGCCGAGGTTTTGCCGCACGTTTTCGAGCGTTTTCGCCAAGCCGATCAGTCTTCGACGCGAAATCACGGCGGCCTCGGCCTGGGTTTAGCCATCGTGCGGCACATTGTCGAGGCGCATGGCGGCACGGTCGAAGCCCACAGCGAAGGTGAAGGGCAGGGCGCCACTTTCAGGGTGAAACTTCCTTTGATGTAAATTGCTGCGCGTGTCTGACATATTGTCGGTATTCACCTTGGCGTCGCGGGTGTTTTTGCCAACTGCCGCGGTTGCTATCAGGTCGGGAATGCCACAAATTGGTCGGTTCGCAGTGCCGCAGACAATCTTGGCTGGCGTGCGAGGAGAAAAGTGAAATTCGCCGATGTTTGAAACTCCTCATTCGGCGGGTTGGATCGTGTGGCGTTTGGAAAGCCGCGTGGTGTCGCCACCCACGGGGGCGTTTCCCGAAGCGGAAAATGATCCGCTCGGCGGATTTCCCGCCGACAACGGAGAGGGTTTCGGATTTTATAACGACGGAAACGCCGTTCCGAAAACGCTGTCTCAAGCGGCAGCGACCATCACCGCGCGCAATAAAATCAAGCGTTGAGGCACCAAGCGATTCGACTTCGCTTTCAAGGCGAAAAATCGAAGCGAACCCGCGATTCGGGCAGCCCTTGCAACCGAAAATCGAGGCGAATCCGGCTTTGGTTCCAATTTGCGGGCGCAAGTCGGTCGAGGTCGATTTTTCGCGGCACGCGCACGGTTTTCGGCATCGAATCAGTGCCGTCCGCCAACTGAAAACTCAGGCGCAACTCCGCTTGCGCCGCGGAATTCGCTGCGCCGTCCAAAATCGCCGCGACGCGGAATTTGCGGCGCGGGTTGTCGATGAGGGCGCCGATTTTCACTGCGCCGCGCCCATTTCCGGTTCCGAGGCGCGCAATGGACGTTTCGCCGTCGAAATCGGCGAAGGCGCTCGACGCGCGGTCGGGAAAATCGTGGCGCGTGTTCACCAGGTCGCCGATACGAATCGAAGTCGATTTTCGAGGTTTGGCGGCGAGGAGTCGCAGATAAACCACGCCGTGCGGCGCAATCGCGCCTTTCCACCTCGAATTTGCGCCGAAAAGCGGCTGCGCTTGCACGATTTGCAGGTTTTCCGAGGCGGGATTGTCGATGTAACTCGCGTTTTGGGCGTCGATCCGCATCACTTGCAACTGGCCGCGCGAAAACGGCAAATTTTTCAAATCAACGCTGATTTCGCGCGCCGCAGCGTCGGGATTCCACAGCACGACACCGGCGCGATTCGGGTCGGAGGAGGCCACTAAATCTACGCTTTTCGCGTCGTCTTTCGCTGCATTTGTGACGCTTAACGACCGGGTGAAATTGCGGTCAACCGGCAGATCGGCGTAGATTTTAAAGGCGTTGAAAATCGCTTTGCGGTGGCCGTCGTAAGTGACGAGTCCCATCGCCGGGCTGTTTCCAGCATCGAGCCACTGCGCCCAATAGATTTTGGTCACGTCGGCAGAGCGCAGCAGAGCTTTGGCATCGCGCAGAAACCGCATCGCGCCCTCGGTGCGGCTTTGCGGGCCGTTGGGCGCAAAATCGGTGAAAGAGGCGTATTCGGTGAGGAAAATCGGCAGTTCGGGCCGGTTTTTGAGCGCGCCGCGCATCTGGGCGATTTGTGCTGCGTAATTGTCATAACCGTGAATCGAAGCGAAGTCCAGAGGCTGATTCAAAATCGGCTGCAAATAGCTTAAATTCCACGCCGCCGCCGGGCCGCCCACCAGAGCATCGCCATCGCCGGCGCGAACGCCCGCCGCGCTGTGGGCGTAGAGCCGGCCATAGTCCTGGGCATTGCCAGCGAAGAACATTTTGCCGCCCGCTTCGGGCATATCGGGTTCGTTCCAGACCTCGTAAAACGGCGCGCCGACGGTGCTGCGGCCTTTGAAATGCGCGGCATAATCGCGGTTGATGCGGCCCCACGCCGCCAAGTCCGACGGTAAATCCTTCCAGCGCGCCCATTCGGTGCGCGTTTGCAGCGGAGTAGGGCAATAAGCGAGCGCGACCAGGGGCCGCACCCGAATGTTTTGCAGCGCGCCGAAAAAAGCATCGAGATTGGAGAAATCGTAAGTGGGTGCGGCTTTAGAGCCGCCGATTTGATCGAAAGCGAGAACGTCTGGCTTGCCCCAGCCGATTTCATAGCGCAAATCGCGCGCGCCCATTTCGCGCAAGAGCGGCACCGAACCGAGCAGTCGCGGCAAAGTGACAAGTGGCGTCTGATAAACCCCGAATTTGGTTTTTACGAGCGGAAAATCGGCACCGCGCGAGAAATCGACCGCGTAAATTTGGGCGCGCGCCGTGGAACTCACCAGGGCGTTGGCCGAAAATAACAGCGCGAAAAGCAGAGAAAAGCGTCGGGGCATGACAACTATTTTAGCGCGCCCGCCGAGGTGCCACGGAGCGAATTTATTCGCTCAATGGGGCCAAGAATGGAACGAAAGCCATTTCACGCATCGGATTTTCGCCTCGAACTTCTATTGCGGACAGTAACAAGAAAAGGCCGCTCTTTCGAGCGGCCTTAAGACAGAAGCCGTCTTTTGGCCACGAATCAATGCACGAAACGGTCGAAAAGTCCCGGCAATTCGACGCCCAGCATCAGACAGGCGCCAATCGCACAGGTCAAAGCGCCGGTCAGGGCGCGCGCGCCGCGCAGCAGCGACACGCTGCGCCGTTCGCCCCACGTCAAAACGCCGCCGAGCAAAACCGAGTAAATCGCCATCGCAATTAAAACTCCGAACGAGAAAAACAGGGTGTAAAGCAGCGCAATCGAGTAATGGCGCGACACCGCGACCATTGCCTGACCGATGAAAGCGCCGGTTCCCGCCGCGCCGTGCAAAAGTCCCATCAAAACCGAGCCGCCCCACAGATTATTGGTGAGCGCGCGCGGTTTGACGCCGGGAATCGCGGCGCGCGTGGCAACCGCGTCGGGGCGACCGAAAAGCGGCATTTCCTCTTCCATTTTCGCTTCGGCGCGCGTTGAAATTTGCTGTTCGACCAGTTGCTGCTCCAAAGAACGCGATTGCAAACGCTGCCCGTCAAACAGCGCGCGCCAGCCTTTCCAGGTGCGCGGCATCGCGTCGCCGAGCGCCAAACGGCCCAAAGCGTTGGCGCCGAGCAGAATCAAGACGAAACCGACGAAGCGGTCTAAAATCCCCGAAGAAAACAGGTGCGGCTGGCTTTTTTCCGCCGCGCGCGATAGCAAGAACAATACGGAGCCGAGAATTAAAAGCGCCAACCCGTGTCCCGCCGCCCATTTGAGGCCAAACGAGATCGCTTCGCGCGGTTTGGGCCGCGAAGCGACAAAAGTCGAAACCGCCGCCATGTGGTCGGGTTCAAAAGCGTGCGCGATGCCAAAGCCGAGCGCCGAAAGCAGGATGAGAGCGGGTGAAAGTTCGATGGTGAAAAATCCTTTTCGGGCGAAATTTTAACGCAATCCCAGCGCTTTCACGCTTCGGAAATGGCGTTTCTGATTATTTCTCCACTTATTTACCTCGGTGAAACACAGCCGAAACGCGCTCCCGCCTAAAATGGTAACAGCGCATTTTGCGCTGTTCTCCGGCTCAGAACCGAACGGAAGACAAGCTCAAACCTAAGATTTGGCTTGGCCCACGACGCTGCATTCTCAGCCCGCTCCTTTTTCCAAGGCGTGCGGCGACGAGTAAGCTCCCTTTTTGAAATTCGCTTTCAAATTGGCCCTTGTTCCCCACGCGAATCAAGTTTTCGCCCTGCAAGGAACTGCCAATGAAAGCCTCATTTTCCCCTCAAACTCCGTCCCACCTGTTGCGCGCTTTAAGCGGCGCGGCTTTTGTCGCGTTTGGCCTCGCCGGATGCGGCGCGCCCGCAACGCCAGTCGCCGATTCGGGCGCCAACAGCGCGACCAACACCGTCGTCAAGGCCGAACCCGCGACTGATGCCAAACCCATCAATATCGGCTACTCCGACTGGCCCGGTTGGGTCGCGTGGGACATCGCCGACCAGCAGGGCTTTTTCAAAAAACACGGCGCCAACGTCAAACTCACCTGGTTTCCGGTTTATACCGACTCTCTCAATGCGCTCGCGGCAGGTCAGGTCGATGCCAACTCGCAGGCGTGGTGCGACACGATGGGGCCGCTCGCCCAGGGTTTGCCGCTCAAAGGGGTTTTGGTCAACGACAACTCATATGGTAACGACGCGATGATCGCCCAGCCCGGCATCAAATCGGTCAAAGACCTCAAAGGGAAAAAAGTGGCGACTGAACTCGGCACCGTTGACCATTATTTGATGCTCAAGGCGCTCGAAGCCAACGGCATGACCGAAAAAGACGTGAAATTTACCAACATCAAAGTGCAGGATTGCCCCGCCGCGATGCTCTCCAAACAGGTCGATGCGGCGGTCGTCTGGGAGCCGTCGCGCACCAAGATTTTGAAAGATCTGAAGGGTTCGACCGCGATTTTCGACAGCGCCAAAATTCCCGGCCTGATTCCCGATTTGCTGGTGATGAACTCGAACATCGTCGCCGAGCAGCCGGAAAACGTGCAAAAGATCGTCGATGCCTGGTATGAAGCCATCGATTGGTGGAAGAAAAACCCCGACGCGGCGATTAAAATCCTCGCCAAACGCACCGATACGCCGGTCGCCGACTACAAATCGTTCGTGATGGGCACCAAGATTTTTTCGGCTCCCGAAGCGCTCGAAGCGATGCAAAAAAGCACCAAACCGACTTCGCTCTACGTGTCAGGACAAGGCGGCGCGCAGTTTTTGATCGACGCCGGACAGGTTTCCAAAATGCCCGATTACGCGGGTGCCATCGAGCCGAAATTCGTCAAAGCGTCGCTGGATAAAGGTCTGGGGAAAATGGCGCCGTATGTTTATAAGTGAGCGCGAGTTGGCGGCGTTTGTCCTCGCTTCGCTGCGGCCCTCACCCTAACCCTCTCCCGATTACAGGAGAGGGAACCGATCAACTTCCGCCTTCCCTGAAAGTGGCACGGAGCGACCGGATGACCGGTTCCCTCTCCCGGTAATCCGGGAGAGGGTTAGGGTGAGGGCCGCAGCGTAGCGAGGAAAACGCCTCAAAATCCCAAAATTCTCATGCAAGCCTCCAACACCGAAATCCTCGCCGCGCCCGGCGCAACGCCCGCGATTTTGCGCGCGCCGCGTCGCAAACCCAATCCGTTTCGCCTCGGCGGAGAACTGCCGCCCGCGCTTTATCGCGCGCTGGCCATCGGCACTTTCGCGCTCGTTTTCGCGCTGTGGTGCTTTTTGAGCTACGGCGGCAAAGTTTCCGCGCTGATTTTGCCCACGCCCAGCGCAGTCGTTTTGTCGGCGATTCGCTTGTGGCAGGCGGGCGAACTGTGGCCCGACATCAAAATCTCGGTGTTTCGCATCGGCGCTGGGTTTCTGGCGAGCGCGGTGCTGGCGATTCCGCTGGGCATTCTCATCGGCGCTTATAAGGGCGTCGAGGCCGCGCAGGAGCCGCTCAACGGCTTCATTCGCTACGTTCCGGTTCCCGCGCTGATTCCGCTCGTGATGGTCGCGGCGGGCATCGGCGAACCCGCCAAAATCCTGCTGATTTTTCTCGGCACCTACTTTCAAATGGTGATTATCGTCGCCGACGTGACGCGTTTGGTGTCGAAAGATTTGCTCAACGCTTCGCGCACGCTGGGCGCCAAGCCGCACCAGGTTTTGTTCAACGTCCTCTTGCCCGCAACGCTGCCGGGACTGATGGAAACCTGCCGGACGATGATCGGTTGGGCGTGGACGTATCTGGTCATCGCCGAAGTCGTGGCGACCGATTCGGGGCTGGGTTATCGGATCATGAAAGCGCAGCGTTTTCTGCGAACCGATGAGATTTTCGTGGGAATCCTGATTTTGGGGCTTTTGGGCCTCGCCACCGACTTGCTTTTCAAGTTTTTGCAGCCGCGCCTGTTGCCGTGGGCTGAAATGGGGCGCAGCGGATGATGAATCATACAAACCCGCCAATTTTGCGCGTCGAGGAGATTTCCAAGAGCTATAAAACCGGCAAAGGCGAGACTTTGGCGCTCGAACCGACCAGTTTTTCGGTCGAAGAAGGGGAATTCGTCGCCATCGTCGGGCCGAGCGGCTGCGGGAAATCGACGTTGCTGCACATTTTGGGCGGGCTTGTCGAGCCGTCGAGCGGGCAAATGTTTCTCGATGGGCGCGAGTTTTTCGAGCCGGGGCCAGAGCGCGGCATGGTTTTTCAGGCCTACACGCTGTTTCCGTGGCTGTCGGTCAGGGAAAACGTGAAATTCGGGCCGCGAATGCAGGGACTTTCGCTCGAAGAACAGGAGAAGCGCGCGTCGCATTTTCTGGATCAGGTCGGTTTGCACGGCTTCCATCACCATTTTCCCAAGCAACTGTCGGGCGGGATGCGCCAACGCGTCGCCATCGCCCGCGCTCTGGCCAACAAGCCGCGCATTTTGCTGATGGACGAACCGTTTGGCGCGCTCGATGCCCAGACGCGCGCCGTGATGCAGGATTTGGTTTTAGGCATTCGCAAACGCGAAAAAACGACGGCTTTGCTCATTACTCACGACATCGACGAGGCGGTTTATCTGGCCGACCGCATTTTCGTGATGACGGCGCGGCCCGGTCGCTTCAAAGCCGAAATCGCGGTGCCCTTTGGCGTTGACCGCGACGAAACGGTGCGCGATTCGGCGGAGTTTTTCGAGCTTCGCAAAGAGGTTTCGCACCTTTTGCACGACGAAGGCCGCAAAGTCGTCGAAGCGGAGCTGGCAAGCGCCAAAATTTCCGAAGGCTGAGTTTCGCTCAGGGCAATCGCATTAGAGGCAGTCTGAAAAGTGCTTCTTAGACGAACCGCGAGCGTGAGCGACCGGCTGATGCTGTGCCCAAAGC
>JAABUN010006745.1_pt1 | contig 12961 bp, 10 predicted proteins | sample 5559311 | NCBI WGS metagenome assembly JAABUN01 (sample SAMN10711877, study PRJNA513370) | rock metagenome | isolation source: Antarctica rocks | place: Antarctica: Victoria Land, Siegfried Peak sud | reverse complement strand
TTGCGCGCCGCACTCCGCTAGCCCCGCATCCCTACCCCCCTGGCTGGCCCTGAAGGCACCGTCCTCTCATCCTGCCAGCGCCGCAGGAGCAGCGCGCAGTCGGCAATAAATCAGATTTTTACCGACCATGAAAGCTTTAAAAATCAGTAGTTTATTTGTTTTAATTTCCTTTTAATTTCACTTTAACTTCATCTTAATTGCGCCGCCGTACACTTGCAGGAGAATACCCAGTTGGCTAGTAACCAGCCTCTTCCCACCCACGCTCTAGGCAGCATCTCATGCAAGTAAGTTCTACCCCGGCGCGCACGGGCACGCCTATCGTTGCCACAGTACCACCAACTCAACCCGCGCCCCAGGCGTCCGTGTTTGGGTCTATCGGCCAGGATGCGCCGGCGGGACTGGTGGTATTTTTGGTGGCGCTGCCCCTGTGCCTGGGTATTTCGCTGGCCTCGGGGGCGCCGCTGCTGGCGGGCATGGTGGCGGGCATCGTGGGTGGGCTGGTGGTGAGCGTGCTCAGCGGCTCGGCGGTGAGCGTGAGCGGGCCGGCGGCGGGCCTCACGGTGGTTATTCTGTCGGCCATCTCGACGCTGGGCTCGTGGCCGGCGGTGCTGGCGGCCACGGTCGTGGCGGGGGCTATTCAGCTACTCTTTGGCGTGGCGCGGGCGGGCATTATCGCGCTTTATTTCCCGGCGGCAGTTATTCGCGGCATGCTGGCGGCCATCGGCATTATCCTGATACTGAAGCAGCTACCGCACTTTCTCGGGGCCGACACGGACTACTTCGAGGACATGGACTTTCTGCAGTTCAATGGCCAGAACACCTTTTCGGCTATTGGGGCGGCGGCGCGGCACATCAGCCCCGGTTCGGTGCTGGTGGGGGGGGTAGGGCTGGCGCTGGTGCTGCTGTGGGGCAGCGCGCCGGTGCGCCGGCAGCCCTGGGCGCGGCTGGTGCCGGGCGCCCTGGTGGCAGTGCTGGCCGCCGTGGCCCTCAACCAGCTGCTACAACGGGTGGCCCCGGCCTGGCAGGTGCGCCCCCGGCACCTGGTGAAGCTGCCCGTGCTGTCGTCGCTGGGCCAGCTGGCGGACGAGATGACCTTTCCCGATTTCAACGCCCTGCGCAACCCGGCTACCTACGGCGTGGCCTTCACTATCGCCATCGTGGCTTCGCTCGAAACGCTGCTCAGCGTGGAGGCCGTGGACAACCTCGACCCCCGCAAGCGCCACACGCCCCCCAACCGCGAGCTGCTGGCCCAGGGCGCGGGCAACCTGGTGAGTGGCCTGCTGGGTGGCCTACCCCTCACGGCGGTTATCGTGCGCTCATCGGCCAACATCGCGGCGGGTGGGCAAACCAAGCTGGCCGCGTTTATTCACGGTATTCTCTTGCTGATTAGCCTCTTATTCCTGGGCGCGGTGCTGAATATGATTCCGCTGGCGGCGCTGGCGGCGGTGCTGCTGGTGGTGGGCTTCAAGCTGACCAAGCCGGCGCTCTACCGCCAGCAGTGGCAGCTGGGCTGGGCGCAGTTCGGGCCATTCATCTTTACCATCCTGGCGGTGCTGTTCACCGATTTGCTCAAGGGCGTAAGCATCGGGCTGGTGCTGGGCTTCTTCTTCATTCTGAAGGACAACGCCAAGGCCGGCTCCTACCTGCGGCGCGATGAAACCGACCTTAGCCCCGACGAGGCCACTAGCGTGCTACACCTGCGCCTGCCCGAGCACGTATCTTTCCTCAACAAAGCCAGTATCGTGACCACGCTGGAACAGCTACCCCGCGGCAGCCGCGTGGTGCTCGACGGCACCCGCTCCGACGTTATCGACCACGACGTGCTCGAAGCCATTGAGGCGTTTCGGCAGGCGGCCCCGGCGCGGGGCATCGACCTGGAGCTGCGCGGTATCGCGCGGGTTGCGATGGCCGCGCACTAGCCGCTGGCCGTTATTTCTCGTTAGTTTATACCTCCGTTACTTTCCCCATGAACACGCATTCCAACCAAGCCACCACTTCAACTACTGGCGGCGTGCAGGATATTCTGGCCAATAACCGCCAATGGGTGGCCGACCGCAACGCCGAAGACCCCGAGTTTTTTAAGCGCCTGGCCGACGGCCAGCAGCCGCGTTACCTGTTCATCGGCTGCTCCGACTCGCGGGTGCCCGCCTCGGGCATCACGGGTACCGGGCCGGGCGAGATGTTCGTGCACCGCAACATCGCTAACCTGGTGGTGCACACCGATATGAACCTGCTCAGCGTGCTGCAATACGCCGTAGAAGTATTGGGCGTGCAGGATATTCTGGTGTGCGGCCACTACGGCTGCGGGGGGGTAGCGGCCGCGGCCAGCCACAAGCAATACGGCCTGATTGACAACTGGCTGGTAAACATCCGCGATGTGGTGCGCCTGCACGAAACCGAGCTGCTGCGCATTCCGGACGAAACCCAGCGCCTGCGCCGCCTCGTGGAGCTCAACGTGACCGAGCAGGTGCGCAACCTGGCCAAGACCAACATTATCCAGAACGCGCTGCGCGGCGACAACCCGCCCCGCCTGCACGGCCTCGTGTACGACATCGCCGACGGCGTGCTCAAAGACCTGAACGTGGACGGCGAAACCGTGACCCACGACCTGGCCCACATCTACGGCACCGAAGCCTATCAGGCTAGCAGCACGGACGATACTACGGCTCACGAACCCACCGCATAGCAGTATCCCGGCCGGCCGCGAAAAATCAGCTGGCCTGCCGCGGTAGCGTGCGGCCCAGCAGCCAGCGCCGTAGTGGCTCTTCGAATGCCCAGTAGCCGAGCCATGCCAAGGCTATTGTGACGAGAAATTGCCCGATAATGTGTCGCCCCCAGCCAAAGTGGTGCTGCCACCAGATGCTGAACGGGCTCACGTGCAGCAGGTAGAAAAAATAGGAGCTGCGGCCCAGCGCCTGCGCCAGTGGGGTGGCTAGCGCAGTGCGTAGCCAACTGCCCTCGCGCAGCAGGCCCGCTAGTAGCAGCGCGACGCCCGCCGGAAACAGCAGGATGTTGAGCGCGGTGGCTGCCGGGTAGCGCAGGCCGCCGTAGGTATCGACGGGCGAGTGCAACCAAGCCAGTAGTCCCACGGCCAGTGCCATCACGAGCGTGCCCGCTAGGGTGAGCTGGGGCTGCTGCCCCGGCGGCCGCGCCGGGGCAGTAGCCCACCAGCGGGCCAGGCCCACACCCAGCACGAATTCCAGGACCCTGCCAAAAAAGGTAAAGTTGAACAAGTGGTGATAGGAGCCAAAGAGCCCGTGCAGCGCGGGATGGCCCATGCACAACTGCGTAAGTAGCAAGCCCGTGCCCAAAACTGCCCCTGCGAAGGCCAGCGCGCCGGCCCCGCCCCGCCGTTGCCAGGCCAGCAGCAGCAGCGGCGCCGAAAAGTAGAAGCATTCCTCCACCGTGAGCGACCATCCCTGGGGTAGGCCCACATACTTGAGGGTATTGGAGAAGCCCCGTAGCATACTCTGGCTTAGGAAAACCAACAGCAGGCTATTGGCGGTCCTGCCCGGCGGAATAGGCCAGTACAAGCGGCTCAGGGCCCAACCGTTCAGGATGAAATAGACGGGGTAGATGCGCGCGGCTCGCCGTCTCAGGTAGCGCCCCCACCAGGCCCATCGAAACTGCACGCTATGTTGGTAGCGATTAGCAATAACGAAGCCGCTTAGCACAAAGAATATGCCTACGCCCACCTGACCCTGCCCCGTGATGCGCGCCAGCCAGTCGGGCTGCCCGATAAAGCGAAAATGCAGAAAAAAAACCAGGTAGGCTGCTACCGCTCGCAAGCCAGTGAGGGCGGGGTAGTAGGCGTACCGGGCGGCGGGGGCCACTGCGGCGGGTGGCGCAGGAGAAGTAACCGGGAGAGCAGGAGCCATGCTCGTGCAAAGTACTAGCCCCGGCGCGGCCAGCAGGGTTCTGCCGATACATTTGTGGTGGGGTGGCCCCGTTTAGTCTGTCTGCATCATGCCAAAACTACTTACCCACGTGCTGCTGGTGCTGGGGCCCGCCACGGTCGCTGCCCAAGCGCCGATTCCGGCCGATTCGGTGCGCTACTGGGCCACTCATATAAAGGCCGGCCTCAATGCCAACGAGTCGCTGCTGTCAAAAAACTGGAAGAGCGGCGGCACCAGCTCATTGGGTGTCAGTATGTTATTCAATGGCCAGGCTAACTACCAGCGCGGGCACCACAACTGGAACGGCGAAGCCGACTTCCTGTACGCCGGCCAATACTCGCAGGATGGCACGGGCTACCGCAAAACCAACGACCGCCTCTACCTCGATACCAAGTACGGCTACGACCTGACCAAAAGGTGGGGCCTGTTCACGGCCCTGAACCTGCTTTCGCAGTTCGCGCCCGGCTACAACTACGCCAGTGATGGCCACGCCACGCTGATTTCCAGCTTCCTGGCTCCTGGCTACTTCACCAGCTCGACCGGCGCGGAGTATCATCCCAACGACCGCTTCAATCTGCGGCTCGCGCCCTTCGCGCCCCGCGTCACGGTAGTGCGCGACCCCAGCCGCTTCCGCCACCCGGCCGATACCACCATCTACGGCGTGCGGCCGGGCCGCTCCGCGCTCTGGCAATTTGGCTTCCAGGCCCTGGCCCAGCTTGACCAGCCCCTGGGCCCCAACGCCAACCTGAAGGCGCGCTACGTGTTTTTTGCCGATTACGGCATGTTGCGGCTGGTTGATACCTCGCACCGCCTCGACCTTACCATCACGGCCAAGGTTAACAGCGTCTTGAGTGTGAGCCTGGGCGGCATCGCGCTCTACGACTACAACCAGGACCAGGGCTTTCAGTACAGCCAAAACCTGGCGCTGGGCATTCTGCTTGACCGCAAGCGGCCGGCCAACCGGCCTCAATAGCCTGCTGGCAGAGGGGTAGGGCGTAGCTTTGCGGCGTATTTTACTCTGGAATATGTCCCGAATTTTACCCGCTGTGGTGGCCTCGCTGGCCCTCCCGCTGGCGGTGCAGGCCCAGCGCCTCCCTACCCCCCCCGACAGCACCCGGCGCCTCGGCGAAGTAACCGTGTATGCCACCCGCCTCGGCCAGCTCGCGGGCCAGACCGGCCGCTACGTGACCGTAGTGCCCGGCAGCACCCTCAGCCGCTACCCGGTGGCCTCGCTCGACGACCTGCTACGCCTGCTGCCCAATATCGAGGTGCAAAGCCGGGGCAGCTTCGGCACCCAGGCCGATATCACGCTGCGCGGCTCGACCTTCAACCAAGTACTCATCCTGCTGGATGGAATGCGGCTGAATGACCCGCTCACGGGCCACTTCGCGGGCTACCTGCCCATCACGCCGGCCGAGATTGAGCAGATTGAGGTGGTGCGCGGCCCCGGCGCGGCGCTCTATGGCCCCGACGCGGTGGGCGGCTTCATCAACATCGTCACCAAGACCTTCGCCGCCACCCACCGGCCCGACGGCACCGAGCTGGCCGGCACCTTCCTGGCCGGCGAGTACGGCCTGAAAAGCACCAACGCCGGCTTTTATGGGCAGGACCACGGCCTGCGCCTGGCGGGCGGCATCCTGAACAACACGGCCAGCGGCCAGCTGCTCGACCTGCCCGGCGGCCTGCGCAACGACTTCAAGCTGAATACTTATTCGTTGTCGGGCGCGTACCAGATTACCGAAAAATTCAGCGCCGCCGCCCGCGCCAGCTTCGACCGGCGCGACTACAACGCCCAGAATTTCTATACAACTAACGCCGGCGACCGGGCCCGCGAAACCACCTCGCGCGACTGGTACCAGGGCCAGCTGCGCTACGAGTGGAACGAGCGCGCCCGTACCGAGCTGTCTATCGTGGGCACGGCCAGCACCGACCTCTACGTGTACACGCCCACCTCGGCGGCCAGCGACCACCTCCTGCACTACCTCAACGTGCAGGGCCAGCACCAAATACAGCTGTCGGCGAAGGTGCGCGCTACCCTGGGCGGCCAGGCCGACCGTCGCGCCGTGCAGAGCAACGACCGCGGCGACCACGCCGTGTGGCACGCCGGCGCGTTTGCGGTGGCCGTGGTGGCGCCTACCCCCGGCCTCAGCCTCACGGCCGCCCTGCGCCTCGACCACGACCAGAACTACGGCACCGAAGTGGTGCCGCAGCTCAACGCCAGCCAGCAGGTGGGCGAAAAGCTAACCCTGCGCGGGGCCGTGGGCCGGGGCATCCGGGCCCCCAATTTTACGGAGCAGTACAACTCGGCCATCCGGCCCGGCGTGGTGCCCGGCGGCTTCAACGTGGGCAACCCCGGCCTGAGCGCCGAGCGTACCTGGAACTACGAGGCCGGCCTCGACTACCAGCCCCTGCCGGCCCTGACGCTGCGCGGCACCTGCTTCAACCGCTACGGCCGCAACCTGATTGACTACGTGAGCTTGCCCAGCCAGCGAGTGATAGAGGCTACTGGCTTTACCAACCTAGATGCGAAGCCAGGGAATACCACCACCTACCGCCTGGCCGAAAACCTGTTTGCGGTGACTACCCAGGGTATCGAAACTGAGGTGACGAGCCGCGCCCGGCTGGCTGATAATCTGCGCCTCGACGGCAGCGTGGGCTACACCTGGGTACACCTCGACGTGGCCGGCAACGTGCAGTCGCAGTACCTCTCCAACGTGGCCCGCCACCTGGTATCGGGCAATGTGAGCCTTATCCACCGGCGCTTCACGCTGAGCGTGGGCGGCCTGTACAAAGTGCGCGCCGGCCAGCAAACGGTACCCAGCGCCACTACCAATTTTGCCGAGCTCACGCCGAGCTACGCCGTCTTCAACGCCCGCCTCGACCTGGCCCTGCTGCCCGAGCGCGTGTGGCTGGTGGGCCAGGCCCAAAACCTGTTCAACGCCCACTACTCCGACCTGCTGGGTGCCCAGATGCCCACCCGCTGGCTCATGGCCGGCGTGCGCGTGGCCCTGCGCAAGTAGGAAATAACGTCTGTCATTGCGAGCCGGCGAAGCAGTCTTTCCTTCCGTTAGGGGTAGTAATCCGACAACGCGAACGACAAGGAAAGATTGCTTCGCAGGCTCGCAATGACCTTCTACCTACTATGATGCCTACCCAATCTGCCCGCCCGCTGCTGCTCATCCTGGCTTTTGCCGCCGTGTACCTGCTGTGGGGCTCCACGTATCTGGCCATTAAGTACGCCATCGCTACGATGCCGCCTTTTTTGATGGCGGGTAGCCGTTTCCTGCTGGCCGGCAGTATTTTGACGCTGGCCGGCCGTGCCTCCACTGAGTACGAAATGCCTACCCTGGCACAGTGGAAAACGAGCTTCGTGGTGGGCGCGCTGCTGCTGGTGGGCGGCAACGGCATGGTGGTGCTGGCCGAGCGCTACCTGCCCTCCAGCCTGGCCGCGCTGCTGATGGCCAGCGAGCCGTTTTGGGTGGTGCTGCTGGGCTGGTGGTGGCTGCGGCAGCCGCGCCCCAGCGGGCGGGTGGTGCTGGGCCTATTGCTGGGCTTCGGTGGCGTGTACCTGCTGGTGGGCGAGCAGCTGACGGCCGGCGCGGGCGCCAGCCATGCGCGGCTGCTGGGCGTGGGCCTGGTGCTGCTGGCCGCCCTGAGCTGGGCGGCAGGCTCTATCTACGGCCTGCGCTCGCCGGTGCCCAAGTCGGCGGTGCTGGCCTCGGGTACGCAGATGCTGGCCGGGGGCACGCTGCTACTGCTGCTGGGCACGGCCACCGGCGAGTGGCGCGGACTGGAACCCAGCCGGTTCGGTTCGGCGGCCTGGCTGGGCTGGGGCTACCTGGTGGTATTTGGCTCGCTGGTGGCCTTCACGGCCTATAGCTGGCTGCTGAAGCACGCCCCGCCGGCGCGGGTGGCCACCTACGCCTACGTCAACCCCGTGGTGGCGGTGCTGCTGGGCTGGGCCGTGCTGCACGAAAAAATGACGGTCCAAATGCTGGTGGGCGCGGCCGTCATTGTGGGCTCGGTGGTGCTGATAACGGCCCAGCAGAAAAAGGAGGGGTAGGGAGCAAATTACTTGGCAGGTCCACCTAAAGGTTCGGCAACGAGTAACTTCGCCTTAGTAGCTGCCCACTAAGCAAAACCACGAATGAAAAACCTGGAAATCCCGCGCGAGGCCCTGGCCGCGCTCTGCCGGCGCCACGGGGTGGCAAAGCTCTACCTGTTTGGGTCGGTCCTGACTCCGCGCTTTGACCCGGCTCGCAGCGACGTGGATGCTTTGGTAACGCTACTGCCCGCGCCGGCTTTGGTGCAGGGCGAGGCGTTGCTGAATTTGTGGGAAGAGCTGGAAAGCCTGTTTGGCCGGCGAGTTGATTTACTAACGCCCGACTCGCTGCGTAACCCCATACTGCGGGCTGAAATTGAGCAGACTAAAAAACTGGTATATGACGCCGCGCAGCCAGAAATACTTGTTTGATATTGGGCAGGCAATCGCGGCGGTGGAAGAGTTTATCAGCGATACGCCCGACTTTACGGCTTATCAGGCCGACCATAAAACCCGGAGCGCCGTGGAGCGTCAGCTAGCCATCGTGGGCGAGGCCGTGAACCACCTGCGCCGGGAGTGGCCCGAGGCCAACCTGCCGAATACCAAGCAGATGGTAGATTTTCGCAACCGCCTCATTCATTCCTACGACAACGTAAACGATGCGATTGTCTGGACTATCGTGCATAAGCATTTACCAACTTTGAAGGCGGAAGTGCTCGCCCGCCAGCAAGCCCTACCCCCTGCGTAACCCGACCTTTTTGCACCGTATTTTTGTTGATTAAAGCCAGCCCGCGTAGCGGGCGTATCTGCGAAATCCGTTTAATCAGTTTGAATCTGCGATGAAGGTGTGCCTTGCCGAAAAGCCCAGCGTTGCCCGCGAAATTGCCCAGGTTATCGGGGCCGACCGGCGCATGGACGGCTACTACGAGGGCAACGGCTACCAGGTCACCTGGACGTTTGGCCACTTCTGCCAGCTCAAGGAGCCCGACGACTACCGCCCCGAGTGGAAGCGCTGGAACCTGCACGACCTGCCCATGATACCGGACCAGTTCGGCATCAAGCTCATGCGCCGCGACGAGGGGGTAGTAAAACAGTTCAACACGATAAAACGGCTGCTCGACGCGGCCACCGAAGTCATCAACTGCGGCGATGCCGGCCAGGAGGGCGAGGTCATTCAGCGCTGGGTTATTCACGAGGCCAAGTGCCGCAAGCCGGTGAAGCGCCTCTGGATTTCGTCGCTCACCGAGGAGGCTATCCGGCAGGGTTTCCAGAACCTGCGCGATGGCAAGGAGTTCGACAGCCTCTACCAGGCCGGGCGCAGCCGGGCGGTGGGCGACTGGCTGCTGGGCCTGAACGCCACCCGCCTGTTCACCCTCAAATACACCACGTACCAGGACAAGCAGCTGCTGAGTATCGGCCGGGTGCAGACGCCCACGCTGGCCCTGCTGGTGGACCGCTACCACGAAATCCGCAACTTTCGGCCCGAGCCGTACTGGGTGCTCAAGACGCAGTACCGCGACGTTACTTTTACTCGCATTAACACCGAGGCCGAGCAGAAGCAGGCCCAGGACGCGCCCGATGAGCAGAGTCGCCTGCGCGCGCTGGGCTACTTCGTGAAGGAAGATGAGGCCAACCAGGCCCTCGCAGCCGTGCAGCCCGCGCCGCTCACCGTCACCAACGTCGAGATTAAGAAGGGTAGGGAATCGCCGCCGCGCCTGTTCGACCTCACCTCGCTGCAAGTGCAGTGCAACAACCAACTGAGCCTCTCGGCCGAGGATACGCTCAGGATTGTGCAAAGCCTCTACGAGAAGAAGGCCGTGAGCTACCCGCGCGTCGATACCACGTTTTTGCCCGATGATATTTACCCCAAAATTCCCGGTATTCTGCGCGGCATTGGCTACGGAAATCTGACCGGGCCACTGCTGGCGAATAAGATTCCGAAGACGACCAAAGTATTCAACAACAACAAGGTAACCGACCACCACGCCATTATCCCGACGGGCAGCGGCGGGCCGGGCGGCGGCATGGAGAGCAGCGTGTACGACATCATCGTGCGCCGCTTCATCGCCGCGTTTTACCCCGACTGCGAGGTGAGCAACACCACCGTGCTGGCCGAGGCCGCCGAGTACCTGTTCCGGGTGCGCGGCCGCCAGATATTGAGCCCCGGCTGGCGCGTGGTGTACGGCGACCCTACCCAGCAGGCCGCGCCCAGGCCCGCCCAGGCACCAGGCACCAACAACCAAGCACCAGAGGAAGACGACGTGGTGAGCACGGTATTGCCCAGCTTCGTGAAGGGCGAAAGTGGCCCCCACCACCCGCGCCTCGAAAGCAAGATGACCCAGCCGCCCAAGGACTACACCGAGGCCAGCCTGCTGCGCGGCATGGAAACGGCCGGCCGCAACATCGACGACGACGAGCTGCGCCTGGCTATGAAGGAAAGCGGCATCGGCCGGCCCAGCACCCGCGCCGCCATCATCGAAACGCTGTTCAAGCGCAACTACATTAGGCGCGATAAAAAGCGCCTCCTACCCACCCCCACGGGCGTCGAGCTGATTAGCTTAATCAGAAACCCGACCCTGAAATCGGCCGAGCTGACCGGCCAGTGGGAGCAGAAGTTGCGCCAGATTGAGCGCAACGAGCTGCCCTCCGACCAGTTTCTGGAGGAGCTCAAGGGCCTGGTGCGCGAGATGGTGCAGGAGGTGAAAACCGACCGCGGCGGCCGCATGGTAACTTCCGGCAGCGCCGAAAAAGCGCTGGCCGAAGCCCCCAGAACTGCCCCAGCTACCTCCCAGGCACCAGGTACCAAGCACCAAGCACCAGCCAACAGCTTAGGAAACTGCCCGGCCTGCAAAACCGGCCACGTGCTGCGCGGCAAAACCGCTTTCGGCTGCGCCCGCTTCCGCGAGGGCTGCCAGTTCCGCCTACCCATCGAAATATTAGGCAAGAAGCTAACCGACCCGCAGGTGAAGAGCCTGCTCGCCAAAGGCCGCACCCAACTGATAAAAGGCTTCGTGACCGGCGCGGGTGAGAAAATCGACGGTGCGCTGGTGCTCGACGCGAAGCTCCAGCCCGAGCTGGTACCCGCCGCCGAAAGCAAGCCCACCACCGCCACCGACCCCGGCCAGATTCCGTGCCCGGTGTGCCGGCTCGGCACTATGCTCAAGGGCAGCAGCGCCTTCGGCTGCTCGCGCTTCCGCGAAGACTGCCAGTTCCGGGTGCCCTTCGAGTGGGGGGGTAAGAAGCTGACCGACACGCAGCTGCGCCAGCTGCTGCGCCGCGGTGAAACGGGGGTTATCAAAGGCTTTCTCTCGGCCAAGACGGGTAAGAAATACGATGCCGCGCTGAAGGTAGAGGACGGGCGCGTGGTGCCGGTATTCGGGTAGTAACGCGAACTTTCCAGTTCGCGGGCGAGCGCAGCGAGCATTCACGTTAGAGGACGCATTTACTGCACCCTCCCAGGTGCGAGCCGCTCGCTACGCTCGCCCGCGAACTGGAAAGTTCGCGTTACTTCTTTTTCGGCACGTAGGGCTTGCCGTTGAGCCTGGTGCGGGGGCCGGCGTTCTGGGCTTTGCCATCGCGGTAGGTTACCTGGCGCTCGATGCCGTGGCCATCGACCTTGTAATAGGTCCACTCGCCGCTCTGCTTGCCGTTTTTGTACTGGCCGGCCACGGCGGGGCTACCATCTTCGTGGTATTCCTGGAAGGCTCCTACTAGTAAGCCTTTCAAATAGTTGGCCTCCTTGCGCGGCTGGCCGGTGGGGTAGTATTCCTGGCCCACGCCAGTTTGCAGGCCGTTGATATCAAACTGCTGGCGCGTCTGCACCTTGCCATTGTCGAAATAAGTGAGACGCTCGCCGGTGAGCTTGCCGTTGGCGGCGTAAGTTTCGACCTGGCGCGGGGTCTTGCCATCGGGGTAAAACTCGCGCCAGGTGCCGGTGGGGCGGTTGCTTTTATACTGCTCCTCGGCCTGGCGAGGCTGGCCGGGCGCGTCGTAGTAGCGCACCACCTTGCGGTCGCGGCCCTGGGCCGCGTAGTCAATTTCCTCCTTCACCTGGCCATCTTCGAAGTAGCTGAGACCGTGGCCGGTGGGCACGCCCAGGCGATAGGTAGTTTTGCCCTTCACCTTGCCGCTTTCGTAGTACGAAGTGGCCGGGCCGTCGAGGGCGGCGGTGCCGGTGCGCGGGGCCACGCGCTTGGTGAGGTCGTCGCCCAGCTTGTTGGTCACGGCGCGCTCGCGCACGGCGGCCGGGGCGTAAGTGCCCTCGGTTTGAAGCTGGCCGGTGGGGTAGTACGAGCGGTAGCTGCCCTTGCCGGTCTGGTCGTTCATCACCGTCTCGCTTTCGAGTTGGCCGGTTTCGTAGTAGGTCTTGTACGAGCTGGCCAGCAGGCCATTGCGCAGCGTGCCTTCGCTCTGCACCTTGCCGCTGGGGTAGAAAAACCTGACCGCGCCGTTGGGCTGGCCGTTGGCGTACATCACCTCGGCGGCGGCCTGGCCACTGGCGTACAGCTCGCGCACCGCGCCGTTGGGCTGGCCCTTGGTGAGCGTGGTCTGGAGCTTGATTTCGCCGGTGGGGTAGTAAGTCGTCAGCGGCCCGCCGGGCTCATCGTCCAGAAAAGTGCCCACCTGGGCCACCTTGCCATCGGGGTAGTAGGTTTTGAAGGGCCCCTGGCGCACGCCGGCCACGTAGGTGGCCTCCAGCCGCCGGGCGTGGTTGGCGTGAAACTCCACGTAGAGCGAGTCGCGCTTGCCGTCAGTGTAGCGCGTCTGGGCTTCGAGCCGGCCGTTGGGGTAGAAGCGCTTGTAGGGCCCGTTCAGCACGGTATCCTGGGCCACGAGCGCCCGGTAAATCTCGTGCGGATGGATTTTGGTCGAGTCGAAGTAAATCGTAATCCGTTGGGAGCGTTGGGCTTGGCTGGCCAGCGGCAAGAGTAAAAGTAACAATAGGTAGCGCATAGGGGGCCTAACGCTGGTGAGCGTTTTTTTAGCGCAGAGTTTCGCAAAGTTGGCAGAGTTTCGCGGAGCT
>JAABUN010006744.1_pt1 | contig 12964 bp, 11 predicted proteins | sample 5559311 | NCBI WGS metagenome assembly JAABUN01 (sample SAMN10711877, study PRJNA513370) | rock metagenome | isolation source: Antarctica rocks | place: Antarctica: Victoria Land, Siegfried Peak sud | reverse complement strand
GCGACGCCGGTCGCCGTCGGGATCGCCTTGTTCGTCTCACACTATGCGCCGCGGCGCATCGGCAACGCGATCGGCTTCGCCATCGACCTGCTGGCAGCCGTGCCCTCCGTCGTCTTCGGCATGTGGGGTCTGACGGTGTTCGCTCCCGCCGTCGTGCCGCTGTTCGGCTGGTTCGAGGACAATCTGGGCTGGATACCGATCTTCGAGGACTCCTCGGCAACCGGGCGCACCCTGATGACCGCATCTCTGGTGCTGGCGGTGATGATCCTGCCCATCATTACCTCGGTCTCGCGGGAGGTGTTCCTGCAGACCCCCACGCTGCACGAGGAGGCCGCCCTCGCCCTCGGCGCCACCAAGTGGGAGATGATCACCACGGCCGTCATCCCCTTCGGCAAGCCGGGGGTCATCGGCGGCACGATGCTTGGGCTGGGCCGCGCGCTCGGCGAGACCATGGCAGTCACCATCATTCTTTCTACCGGGGACCTCACCTGGAACCTCATCGGGACCGGCAACGCCACCATCCCCTCGGAGATCGCGCTCAACTTCCCCGAGGCCTCCGGTCTGCGGCTGGCCGAGCTCATCGCGGCAGGGCTGGTGCTTTTCGTCATCACGCTGGTGGTCAACCTGTTCGCACGCTGGATCGTGGAGAAGCGCGCAGAGTTCTCGGGAGCCAACTGATGAGCACGCCCACCGATACCCCGACTTCAACCTCGACTCCGACCGTGGCGGGCGAACGGGCGATCACGACCCGCCTGGACAGCTGGGAGGGCATCGTCTCCTCACCGGTGCGGCCCGCCCGACGGGTTGTCGGCCTGGGTGCGCTCGGCGCGGCAGCCGTCGTGGCCCTGCTCGTCTGGCTGCTACGGGACCATCTCGGGCTGGGAGTGGTCGCCGGCTACCTCACCTATCTCGTCGTGGTCTACGTCGGCTACCGGGCCACCGCCGGTCGCCGGGTAGGCCTGGATCAGCTGATGCGCGCCCTGGTCTACGGTGCGTTCGCGATCGCGCTGCTGCCGCTGATCTCTCTGTTGTTCACGGTCGTCACCAAGGGCATCGGGCGGGCCGTTGAGCCGGACTTCCTGCTGCAGACCATGAACGGCATCACCGGGCTCGCCGACCAGGCCTACGCCGACGGCACAGCGCCGTTCATCGGCGGCGCCTACCACGCCATCCTCGGCACGCTGATCATCACCGGCATTGCCACGGTCATCTCCGTACCGATCGGGGTGTTCGCCGCCATCTATCTCGTGGAGTATGCGGGCCGCCGCCAGCTCGCCCGACTGCTCCGGTTCTTCGTCGACGTGATGACCGGCATCCCTTCGATCGTCGCAGGTCTGTTCGCCTTCGCGCTTTTCGGTGTCATCTTCGGGTTGGGCACCAAGAACGCCATGGCGGGGGCCGTCGCCCTGTCCGTGCTGATGATCCCCACCGTCGTGCGCAACAGCGAGGAGATGCTGCGGATCGTGCCCAACGAACTGCGGGAGGCCGCGCTGGCGCTCGGCGTGCCCAAGTGGCGCATGATCTACCGAGTGGTTCTGCCGACCGCGGCCTCCGGGCTGGCCTCTGGTGTCACCCTGGCCATTGCTCGGGTCATCGGCGAGACCGCCCCCCTCCTGGTGGCTGTCGGCGGCTTCTACGCGCTCAACACCAACCCGCTGCGGGGGCCGATGAACACTCTGGCTGTCTACGCCTACGAGATGTTCAGCAAGCCGCTCAACCCTGGGGTCCGTGACCCCAGCCTGGAGCGGGCCTGGGCCGCGGCGCTGATTCTCGTGCTCGTTGTCGTCGCTCTCAATATGACCGCTCGCCTCATCGCCACCCTGTTTGCGCCCAAGACCGGGCGCTGACCGCATACTCCTGGGAGACTACGAACCGTGTCCAAGCGCATCGATGTCACCGATCTCGACATCTACTACGGCAGCTTTCAGGCGGTAGCCGATGTCTCGATGACCATCGAGGCACGCTCCGTGACCGCCTTCATCGGACCATCAGGGTGTGGCAAGTCGACCTTCCTGCGCACGCTGAACCGGATGCACGAGGTCATCCCCGGAGGCCGTGTCGAAGGCACGGTCACCATGGACGGCAAGGATCTCTACGGTCGTGGCGTTGATCCCGTGGACGTCCGTCGTGAGGTGGGCATGGTCTTCCAGCGGCCCAACCCCTTCCCGACCATGTCGATCAAAGAGAACGTCCTGGCCGGGGTCAAGCTCAACAGCCAACGGATCTCGGCTAAGGCCGGCACCGAGCTGTTGGAACGCTCGCTGCGCTCGGCCAACCTGTGGGAGGAGGTCAAGGACCGGTTGGACAAGCCCGGCTCCGGCCTCTCGGGCGGTCAGCAACAGCGGTTGTGCATCGCGCGCGCCATCGCCGTGCAGCCTGAGGTGATCTTGATGGACGAGCCCTGCTCGGCGTTGGACCCCATCTCGACCCTGGCCATCGAGGACCTGATCAACGAGCTGAAGGAGGAGTACACGGTGGTGATCGTCACGCACAACATGCAGCAGGCCGCCCGGGTCTCCGACCGCACCGGGTTCTTCAACCTTGAGGCAACCGGAAAACCGGGCAAGCTGGTGGAGATGGACGACACCACCAAGATCTTCAACAACCCGAGCCAGCGCTCGACCGAGGACTACATCTCAGGACGCTTCGGCTGATTTGCTAGGGATGTTGCGCCCGCCCAGCCCGTTTTGCGAGGGATGTTGCGCCGTCCCCTACCGTTTTGCGAGGGATGTTGCGCCGTCCCCAACCGTTTTTGCTCGAGATGTTGCGCTGAGCGACACCGGGACCCCCGCAGGTCGATGGTCTCGCGGCCCCGCCTACCCCGGGCAAACCGCAGGCGACCCTGACACTTTCCCCAGCAAATCGGATAAGACCGCTGCACTTCCCCTAGCAAATCGCGCTAGGCGCTGCACTTTCCCTAGCAAAACGTCAGCGGGGTATGCGGTGGCGCCGGGTCGCGACGACACGAGCGGTCGGGCCGCGCCCCCGCACCGTGCAGGCCAGCACCTCGCCCTTGTCCATCGACGTAGCAGTCACCCGACGGAAGATGCGCTCGATGGCCGGGGTCTCGGCGCGCCCGGCCAGGTCCTGCAGCACGGCCTCGAGCACGGGCCCGTGGGTGCACACCGCGATGGTCCGACCCCGCTCGAACATTCGACGCAGGTGCTTGTGCACCTTGTCCGGCGCCACGTCATACCCCTCCTCCGACAGACCACGTTTGGTGCGCAGCGGCACCACAGCGGTCTGGGCAAACGGTGCCACGGTGTCATGGCATCGGGTAGAGGTCGAGCTCAGCACCTGCTCGGGTGCGTAGGCGCGCAGGATGTCCACCAGCTTGTCGCTGCGCCGGCGGCCGACGCTGGTCAGCGGGCGCAGCGGATCAGCCTTGGACCAGTCCTTGCGCCCCATCGCCTTGGCATGCCGGATGACGAGCAACGTCCAGGTGTCCAACCGGCCGTCGCGGTCATACTCGACCAGGGTGTCCAGCTGCTCCCAGTCGCGCACATAGCTCAGCCGTTTGCGGGCCTTGGCCGGAGTCAGCCAGGCGATCTTGTCGATCTCCTGCTCCAGCCGGCCGGAGCCGCCGATCGGCTCAGCCGCCCAGTAGTCCACGCGCTTGATCACGGTGCGCTCGCCCACCCGGGGGAGGGCGTAGACCGAGACCGGGAGCGGAATCCCGAGCCGGACCACCAGGCCCGTCTCCTCCTGCGCCTCCCGGGCGGCGCAGGCTGCCACGTCCTCCCCCCGCTCCAGCTTGCCCTTGGCCCAGGCCCAGTCGTCGTAGCGCGGCCGGTGCACCAGCGCCACCTGCAACTGCTTCTTCTTGCGCCTCCAGGGCAGGACGCCCGCCCCTCGCACAACTGCGGCACTCGAGGCGGTGGCCGGGACGACGATGTCGTCCGGATCCAGCATCTCCTCCTGCGCCGTGACAGCGAAATCCGCTGACAGCGTCTCCGTGCTCACCGCCGCCGCCCGGGCCGGCGCCGTGCCGCGTAGCGCTCGATCAGCTCGGCCTGCAGGTCTTGCATCGGCATACCGTCATCATCGAGATGATGCCGCGTCCACTGGCCCTCGGAGTCCAGATGCCAGCTGGCGACGCGGTCGTCCATGACGCGGTCAAAGATCTTGCCCTGGTGGCGGATCTGGTCGCGGTCGGTGAGCGGCACCAACGCCTCCACCCGCCGGTCCAGGTTGCGGTGCATCAGGTCGGCCGAGCCGAGATAGACCTGCGGCTCGCCGCCGCCGTCGAAGGCGAAGATCCGGGAATGCTCCAGGAACCGGCCGAGCACGGAGCGCACCCGGATCGTCTCGGACAGTCCGGGCACAGCTGGCCGCAGTGCGCAGATGCCGCGCACCCAGATGTCGACCGCTGCGCCAGCGCGTGAGGCGAGGTACAGCGCATCGATGACCTGCTCGTCGACGATCGAGTTGACCTTGAGGCGGATTCGGCCCTCAGACCCCCGTTGGGCCTCCGCCTCGATCCGCGACACGAGCTCGCTGCGCACCGACCGAGGCGCCACCAGCAGCCGCTTGAACTTAGCCTTCGGCGCCATCCCGGACAGCTGGTTGAACAACCGCGTCAGGTCCTCACCGATCCCGTCGTCGCAGGTCAGCAGGCCAAGATCTTCGTAGAGCCGTGCCGTCTTCGGGTTGTAGTTGCCGGTGCCGACATGGCAGTAGCGGCGCAGCCCGCCCGACTCCTGACGGACCACGAGCGCCAGCTTGGCATGCGTCTTCAGCCCCACCATGCCGTAGACGACGTGCACGCCGGCCTGCTCCAGCTTGCGCGCCCAGCTGATGTTGTTCTCCTCGTCGAAGCGCGCCTTGATCTCCACCACCGCGAGCACCTGCTTGCCCGCCGCGGCGGCCTCGATGAGGGCGTCGATGACGGGGCTGTCGCCGCTGGTGCGATACAGGGTCTGCTTGATTGCCAGCACGTGCGGGTCGGCCGCGGCCTGCTCGAGGAAGGCCTGCACGGAGGTGGAGAACGAGTCGTAGGGGTGGTGCAGCACGATGTCCCGCTGCCGGATGGCCGCCAGCACGTCGCTGGGCGCGGACCGCTCCACTGGGGCGAGGTCGGGGTGGGTCTTGGGCACGAAGTTGGAGTAGCGCAGCTCGGTGCGGTCCAGGTCGGCCAGGGTATGCAGTGCTCTCAGGTCCAGTGGCGAAGGCAGCCGGTAGACCTCGCCGGGCTGCACGCGCAGCTCTCGGGTCAGCAGATCGAGCACATGGTCGTCCATGTCCTCGACGACCTCCAGGCGCACCGGCGGCCCGAACCTGCGCCGGGTGAGCTCACGCTCCAACGCGGTCAGCAGGTTCTCCGCGTCATCCTCCTCGACCTCGAGGTCCTCGTTGCGGGTCACTCGGAAGGTGAAGGTCTCCTGCACCCGCATACCCGGGAACAGCTGGTCCAGGTGAGCCGCGATGACCTGCTCGAGCAGCACGTAGCGGTCGCTGTAGAGATCGCCGTCGCCGGTCGAGAGCCGGATGAAGCGGGGCAGTAGCGGCGGCACCTTCACCCGGGCGAAGTGCTCACGATCGGTGCGTGGGTTGGTGAGGATGACGGCAAGGTTGAGCGAGAGACCGGAGATGTACGGGAAGGGGTGAGCCGGGTCGACGGCCAGGGGGGTGAGCACGGGATACACGGTGCTGGTGAACATCTCGGCCATCTCGGCCTGCTCGTCCTCACTCAGCTGGGCCCAAGGCACGATCGTGATGCCCTCATCGGCAAGCGCCGGCGCCACGGTCTCGCCGAAGAGCTCGGCGTGCCGAGCCATCAGCCCGTGTGCGCCGAGCGCGATCTCCTCCAGCACCTCGCGAGGCTCCAGCCCGGCAGTCGAGCGCCCGGCGATGCCGGTAGCGATGCGACGCTTGAGCCCGGCCACTCGGACCATGAAGAACTCGTCGAGGTTGCCGGCAAAGATCGCCAGGAACCGCGCCCGCTCCAGCAACGGCAGATCGGGGTCCGCTGCCAGCTGCAGCACCCGCTCGTTGAACTGCAGCCAGGACACCTCACGGTCCAGGAAACGGCCCTCGGGCAGCTCGGCGGAGGATGCACTGTCGCCCCCGTCCGGTGCGTGGCGTTCGAGCCGGATGAATCGACCGTTGGCCGCACGCGGCGGCTGCACGCGGATCTGGGGGAGCGGCACCACGCTGTTGGTCTCGACCAGCTCGGGAACGACACGCGGCGAGGCAGCCGGGTCCTCGAGCCGGTGCTCCGCGGCGCTGCCAGAGGTCTGCGCGGTGGTCATGACGCCTATCCTGCCACCGGATCAGCGCTGCGGCCCAGACCCATTCTCACGCGCATACATCACGTCGACCGCCGTGCGCTCGAAGCCGAGCCGATGGTAGGTGGCGATCGCGGCGGCGTTGTCGCCATCGACGTAGAGGGTGGCGGTCGGCAGTCCGCACGCCCGCAGGTGGCGCAGACCGAGCACCGTGGTGACCAACCCCAGACCCTGACCCTGGTATGCGGGGTCCACGCCGACGACATACACCTCACCGGCGACCTGGGTGCTGGAGCCCGGGGCCGCGGGCTCGACCTTGGTCCAGTGGAAGCCGGCCAGTCTGGGGGCGCCCTGCTCGCGGACGTCCTCGACCAGCAGGAAGCCGTGCGGGTCGAACCACGGTTCGCGCATCCGGTCCCGCAGGTCACTCAGGGTCATCCGGCCCTGCTCGGCGTGCTGGGCGAAGGCCCGGGCGTTGACCGCCAGCCAGCCCTGCTCGTCGGCTCCGACCTCGAAGGAGCGCGTCGCGAAGCCCTGCGGCACCGGAGCATCGGGCAGCTCGGACCACTCTCCGCGCAGCGGGCGCGACATCTGCCACAGCTCACGCACCACGTGCATTCCCAACCTGCCGGCGAGCGCCTGCGCCGCCGGGAGGTGTCCGTGCGCCCAGCACTTGGCGCTGGGCCACCGCTCCATGACCGCCTCGGCGAGCATCGTCCCCACACCGAAGCGGCGAGCGTCGGGGTGCACCACCAGCTCCACCGTCGCTTGTGCCTCGTGCTGGTCGACATGGGCGTAGCCGAGCACTTTGGCGTCGATCTCCCCGGGCCGGTCCAGCACCAGCAGGTGCGCCGTCTGGGGGTCAGTGCCGCCTTCCTCTGGGAGCCGCCGCACGTCCAGGACGGTCTGCTCCGACAGTGGCCGCACGTCGTCGTGGGTGGTGGAACGGACCGCCAGCGCCAGCACGTCGGCTCCCTGCCGCGGGGCCAAGGCCGACTCGGTCGTGACATCCATGGGGGTGCCTCTCACTCCGTGTTGCGGTTGCCGGCGAAGCGGTAGCCGACGTTGCGGATGGTGCCGATCAGCGACTCGCGCTCCGGGCCGAGCTTGGCCCTGAGCCGCCGCACATGCACGTCCACCGTGCGGGTGCCACCGTAGTAGTCCATGCCCCAGACCTCCTGGAGGAGCTGGTCACGGGTGACCACCCGACCGGGATGCTGCACCAGGTACTTGAGCAGCTCGAACTCCTTGAAGGTCAGGTCCAGGGGACGGCCGCCGGCCCGCACCGTCCAGCTCGACTCATCGACCACCACATCGGCTACGTGGATGGGGCCGGTGCGGTGGTCCAGGCGCTGCTGAGCGCCACTGCGCCGCCGGATCAGCCGCAGCCGCGCCTCGATCTCTGCAGGCCCGGTCCCCGAGAGCAGCAGGTCGTCCAAGGGCCACTGGTCGTCGACCACGGTGACCCCGGCCTCCGCAAAGATGCCGAGTACCGCGCCCCAGCTGCCCATCGTGTCGATGGTGCGCAGGGTGGTGCGGGCGGACATCAGGTTGGTGGTGGCATCCACCAGCACGATCTCGGGCTCGGTCCCCCGCAGCAGGGACGCAGCGTCCAGGTCCTCGACCCGGACTCGGTGGGGCAACAGGTCCAGAGCCGGCAGCACGCGCAGTAGGGCTCCGTCGGAGCCACCCGGGGTGAGCAGCGCGATGTCGGCCACCCCTCGAGGATAGTGGGGGTCGCGGACGACACGACGACGCGTCCGCCCGGCACCGGGTGCAGCGGGGCGGATAATGGCGCCCGTGAGCAGTGACGAGACGACGCCCGTCCCTGCCCTCCAGCTCGCGGTGGGCACGGTGGTGACGGCCTGGGTGATCGGGTTGACCGGGTTGGTGGGCCCGACCCTGGTCGCGATGGCGCTCGGGCTCGGCGTCGTGCTTCTTGCCTGGGGTTGGGCGGGCACTTTGGGGCTGCCCACGCCGCGAGGCACCGTGGCTGTGCTGCTCCTGGGCGGGTCGGCCATCGTGCTCAGCGTGGCCCTGCGCACAGAACCGCCCTGGCTGACCTGGCTACCGGCTGCTCTTGCCGTCTCGCTGATCATCGCGTTCGGGCATCAGCTGCTCCGCCGAGACGGGCGCCCCAGGGTCACCGACTCGGTGGCCTCGGTGATCTTCGGGCTCGTCGTGCTCACCAGCGGGATCTTCGCGATCCCGCTCGCCCGCACCGATGCCGGCTCCGCGGTGCTGCTCGCCGCTGTGGCTGCCGCCGCGGCGTCGTCGCTTAGCGACCTCGTCGGTGACCGGCCCCTCCTGCGGCCGTGGACGGCGCCCGCCGCCTTGGTGGCCGGTGGCGCGGCCGGTGTCGTGACAGCCGTGCTGACCGCCCAGCCCTGGAGTGTGCTGCTGCTCGTGGGGGTGGCCAGCGGGGGGGTCAGCCACGCGGTCCGGTCGTTGTTCGGCACACTGCCACCGCTGGCGCATGCCCGTCCCCGGCTGGTCGCGTCGCTCACCTCGGTGCTGCTCGTGCTCGTCCTGCCGTATGTCGTCGCGCTGGCGCTGCTGCCGGACGCTCTACCCGGCTGAGCTCCGAGCACTGGTGGTCGGCAGGTCCACCCGGCGCGCCGCATACGATGAGGCGGTGCCCTTCGAGATCGATCCCACCATGCACCCGGACCTGGCCCCGTTGGCCTGGATGCTCGGCCGCTGGGAGGGGGCCGGGGTGGTCGGCTACCCCACGATCGAGTCGGCCAACTTCGGACAGGAGGTGGAGGCGACCCACGACGGGCGCCCGTTCATCTTCTGGAGCTCTCGCACCTGGCGGCTGGACGCCCAGGGTGAGCCGACGGCGCCGCTGGCCACCGAGACCGGCTTCTGGCGACCGCTGCCCGACGGGGAGGTCGAGCTGGTGCTGGCCCATGCGACCGGGATCGTGGAGATGTACTACGGCAGCACCAGCCCCGCCAAGGTCGAGGTGCGCACCGACGGGGTGCTGCGTAGCCCGCGCGCTGCGGAGTATGCCGCGGCGCACCGGCTCTACGGATACGTCAACGGGGGCCTGATGTGGGCGATGGACATGGCTGCCGTCGGTCAGCCGTTGACCAGCCATGTCTCCGCTGAGCTCAAACGGGTGGGCTGAGCTCAACCAGGTGCGCTGAGGCAGGGTAGGCGGCTCAGCGTCCGAAACCGGACGTGGGAGAGACCGGGTCGCTGTAGTCGGCCATCGTGTCGTTCTGCAGGTGTGCCTTGAGCACGTCGAGCTGCTCGGGAGCCGGGTTGATGATCGACCCGGCGTACGAGTCGCTGCCGATCCCCTTCCACGGCGCCGTGACGAAGTTGATGTCGTCACCGCGCACCCCCCTCATCGACAGCGCCAGCGTGCGCATCTCGCCCATGTCTAGGTCGTCGTCGACGGTCAGGTTGGTGGTGGCGGCGTCGACGAAGGAGGCGAACCGTGCCGGGTTGGTCAGCGTCTCGCGCAACAGTGCCCTGAGCATGATCGCCTTGATGAATGCCTGCTGACGCTGACCTCGAGAGATGTCGCCCTGGCTGAGTGCGTAGCGCTCCCGCACGAACTGCAGCCCGGTCGCACCATTCATCTGCTGCATGCCGGCAGGGAACCCCGGGCTGCCCTCGGCGACGTTGACCTGCACCCCGCCGATGGAGTCGGTCATCGCCTTGAAGCTGTCGAAGTCGACGACGGCGACCTGGTCGATGGGCACGCCGAGCAGCGGTTTGAGAGTCTCGACCAGTAGCGGCGCGCCACCGATGGAGTAGGAGGCGTTGATCTTGTTCTTGCGGTCCGAGCCCGGGATGTCGACGAAGTAGTCGCGCGGGAAGTGGATCAGGTCGACCCGCTCGCGGTCGTCGGAGACGTGCATGATCACGATGACGTCCGAGCGCCCGCGCTCAGCGTCGGGGTCGCGCGTGTCGCTGCCGATGACGAGGAAGTTGCGCGCGTCGCCGGCGGACTGCGGACGCTCGACCGGGGCCGGCTGCACCGGACGGTTCTCACCCAGGATCTCCTTGTCGGAGAGCAGCTCTCGATAGGTCAGGTTGTTGCTGACCCTCCAGTTGAGGAAGGCGAAGTAGCCGGCACCCGTCCCCACCGCCAGCAACGCGAGCACGAGCAGCCCGACGATGACGATCCGCCGCGCCCGGTGCCTGCGGCGCGGTCGAGGGTGGCGCATCCCTGCTTTGTCGTTACGCACGTCGCCGTCCCACCCAGTCGTCGAGGTCATGGCAAAAGTGTAGGTCGGGTCCGGTGTCCGCGGGCTGGGGACATCCCGGCGGCGCGGGTTACGGTGAGGGGGTGTTGGGTAAGGGTGTGGCCGGTCGTGGCGACGGCGCTGACCTGCAGCTGCGGCTGCGGGCTGCCGGTCTGCGGTTGACCGGTCCGCGGCGTCGGGTGCTGTCCGCGCTGGGCCGGCTGGGGCATGCCACGCCGGAGAAGCTTGCCGGGGCACTGGCGCAGGACGGCGGTGGCGAGCTGCCGGCCTCCACGATCTACCGCAACCTGGAGTCCCTGGCCGGCGCTGGTCTCGTGCGGCATACCCACCTGGACCACGGGGCCCCCAGCTATCACCTGGAGGCGCACGGCGAGCACCTGCACCTGGTATGCCGGCGGTGCGGCCGGGTCATTGAGGCCGAGCCCGGCCTGGCCGCCGAGCTGGCCCGGAATCTTCGGGCCGGTCACGGCTTTGAACCTGAGGTGACGCACATGGCGATCCACGGCCGGTGCGCGAGGTGCGGTGAGTCGGCAGACACCGCATACCCCCCGAGCCAGACCACGCATGCACCGCACGGCATACACGAGAGGAACGAGTGAGCATCCCCCAGACCGAGCCACTGAGCTCCACCAACCCACTGCTGGAGCGTCCGGGAGCCGTGTCCGGCAGCGGCGTCGACGCGGGGGTGGCCGCGCACTACGGCGACCCGCACCGGGAGCAGCGGCTGCTGGCCGAGGGGCTCGCGTGCGTCGACCTCTCGCACCGCAACGTGCTCACCGTCACCGGAGCCGACCGGTTGAGCTGGCTGCACTCGCTGACCTCGCAGCAGCTGAGCGGCCTGTCGCCCCGGGAGTCCAAGGAGACCCTGATCCTGTCGCCCAAGGGGCACATCGAGCACGCCCTGCACGTCGTCGACGACGGGGAGAGCACCTGGCTGACCACCGAGCCGGGGTCAGGCGCCGCCGTGCTGTCGTGGCTGGACTCGATGCGGTTCATGCTGCGGGTGGAGCTGAGCGACCGCACCGCCGATGTGGCCGTGCTCGGCGAGCCGATCGGGGCGGAGTCGGCGCCCTCCGAGCCGCTGGCATGGGTGGACCCGTGGCCACAGATGGTGGGCGACAGCGCGGCATACGGGCCAGTGGACCACCCCGCGACGGGACGAGCCTGGCGCGAGCTGCTAGTGCCCCGGGCCGACCTGGCAGACCACGTCGGTGAGCGCCCGCTGGCAGGGACGTGGGCTGTCGAGGCGCTGCGGGTGATGGCGTGGCGACCCCGCGCCGGGGCGGAGACCGACCACCGCACCATCCCGCACGAGCTGGACTGGCTGCGCACCGCCGTGCACCTGCACAAGGGGTGCTACCGCGGGCAGGAGACGATCGCCCGGGTGCACAACCTGGGTCGCCCGCCGCGCCGGCTGGTGTTCCTGCACCTCGACGGCTCGGGGCATACCCTCCCCGAGGAGGGGACGGAGCTGTCCTATGACGGCCGGACGGTGGGTCGGCTGACCACCGTGGCCCGCCACCACGAGGAGGGACCGGTCGCGCTCGGCGTGGTCAAGCGCTCCTTGGACGCCGACGCGATCCTGCTCGCGGGGAGCACGAGCGCGGCGCAGACCGTGGTCGTCGCGCCCTGAGGGCTGCGGCTTCGGGCCGGATGCGGTGGGCCTGCGCCTGGGCCGAGGACCCGTGGCAGGATGCCAGGCATGTCCGCCTCGACGCTGATCACGGTGGCCCCAACGGGGGCCGAGACCACCAAGGCCGACGTGCCACAGTTGCCGACGACGCTGGAGGAGCTGGTCGAGACCGCGGTGCGGTGCGAGGAGGCCGGAGCGGGTTTGATCCACGTGCACATCCGGGACGACCAGCACCGGCCGAGTCTGGACGCAGCACGGCTGCGCGACACCGTGCAGGCCCTTCGGGACTCGACCGACCTGGTCGTGCAGCTGTCCACCGGCGGCTCGGTGCACGACCGACTGGAGGATCGGCTGCAGGTGCTGGATGCCGAGCCCGACTCGTGCAGCCTGACCTGTGGGTCGGTCAACTTCGGCGACGACGTCTTCCTCAACCCCTACCCGTTCATGTCGCAGCTCTACGTGCAGGCGCAGGATCGCCAGGTGGTGCCGGAGTTTGAGCTGTTCGACCTCGGCCACGTTGCGGCGCTGCGTCGACTGCTTGACCAGCACGGGTTGCCGTTCGGCGGGCGGGTGCATGTCGACTTCGTCACTGGTGTGCCCGGGGGTATGCCGGGCACGGTGCCTGCGCTGGTGGCGGGGGTGGCGGCACTGCCACCGGAGGTGACCAGCTGGTCGGCCACCGGTATCGGCCGGGCGCATCTGCCGATCGCCGCTGCCGCCCTGGCCATGGGTGGGCATCTGCGAGTCGGGATGGAGGACAACCTCATGTTGGCCAGGGGCCGACCGGTGCAGCACAACGACGAGCTGGTCTCCCGTGCTGTCGCGCTGGCTGAGACGATGCAGCGACCGGCGATGTCGACCGTCCAGGCGCGCGAGCTGCT
>JAABUN010006743.1_pt1 | contig 12964 bp, 11 predicted proteins | sample 5559311 | NCBI WGS metagenome assembly JAABUN01 (sample SAMN10711877, study PRJNA513370) | rock metagenome | isolation source: Antarctica rocks | place: Antarctica: Victoria Land, Siegfried Peak sud | reverse complement strand
CGGCCAGAAGCGCTTCGACGTGGTGCTGCGCCTGTCGGACGCCGGGCGCACGACGGAGGCGCTGGCCAACATGCTGGTCGAGACGCCGCGCGGCCGGGTGCCGCTGCGCACCTTCGCCGAGGTCGTGGACGACGACGGGCCGAACCAGATACTGCGGGAGAACGGCACCCGGCGCATCGTCGTGCAGGCCAACACGGCCGGAGGGGCGAACGAGGGCCAGGTAGTCCAGTCCATCCGCGACGTGATCGCGGGGATGAAGCTGCCGCAGGGCTACTTCGTGCAGCTTGAGGGGACGTTCCAGGCGCAGGAGGAGGCAGGCAAGCTGATCGCCGGGCTGTCCGGCGTGTCCTTGGCGCTGATCTTCACCGTGCTCTACGGCCGCTACCGCTCTGCGGTGCTGGCGCTCATCATCATGGGCAACGTGCCCTTGGCGCTGATCGGCTCGGTCGCGGCGCTGTGGCTGGCGGGGCAGCCGCTGTCGGTGGCCAGCATGGTCGGGTTCATCACCCTGACCGGCATCAGCGCCCGCAACGGCATCCTGAAGGTCAGCCACTACATCAACCTGGCCGTCCACGAGGGCATGGCGTTCGGGCCGGACCTGGTGGTGCGCGGCAGCCTGGAGCGGCTGACGCCGGTGCTGATGACGGCGTTCTCCGCCGGGTTCGCGCTGCTGCCGCTGATGATCGGGGCGGACGCGCCGGGCAAGGAGATACTGCATCCCGTGGCGATCACCATCTTCGGCGGCCTGGTCAGCGCGACGCTGCTCGACACGCTGCTGACGCCGGTCCTGTTCCTGCACCTCGGCCGCAAGCCGCTGGAGCGGCTGATGACCCCCGACGCCGACGGGCTGCTGCCCGCCGGAGCGTTCTGACCCCCAAAAGGAGACTTCCCGCATGAGCATACGCATTGCCGCGCTGACGGCCGCCCTGCTGTTCGCGCCGCCCGCCGCCTTCGCCCCCACTGCCTTCGCCCACGGCGAGAAGCCGGTGCCCGCCCATGGCGGCATCGTCGCGGATGAGAGCGGCGAGCATTGGGTGGAGCTGGCCGTCGCCGGCGACCAGGTCACGGCCTGGGTGAGCGACGCGAACAACAAGCCAGTTCCGGCGGCGCAGCTCGGCGGCAAGGCAACGGTGCTGATCGGCGGCAGGACCCAAACCGTCGCCCTCAGCCCGGCGGACGCCAACAGCGTCACCGGCAAGCTTGCCGCGCCCGCGACGGGGCGGGTGACGGCGGTGCTGGCCCTGACGGCGGGCGGCAAGCCTGTGCAGGTCAAGTTCGTCGTGCCGGCGAAGTAGGGCACGGCGCTGGCAGGCACGGGTGTGCCTGCCAGCGCCGCACCCGTGCCGAGGGCTGCTACGGCATGGCAGCCTGACCATCAACCAACCCTGGAGAACAGCAAGATGACCCCGATGATCCGTCTCGCCCTGCTTGCCGCGCTTGCCGCAGCTCCCGCGCTGGCCCAGGCGCCTGCCCCGGCCATGCCCGGCATGAACCAGGGCGCGATGCCGGGCATGATGCCTGGCATGAAGCCGGGGATGCCCATGCCGGCCAATCACATGGAGATGATGCAGAAGATGGAGGCCATGAACAAAGCCATGATGGGCGCGCCGATGACCGGCGACCCCGACCAGGACCTGGTTGCCATGATGATGCCGCACCATCAGGGCGCCATAGACATGGCCCGCATCTACCTGCGCGACGGCAAGGACCCGAAGATACGCGGCATGGCGGAGAAGATCATCACCGACCAGGAGCGCGAGATCGCCGATTTCAAGGCGTGGCAAGCCAAGCACCCGGTTGCGGCGCGCTAGGCCCGGGGGGACCGGCCGTGGGGCGGCAGGGTCGGAAACCACTCACGGCCGGAGCGCCCGATCCCGCAGGATTTGGCGGTAGGCGGTTGCGCGGGGCGCAGGGTTCGTGGTTGCTCCAAGCCCTGGTCACATGCAGGCTGCCAGCACTCTCACTGAGGAGAATGGCATGCGGCACCTTTCGGCGGTTATCCTGTCCTTTGCCATCGCCCTGCCCGCTGCCGCCCAGACCATGAGTTACGCCGGGCAGCAGGACCGGGACATCAAAGCCTTGTCCGCCCAGGAAACGGCGGACTTGCTGGCCGGGCGAGGCATGGGCATGGCGCGTGCGGGGGAGCTGAACCACTATCCCGGCCCGGCGCACATGTTGGAACTGAGGGACAAGCTGGCGCTCACCCCGGAGCAGGCTGCCGCCGCCAAGGCCAGCTTCGAGCGGATGGCCGCGGCGGCCCGGCCGCTCGGGGCGGAGCTGGTCGGCAAGGAGCGTGCGCTTGATGCTGCGTTCAAGGAGGGAGCGTTCAAGGATGGGGCACTGACGCCGGACGGGCTGGCCCGCCAGACCGCGGAGATTGCGGACATCCAGGGCAGGCTCCGCGCCGTCCACCTCGCGGCGCACCTGGAGATGCGCCGCCTCCTCTCGCCGCAGCAGGTCGCCGCCTATGACGGGCTTCGCGGCTATGCCGGCCCTGCCGCCGAGCCGGGCGCGCACAACGGGACGCATCGGCCATGAGGCGCATCCGGACGGCATTCCAGCATCCGGGCAGGGGACGCTGATGGCCGCCCTGCCCGGCGACTTCTGGGAGAGCCGGTTCCAGGAGGGCAACACCCCCTGGGAGCGCGGGACGCTGAACCCGACGTTCCTGTCATGGCGCGCGTCCGGTGCGCTCGCGCCCTGCCGCACCCTGGTGCCCGGCGCAGGCCGCAGCCTGGAACCGGCGGCGCTGCTCGATGCAGGGTTCGATGTCACCGCGCTCGACCTCGCGGAAAGCGCCGTCGCGGCGCAGGCGGAGCGCATCGGCGCCGGCCGTGTCGTGCAGGGCGATGTCACCGCCTGGACGCCTGCCGATCCGTTCGACGCCGTTTATGACCAGACCTGCCTGTGCGCCTTGCCGCCTGACCTGTGGCCGGCCTACGAGGCGCAGCTGCGGCGCTGGGTCCGGCCGGGCGGGCGGCTGTTCGTCCTGTTCATGCAGACGGGACGCGAAGGCGGGCCGCCGTTCGACTGCCCGATCCCGGCCATGCGCGCCCTGTTCGGGACGTGGACCTGGCCGGACGCGCTGGCGGAGCCGGTCCCGCATGGGCCGGGCACGATGGAGCAGCCCGCCGTGCTGGTGCGCCAGGCATTGACGTAGCGGGACGCCGCCCGGTGCGCTGGGCGCCAGGCGCCCGTTCAGGCCGCCCGCTGCACTTCGACGGTAACGTGCGACAGCGCGGAGAAAGGGGCGAGCAGCCGGCGGTAGTGGTCCGGCCCGTGCGCCGGGTGCGCCGTCGCGACCGCGACGATGGCGCCGAGGTGCCCCGGCCCCAGCCGCCACAGGTGCAGGTCGGCCAGGGTGTCGCCGTCCGCCTCGATGGCCCGGCGCACGCCCTCCGCCACCCGGCGGTCCGGCACCATGTCGAGCAGGATGGCGCCGGTGTCGCGGATCAGGCCATAGGACCAGCTTGCGATGACGCAGGCGCCGACGATGCCGGCCAGCGGGTCCATCCACAGCCAGCCGAAGGCGCGGGCCAGCAGCAGCCCGATGATGACCAGCACCGACACCGCCGCGTCCGCGACGACGTGGACCACCGCCGCCCGCATGTTGTTGTCCCGGTGCGCGGCCCCGTGCGCGTCGTGATCCCCGCGTCCATCATGCCCATGCTCCCCGAACGCAACGGAGTGTTCGTGGCCGCCAATCCGCACGCGGGCGGTGAACTGGTGCGGCTCGGGGATGGCCTCGACGCTTTCCAGCCAGCCGCCGCGGTCCTGCATGGCGAAGACCTGGCGGGTGCCGTCCGGGCGCATCGTCTCGACGGCGGCAGTTTGGGCAGCACCGAGGGCATGGCCGGGCTGCGGGTGCAGCCGGAACACGGGCGGCACGCCGTCCTCGAACACGCTCAGCGTCAGCACGCCGTCCGGCGTCCCGATGCGGTGCGCCTCGTCGTGGTGGGCGTCGTGGCCGTGCCCATGCTCATCGCCGTGCTCGTGCCCGTGACCATGATGATGGTGCCCGCCGCCGCTCAGCAGCCAGGCGCTGCCGACGTTCACCGCCAGCCCGAGCGCCGCGATGGGAATGGCCTCGGCGAACCCGATCGGCACCGGCGCGAACAGCCGGCTGATGGACTCGTAGCCGATCAGCAGCGCGATCATCGCCAGGATGACCGCGCTGGTGAAACCGGCGAGGTCGCCCAGCTTGCCGGTGCCGAAGGTGAACCGGGCGTCGTGCGCGTGCCTGCGGGCATAGCTGTAGGCGAGCGCCGCCAGCAGCAGGGCGCCGGCATGCGTGCTCATGTGCATCCCGTCCGCTACCAGCGCGATGGAGCCGGACAGCAGGCCGCCCACGATCTCCAGCGCCATCATGGCGCCGCACAGCGCGATGACGATCCAGGTCCGGCGCTCCGCCTGCTCGTGCCCGTCGCCGAGGAAGACGTGATGGTGGCCGGAACCGTGCGGCACGGCGGGCGCGGGGATGCTGTCCATGCAGACCTCCTATTTCAGGTAGGTGCGGATCACGTCGAGCAGTTGCTCCGCCGCCTCGGCGTTCAGCGCGCCCGGGTGCGCGTCGGGGTCAACCAGGTGCGTGCGCACGTGGTCCTCGACCACTTCGGCCATCAGCCCGGCCAGGGCGCCGCGCACCCCGGCGATCAGGTGCATGGCCTGCTCGCACCCGGCCTCGTTCTCCAGCGCGCGCTCGATGGCCTCGACCTGGCCGCGGATGCGCCGCACGCGCGCCAGCAGCTTCTGCTTTTCCCGGACGGTGTGGGTCATGCGGCCAGTATAGCATAGGGGGGTGGGCTATGTCGCCCGTTGCTCCAATGGGCAGAGCGGGTCGGATGCGCTGCGAGCGGGACTCCGCCGTGGCGTGATAGGTGCATCTACCATGCACTAGCGCCGCACTATCCGCAGCAGAGGCGCCACGACGCGCTCCGCCACCGGGATCGCCGCGGCGCCGACCAGCAGGCCCAGCACGCCGGACACGGCGGCGCCCACCAGCCACTCGACGAGGCCCTGCCCGGCCGGCACCGCCCCGGCGGCGCGGGCCGCCAGCACGTGCGCGGCATGGGCCGGGCCGGGGACGCCGAGCACCTCCAGCCCATGCAGCAGGATGCCGCCGCCGACCCACACCATCGCCGCCGTCCCGACGGCCGCCAGCACCCGCAGGAGGGACGGCATCCCCACCACCAGGCCGCGCCCCAGCCCATGCACCAGAGGGCGCAACCCTGCGGGCGGCCATCCCGCATGAACCAGCGCCAGCCCGGCGTCGTCCGCCTTCACGATCAGCGCCACCCCGCCATACACCAGCCCGGTGATCCCCGCGCCCACCACCGCCAGCACCACGGCCTGCACGAGAAATCCTGCATCGGGCACGCTGCCGAGCGTGATCGCCATGATCTCCGCCGACAGGATCAGGTCGGTCTGTATGGCGCTGCGGACCTTCTGGTCCTCGAACGCCTTGGCGTCCACGGCGGCCGGCGCCGCGTCCGCGCCGTGGGCGGCGTGGTGCGGGCGCAGGGCGTGCAGGACCTTCTCCGCCCCTTCGAAGCACAGATAGACGCCCCCCAGCATCAGCAGCGGCGTGATGGCCCAGGGCGCCGCAAGGCTGAGCAGCAGAGCGGCCGGCATCAGGTAGAGCAGCTTGTTCCGCAGCGACCCCAGCGCGATGCGCCCGACGATGGGCAGCTCCCGGGCGGGGGCGAAGCCGGTGACGTAGGTGGGCGTCACCGCGGCGTCGTCTATCACCACGCCTGCGGCCTTGGCGCCGGCCCGCGCGGCCTGGCCCGCCGCGTCGTCCAGCGTGGCCGCGGCGACCTTTGCCAGGCCGGCCACGTCGTCCAGCAATGCGATCAGTCCTATGCTCACGCGCTGTCCCCGGCCCGGTTGCCCCTGGCAGGACGCATGGGCGGGGCCGGAGGTTCCTGGCGCAGCAGCACACCCTGGCAGCGCGGCTGTGCCGCGAGCCGGATGCGGCGGCCCATCCAGGCGAGGTGACAAAAAGCACACTCCTGGCGTCCGTTATGGCCTAACGTTGCAGTTCCAATGAGGTTCAGGCCACGGGTGCGATGCGCGGAGGCAGGGGAAGTGCGATGGCAGGGGCCGGCAGGAACCGGGCGATCTCCACCCGGCGGCCCCGGGCGCCTGCGGCTGCCACCAGTCAGCGGCAGATTGAAATGGAGTTCGTGCCATGAACGTTTGGAACGGCACTCGCAAGTCTTGCAGGGGCGGATACGCCGGGGTGGGCCATCATGGGTGATCCCGTGGATGCAGGCGCCGCGCCGGCCGGCGGGGGCGTACCGCCCAGCGGCCCGAAGCTTGATTGGGCCTTGCGATTCACTGGCCTTGACCTCGGCAAGGGGGCGGGCACGTCCGGCGCCGGGGCTGCGCCGCAGCTTTCGCTGGGACTGGCCGGCGACGAGCCGGACAAGTGCGCCAGGTTTCTGGACGCGCACTTCGATGCCGCGCTGAAGCAGGGCGGCTCGCCGGGAAGGCTGGACGACTACCTTCCCATGCTCGACAAGAAGCCGGCCACCATCCCGGACGTCGTGAAGGCGCTGATGCCGCTCACGACCGCCGGCTTCTCCGTCCTTCACGGGGGGCAGGCAAGCGGTCCGCTCTATGAGGGCACCCAGGTGCAATTGACGAAGCTGGTCCAGGAACGCCTGACGAAGCTTGCATGGCCCAAGGTGACGGCCGCCGCTGCCGCCATCGTCACGCTGCCGCAAGGCCAGCAAGGCCCGGTCACGGTTCCGCGCTCCGCCGTCCAGGCAGCGGTGACCGACTTCCTGAAGCAGGTCATGGCGGCGCAGAAGTCCAAGGCGGTGCGGATCACCGAGCCGGTCCGCCTTGCGGTGGACGCCCTGACGGTGGGCCTGCCTGGCCTGGCGGCCGGCGTCATGCTGCCGACCGGCATCACGACCGGCGACCCCGCGCAGCTTGCGGCGCAGATCGTCAAGCCGCTTCCCGACCCGTTCCCGGCGGCGAACCTCGCCGCCTTCCAGCGCGCGTCGCCGAAGGAGTTCGCGGCGCCCAACATGTCCGCCTCAGATGTCCTGGCGAAGGTGCTCAGCAAGGAGGTGAACGCCGTCATCGGCCTGCTGCCCAAGAAGTGGCAGGACACCGTGCGGGACGGCGTGGCGGGTGCCATAGCGTCCGGCCTGGCGGCAGGGCTGGGAAAGGCTCTCGAAGCCACGCCCCTCGACGAGAAGACGCGGAACGCCATCGAAGCCAGCGTGGAAGCTGCGCTCAAGCAGAAGGATCATGGTCCCTCAATGGACCGTGGGGCCGGCGAGGCCGGCAGCCCCGACGCTCTGCAGCCATTGCCGCCGCCTCAGAAAGAACCTGAGGGCGTCATCAAGGCGCCCCCGATCATCAAAACTCCGCCGATCAACCTGCCATAAAAACCAATCGCCAAAAGTTTGGCCTATTGCGGCGGGCCACGCATGTAGGGCGGGACAGCGTAGCGCCTCCCGCCAACGGCCAGCGCTGCCCTGCGGCGGATAGCGCTGCGCTTATCCGCCCTGCGTCTTCCGCAGCCGGGCACGGGTCAAGACTTTCGCCGGCTTGACGTGCCGAGCCGGAAATGCGTCAGCCTGTGGCGCGGTGTCCCAACCCTACTCCGCCGCCGCCTGCAAGCCGTCATGGTCCGGCGTCGGCACGCGCCCGGTGGCCGACCGCGCCACCCGCACCGGCAGCGCCTTGTAGCCCGGCACCTTGCTCTGCTTGTCGTGGTGCCATAGCGGGAACAGCGGGTTGCACTCCGGGAAGTAGGCCCCGGCGCAGCCCGGCGGGATGTTGTAGGGCACCACCTGCAAGCCGCGCACCACGCGGTCCACCCCGTCCTCCACCGCGGGCCGCAGGTCCACCGCGTCCCCGGCGGCGAAGCCCATGCGCGCGGCGTCGGCCGGGTTGATGAACAGGACGTGCCGCGTGCCCTCCACCCCGCGGAACCTGTCGGTGTAGCCGTAGATCGTCGTGTTGAACTGGTCGTTAGAGCGCAAGGTCGCCAGTTGCAGCACGTTCGCCGTGTCCCCCACCGGCTCCAGCCCTGCGAACAGCCGGCCCGGCGTGATGAAATTGGCGCGGCCCGAGCGCGTGACCCACTTGCGCTCTCGCGCCGGCACCGGACGGGCGAAGCCGCCGGGCTGCAGGAAGCGTTCGTTGAAGCGCTTGAAGGTCTCGGGATACGTGGTCTCGATGGCGTCGCGCACGGTGGCGTAGTCGCCGACCCAGGCGTCCCAGGGAACGCGCGGGTTGGGCGGCAAGGTCGCCTTCGCCAGCTCCGCCACGATCCAGGGTTCGGAGCGCAGGTCGGGGCTGGCCGGGGCTACCAGGCCGTGGCTGCCGTGGAAGCTGGCGAGGGAGCTTTCCATGCTGACGGCCTGCGGACCCGTCGCCTGCACGTCCCGCTCGATCCGGCCCAAGCAGGGCAGCAGGTAGGCGATCTCCCCGTGGACGACGTGGTTGCGGTTCAGCTTGGTGGCGATCTGCACCGTCAGGCGCAGGCGGCGCCAGGCGGCCTCCATCGCCGCGGTCTCCGGGATGGCGCGCAGGAAGTTGCCGCCCAGGCCGACATAGGCCCGCACCTCGCCGTCCAGGATCGCCTGGCAGGCGTCCACGGTGCTGTGGCCGGCCCAGCGCGGCGCCTGGAAGCCATACAGCGCCTCCAGCTTGTCGAGCGGCGCAAGCTCCGGCTTTTCGGTGATGCCGACGGTGCGCTGGCCCTGCACGTTGGAGTGGCCGCGTACGGCGAGGACGCCGGCGCCGGGCTTGCCGATGTTGCCGCGCAGCAGCAGCAGGTTGGTGACCATGTGGACGTTCTCCACGCCCATCGCGTGCTGGGTCAGGCCCATGCCGTAGATGCCGAGCGTGGCGCTGGACCGGGCATAGGCTTCGGCCGCCGCCGTCATCTCGGCGCGGGCCAGGCCGGACACCTGTTCCAGCTCCGACCAGCCGTGCGCGCGGGCGGCGGCGGCGAACTCCTCGAAGCCCGCGGTGTGCTCGTGGATGAAGTCCCAATCCAGGACGCGCTTGCGGTCGGCCGCGGCCATGGCGGCGGCGAACACCACGCGGCTGGGGCTGGCGTCGCCGGCCGGGGTGCCGTCCGCGCCCGCCACCTTGCTCGGTCCGGCCGCCGCGGCGTCGTCCATCTCGATGAGCGCCTTGCAAATGCCGAACAGCGCCGCGATGTCGCCGCCGTTCTTCACCTGCATGTACTGCGAGGTGATCACAGTCTCGGAGCCTATCGTCATCTCGTCCGGCGACTGAGGATTGACGAACCGCTCCAGCCCGCGCTCGCGCAGCGGGTTCAAGGTGATGACCTTGACGCCGCGCTGCACCGCATCCTGCAACTGGTGCAGCATCCGCGGCGTGGAGGTGGCGACGTTCTGTGCGATGTAGAAGATCAGGTTGCAGTTGTCGAAGTCGGTCAGCACCGCCGTGCCGACCGCCGCGCCGATGCTCTCGGGCAGGGCGACGGAGCTGCTCTCGTGGCACATGTTGCTGCTGTCGGGCAGGTGGTTGCTGCCGTACATGCGGGCGAACAACTGATACATGTAGCTGGTTTCCAGCGACGCGCGCCCGCTGGTGTAGAACACGGCCTGCTCCGGCCGGATTGCCTGCAGCTCGCGGGCGATCTCCTGGAAGGCGATCTCCCACGACACCGGCATGTAGCGGTCGCTGTCCGGGTCCCAGCGCATGGGGTGGGTGAGGCGCCCGGCCTCCTCCAGGTCGTAGTCGCGCCAGGTTTCCAGGTCGGACAGGGTGTGCCGGGCGAAGAACTTCTGGTCCACGGCCTTGTCGGTGATCTCCCAGGCCGTGGCCTTGGCGCCGTTCTCGCAGAATTCGGCCGGGTGCGGCTTGGCGGGCTTGGCCCAGGCGCAGGAGACGCACATGAAGCCCTTGGGCTTGTTCTGGTGCACGAGGGCGCGGGCGCCCTTCACCGGGATGCGCTCGCGCAGCAGGATCTCGGTGACGGAGCGCAGGGAGCCGTAGCCGCCGGCGGGGCCGGCGTACTCGTCGCGGCTGCCTTCGTCGAGGTCCAGCTTGTCCTTGGTCATGGCGGGCCTCATCCGGGTTGGGCTGATAGGTTCAACGCTGGCGGGGCTGAGGGTTCCCGTTTGGGCAGGGGTATCGAGGGCGGGGTTGGCGGTTCGGCTTCGGGGTCAGGCTGGACTGTGCGGCGCAGAGGGCGCGCTCGGCGCCATCGCAAATCCTGGCTGTAGAATGAGCACGCCGTCATATCCACAAGCCCGCATGACGCCCCTACTCGGTGGCATCCTCCATGCTGGAGAATGAGGGTGGGATGCGCGGTCCAGGGCAAGCTCCCTGCCTGTCAACAAAGATTGGCCAGTTTCCGACAACTGAATAGTCGAAGTCGCCTGTTTCAACATACCTTCTTGACTGGTATGAGAAATACCACCCTTCCTGATCTTCCTCGGGTTCTTCATAAACAACGTAACCACCTTCCGGAGCTTGTGGCTGCATGTTGTCGAGAATATACTTTTCAGCCATTTCTTTCGCACTCTTGACGTTCACCCTAGCTTCCCCCTGTTATGCCAAATCGGAGACGTGAGAAATACTGGAAGTTCCGTGCGCCACCAGACCCAGTCTGACCATCTACATAGTTTATCCTTCCCCTCTGCACTACCGCGTTCCAAACATGACCCTGCCTGCCATCGTTCGTCATTCCGTATATGATGGCGCGCGTGTTCTCCCTCTGGCCTAGCAGCGTCCTTTCTACTTCAGCCTTTGAAACCCATCCGCTGAAAGTAGTTCCATAATAAGAGTTCAGTTCGCCGAAGGCCCTGGCCGCAGACCTGGGCTGAGCAACGGTCCTTGCTCCCGGTCGGAGCTGCAGGTCAACAGACCGGGCGCAATCCGTGCAATTCAGCCGGTTGCCAGTTGGGTTCACATGATCAACCGAACCTGCGGCGGCCTCTGCCGGGCTGCATGTTCGGCGGCGTTGCGGACTGCGGGGGCTGCTTTTTCAATGCCTTGGACAGCAATGGGGCGTGTCCGTTCAGCCGCCTGCTCCGCCACGCCGGCTGTCGTCATGGTGCGCCCGGCCCCGGCTGCCCTGGCGCCATCGAGCGCGGCTCCTGCCCGTACGCCGCGCCCTGCCAAGCCGACTGCCTCGCCCAATTTGCTGGCAGGAATGAATGCCGCAATGATCTCGAACCCAGCGCGGCCAACGAACTGGCTGTAAAACTCGGCTGTCGTCCCATTCCGTTCCGCTTCGGCCTGCTCCGCCTCAAATTGCCGGCGGAATTCTTGCACCGCTGTCCGGGCTGCCTCAAAGGTCTGGGTGGGATGCCTCACGACCGTGTAGGCGGTTGATGCCGCCCCTGCCAACTGATCTGCGCTCTGGCGCGCGGTGGGTGCCTGCGGGTCAACCAATTGCCGGAGTTGTCCAGCCATCGTGAATGGTGCGACTAGATTGCCAAGGCCGGCCAGACCTTCCACAAGACTTTTCGTGCCGTGGTAAGCGCCCTTCGCCAACCCCTGGATAATCTGCCTGTCCCGTTCGTTCCTCCTGTCGGCAGCGGGGTCGGAAATGGCTTCGCCATCCTCGTGGATGTTCTCCAGGCCGGGCAAGCCAGTCGCCTCGCCCATAGTGCGTCGGCGCACCGGCACCGCAGCCGCAACCGGCGGTGTTGGAGCAGTTGCCGGGGCTGTTCCTGCCCTCGGCATCTGCGCGGGCGCCGTCGCAGGGTTGAACCCTGGCAGGGCTTGCGGTGCAGCCGTTCCCCTGCCCGCCACACGATTAAGCCATGCTATCATCTCGGGCGTTGGGTTCCCACCTGCCATGCTCAATGCCTCACAGCGCGTTCAGGGCTGATGAGGCAACGCCGGACGATCTGCGTCTCGATGTCCTCTGCACACGGATCACCATGCAGGAAGACCGCCCTGCATCGCAGCCGCCTTGGTCATTTCGCTGTCTCTACCACCTTGGAAAGCGCTGCAAGCGCCGTGTCGAGCGTTTTCTGCATCGTCATCGGGTGGAACGGGTTCTGATCAAACTCAGCTACCATCGGTTCTTCAGCCACGAACTTGCGGTAGCGCGCAATGATCGCTTCTGCTTCCTGAACCAGTGCCGCACATGCGTCGGGCGCAGTAGTCCGGGCTACCTCGCCCAACTTCACGGCCAAGCTGTCGTCAAGTTGCCCCATAATTGGTTCGACCCGCTCATGCACCATTTTAACCCGCTCGTCGCTTTCGCCAAAGATGGCCGTGAGCTTCTGCAAGGTGGCGTCCAGGTCGCCCTGCAATTTCGCACGCACGGCAATCCAGGCGATGCGACCCTTCTCGAACACCGGCTTGCCAACTTCATTGCGCGTGCTGGCTGCGCTCCCGGCGGCTGCTGCATCGCCATCCGTGGACGCGCCGGACTGGGTGCCCGCACCTGTTGTCCCGCTTGCAGGTGGCCCGGTCAAACCGGCATCGGTCACAGGCGCAGCCGTTGCGCCATCTCTTGCGGGATCATCCGATGACGGCCCAACGTCCGAGGTGCCGTCCGGCGGCGTTCCATCCAGCAAATGCTCCAACGCATCGGCAGCCCGGCCTGCCGTCACCAGGTCGCCGGACGCGAGCGCGTCCCGTGCCTCAGCCGCCTTGGAGCGCTTCGCGTCCACCCCGGGCGGATTGGACGCGACGGCAGCCACTGTGCGCCGGACCAGGGCTGTCAGCCGCGTCCGGACCGACGCCGCGTCCGGTGCGGTTGCACCCTGCGCCGCACCAGCGGCATCGTATCCTAGAGCGGTTTGCGTGCGGGTCCGCCACCTCGATCCCATATGCCTGGTTTTTAGGATGGCGTGTGATGGCTGGGGCGTATTCGGCGGACCTGCGCGAGCGTGTGCTGGCGGCGGTGGAGGCGGGCGCGACTGTATCGGCGGCGGCCCGGCGGTTTGCGGTGGGCCGCTCGACGGTTCAGGACTGGGCGCGGGCCTGGCGCCAGGACGGC
>JAABUN010006741.1_pt1 | contig 12966 bp, 12 predicted proteins | sample 5559311 | NCBI WGS metagenome assembly JAABUN01 (sample SAMN10711877, study PRJNA513370) | rock metagenome | isolation source: Antarctica rocks | place: Antarctica: Victoria Land, Siegfried Peak sud | reverse complement strand
CCGATTGTGGAGTCTCGGTTCAGACCTAGCTCGGCGAGCGGGGTACCTCGCCCCAGTTCCCGGTCTCCGTCAAAAATCGGAACGCTGTAGACCGCATCCTCGCCGCCGTAGTAGCAGGCCAACGTGCCTTCCCCTGGTGACAGCTGATCCAGCACCCATCCAAGGGAGTCATGGGGTACCACAGCCACGATGATGTGTTCACCCGTCGGGGTGGTCGGCATCCGATCAAGCTTCTCCTTGATCGATCCGTTCTCGATGGAGTCAAGTTGGCGACCGAGCACTTCCGCTCGTGCCTCACCGTCGGCCTCATTGACATCGTCAGTGACCGTGAATCGAACGAGGTACTCACCACCGTCATCACCGATAAGGTGTTTCTGCTCATGCTGGTGGAGGTTGTAGGACCCTTCGGGGAACCCTGCGAAGGCGAGGATTGCGGCGGTGTCCTGCTGCGCCGCACCGAAGGATCCGCGGCCAGCGTAGAGGTGAGGGACCTGGGCGCAAGCAATATCCCAGCCGGCGTCCTCGTCGGTCAGGTCGGTATAGATCACGTGGAGTTCACGCAATGCCCATCACCTCCTTCGCCTCGTCCAGGGTCATGCCGGCTTCGGTTGTGAGCATCTTCTTGACGCGCATCCCCGAGACTGTGTCCTTGTCGTGGTAGGCGAACAGGATGTTTCCTCGCCCGTCGCATCTGAGAACAGTATGACTCCCCTTGCCCATTCCGGGAATGGCGCGGTAGCCGAGCTTCCTGAGAATCGCCCTCATCTTCCTGGCCTTGACCGAGGGGAACTTGAGACTCGAGCTCAACGATCCAACTCCGTAAAGTGCGACGGCCCCCCTCGCTCCGACGACGCTGGCCGACTTGCTCCAGGTCTCCGAAGAGCACCAGTGCTCGCTTGCGTCCCTCGTCGGCGGTTCATAGAGCCGCACCCTAGTGCTTAAACGGAGAGGTAACGGGCGCTGAATCGGAGATGCTCGTGGTCGAGAACGACGCCCGCCTGACACATAGCGTGGCACCCAGACCCACGCGCCCCGCGAGCACCGACAAGGGTAGTGTTCCCGTTGGGGCCGGCGCGCCCGGCGTTAGCCCATGCAGCGCGTTGAGACCTTCACGCGCTCGGCCCCTGCGCCGTCACCCGGGCCCTGCGTTCCTGCCACGCAAGCCACCCCTGGTAGCCGGCGTCCGTCTCGGCGGCCTTGCGCAGGGACAGCACCGTGTAGCCATGCCGGCGGACCTCGTCGGCCCAGTGTTGGTGCCGGCCCGATTCCTCGATGCTGCGCGGGTCGTCGCTGCCGTACCAGGGAAACGCGCCCCGAGCGATGCCGTAGAACAGCTCCGGCGGGATACCCGCCGCGTCGCTCGGCGCCTGCCGCCGCTTCACCGGGCCACCCTCCTGGCCGCGTAGGCACCGCGGGCGCTCCCACGGCGCTGCGGACGGGTCAGGTCGTCCTCATCGCCCACCGGCAGCCTCATGGACGCCAGCAGGCGGGTCAGGACGATGCTCTGCTGTCTGGCCTCAACGATGGCCGGGTGCGGCGCCTGGTCGCCCTTCGAGTTGGTGGTCACGGCAGTCGACGCTCCGGCGATCTCGGCCAGCGCGTCGAGCCGGTCCACGCACCGGCACGCCTGCAGCAACAGGAGTCTTTCCCACGGGTCGATCTCCCAGCCGTCCATCACCGAGGACCACAGCACGCGCCCGGCCGCCTTCAAGCCACCAGGAGGCGGCGGCGCACCGGCGTCAGGGTCGGCCTGCGCGATCGGCATTAGATCGGGCTGAGCCGCCCGAAGCACCGACGTCAGTCGTGGGGTGGTCTTGCTCATCGTCGCCAGCTCTCCAGGGTCGTGGTGGATGCCTCGCGCGCGCGCGAGGAACTTTTCAGGGGTCAGCCACCGCGACCTGCCGTACGTCCCGGTGTCCGTCTGCGCTAGGGGGAGGGGTCCCCGCCTACCCGTCACGGTCGTTCGCCGTCCCGATCTTCCGCGGCCTCACGGATGACCACTTGCCTTCATGGCCTCGTGGACGATCACGGCGACCTGCGTCAGCGTGACGTCCGTCGGGTCCCTCGCAAGAGCGATTAAGGCTCTCCTCGCCGTCTCCTCGTCGCCATGGGCGGCCACCGCGGCGCCCCAGACGCCACCCGCGAGATAGGCAGACGCCCAAGCAAGTTCGGCGTGGCCAGCACCGTTGACGAGTTGCAGCAGCAGCTGGTCATCGCCGTTGGCTTTGGCGATCATCAGTTGCTGAGCGACGACCAGTCCTCGCCCAGCTACCTCCGACGCTGCACGTTTCGGGGTGCGCGCTACGGGGCGTCTCTCTCGGTGCCGCTTCGGTTTTCCGCCCATCAGTGCTCCCGTGGTGAGTTCGGCGACCTGCCCGGAAACTCCCGCTAGGTATCCAAGTATCGTGAAAACGAGTCATCGGTCGTCACCACCTCGTCGAAGGTGGGTGGCCATCCTGGTCGCGGGAGGGAGCCGAGCCCGGCGACACGCCAACCGGCAGGAGTGTCGGCAAAGAGGACTGCCAACATCCTTGCGGTATGGCCAGCCTCGAACACCAGCTCTTCCGTCAGGTCGTCAGAGTGATAAAGCAGTATCAATTCCAGCCCCGGACCGATGGGGCGCGGACGGTGGCTCGGCACGAACATCTTTAGGTCGGCGTTCCTATTGGCGGTGCGCAGCGTGCGGCAAGAGACGGCGAGCAGCTGGGGGAACAGCTCGCTGGTGGGCGACTCCGCGCTTAGCGAGTGCGCGAGATTATCGCGGCTCATCCCGGCCACAATCGGGAGGTCCATGACGGCAGGGTTGGCGATGATCCACTGCTGAGCCAGGGCCGTTCGGAAGTCCGGTGTCAGGAGAGCCCAGGCGTAGGGATGGTCGCAGTTCACTGTTTTGAGCCACGCTAGTGCCAGGTCGTTCGGCCCGGTCTGCCGTTGCGCCTCCTGTTCTGGCGACCAGCCACGCGGCCAAGTGTCGTCACTGCTCACAGGCACCAGCATGACAGCGCCGTGACCCTGGTTCGGCCATACCGCGCTCACAGGAGGGCACCCATCGCGTGGTCGAACGTGCTGGCCGTGACCGAGCTGCGCACGGTCACGCCGCCCATCGCAGCGGCGATCCGCATGATGGTGGCCTGCGAGATGTCGCTATCGCGGATCATGTCGGCGCGCACGAGCGGTTCAAGGCCGCCCGTGTTGTTCTGCAGAAGATTCAGGCCCGGCGACAAGATGGTGCCGTTGTCGGCCAGGAGCGGCTTGACCACGCCGCCATACCCGTAGCCGTTGTTGTCCGGGCCGTTGGAGACGAGCCCGTTCAGGCCGGCGTTGAAATTGCCCACCTGCGCCTGCGCCGACTCCGACAGGCCCGGGATGCCGGGGGTGATCGAGTGGATGTGCTCAACCCACGGGCCCTGGTCGGGGGTGCGGTGCCAGGCGATCCCACCGAGCGAGCGGATCACATCGACCGCGCGACGCCAGTCACCGTTGGACGGCCATACGTCCATCGCACCGGAACCTGCGTGCGTGGACCCAGCAGGGCCGAACGACGCAGCAACAGACGTCGACCACGACCCCTGCATCAGACTCAGCCCACCGAGGATGGCGGACGCCCGCTCGTAGATCCCAGCGGTCGTCGCGTCCAACAGCCGGCCGCCGACGGACACCTGGCCGGCGCCGACGTTCACCGCCGAGCCGAGGGTGCCGCCGCCGCCGCCGGGCGTCACGGCAGTCAGTAGGGACTGCACCTTCGCGCCGAGGCCGTCGCCGAACTTCGTCAGCGCGCCCTTCGCGATCTCCTGGAACACTCCCGAGCCGATGCCGCCGAGCAGCTGCCCGACAAGCTCCTTGAACTTTCCGACCGGGTCGCTGGCGAAGCTGCCGATATCGCTGGCCGTACTGATCGCTGACCCGATGGGGGTGGATCGTGCCGCGACACCAATACCGGTCCGGATCGCATCCCACACCGACCCGCCGTCGGCGTAGCCTCGGACCGGACCACCGTCGGCGTGGCGGCCGGCGGTGTCCCAGGTGCGCAGCCGCTCCAGCATCGCGTCGCCGCCATCGGCCCGGATCGCCCTGGTGGCTGCTACCGGGAGGATGAACTCCTCGGCGGTCAACCAGGCCGGGATGTTGTCCGCCCGGGCGTGTGGGGACCAGCCTCCGACGACACCGCCGCCGGCTGCGTAACGTGGCGCGCCGACAAGGCCGCCGTCAGCGAACCCGACGACGATGCGCTCGATCTGGAACGAGCCCGATGGTATTCCGACAGTGCCGAGCAGCGTGTTCAACGGGTTGATCAGGTTGTCGTTGATGAAGTTCAAGACGGTCCGCAGGGGGCCCTTGATCTTGTCGGTGATGGTGTCCCAGATCCTCACGACGGAATCCACCATGCCCTGCCATGCGGTCGAGACACCCGTCTGGATCTCAGCCCATGCGAAACCAAGCTGGATCTGGAGAAGGCCCAGCGTGCCCTTGACGTTGCCCAGGATCTCATCCCACGCCTTCGAGATGGTGCCCGTGATCGTGCTCCACCATTCCGTGGCGTTGCGGCTGATACCACTCCACGCCCCGGACAGGTAGGTACCCAGTCCGTCGACGCCGGTCCGGAGCCAGCGCGTGAACCCGTCCCAGATGCCGCTGATGGCGTCGGTGATCCCCTTCCACCACGCCGTCGCGTTGCTGCTGATGGTGGCCCAGGTGCCAGACAGGAAGTCCTGCAGGCCGACGAGCTTGCCGTGGAGCCAGTCGAGGAACCCGTCCCAGATACGGGAGATGGACCCGGCGATCCCGTTCCACCAGGCCGTCGCGTTGTTGCTGATGTCGGCCCACCGCGCCAGCAGGAAGCCCCGGATCGCGTCGTTGACTTCGAAGACCTTGCCGCGGATCGCGTCGTTGACCTCGAAGACCTTGGTCCGCATGCCGTCGTTATTCTCGCCAAAGATGCGAGCGATGTCGCGCCCGATCTCGATCGTCTTGTCACGCATCTTGTCGTTGTTCTCACCCCAGATGCGGGCGATGTCGCGGCTGACCTCGAAGACCTTGTTCCGGATCAGCTCGCCCGTGTCAGTCAGCCGCGACAGGGCCAAGTCGAAGACGTTCGACCCAAGACCCTTGCCGTTGGCGTCCGTGCCAAGGTTGTTGAGGGTCGTGCCGGCCTCGTCAGCCACCTTCTTGAACGCAGGCCACTTCTCGTAGGCGTAGGCCGAAGCCGCGCCGAGGGCGAAGATCGCCGTGGTCACCTTGCCGATCGTCGACGCCGAGAACGCGGTGTCGAGGAGGCCGAGACTGATACTGAGTCCCTTCAGTCCGACTGCGGCCCCGGCGAACCCCTCAATGGCCTTCCCGAGCTTCACCGGGTCGGTGTTCGCGATCAGCAGCAGGAACTTGTCCAGGCCCTCGATGATCTTCGGACCGAACGGTGCGAGCGCGATGATGATGTTGTCGAACGCCAGCCCTAGATCCTTGAGCAGCTTCCCGACCGCGGGCGTGTTGTCCTTGATGTAGCTCAAGAACTTCTGGAAGCCCGTGTTTGTGCTAAGGTTCGCGGCCCAGTCGGCGAACGACTTGGACCCCTTGAGCAGCGAGTCGTTGAACAGGTCACCGACCGGGGCGAGCGCCTGGAACAGCCCGGCAGCGCCCTTGACGAGGTTGCCGAACGTCTCGCCGAATGTCTTGAGCCAGCCGGCCGCGTTGCCCCCGAGGAAGTCGAAGAACTGGGTCCAGAACGGGCCGGTCAGGGCTTTACTCGCCTGCACGAACAGGTCGCCCATGACCTTCGCCAACTCACCGACGAACTTGGTCAGGCCAGGCATGGCCGGCAGGAGGTTCTGGATGGCGGTCTGCAACCCGGGCAGCAGCCCGGTCTGTGCCGCCTCCGACAGTCCCTTGAACGAGTCCTTGAGGCCGTAGATGAACTTGGCGAACGTCGCGCCGGCCGGGGACAGGTCCCCGAACGCCTTCTCGAGCTTGGCCGCCGACGACACACCAGCTTCGGTGGTCTTCGCGTAGGCGTCCGCCAGGGCCTGCTGCGCGTCTGCAACCGACTTCTGCGCGGCAGCGATGGACCCTGCGCTCTGGCGGGCCTGGTCGGCCTGTGCCCGCTGCGCCATCGTAATGGCGTCCTGCGCGGCGACGATCTGCGCGGCGCCTGTTCGCTGCTGCTCGCTCTGCGCCCGTTGCGCCGTGGCAAGAGCCTCCTGCGCCTTGGCGACCTGCTCGGCGCCCCGGACCTGAGCCGTGACCACGCCTTCGCGTGCTGTCGCGAGAGCCCGCTCCGACGTCGCTATTTGCACCGCGCTCTGGCGGGCCTGCTCGGCTTGGGCACGCTGCGCCGTGGACACAGCCTCCTGTGCCTTGGCGATCTGCTCCGCGCCCTTGACCTGCGCTGCGACTACCCCTGCGCGTGCCGTCGCAAGAGCCTTCTCTGACGTCGCGATGTTCTGGGCTGCCTGCGACACGGCCGTCTGCGCTGCGACGACCTGCCGTGAGCCGTCAACGCCGGCCTTCGCCGCGTCGGTCGCGGACGCCTTCAGCCGAGCCTGCTGCACACCGAGATCGGTGTTGTGCTGGACCGCCTGGTCGTAGGCGAGCTGCGCCTGGTCCCGCTGCAGCTGCGTCGAGGTGTCGTTGGCGTTGACCTTGTCGAGGTTCAGCTTCGCGGACTGGATTGACAGCAACGCGCCCCGCTGCGCGAGAGCCCCGTCCGCGAGCTGGGTCTGGTAGTCCTGCAGCTGCTGCTGCGCGGACTTGCGAGCGTCGGTCAGCGCCTGCTGCGCCGTGAGCTCTGACTGCTGCGCCTGGGCGAGGGTCCGCTCGGCCGACGTGACCTGCGCCAGCGCGGTCTGGACGCCTTGCGCGGCCTGAGTGTGCGCGTCCGCGAGCCCACGCTGCGCGTCACCGACCCGCTGCGCGGCATTTACAGCAGCGGCAGCAGCACTGTCCCGGGTGTTGCCCAGCGCTGTCTCGGCCGTCGCGACCTGCGCCAGCGCGGTCTGGACGCCTTGCGCGGACTGCTTCTGCGCGTCCGCGAGCCCACGCTGCGCGTCACCGACCCGCTGCGCGGCATTTACGGCGGCCGCGGCGACTGTCTCGCGAGTGTTGCCCAGCGCTGTCTCGGCGTTCTTGACCCGCTCTGCGGAGTTGATTGCGGCTGACGCCGCGGACGCACGGGCATTGCCCAGCGCCGTCTCCGAGGACGCGACCTGTGCGTTGCCCGACTCGATGGCGTTGGCTTTCGCCTTCGCCGCGCTCGCAGCCGACGCTGCGTCCGTCGCCGCTGATGCGTCGGCCGCGCCGAGGGCCTGGACGGCGCCGATGATCGGCTTGAGGGCGAGGAAAGCCACCCCGAGCCCGGCGCCGACGCCGGCAGCGGCCGTGCCGATCGCTGTGATGGCCGGGACGGCTGCGGCGGCGACCGGGATGATCGCCGGGCCGAGGGCCAGGCCGGCAGTGGCGAGCAGTCCGAAGCTGGGCACCGAGCCCGAGGCTGCAGCGCCGAGCGCAGCCAGCTTCGATGTCGCCCCCGCCGTGTCCGCGTCGGCGTCGATGTTGACCCGCTTGCCGTCAACCTTCTTAATCTCGGCCTGCAATGCGGCCAGTTCCAAGACAGCCTTCGCCGCGTCCATCCGAACCTGCACGGAAGGCGAGGAGTTGCCGAGCCTAACCAGATCCTCACGAATGCTGGCGATCTTCGCCTTGGCGTCGGACTCGCTGATGTCGATGCCGATGCGCTGGCCGGACAGCTCGAGCAGCCGCGCCCGAAGCTCCTGGATCTTCCGCTGCGCCTCCGTCGAGTCGGCGGTGATGTCGACCTTCGGGATCGCAGCCAGGGCAGCCCGGATCTTCGTCTGCACCTGCCGGTCGAACTCGCCAGCAAACGCGTCACCGGACTCACGGCCCTTCGACGCGGACTCGGTTGCCACGCCAGCAAAACCGTCGCCGACGCCGTCCTTGATACCCCGCTTGATCCCGTCGCGGATCGAGTCGCCGACCTGCTTGCCCACCTGGTCGCCGAACGCCCCCAGGGTGCGGGACTGCGCCGCGAGCGCCGTATCCCAGCCACGGAATGATGCGGCGACCTCGACGAACGCCGTTCCCGCCTGGAAGCCGCTCATGTGGTCACCGCCTTCATCGCGCTAGCCGCTGCGCTGTCTTCGATGAATCTGCGGGCGTCGGCTTCTTCGGCTGCGAGTTGCTCTTGCTCTTCGCGCTTGTCGCGTTCGGCGTCACGGTTCGCGACGGCCTGCTCGTACGCGGCGTTGAGGGTGAGCTGGTCATCGCGGACGGCTCGGAGGAGATCTCGGGCATGGTCAGCGATGACGCCGAGGAAGTGGCGCGAGTCCTTGGAAAGGTCGAAATTTCGACCTTTCCCATAGGTCCAGCGACCGTCAGCACGCTCGTCTGCGGCGAGCATCATCAACGCCCACGACGCAGCGCGACTGCCCTTTGACTGATGACGACGCGTCCCGTTGACCGACTGGACGTAGCCGAGTGGATCGTCACCTTCGTACGTCGCGAAGGTCGGTTTGATGCCGGCCTGCTGGCATGCTGCGTAGCGGTTGCGGCCGTCGAGAATCTGATCCTCGTGCAGGACAATCGAAGGGGGCCCATGACGGGCAGGACGGGCAAAGTGTGACCACCACTTCGGATCTCCGGAACCCGTACAGCCCAAAGTTGGCCGTACGTCCCGGTGGGCGCGGCGGGGTGGGGCAGGGGGTCCCCCCGGGTGACATGCCACGCCGGTCAGAACCGAACCGGGCTGGCGGTGGCGGGGTCGCGGGTGACGGCGGTGCGCCGCTCGGTGGCCAGGTCGGCGCTGGTGCCCTTCCAGGCGGCCGACATCATCCGGTCCTCGAGAGCCTTCCGGCGCGTCGTCAGGACCTCGTCGAGCGCAGTCCCGGCCCGCTGCAGCGCCTCGGCGTGGGTCAGGCCCGGCACCTCCGCCTCAATCGAGTCCGCCAACGCGGCCAGCGTCGACGAGGGGACGTTCGGGGCCGGGGTCGCCGCAGCTGCCGCAGCATCGGCCTGCGCGGACCGGCGGTCGTGCACCTCCCGGACCGGCACCCACACCGACTCGATGAGGCGCGCATCCGAGGGGTTCGTCATCGAACTGACCTCCCGGGCGAGGCCGGCGAGGGTGACGGCGTCGTCATGGCTGACCTGCTCCGGGTCACGAGGCAGCCGGTCGATCCACATCAGGTCCGCCGGGCTGAGCCCGGTCTTGGCCGCCGAGTTCGGTGAGGACGCGCGCACCCGGGCCATGTCGGCCGGGTGCAGGTAGCTGGCTGTTGGAGCCGGTGCGGTGCGCGCCGTCTGCTCCATCTCGGCCAAAAAACGGCGGTGGCTGTCGGGGCCGATCCGCCCGTTCATACCGGTCCTCATGTTGTCGAGGTGGAAGGCGACGGCGCCTGCGATGGCACGGCCGGGCTCCTTTCCCACCAAGCTCAAAATCTTCTGCGAGGTCAGCATCAGGGGGCCCAGGCTCCTTCGGGTTCGGTGGTGGCCTCAGCGGCGATCCGCTCGAGATAGGCGTCGAGGTCTGCGGCGGCGATGCGGGGCGATCCAAGGACCTTCACCGCCGACAGCTCCTTGGCTCGGACCAGCCGCTTGATCGTCGAGGGACTGGCGCGCAGCATGCGGGCGGTGTCGTCGTAGGTAAGCAACTTGGGGGACACATCGGCAGCCTGACAAATGTCCTCCAACTCGCCAACCCGTGACCCGCTCTGACCCTCTGTGGACCGAATCGCGAGGCTGCGCACCATCAGCGGCAGCTCCGGCGGCACGCGCATGCCCATCCTTGAGAATCTCTTCACGTGCTCTTGCACCGCCACCAGCAGGTGCGCGGCACCATCCGGGCTGATTGAGACCATGAGTAGCGCCGGGTCGGTGGGCCGGCCCCCTCTGGGGATGCTCACGACACCGTCTTCGGTGGTCGGCTCGACCGGGTCCGGTCGACGCCAGCCCAGACGCCATGCCGCTCGTCGTTCTCGTCGGCGGCTGCCCCGCACTCGACCAGCACCGGACAGCCGGCGCACCAGCGGGCGGCCTGGGCGCGTTCGGTGGCGTCGTCGGAGAGCCACATCTCGTGGCCTCCGGGCTCGCCGCAGCGGGGGCGCCGGCCCTGCTCGGCGATGGCGACGAGGGCGCGGGTCAGCCGCTCGGCGGCGGTCGTCATGCCGCCTCGCAGCCGGCGCGGTGGCCCATCGTGGGCGTGTGGAAGCCGCAGGTTGGGCAGCGGCCGGGGCCGGTCGGGGGGGTGAAGGCCCGCTGGTGCCGGGGTTCTGTGACCTTCCCGAGGGTCACACTGTCGTCGAGGGTCACGGACTTTCGTGCGGGAGGTGACGGTTGTGACCCTTGTGACCCTTCTTCTACAGAGTGTGTGAGGTACCGGGTCCAGGCGTCGTGAAGGTCCTCACGTCGGTATCCTTTGCGGGTCGTCTCTCCGGTGCGAACCGACCTCGGCTCGGCGCCGTACTGGCGAAGTCGACGGGCCAGGCCGCGGTTGTCCAAGGGTTTCCCGCGCAGGTCCGCCCACGGCGACTCGTCAAGCTTGGTCAGTCGCTCGAGGATGGTGTCGGTGTGCATCCCGTCCGGGTCACCCTCGGCCTCCCACACTGTCCGAAGGTCCGTCAGGAGCCGAACACCGAGGGAACCGGAGTCGGTCGTCTGAGCGGCCCTGAGCAGCTCGAGGCAGGCCCGCCGCGCCGTCGCCGGCCAGTGACCGCCCGCTTCGTCAGCGATGGCAAGCAGTGGTTCCCAAACATCGGCGGGCCGGTCGGTGACACCCTCGGGCATCTCAGGCCAGCGGTCCATGATCCTGTGGAAGTGCCATTGTGACCAGCTCGAGATGCGCTCTCGTAGCTCGTCGAGCATCGGGACGTGTTGGCGACGGCGGAAGGGCTCCACGTGCTCATGTGGTGCCCGCCGTCGCATCCGCACGACCACCGACCGCTGCATCACAGTTTCCGGTAGGTCACCGATGCCGGCGAGAGCAACGGCTGAGAACGTGCTGAATGCCTTGGCCTCCATCTTCGTGCCCTCGCCGACCATGCGCATGTACGTTGCGCCCCTGCGGTGACCGGAATTCAACAGGCCGCGCAAGTCTTCGTCGCCCTTGGCCTTGGACCCGAAAACGGTGTCTGCCTCGTCGAGTAGCACAGTGCGAAACGTGCCCGCGTCGAGGCCGCGGGCGAGGACCGCGACGGTGGTGTTTGTCGTGAACATGCTGCGGTCGGCCAGGTGCTCGAGCAGCTCCATCGTCCGGGTCTTGCCCGATTGCGGCTCTGGTGAGATGGCGGCCAGACGGGGCGAGGAGTCGAACGCCTCCAGGCAGTGGGTGTGGACGACCCACAATGCCACGGCTTGGCCGGCGGCCTCAGAGGGGAAGGCGACGAAGCGGCCGAGCGCTTCAGTCAGGTCGTCCAGGAGGCGTGCGCCGTCGGCGGCCGCTCCCTCTGACGGAAGGGTCACAAGGGTCACATCGGTTACGCCGCTGGTCAGAGCGTCGCCGGTTGTGACCTCTATCGCGGTTGTGACCTTCGCATCCGTCACATCCGGCTTCGACTCGTCGGCCAGCTCGGGCGGCTCCGGGCGCACGAGAGCCCGTAGGTCGTCGACCGTGTGGCCGGCCACGAGGTAGTCGTCGAGGCCGACCTTGTCGTCCTCGTCGGGCAGGTGCAGGTATTGCACGTGAGCGCCTTTGGCGGCCAGGTATGCGGCCAGCTCGTCGAGAGCCTTACGCACGGACCGCTTGCGCGAGACGTCGCCGTCGAACGCGAGGATCACGCGCCGCCCGTTCAGTGCGATGTCGCGCCAGTCCGGGAGAGCGGTTTTGCCGCCGTGGACGTTCTTGCCCAGCCACGACCACACACCGGGCAAGTCGATGATGCACAGGCCGGCCAGGGCGCCGGCGTCTGCTTTCTTCGCGCCCTCGGTGATCCACAGCGGGACGGTCGGGTCGCCGAGCATCGGCCCGACCCCGGGTGGCACGTCGAGCCCGTTGCACTGACCGACCGGCGTCTCGTACTTCACCGGCTTTCCCTGGCCGTTGGAGCGCGGCGAGTCGGGCCGGTACTGGTACCCCCATGTCGACCCATCGACGCGCAGCTGGGGGACGAGCAGGCCGGGCACACGGCGGCCTGCCAGAGTGACGCCGATGCGCTCGAGGCGCTTCTTCGTGTCCACCGAGCGGTATCCACGGGCGTTGGCGTGCTCGGGCGTGATGCCGGATGCGGCGAGCATCTGCGCGTGCTGCGCGAACATCCCCATGCCGTAGCCGGTCATCGGCTCGCCTCCCACGCGCGAACCGCGGCCACCAGCAGCTCCGTGCCGGCCGGGCAGTCGCCCTCGTGCTCGACGTCGACACGCAGCAGCGCGCCGGGCGCCTTGAGCTTGCGGCGCTGCTCCCGGTTCGGCCGGGGCCAGCTCGCCCCGCACGGGCAGGTGCCACCTTCGTTGACGACGGCCCGGCGGGCCAGACCTTCACGGACGGCCTGAGGGGCGTCGTCGGGAATGTCGTTGTCCAGGACCATCGCCCGGCGCCCGTCCGGCAGGGTGACCACGCGGAGGCGCTGGTGGATCGTGGCGCTCACCGCACACCCCCGATGAGGCTGCGCAGCTGGAAGCGTTCCGAGGCTTCAACCGACCTGGTGAGCTCGAGCGCTCGCGGGTCGATGTGCTGCTCGATCGCGTCGCCGACGATCTGGCGTAGGACCGACGCGGGCAGGGCGTCGACTTCGACGGACTCACCCTCGAAGCCACTGGATCGGGTGTCCGTTCGCTTTGTCGGCCGGGTCGGCAGCTGGTAGCGCTCGATCTGCTCCGGGGTGACGGCGAGGCGCTCGAAATCGACGTTGGCCAGCGGCGCGAAGCCGCGCACCTTGGCCTTGAAGTCGCGCCAGGCGTCGACCCCGGACGGGTCGTGGTCCCCGAGCTGGTAGACGAACGTCGTCTTCCCGATGGAGTCGTTGAAGA
>JAABUN010006740.1_pt1 | contig 12966 bp, 14 predicted proteins | sample 5559311 | NCBI WGS metagenome assembly JAABUN01 (sample SAMN10711877, study PRJNA513370) | rock metagenome | isolation source: Antarctica rocks | place: Antarctica: Victoria Land, Siegfried Peak sud | reverse complement strand
GCGCGGCGGTGAAGACGCGCGCCCCCGGCGTCATCGGGTAGAGCGCATCGTCCATCGCCATCCCGTAGGAGCCGGACGGGTTGCGGAAGAGTTCCGGGCCGCGTTCGGCCAGCCGGGCGACGGTCGTGTCGGCGGGGACGACGCCGCCCTTGGCGAGCGCCACGATCTTGTTCGTCACGACATTGATGCTGACGGTTTTGCTCTGGACCGCGTTGATTGCCGCCGCTGCCGAATTCGCCGCGCCGATCACCGCCTCCGCTCCGGCAATGCTCAGCACCGTGTTATGAGTTGGTGGGATCGCGTTAATCGCCGCCGTGGCCGCACCGGCCGAGCCCGCGACACCGGCACCTCCCGCCTCGGTGATGCTCGTGAAATGATCGGGCGGGATCGCCTGGATCGCGCCCATCGCGGCACTCGCGGCACCGGCCACGCCCTCCGCACCTGCCTGTGAAATGCCGGTGAAGTGATCGGGAGGGATCGCCCCAATTGCCCCGGCAGCAGCGCCGGATGCACCGATCACGGCATCCGCCCCGACCTGGGCGATGGTGCTCGTTTTGAAGTCGGGGATCGACCCGATGGCTGCCGTGGCCGCGCCGGATGCCCCGGCGACGGTCTCTGCGCCGAACTGTCCGATCGTCGTGAACTTGGCCGCCGGAATGGCGTTGATCGCTGCGCTAGCTGCACCCGAAACGGCCGAGACGGTCTCGCCGCCGAATTGGGTGATGAGCGACGTCTTCAATGCAGGAATGGCATTGATCGCGGCACTTGCAGCGGTTGACGACCCGGCGACGGTTTCGGCGCCGAATTGCCCGATGGTTGAGGTCTTCGATGGCGGAATCGCATTAATCGCCGCACTGGCAGCAGCGGAGACACCAACCACGGCTTCACCGCCGGTCTGGCCAAGTGCGGTGAAGGTACCGGGTGGAATGGCGGCCAGACCGGCGCGGACCTGGGCAATCGTTGGCGTGGCCAAGTCTTGAGCAGTGATGCTGAACTTGATGTCGCCGAACGGCATTCCAGGACTATGGCCACTTAGAAGTCCCTTTTGATGCGCAGAGGCGCTTGCAGGCTCACTACTCCCGCCGCCAAGGAACGACGGGAGCCATGAGGGCGTTGGAATCTCCGGCCATGTCCAAAGGGTACTGGCATCAAGTTTCGGCCAATCCCATTTCGGGAAGTCGACCGTAATCTTGCCCGTTTTGCCGGTGATGAAGTCTGCAATCGCCGACCCGGCACCTTCCACAATGTTGATGGCAACGGAGATATCGCCACTGACCGATCCCGTACCTTTGAGGACGGTGCCAAGCCACGGGATCTTGGAGGTGACATGGGCCTCCATGTCGCCGATCGCGCCGAAGACGTTCCCAATGCCTTGGGCTCCCTGTTCGAGAATCCCGATGGCGACATTGATGTCACCGCTGACCGAACCGCTTCCCTTCAGGATGGCTCCCAGCCACGGAATCTTCGAGACGACATAGGCTTCCATGTCGCCGATCGCTCCGAAGACGTTGCCTATCCCTTGCGCGCCTGCTTCAAGAATGCCAACCGCAACCTCGATGTCTCCACGAACACTGCCCGTTCCGTGCAGGACCGCGCCCAACCATGGGATTTTCGACAGCACGTAGCCTTCGGCATCGCCGACCGCTCCGAAGACATTCCCGATGCCCTGAGCAGCACCTTCGATGATGCCGATCGCGACGTTGATGTCGCCTTGAATACTGCCCGATCCGTACAGGACGGCTCCCAGCCAAGGGATCTTCGAAACCACATAGTGTTCCGCGTCGCCAACAGCACCGAACACATTGCCAATACCTTGGGCGGCGCCTTCGATGATCCCAACAGCAACCCGGATATCGCCTTGCACCGACCCTGTGCCATACAGCACGATCCCGAGCCATGGTATTTTGCTCACCACATAGTGTTCTGCATCGCCTACGGCGCCAAAGATATTTCCAATACCTTGCGCCGCCCCTTCGATGATTCCAAGCGCGACCTTGATGTCCCCTTGGACGCTGCCGGTGCCATAGAGCACAGTTCCGAGCCACGGAATCTTTGAAACAACGTAATGTTCGGCATCACCGATCGCACCAAAGACGTTGCCAATGCCCTGCGCCGCCCCCTCGATGATCCCGATCGCAACCTTGACATCGCCCTGAACACTTCCGGTGCCGTACAGGACCGAATTAAGCCACGGGATTTTCGAGACCACGTAATGCTCTGCATCGCCAATCGCGCCGAAGATGTTCCCAATCCCCTGGGCGGCCCCTTCGACAATGCCAACCGCAACGCGAATATCTCCCTGCACTGAGCCCGTCCCGTAAAGAACGGTGCCAAGCCAAGGAATCTTTGAAACGACGTAGTGCTCAGCGTCTCCCACGGCACCGAAGACGTTGCCAATACCTTGAGCAGCGCCTTCAATGATTCCTATTGCGACTCTGACATCTCCCTGAACTGAGCCAGTTCCATAGAGGACCGTTCCCAGCCACGGAATCTTGCTAACGACATAGTGTTCCGCGTCGCCAATCGCACCTAAGGCATTCCCGATACCCTGGGGAGCACCTTCCAGAATGCCAATCGCAACCTTGATGTCACCTTGAACACTGCCGGTTCCATACAAGACGGTGCCAAGCCAGGGGATCTTTGACACGACATAGTGCTCTGCGTCGCCGATGGCTCCGAAGACGTTGCCCAGTCCTTGGGCACCAGCTTCCAGAATGCCCAGTGCCACCCTGATATCGCCCTGGACACTTCCCGTTCCGTACAGCACCGCTCCCAGCCAGGGGATCTTGGAGACCACGTAGTGCTCGGCGTCGCCCACCGCTCCGAAGATGTTGCCTATTCCCTGCGCCGGGTTTTCCAGAATGGCAAGCGCAACCTTCAGGTCGCCCTGCACCGATCCGGTTCCGTACAAGACCGAGCCGAGCCATGGAACCTTGCTCACGACGTAGTGTTCGGCGTCAGAGATCGCGCCAAGCGTCCCCTGAATGGCCTCGCCAAGCTCGGTTCCATCCAGGATGTTGATACCGACCTTGACCGTGCCCTCTTCCGTCGAGGTCCCGTCGATCACGCTTGCCAGCCATGGCAGTTGCACCACGAGCCAACTTCGGGCACTATTGAATGCCCCCATCGCGGCATCAGCGGCTTGGGTAATCGTGGTCGCGATCTTCGCGCTGATAGTTCCGGCGTAGGATTCGGCCCCATCAATAACCGGCCCGAGCCACGGATACTTGCCAACCAGCCATGCCTTGCCGTCTGCGTAGGCCGTAGCAATGGCACCTCCTACGGCTTCGGCGATCTTGACGGCGACATTCACGATGACGCTTCCGGCAATCGTGATGTCATTCCAGACGCCAGACCAATCAATACCCGCGATCTGTTCACCTACCCACGACGTCGCGGCTCCCGCGACATCCCACAGCCAATTGACGACCGCCGGTGCCCCCACGTTGAGCACCCATCCACCGATCGTCACGGCCCACTCGCCGATTGTCTGGGCGGCGCCCGAAATTCCGGGGATGGCGGTGGTTTGGATCCAGTCGAGGACGGCGCTGCCGAGATCGACGGCGGAGGAAATCGCCCAGCCCCCGATCGAGACGGCAAGGTTTCCGATCGACTGGACCCCGTTCGCAATATGCCCGAATGCGGATTGCGCCATGTTGCCGAGCGTGGTCCAGTCGCCGTGGGCGAGAGCGTCCAGCCCCACGGAAACGGTGTCGAGTCCCTTTCTCAGCCTGGGGAACGTGTCGAGCAACGCGGTCCCGGCTGCGTGGAAGGGATCCATGCCGTTCTTGCGGGCGTCGTTGTAGGAATCCTTGAGGTTCCCAAGCTTGCCCGTCACCTTGTCGAACGCACTCCCGAGCGTGTCCATCGTGGTCGTGACGAGGTTCGTGACGCTATCGAGGCCAGGCATCTTCCCCAGGAAATCGAGGACCGCACCACCACCCGACATGATTGCATCGGCAAACAAGGTGATCGCACGGCCGGCAATCGGGAACGCCGCTCCCAGCACCTTGGAGACCGCGACGGCCGCCGGTCCGGCGGCGTTCATCAGACTCACGAGCCCCTTGGTTGCCGCGATCGCGACCGGCAGGAACGCCTTGCCGATCTTGGCAGAGACGTTCTCCCAGTTGGCGGCGAGGATGCGTTGCTGATTTGCCAGTCCGTCCGACGTGCGCGCGAAGTCCCCCTGCTGGACGGTCGTCTTTTCGAGGATCAGGTTGTAGCGCGCCTGGGCTTTCTCCTGCGCGGTCAGCTGATCGACGCTCGTCTTGCCGGTTTCGGTCATCGCCCGCTGCTGGACTTCGGCCTCGCTCATGACGATGCCGTACCGTCGCAATGGCTCGTATTCGCCGATCAATCCCGCCTGTATCGCGGTGAACGTCTCTTCCGGGCTTGAGTTGTTGAATGACGCCATGTCACCGGTGAGCTGCACGATCGACTTGCTCATTCCGGAGGCGGCCGGCTGGGTGAACCCCATCGAAGTCAGCATGTTGCCGATCGAGGCCGTGTTCTCGAGCGCGGCCTGCTGGGATATTCCGAGGCCGCTCGCGGTGGTCTTCGACCAGTCCTGGATCGCCTTCGAGCTCGAACCGAACACGACGTTGTTCTTGTTCATGGATTCATTGAGGTCGGACGATGCCGTCAGGAACCCGCCGCCTAGGCTCTTGAGGCCGACAAGCGTGCCTCCAATAACATTGGCCGCAAGGAAGCCGGTCCCGATCGACGCCACGTTCTTGAGGAACCCGTTGCTCTTCTTGGTAACCCCGTCGATTTCGACGGAGGCGGATTTTGCGTCCTCCCCGATGCCGCCGAACACCGATCCGCCCTTCGACGACCCAATGCTTGTTAGAGCCGACGACGCCTGCCGTGCCTTGGACAGGACATCGGAAACGTCCAGCGTGATCCGAGCCGTGGCCGTGCCCAGCATCACCGCCATCTCAGTGAGTCGCTTCGATTGTGGTGATGACGTGACGCATGCGGTGCTCTCACTCCGCACACAGAAAAGCCGCAGCGTGCGACCCTCCAGCGACGGAAGGGGCCAGCACTCTACGGCGTCAGCGGCCTCGATTTCGTTAGGGACAGTTTAGCATGATCGGCGGCGGGTTGATTGACCGTCTCGCGTCGCCTCGTACAATGCGGAGAGTCACGTTGTGCCGATAATTACCGGGGAGACCAAGATGCGAATCGCGTCGCTACTCACGATCGTTATGGTGCTCATGGTGTCGTCTGTTGGATCGGCGAACGCCGTGCAAGTTGGGACCCGTGACAACCCCATTCCGATGGGAGATTCCGGCAAGCTGGGAGACCTGAAAATTCGGGTCCTCTCATTCAATCCTGATGCCGACAAGGAAATGGTTTCCCGGTACAAAGAAAACCATCGCGCGCAATCCGGTAATGTGCTCCTGCTCATTTCAGTCGAAGTAACGTACTTGGGAAATGATGTCGAACGTCCGGATGCGCTTCAATACAGCTTCGTAGGAGACAGCAATGCGGCGCTTCCGAATGTCTCCTGCTATACCTACATGGGCAGTGGGGTTCACGACGAAGCGTTGACGGCTGATCTGTTCCCTGGCGGATCATCCCAGTTCGAGCGATGTATCGAGGCACCGAAGTCAGAGCTCAGTAGCCTCTTGTTTTACGTATCAGATCGAACCGGAAATCGTGTGTTCTTTGAATTGAACGCAATGAAGAGCGCCACACCAACCCGCTAGGACGCGACCTCATCCCCCTCGATCATCTCACCCGTCACGGCATTCCAGCGATGGAAGACAGGACGGCCCATGTCCCTACTGCATTGGCGGCACCGCTTGACGTAGACGCTGTGGAGCTCTGTGGGTGACCGCTTGGCCAGTGGAGCGATCTTGAGCACGCCATGCAGATATCGCTTGCATCTCAGTTCGATGTCGATGCGTGTCTCTGGCATGGCGTCCTCCTCTCGCAGACCGGCCAATCTCGGGCAAACAAAAAAAGGCCGCCGGCTGACCCTGCTTTCGCAAGATCGACCGGCGGCCCGAAACCACCTCTAGATTGATTTCATTCTATCATGGCAGGAACGTCCATGAATCTCACCGGGGGAGAGGACATGGTAGACGGTGACGTTACACCCGCGCCAACCGGATGCGCTAAGTTCTTGGGGCGTGGACGCCTCGGCTACGTCGGGTTGATGATCGTCCTCGTGGTGGGAGGACTTGCGTGGAACACATCTACCGGAGGTCCGAAAGACATTCACATGCGCGGCGCCATAGTTATTTCACGTCCTGACGATTTCGCGTCTGATTCACGGGGAACGTGCTCGGGAACCGGCGCCTATGCCGGTATTCGTGGCGGCTCACATGTCTCTGTGAACCCATCATCTGGTGAGACCAAGACTATGTCATTGGTGGACGGTCGCCTGAATGACCAAGGTTCATGCGCATTCGTCTTCGCAGGTGATATACAGGTTGCCGATCTGTACGAAATCAAACTTGATGCCGGGACGACACACCTGTTTCAGTACACCTTCATTGATACGATCGGTGAAAATGTCGACACCGTGTTGAGCCCTTCGATCCGTCTCGATTGAGATAGTTAGAAATCTTCCTGTTTGGTGTAGCGATCGATCCAGTATTGTCGCCGTCTACTCCTGACCGTCCTGGCATGGCAGCAACGACATAACGTTACCAGGTTATCCGGATCACAATTCTGCTTATTGAAGTCGATATGATGCACGTCATGATTGCGATCCGTCTGGATGACACCGCACTCCTGACAAGCGTAGTTATCGCGTTCGCGAACCATCTCTTTCAGTTCACGCGAGAACGCCATAGGGTAGGGGTTAACCACCTTTGATCCGAATCGCTTGCTCTGCGAGAAGAGAATCATCCGGCACTCATGGGAACAGGTTGTTCGATTGCGAAAACCGCTAGCCTGCTCTCCACTGCGTCGAACGAGGGTTATCCCGCATATGACACAATCCTTCTTCCCTTTATCTGTCGCCTGAATATACCGAAATTCAGCCTGGCACGCTCTAGAACAGAACTTTTTGTGCCAGATCATGAGATCTACCTATTGCTTGCCGCAATTGGGGTTCTGGCAGATGGCCACTTCGCGGGCAGGTGTCATTTGTGGCCGAGGGCGTGACGCCTGATTTGCATCTCGACATGTTTTGGAACAGAACTTCGACTCTAGCTCGCCCTTGCGGTTAGTGGCGATGTACGCCTTGACGTCATACTCCTGACGGCATTGCTGACACACAAGTGTTACGCGCGGTTTTCGTAAGGACTTGCCTCGCTCTACCTCGTAGCATTCCCGGCTGCAATATACCTGGCCCTTGTCCGTGCCCGTAACGTTGAAGTTCTTCTGACAAGTCGGGCAAATTCGTTCGAACGTCATGCCTCGGGACTGATTGCCGCAGTCTTTGCCGCAAGAGATGCGCCGGGCAAAGCTCCACCCATCCTCACCAGGGCGTCGCTTGAGCGGTTCCCCGCAGTTGACGCACGTCTTCGCCTCATCTTCTCGAAGGCGCGACTGGCTAACGCACGTACTGTCGCAATAGGCACGCTTCTTCCAATTGCCAGTTTGTTCACCTTCCCGTCTCACGAGAATCTCGCCGCACGCACCACAGCGCCGCTCCTCCGGCGGCGCTGTGGTGGTGATTGTGTTCATGGTCATATGTAGAACCTTGCCCGTTTTCGTTCCTGATTGAGCCCTTGCACCCGGCGAAACATCCAGCTTCTTGAAGGCGAATTCTGCCGGTCTCGCACAAGCATCGCGCCGATCACCTCCGCAAGCTCATCGTCATCAACATCATTCTCGGCGAGAAACAACCGGAGCGCTGCGCCTTTCACCGTGCAAAGGGCAACGGCAATGGCATCAAATCGCGAACTCTCCCAGTAGTCCGTGAGATCAGGCATATACATCACGCGACCCCCCGATCTATCTCGGCAAGCAGGCGATGAACCATGCTATCCGGCACGAAGCCAGCCAACACCGATAGGCGTTGATATTCTCGTTCGGTCAGCTCGAACGCACGGGAAATGGATTCGACCATTGAGGCTGTTGGCACTCGTTTGCCACTCACGAGTCTGGATAGATAGGAATGGTCACAGGGTATCAACTGTGCCGCTCGTAGGTAGGACAGACCGCGTTGTGAGAGGATATTGGCCAAATCCGCGCCGAAGCCCGGAGCGGGAATAGCACGAGCCTGCTCGTACCATGTGTCTGGAGTAAGCATTTGGAACCTCCCTACGCGGCAATAGCCGCTGGCTTCGAGCGGTTTGTGAGCCAGCCCTGCCAGTAGGCAACCGCCTCGCGGTACCGGAACGGCGCGTCGCCGCTCACGTCCAGATCGGCGTACCGGGGATCGGACTCGACCCAGGTGGACCGAGCGCTATCGCCCGTATCCTCGACCCGAATCGTGATATCGCCAAGGGTGAGAACCGTAAAACCGGGCTGGAACGTGTCGGCGGTGGCAGTCCCGCCGCTGCGACCGTATCCACCCGTTGAAACCTGTGCCTGAAGCATGTGACCTCTCCTGCTGTGTGTAGCCGGGTTCCTAGGCGCCGGCCACTATCGAGTCATTAGGTTGAGGGGCTACCGCTCTTAAACTGCTCATATCTTATCATGAACTATCATAAATGACAATATGTGCTGGTCGTTTATTTTCGTTCAAGTTCTGGTATCATAGGACATGATCAGTAGAGGCGACAGGAGACTTCGAATTGGAAAACGAGCGTTTGTACACCATTGAGGAGATCGTCGACATGTTGAAGGTCCATGAACAGACCGTCCGTCGATGGTTGAAAAATGAAGAGCTACATGGCGTCCTGTTGGGGCGCAAAGCTGGCTGGCGCATTCGTTCCTCGGAGCTTGAGAGATTCTTAGCGGAACGAGATACGGCACAAACGGGAAAAGCCGTCGCGTGACATAACCACGCGACGGCCCTGTAGCCCCTCAACCTGCTAGGACAGGGAGAGGTCTAGACAGTCTATCGGATACTGCCAAGCTTCTCAACGTGCAGAAAACGCTCTCTATCGCAGGAAACTACCATGACAACTTCTCCTAATCTTCGAGATCTTTCAGTTGAATCCGGAATAATCATAGACGCGCCAGGCGTCTTCTATCCTACGAATTTAAATGAACCACAGCGGACCGATAAACTTTACGCAGCGTTTATGCAAATCGTGCTGGCCGACCTAGCCAAATCAGGATGGGTTGTTAATAGTCGAGAACGATACCATCCAGGACCGTATGGAACTGGCGGAGCGTTTTCACATGTTGGAGAGCTTCTACATTTCGCCAATACAATCTCGCCAATAATAGTGGCCTCTACGATTGCTCTTTTTCCTGATGAACTCAAATGCCTAGGGGCAAAGATAAAGGCCGGTCTGTCTGCACGAGCATTTCGAGCGAGTTGGGATCGTGCGCATGCGAGCGAACAACTCCCTGCGGCAACTTATAGGGCGCCCATACTGTTACAAGAGAATCTTGAAGGCTTGTGTCTTCTCAATGTCATCGCTACCGGCTCCGGGCATGAGACGGATATTCGAGTGCATGCCTCGATTCCTACACCTAACTATCCAGGCTCAGCGTCACACCCTTCAGGAGGGGAAACTTACGCCATTTCTATTTCGAGCAGTGAACGCAGATATGACTTTCATGTAGACGGGCGAGGATTCGGTACGAAGATCATCCTCGGCGGTCAAGCCAATGAATCAGTAAGTGTCATTGTCGACTTGTCTGGAGATGCGCCTACGGAGAAGACCCCGTAACCGCCATGGAACGCCCAATCCCTGTAAGAGCAGGGAGAGGTCTGTTTATTCTAGCAAAGAAGCCGGCGAGGGAATGATTCCCTCGCCGGCTTCTTTTATGATCGCCCTGTGCGTTAGGCAATCGTTTGCGTTGAGAGCACTGAGGGTTGTCGCCTTCAGTGCTCGTCGTTTATGCGGCTAGAGCCGGCTCACGCAATATTCGAGCGACTTCGTTTACGCCGTATCGATTCGACGCCTCTCGAATCATTTCCTCGGCTATAGCGATCAGGGTTTCGCTTTGCGTCTTCAGTTCGCAAATGTTCACCCCGTAATCATCAAGGCTCCACAATGTCCGTTGAGCCCAAATGGGCGACCCGTCATCGTCTTTCTTTGCTGTTTGCCCCGCGAAAGGCAAGCCGTTCGCTGTATGGTGTCGCAGCGCTCTCCGCACCTCTTGCATCTTCGACCGGAACGCATAAGCGTTCGATTCTTCATCGGTCCAGAATCCAGTCGCGTCACAATGATGTGTGAACGCTGCAAGTGATACTTGGTGAAGCTTGAATTCCTCACGGATACGTTGATCTCGCGGCGATTCAAGCGGCTGCGTGTTGAGCGTGAGCATTCTTGGTCTTTCCTTCCAGCTCGCTGATGACTGACTTGATACGATCGGATATCTCTTTGAGGCTAGGAACCTCTGAATCCTCGGGATGAAGACGGACTGCCTTTCCGATCATCCTTTCAGCGTTTCCAAGCAAGGCTATGCGTTCATCTGGCATTGGCGGCAAGTCAGCCGCCCGTGTAATCGCTAGCGTGCGATCTCGACTGTCCAAACTCTGCGCGAGGCCGATAATTTCCTTTCGCTCTGCGGGATTCTTCTCTGCGACATTGCGGAGCATTGATATGGCTTCGTGCGGAGGTATGTATGGCTGATCAATCAGCTCGGCGATTGGCGTGCGATCCTCTTCAGGCATGGAACTCAAAACCTCCGCCGCTTGCATCGCGTGGTACTGCTTCCATCCTGGCTTTTGAAGGGCGGGATAGGTTTCGGCCAAAACGACATGTTTCACGGCATCACGAATAGTTTCGCGGGGGACTCTTATTCGTTCAGCAACACGTCGCATTGATCCTGGCACCTCAGATCCCTTGGGCCGATGTGCGGGCTTTACTTCTTTGGCGGATTCCGCCAAAGAAGTAACCGAGCGATGATTGGCTTCTCTTTCGGCCTCCTCCTTGTCTACCTCTTTGGCGGTCTTGGCCAGCTCGACAAGATTCTTGGATTGCTCATAAGCCGTAAGATCCTTTCGTCGAAGATTCTCTTCGAGTTCTAGTTCCCGGCGTTGTGACTCAGACAGCTCCTCCCAGCGACGCACTTCCACTTCCAGGAAGCCAAGCTGCTTCATCGCGCGCAGCCGACGCTCGCCGGCGATCAGGTTGTTGTCGGCATCGACGGTCAGCGGATGAATGAGACCCCACGTCTGAATAGACTCCGCAAGCGCATTGATATCACCGAAGTCTTCTCGGAGCCGATCTCCCAGAATGATTGATTGGACTGAGAGCAGTTCAGTTCTTCGATTCATGCAGCACGCTCCGCTTCTGCCCGCTCACGAAGCTCTTCGACGATGATCTCGAACCGAGCACCGTAGAGATCGCTAAGCTCAACATAGAGATTGACTGCCGACCGAACGAGCATTGACCGATTACCCTCACTTTTCTTGTCCGCCTGCAGTTGCAAACGTGACGCGACCGCAGGAGCTACTCTCGCGGAAACCAGGACAAACGGGACTGCCATACAACACCTCCTTGGTACCGTAGATACCCTATTCCATTCACTTACATCGTGATACGGTGTATACGTGTAGTCAAGCCCTTCCGATGGGTACAATTCCGAATGAGGGGGAATCGTGCTGTGACGGATCAACTACGCGACAATGTAGGGTGGCTAGTACGGGAGAGGCGAGTAGCGCTTGGCATGAGCCAGGAGGAATTGGCGCGTAGATTGGGGATGAAGCGAGAATACTTGTCGCAAATTGAGACAGGAAAGCCCAAGTGGCCACAAAAATATATTCCTGCACTTTCAGTAGAGCTCGCTATACCGGAGGTGGAACTGGCTTTAGCGGCCGGGAAAATTAAGCCAGTGCAGCAATACAAAGATACGGTTGACTATTTATACAAATCGATGCTGTCACATTTGAAGCGAGTCGGCCCATATTCCCGAGTGTCTATCGCCTACGTCTTCTCGGACATGCTTAACCACGCGGGTGAAGACCAAGATGTTCTCGTAGCGCTGAGAGAGGCCGAAGTGCGAGTACGTGACACACTAAATGAAATCGAAACTAGTACTGCGATTTCCACGTCGACCGAGGAACTTGGCAACGGCGTTACGCGCTGGCTTGTCCACTACACACCGAAGGATTCGTCAACCGAAAAAGTTCTCGTCTTTACATTCTAAATATCGAAACCATGCCACCTTTCGCACATCCGGGATTGTTACCACCCGCACACCCGCACAGACTTTGAGTCGGCCACTGTGATGTACGCCGCTCTAACTCCCCTCCGTCTCGTACAATCGCCGCAGGCAGACCGTTGGGAGAGCAAGGGGAGTGAGAGATGCGTAGGGGATTGCTGAGTCTCGTGATGCTGTTGGTGCTTGTGTTGACGTCGCTCTGCCATCTGGTCTTCATGCCATGGAACGCGGCAACCACCCGCAAGCGCACGCGGTTGGTGACTTCATTATTATTTCATGTAGCTCTGAGACAATGACTAACATGCACGACATGTTAGGGTTTAGCGTGCAGCAGCGCAGACAGAGACACGGAAAGGAGGGACCGCGATGCGCCGAGGTGTGCTGTCCGCACTGATCGCGATGAGCGTCATCGCCGGATTGACCCTCTCCCCTTCCCTGGCGTCACCCCCATCATCACACATGCCAATACCGTCCGCGGTTCCCAGCTGTGGAGTTGCGGCAGTCACCGCCTCACCGCCCCCTGTCGTGTCTCCACGCATGGATTTCACCACACCTGTCGCTGGTGACTCCGGAGTCTTGTGGCAACTCGCCGATATCCCCCTGCCCGGCGACACCGCCCGCTTCGACTACCAGAGTTTCGATCCGGTGACCGGTCGACTCTACATCTCCCATATGGACGCGGGTCAGCTTGTCGTCTTCGATACGACGACCCAAACGGTCACCGGCACGGTCGATGACCTGCCGACGGTGACGGGTGTTCTGGTCGTCCCCGAG
>JAABUN010006739.1_pt1 | contig 12970 bp, 11 predicted proteins | sample 5559311 | NCBI WGS metagenome assembly JAABUN01 (sample SAMN10711877, study PRJNA513370) | rock metagenome | isolation source: Antarctica rocks | place: Antarctica: Victoria Land, Siegfried Peak sud | reverse complement strand
CTGGGACGAATCGCGTCAGCAAAAATGGGCGGATAAGACGACGGGACGCGCTTCGCAGTTTTGGGGACGCGCGATGGGCTGGTATGCAATGGCGCTGGTTGACGTGCTGGATTATTTTCCCGAAAATCATCCGCGCCGCTCCGAGTTAGTAAATATCTTGAATCGAGAAATGACCGCGCTCGAACGAGTGCAGGATAAAAAATCCGGCGTCTGGTGGTTGATTTTAGACAAACGAGGCGAAAAGGGAAATTATCTGGAAGCGTCGGCGTCCGCGATGTTTGTTTACGCGATGGCAAAAGGCGTGCGCAGAGGTTATTTGCCCGCATCGTTTTTGAAATCGGCAAACAAGGCTTACACGGGAATTCAAAAAGAATTTTTAACAAACTCGGTCGGCGGAAAATTGACTCTGGAAAAAACAATCGGCGGTGCCGGTCTGGGCGGAAATCCTTATCGCGCGGCGGATTATAATTATTATATCGGCGAAAAAGTCGTAACCAATGACCCGAAAGGCGTCGGCGCGTTTTTGCTCGCGGCATCTGAAATGGAAATTGCGCCGGACGCGGAAATCGGCAAGGACGAAATTGTTCTTCTTGACGATTATTTCAATCACGAAAGTAAAAAGGACACGACCGGCGAAATGATTGCGTGGCATTACAAATGGAACGAATTGCCGAACAGCGGATTTTCGATGTGGCAAAATATTTTCGAGAGTTGTGGCGCGAAAACCGAAATGCTGTCTGAGGCGCCGAATGAGGCAAATCTCAAAGATGCAAGCATTTATATAATCGTTGACCCGGACGACGCAAAGGAAAGCGCAAAGCCGAATTTCGTCGAAGAAGCGCACGTTAAAGCGATTTCGGATTGGGTAAAATCCGGCGGCGTCTTAGTTTTGATGAACAACGATTTCGGCAACTCCGAGTTTGACCATTTTAATAATCTAGCCAAAGTTTTTGGCATTGAATTTAATAAAAACAGCGTCAACCACGTCGAAGGAAATAAGTTCGAGCAAGGCAAAATTCTGCCCGACGCCGAGAATCCGATTTTCAAAACGGCAAAGAAACTATATTTGAAAGAGCTTTCGACTTTGAAAATTTCAGCACCCGCCAAAGCGTTAATTACCAACGCGGACGGCGTTATAATGGCGACGGCGAAATATGGAAAGGGAACGGTTTTTGCGGTCGGCGACCCGTGGCTTTACAACGAATACACGGACGGCAGAAAATTGCCCGCCGATTTTCAGAATTTTCAAGCCGCGCGGGATTTAAGTTTTTGGTTAATTCGACAGGCGTAAGGAAAGAAATAAAAGTATGAAACACATTTTTGGAACGATAATTTTCACCGGCGTTTTTGCAGTCGCGTCGTTTGCTCAAACAACTTCTACGAATCGTCAGCCGTCCGCGCCGATTCGTCCTTTTATCGTCAAAACCGCGCAGTCGGTGGCGGATTTGGAAAAAAGCATCGGCAATGAAAATAAAGCCGTGGATTTAATTGGCGGACAGGGAATGCAGTTGCGCGTCGCCGTCCAGCACGACGAAACGTGCCCAACTGCCGATGCGGAAGTTCACGACGCTTCGGACGACGTTTTTTATGCTTTGGACGGCGAAGCGCAATTAATTCTGGGCGGAAAACTCGACAATCCGCGTGAAGCGACATCGGGCGAATGGAAAAGCGCGAAAATTATCGGCGGCGAAACTTTTATCGTCAAAAAGGGCGATTTGATCGTCGTTCCGCGCGGCACGCCGCACCAGCGAATTGCCGTCAAGGGCAAAGAGTTTTCGCTGATTTTAATCAAAATTTTCGCCCAGCCGCTCGCCGCGGCTCAATCGAAGCCGACATTGCCGGTTAAAAATTGAATTCCGGGACGCGGTTAATTTATAAAAATTTTCGACAACTTTCGTGAAGCGGAGTAAGATGTTGTTTTCAGCGACTTGCGAGTCGAAAGGCAATTAACCAAGCAATTTTCCAGCGTAAATGAAATGAGCGATTCGACATTTTTCAAAACAATCGACACCGGGCGGCGCGGAACTTCTTCCGAAGAAGTGGGTTTGCGGCTGCGTGAAATGATTCAGCGCGGCGAGCTGAATTCCGGCGACCGTCTGCCGCCGGAGCGCGATTTGGCTAAACTTTTAGGCGTTTCGCGCCCGACTTTGCGAGCCGGAATTCGTTCATTGGCTGCCGTCGGCGTGCTGCAATCGAAACAAGGCGCGGGAACTTTTGTCGTCGAAGCCGACGAATCGCCGATTTTAGACGGCGGCGCGCTGCGAATGATGGTCGCGCTCAACGGTTTTACACCGGCTGAAATGTTTGAAGCGAGGCTCGCGCTGGAGATGAGCATTGCCGCGCTCGCCGCCGAACGCGCGACGGGCGACCAGATGGCGACGATGTCCGAAGAAATCACCGGAATGTTCGCTTCGCTCGACGAACCCGAACAATTCCTCGTCCACGATATGCAGTTTCATCAAACCGTCGCCGCCGCTTCGGGCAACCGCATTTTAACGGCGTTGATGAATATGGTCGCCAAAATTCTTTTTGAAGCGCGCAGCAAAACCGTCCGGCGCGCCACCGACCTCAAAGAATCGGCGGAAATGCACCGCCATATTTACCGCGCCATTCGCGAGCGCAGCCCGGAAGACGCCCGCCAAAAAATGCGCGAACATCTGCTGCTGGCTCAACAAGCGCAGGCAAAAGAAGTCGCAAGTAATTTTTCAATCACAAACGGCGATGACGGATTGAACGGCGACACCAAAGCAAAAAAGGGGAAACCGGCGCGAATTGAAAAGTAAAAATCTTTTTTTCACTTTATTTCGACGCTTTTCGCGCAGTTTGAACGATTTCTAAAAACCGGCGCGCTTTTTCGGTGATTTCGTGTTCGCGCCTGCCGCGCAGCGCCTGTAAATCGATTAAATCCGACCCGACGCCCACCGCGCTCGCTCCGGCTTTGATAAAATCTCCGGCTGTTTCGAGCGACACGCCGCCGGTCGGAATCATCTCGATGTGCGGCAAAGGTGCTTTCAAAGATTTTATGTAGCTTGCGCCGCCGAGCGCGCCTGACGGAAAAACTTTCACGAAATCCGCGCCCGCATTCCAAGCCGTAAGGATTTCCGTCGGCGTCAACGCGCCCGGCATCACGGTGATTTCATTCTGTTTGCAAAATTCGATTGTTTCCAAATTCAGCGCGGGACTGATGACGAATTTTGCGCCCGCCGCGATGCAGTTTCGCGCCTGTTCCGGCGTTAAAACCGTTCCCGCGCCGATTAAAGCGGTCTCGCCGAATCTCCCGACCAATTTTTTTATTAAATCAATCGCGCCCGGAACGGTCATTGTTATTTCAAAAATATCAATGCCGCCCGCTTTAACGGCTTCAATCAATCGCGTCGCTTCGTCAGCCGAATCCGCTCGAACGACCGGTACGACGCCGACTTCGCGGATTTTTTTCAGAACTTCCTGTTTTGTCATTTCACCATCCATTTTTGTAACCAATTATTCAACGCGAAACCAATCGGCATCCGCCGCTCCCGGGTCATTAAATTTCGTCGGGCGATTGTAAAAAAAACCGACTTTCGCGCCGAAAGAAACAACGGAAAATTTGTAAGAAACAGCGAAGTGAGCCGAAGAATTAATGATGATTTCAATTTTCTCATTTTCGCCGAAAACTCTTTAAACTTCGCCGAGCCGCACCGGTTCAAGTTTCGGCACGAGCAGGTGAATGATTAAAAGCGCCGTCAGATAAGCCGCACCGGCGATGAAGAAAACCGAATAATACGAATGCGTGTATTCTAAAATCAAACCGACAGTCGAGGCGATAATCATTCCGCCGACCGAACCCGCCATTCCGCCGATGCCGACGACCGAGCCGACCGCCTGTTTCGGGAACATATCGGAGGCGAGCGTGAAAATATTCGCCGACCATCCTTGGTGCGCCGCCGCCGCAATTCCGATGAGGGTGACGGAAACCCAGAGATTATCGGTGATTGAAGCATAAACAATCGGAATTACCAGAATCGCGCAAATCAACATCGTCGTTTTTCTGGCGGCATTTACCGTCCAGCCGCGCTTTATCAAGTTTGAAGAAAGCCAGCCGCCGCCGATTGAGCCGACATCGGCAATGACGTAAATCACAATCAGCGGCAGTCCGAGCTGCAAAATATTCAACCCGAATTTCGAGTTCAAAAACTTCGGCAGCCAGAACAGATAAACCCACCAAACCGGGTCGGTTAGAAATTTCCCGATGGCGAACGCCCACGTTTGACGATGCGGAAGCAGCCGCGCCCAGGGAATTTTTGCCATCGGCGGCTCGTTATCCGATTGAATGTAAGCGAGTTCGGCTTTCGAGAGTTTGGGATGTTCTTCCGGTTTGCGATAAACGGCGAGCCAGAAAACGAGCCAGATAAAACCGAGCGCGCCGGTTAGGATGAAAGCCCATTCCCAGCCGTAATTGACGGCAATCAGCGGAACGGTCAAAGGCGCGAGAATCGCGCCGATGTTCGAGCCGGAATTGAAAATTCCCGTGGCAAACGCGCGTTCTTTTTTCGGAAACCATTCGGCGACGGTTTTGATTGACGCCGGAAAGTTTCCCGCTTCGCCCAAACCGAGACCGAAACGCGCCACTCCGAAGCCGAACGCCGAATGAGCAAGCGAATGGCACATCGACGCCACGCTCCAGAAAATCATCGCAAACGAGAAACCTTTGCGCGTGCCGAATCTGTCCATCAAACCGCCGACCAGCAGCAAGCCAATCGCGTAAGCCGCCTGAAACGCGGTATTGACAAAGCCGTATTCAGCTTCGTTCCAACCGATTTGCGCTTTAAAGGCGTCGTCGGTCGCCAGGATTCCCAACACCTGCCGGTCAATGTAATTGATTGTTGTGGCAAAAAACAAAAGTGCGCAAATTACCCAGCGATATTTGCCGACGCCGGCGGCAATCGAATTGTCAATTGTCGCCGTTACAGCCGATTCAAACGCGCTCGTGCCGGTTCCAATCGGCGCGACGACGGTTGTCGTCTTCGGCTGAGTGATTTCTTCAAATGCTTTGCTTGTTTCTTTCATTTTTAGACCTCGCTTCAATTTCTACCGTTTTCAGTTTTTTCAGTTAGAAACAAAAATTTGCCCGGTTCGGGAGAGTTAGACAGAAAAATTTAATCGAATTTAATTGCTGACGATTAAATTACCGCTTTTAATTTATAAACTCAATACATCCGGCGAAAGATATTCGCGCCCTTCGATTCTGACGGCGATTTGCGGGAAATTCGGCGTTGCCGTAATAATTTCAATTCCGTTCTGGTGGACGATAACGGTTTCTTCAATTTTCGTCCCCGAAATCGAAGGATTCCAGGCAAACGCCTGATTTATTTGAATTGTTTCCGGCGATTTCGGGTGCGCGACCCAATCGCGTGTTTTGTAGCCGGTCGCGCCGCCTTGATGATGCAGTTTTTCTTCGCCCGCAAAACCTTCTTCGGCGTAAGCGGCAGCGGCAATTCGATAAATTTCCGCGCCCGTCGCGTTCGATTTCGTCGCCGCCAACATCTTGGCGTTGACGCAGGCGCAAACGTCTGTTCTGAGGCGCAATTCGTCTGGAATTTTTCCGAGACAAACAATGCGCGACAGCGAAACTATTAAACCGCGGCGGCGGGCGCAAACGACGAGCATCAAAACTTTTTCCCAACGCTTTTCGGTCGGAACGGGATGTCGAAACTGTTGCAGACGCTCGTCAGCGGCGACTAAAGTTACAATCGAATCGATGTTTTTTGCGCCGAGACAATTTTTTGCCCGGCGCGCGACTTCATTTTCGCTTTCGCCGCCGCGTAAATTCTTTATCAAATCTCCGACTGCTTCTCCGGCGTTTTTTCCGAGCCTGCGAAATCTTTCGATTTCAAAATCCGCGAGCCGCGAGCGGCAGCGGGCAACGTCGCCTTCGACAATCGGCGTTTGCGAATTCAAAAATAAATCCGCGCCGAGCGTGTCTCCGTCGTTTAATAGAGATGAAGCGAGATTGGACAAAAAATTCGGCGACGTTTTTTCTTCTTCCCAGCCAAATTCGACCGGCTCGAAATCGGCGTCGGAAACTTCTTCGGCAAGAAAGCGCTGCATTTCTATTCGGCTGGCTAAAACAAAACGCTTCCCGTCATTTCTAAATAAAAGCGAAGCCGCGCCGTTTTCGCGGCTTTGGTCAACGCCGTTATTCGCGCCCGCCGTCGCCCAGGCGAAATTCGGCTGCGAATTGAGCAAAACGCCGCCGAGTTTTTTTTCGGCGAGCATTTTTACAAGTCTTTCGGTTTTTTCCTCAATTTCAGAATTCACAAAATGAAAGAATTTGAAACCACTGATTTACACGGATAAACACAGATAAAAACCGGACAAATCAAATATCAAAATAAAATCCTTTCTTACATCTGTGTTTATCCGTGTAAACGCGAAGCGGGACGGTTAGTTTCTTACTGATTTACGCCGCTTGCCAAAAAGCCGCCGTCGACAACTAAAATCTCGCCGGAGACAAAACTCGCCGCGTCCGATGCCAGAAATACAGCCGCGCCCGCCAGTTCTTCGACTTTGCCGAAGCGCCGCATCGGCGTTCTGAGTTGAAATTCTCGTCCGCGTTCGGTTTCGTCCAGTAATTTTTCGTTCAAAGCGGTGCGAAAAACGCCGGGCGCGATGGCGTTGACGTTGACGCCTTTTGAAGACCACTCGACCGCCAGAGATTTTGTAAGGCTGGCGACCGCCGCTTTTGAAGCCGAATACGCCGCGACTTCGTAAAGCGAAACGAACGTCGAAAGCGAAGCGATGTTGATAATACGCCCGTAACCGTTTTCGAGCATTTGCCGCCCGAAAACCTGACACGCCCGCAGAGTTCCGGTCAAATTCGTTTCCAAAATGTCGTTCCAATCCGCTTCCGCAAAATCAAGCGTCGGAGCGCGTTTTGTTCGCCCGGCGGAATTGACCAGAATATCAACTTTGCCAAACACTGCAACTGCTTCGCACAAAACGTTTTCCAGCGAATCGCGGTCTGAAACATCCGACACGACGCGCAGAGATTTTCGCCCGCGTTCTTCGATTTCGCGGGTAGTCGCTTCGACTTGTTCGATACGGCGCGAAGTCGGCACGACATCCGCGCCCGCTTCCGCTAAACCGTGCGCGATGGCGCGACCGATGCCTGACGTGCCGCCAATGACGACCGCCGTTTTTCCCGTTAAGTCTAAAGCGGAAAAGCTCATTTGTTTTTTTTGGAAGACAAACACGGCGGAAAATCAGCCTCGCTGGAAATTCCGCTTGTTATCGAATTTATTTTAGAAAATTGTTGCAAAAGGTAAAACCATTTGCTGAGCTAGCGTTAAATATTTGTAACATTGTTGCAATTCCCTGTCAAGTTACGATACTCTGGCTTTATTGATATATTATAATCTTTTTAATTGTTTTGGACGGGTTATTTTCCTACTTTTTACCCGGTAAAAATAAACAAAAGACTTAATTGGTTTAACCAATCAATAATTTTACCTGTAGAATTTCTCCATTGATATAGCTTGAATGTTTGTTCGTCAATCGAATTTAATCTTTTTAATCAGGAGACTACAATGACGGCTTCGGCTTTCCAAAAAATAAATCGCCGCGCAATCGGGAAAAACATCTGGCTTGAGCATTCGGGTTTTGGCTCGGATGAACTACTCACGCTTTCGGCGAGAAAAGTCGAGCCTGAGGTTTTTGAAAGCGAAACGGCGGTCGGGCAGGCTTTGTTTGACGAATTGAAAGCGGTCGCCGCGGCAAAAACCGGCGACATAACGCTTGTTTTGCTCGGCGGTCGCGGAGCGCAAGCGATGTATCGCTTGATAAACGAGAAAGCGCAGACAGACGAGATTGACGATTTGCTCGCTCGCCTGCACGTTTTTACGCAGGACGCGCTCGCGCCGATGAGAATGGAAAACGGCTTGAGTTTTGTTCGGGATTTTGAGCGTCTGCTCGGCGAAAATTTTTTCAGGAAAATCAAAAGTTTTACGCCTATGCGGACCGACACCGACGATTTAGAAAGTGAATTGACTGCTTATTTGGAAAAACTCGATTCGCTCGGCGGCATTGACATCTTTTTTTTAGGACTAGGACCTGAAGCCGGAGCCGCTTCGCATTTGTGTTATATCAAACCGAATTCGGGCGCGACCGCCAGAGATGCTGCCGGAATTATTCCGATTTCACAGAGTATTTTGGAACATCACATTAACAAATTTAAAGTCGGCGGCAGCGAGATTTCCGAAGCGGACGAAACCGAAGCCGCAACGCGACGCATATTTTAACGCTCGCTCCGGCGGCGATTTTGAGCGCGAAAAGAGTTGTCCAATCAATTGTCGACACCGATACCGCGCCCGCCAAAAAGGCGAGTTACAAACGATTTTTGGAAACTGAAATCTCGGAAAACCCCCGAAACGCGAGCCGCGCAGATGGACGCGAATCCGGGTTTGTGGCTGCGGCTTCACCCGAACGTCAGGTCTCTGGTTTTGCCTGATGTTTTAGAATCATAAAATCAGAATTCAATCGAAATGATAAATAGTATTGTTACAGAATCAGTGCCGGTAAGCGATTACGCTATTATTGTTGACGCGCAGGATAATGTAGCGGTTGTCAAGAACGAAACCGCCGCCGGACTTTTTTTGACGCTGCTGAATAATCGCGTCGTTAATTTGAAATCCGCCGTGCCGCTCGGACACCGTTTTGCGACGCGTCCTATTCCTGCCGGAGAATTTGTTTTTCAATACGGTCAGCCGATTGGAACGAGCCTGGGCATTGAAGAAGGCGAGTGGATAACGCTCGAAAATATGTCGAACGACGTGCCAGTCGTGCGCGATTTGCCCGAAGATTTGCACACGCCCGCGCCGGATTATTTTCCGGTCGAAGAACGCGAAACATTTATGGGTTTTCGCCGACCGGACGGGCGCGTCGGAACGAGAAATTTTATCTTGATTGTGCCGACTTCGATGTGCGCGAGCCACGAAGCGCAGCAGATTTCGATGATGGCGGAATTTTTGCATTATAAACGCGAGAAGTTTCCGAATGTCGACGGCGTTGTCGCCATTCCGCACAACAAAGGATGCGGCTGTCAGGACGGCTCAAATCTCGACATAATGCTGCGCGTTCTGGCGAATTACGCCGACCATCCGAACGTCGGCGGCGTGATTTTGATTGATTTGGGGTGCGAAAAAACGAATCTTGCAAAGGTCGAAAAATATCTTTTAAAACGCGAGTTGTCTTTTAATAAACCGGTCGCCAAAATCGGCATTCAGGAAATCGGCGGAACGCAGGCGGCAATCGAACGCGGACTCAAAGAAGTTCAAGCGATGCTTCCAGTTGTCAACGAAGCGACGCGCGAAGAATTTCCGGTCAGCGAGCTTGTTTTGGGCGTCAAATGCGGTTCGAGCGACGGTTTTTCGGGTCTTTCGGCAAATCCGGCTTTGGGGCGCGCGGCTGATTTACTAGTCAAAAGCGGCGGAACGGTTTTGATAACCGAAGTGCCGGAATTTTGCGGCGCGGAACATATTCTGGCAAATCGCGCCAAAGACGCCGAAACGGGGCGGGCGATTTATCGAATGATTGATTGGTATAAAGAATACGCGGGAAAATTCGGCGGCGTTTTGAATAACAATCCCAGTCCCGGCAACATCGCGGGCGGACTTCTAAATATCTCGATTAAATCTCTGGGCGCGCTGGCGAAATCGGGAACAACCCGCGTCGAAGGCGTTACCGAATACGCCGAAGCGCCGAAAAACCGCGGCTTAAATTTGATGCAGGGTCCCGGCTACGACCAGGAATCAACCCCGGCACTTGTCGCCGCCGGCGCAACGGTCGTGGTTTTTACGACCGGCAACGGAACGACCATCGGCAACGCGATTGCGCCGGTTATCAAGCTCGCGTCGAACAATCGCGTGTTTGAGCGAATGAACCGCGACATCGACATCTCGGCGGGCGACATCATCGAAGGCACGGCGAAGATTGACGAAATAGGCGAACAAGTTTTCGAGCATATCCGGCGAGTGGCGAGCGGCGAGATTCAAGCCAGAGCCGAAGAAAACAAACACCGCGAGTTTCAATTCTGGGCTGAACAAACCGTTTCTTTGTAGTATAAAATTCAACATTTGAAAAATTGCGAGTTTCGGATAAGGGACTTGCGCGGCGGACGAATGATTACAACGACGACCAAGATTGAGACTGAAATACCAGCCAAAACCGCGCGGATGCTGCTGCGGCTGGTTCGGGCGACGCAGCCGGTTTCTCGCATTGAATTAGCCCGTCGGCTCGGCATCAATCGCAGCACGGTCACCGACATTTTTAAACCTCTGATTGCGGCTGGAATTTTGCGCGAAACGGCGCTTAAACCGCGTCCGACACAAATCGCCTGCAAGGGCGCCCGCCAATCGGTTTGTCGTTCGACAGCGACAGAGATTTTATCGTCGGCGTAAATTTAGGCGTGCGTCGTTCGCAAGTCGGTTTGACGACTTTGAGCGGCGAAATTCTCGCCGAAGATGAGTTTGAAACACCCGCGGACTCGGCTGAGGCTCTGCGGCACATTCAAAAAAGCATTAAAAGTTTGTGCGCGACGGTTTCAGGTCGAAAATTGAAAATAATCGGCATCAGCGTTCGATTGACATTTTAATCAATAACGCTGGAATGATTCGCCACGCTCCGGCGGTTGATTTTTCCGAAGAAGATTGGGCGACTGTCTTGGAAGTCAATTTGTCGAGCATTTTTCGCCTGTCGCAAGCCGCGGGGCGTGAAATGATAAAAAACGGCGGCGGAAAAATCGTCAATATCGCGTCGCTTTTGTCGTTTCAGGGCGGAATTACCGTTCCGGCTTACACGGCTTCTAAATCCGGCGTCGCCGGTCTGACCAAAGCGTTCGCAAACGAGTGGGCGAAACACAACGTTAACGTCAACGCGATTGCGCCCGGTTATATGGCTACGAACAACACGACGGCTTTGCGTGCCGACGAAACCAGAAACCGTCAAATTCTCGAACGAATTCCCGCCGGACGCTGGGGTGAGTCGGAAGATTTGGCGGGCGCGGCTGTTTTTCTTGCCTCACCCGCGAGCGATTATCTGCAAGGTCACATTCTCGTCGTCGACGGCGGCTGGATGGCGCGTTAATTTTGGATTTTAGATTTTGGATTGCAGATTTGTTATCTTACATTCGTGCTGAAAATAAAAGGTGAAGAAAATTGTCGTTGGGATTTGGTGAGTTTGGGCGAAGTCTTGCTGCGTTTTGATTCGGGCGACGAGCGGATTCACACGGCGCAAAATTTTCGCGTGTTCGACGGCGGCGGCGAATACAATGTCGCCCGCAATCTGGCGAAAACCTTTCGGCGAAAAGCGGCAATCGTTACGGCGCTGGCTGATAATGCGCTCGGTCGGTTGGCGGAAAACCTGATTAACGCGGGCGGCGTGGACGCTTCGGAAATTTTGTGGCGGGCGAGCGAAGGCAAAGACGAAAATTCGCGTAACGGTATTTATTTTATCGAGCGCGGCTTCGGACTTCGCGTTCCGAATTCGTGTTTTGACCGTACGAACACGGCGGTTTCCCGGCTCAAAACCGGAGACATCGACTGGCAAAAGATTTTCACGGAAAACGGCGCCCGATGGCTTCACACGGGCGGAATTTTTGTCGGGCTTTCCGAAACGACGCCGGATGTTGCCAGAGAAGCGATGCAAATTGCCCGTGAAAGCGGCACGATTGTTTCCTACGATTTGAATTACCGCGATTCTCTGTGGAAAACGCGCGGCGGACGCGCAGCCGCTAACAATCTGAACAAAGATTTATTGCAGTTCGCCGATGTCGCTTTCGGCGTTTTTGATTTCGACTCGAAATTATCGGCTTATGACGAGACGGCATTTCGCGCGGCGGCGGAAAAAATGTTTGCCGAGTTTCCGAATTTAAAAATTGTCGCCTCGACTCTGCGCGAAGTTCACACGGCGAGCCGACACGATTTGAGCGCGGTTTGTTTTCTGAACAATCAAATTACAAAAGCACGTGACTACAAAAATATCGATGTTTTCGACCGTGTCGGCAGCGGCGATGCCTTTGCCGCAGGTTTTATCGAGGGTTTTCTCGACAATCGAGACGTGCAATTTACGATTGACTACGGCACGGCTCTCGCCGTTTTGACGATGACCACGCCCGGCGACAATTCGACGGCGACGCTTCATGAAGTAAAACGCCTTCTGGAAGGAGCCGACTCGTCCGCCGTCAGATAAAAAAACAGCCGAACAAAAGTTTTATAAAATCGCGCATCTTTCGACAAAGCGTAATATCTAAAAATGTTTTAATCAAAGCGCCGGCGTTCCATCAATCAGCCGCAAGAGGTTGACCCGACCGGCGAATACGATAAAAGAGCAATCGTAAACTTTTTTGAAAATCTCCATAGGTATGACGAATGTGTCGCTGCCGAGCGAGAATTGTGATGGTCAAGAAAATGTGTCGTGCATTTCCCTTTTCTCAATTCGCCGGTGGAGCGCAAAAAATTAAGTAAGGATTAGCTTCAAGCCAGCGATGATGAGAACGATGGCGAGTAATCGCCTAAGATTGGCATTACCGATGTGTCGGCTTCCATGTGTCGAACCGACAAAACCACCGACAATAGCCGCCGGTGCAAGAAAGAAAATTGAACTCGACAGCACGCCGACGCTCGACACATTGCCAAGCAAGCCCGCAATCGAATTTACTAAGATGAAACCGGCGGACAATCCCGACGATTGCCGAGTTTCCGTCCAACCCATAAACAGCAGGAGTGGCGAAAGAAAGATGCCGCCTCCCGTCCCCGTTAGTCCCGACAGCAACCCGATAATCGCACCTGAAAGAAGTGCCGCCCAAATCGGAATCTGTTTGACTTCTGGTTGATTATCCATTGCTTTGTGTGCAGTGCGAAACATAATCGACGCCGCACACAGCAGAATAATGCCGAGAATGGTTTTGTAAAGATGTCCGGGCAACGTAATATAACCG
>JAABUN010006738.1_pt1 | contig 12971 bp, 11 predicted proteins | sample 5559311 | NCBI WGS metagenome assembly JAABUN01 (sample SAMN10711877, study PRJNA513370) | rock metagenome | isolation source: Antarctica rocks | place: Antarctica: Victoria Land, Siegfried Peak sud | reverse complement strand
CGCGGCAGTCCCAGGCGCGGCCGGAGCATGCGCGCCTTGATGAAGTCGGCGGTCAACGAGGTCCGCTGGGCGGCCTGGCGGGTCAGCGGCGAGTCCATCAAGGTGGGCCCGATGGCGTTGACCCGGACGCCCCGGTCGCGCCACTCGAGGGCCAGCCCGCGGGTCACCCCGAGCACGCCGCCCTTGGAGGCAAGGTAGGCACTGGCCAGCGGGTAGCCGATGAACGAGCCGATCGAGCCCAGGTTGATGATGCTGCCCTTGCCCTGGGCCAGCATCTTGCGACCGAACGCCTGGCAGCACAGGTAGGTGCCCTTGAGGTTCAGGTCGACGATGAAGTCGAAGCGGTCCTCGGGGAAGTCCTCGGCCGGTGAGCGGAAGGCGGAGCCGGCGCTGTTGACCAGGATGTCCACCCGGTCATGGCTGGCCACGATCCGGTCTGCCACGGCGTCGACGGCCGCCTTGTCCGTGACGTCGAGGGTCATCACCTCGGCCTGGCCGCCCTGCTCGGCGATGATGGCGCGGGTCGCTTCGGCGCCCTCCGCATCGACGTCCAGGATGAAGACCATGACCCCGGCTTGGGCATAGCCGATCGAGATCGCCGCGCCGAGGCCGCTGCCGCCACCGGTCACCGCCGCCACCCGGCCGCGCAGGTCGAACATGGTGGCCACGTAATCCGGGGCGATGGTCAGGCCCTCATCCGGCTGGTCGGTCATGGCCGCGCTCCTGTCAGCATGCTCGTGCTGTCCGCCCCGATCGCCGCCCGGATGGTGATCCCGAACCGGCGGGTTTCGCCCGGCAGGAGCGGTTTCGGCGAGCCGCTGCGGGCCTCCTCGACGCGCCCCAGGATCCCGCAGTTGGCGGGCTCGAGGCCGGTCACGTAGAGCCCCTCACCGAGCATCCGCCAGTGCCACAGCCGGGGCAGCCGGCGCCGGTCATAGGTCAGCGATACGCCGATGCCGCCGGTGGGACGGTAGCCTTGATTGACGATGCCCACGGTCACCTCCTCGGGCGCGTCGGCAGCCAGGCGATGCTCGAACACCTCGACCTGGGCCTCCGCGGACGGCGGGTGGAAGACGGCGTGCTCCGGTTCGGCAGCACGCGATGCCGCGTCCCAGCCCTCGACCGAGCTGGCCGGGCTCAGCAGCTGGCTGCCCGCGTCGACGACCGGGTGACCCAGGTTGACGTGATACAGGATGAACACCGGACTGGCCAGGTAGCCCCGGTTCTCGACCAGGTCGTCCACCTCGATGACCGGTTCGCCGACCCGGAAGGTGAGCTGACGGTGGAGCACGAGGTCCACCCCGTAGACCGTCGTCTCCCGGACGGTGCCGCTGACCCGGACGGCCAGTCCGCGCTCGTCCTCGATCGTCTCGCTATGCACATCCGAGGCCGGCAGGTTCGAGATCCGGCCGTGCAGACCGTGCTGTTCGGCGCCGTCGGTGACCGCCGAGCCCACGTTCTGGAGACCGGCCGTGAACAGCAGGCCGCCATGGAACGAGCGCAGCCAGACGTCGTCGCGAAAGTAGGACGGGTGGACGATGCCGGTGGGCGACTGCCAGGCCAGCGGTTGGCCGGCGTACCAGGCCGGCCCGAGATCGAGGCCCCGATCCGTGATGACCTGGGCGTGGATGCCGCCGGCCACCCGCACGTCCACGGCCCGGACCCCGTCCTCGCTGCCGTCCGCCAGACGGATCGAGCGGTGGCTGGCGACCTGGGACAGGTCACCGAGTTCGGGTCGGCGCGGGGCGGCCACGCTCATGCAGACAGCCAGGGCGGCGTCTTGTAGTCGTCCCAGGCCGCGCCCTTGCCCGCGTCGACGGGCACGGCCGCGCCGGTGATGCCCGTCGCCAGGGGCGAGACGAGGAAGGCGATGGTGGCCGCGATGTCGGTCGGCTGGAGGACTCGACCCAGCGGGTGCTTGGCCGCGAACGCCGCGAGCACCGCGTCGCCGTCGGGCAGGGTCGCCAGGCGCCCTTCCAGCAACGGCGTGAAGGTGACGCTGGGGCACACTGCATTGACCGTGATCCGCTCCCGGGCGAGGTCCAGGGCGGCCGCCCGGGCCAGGTTGAGCAGGGCACCCTTAGAGGTGCAGTACGAGGCCATCCCGGGCTCGGCCTGCAGTCCGTCCAGGCTGGACAGCACGATGATCGCGCCGCGACCGCGCCGGCGCATCTGGGGCACGGCCTCGCGGATGACCAGGAAGGAGCCGCGCACATTCACCGCCATGACCCGGTCGAAGTGCTCGACGCTGGTCCCGGCGATGGGCTGATAGTCGCCCAGGATCCCGGCGCAGGCGACGGCGATGTCGAGGTCCCCGAGGGCCGCGCCTGCCCGCTCGAAAGCATCGACCACGTCCGCTTCCGAGGCGGCGTCACCGACCAGCGCGAGTGCGTTGCGACCGATGGCCCGGATGCGCTCGGCCGCGCGCTCGGCGGCCGGTCCGTCGATGTCGAAGACCGCCACATCCGCTCCGAGATCGGCCAGGGTCAGGGCCGTCTCCAGGCCGATGCCCGAGCCGCCCCCGGTCACCAGGGCAGCCGATCCGCGCAGGTCGAGGCCCGGGAAGGTCGCTCGCTCGGTGGGCTGGGGCGCGGAGACGTTCACCCGATCCGCCCCGTGGTCAGGCGCTGGCCGGCCCGTCCGAGGTCGATCCGCCAGAGGGCCCCGCCGTACGACGCGTCGGCACTGTCGGCCGGCGTGCCAGAGTCGGTCATGTACAGGACCTGCCCATCGAAGGCGCAGTTGGTCGGCCCGCCGCCGCAGGCGATGAAGTCCTCGACCGCGCCCTTAGCGTCCAGCACGTGGATGCCCTTGCCCACGATGTCGGTCACGTAAAGCCGCCCGTCCGCGCCGATCTTCATGCCGTCGAGGATCGGGTTGTCACCGGGCATCCGGCCCAGGTCCTCGATCACGCCGTCTGGCCGGCGCCGCTTGACGTGACCGGTGTACGACTCGTCCCAGACGAGGGTGCCGTCGTCAAACACGGCCAGGCCGTTGGGAAAGACGGAGGTCTCGAAGGCGATCACGACGTGGCCCTGTCCGGATGGGTCCAGGGCGTGGATGTAGCTGGGCTGCGGCGCGGCCGGGTCGTACGAACCCGGATCCGTGAAGTACAGCCAGCCATCCGGCCCGAAGACGAGGTCGTTGGGGCCGTTCAGCGCGACTCCCTCGATCTCGGTCGCGATGATCTCGGCCGGGCCGCCTTCGCGATCCACGCGCTGGATGGAGGCGCTGGTCATCTCGGCCGCGCGCCACGGCCCGACCGTGCCGCCGTTCTGGCAGATATAGATGGCACCGTCCGCACCCAGCACGCTCGAGTTCGGCGCGCCGGCCGTGTACGCATAGCGTTCCACGCCGTCCGGGCTCCTCACGCTCAGCTGGCTGCGGTAGCTCTCGACGAAGACGACCCGGCCGTCGGGCAGGACGGTGGGACCCTCCGGCCAACCCAGACCGTCGGCGATTCGTTCGGTGCGCATCAGGCCTCCTGCGGGGATGGGCTCATCGGACGGCGCCGGAGGTGATGCCGCGCACGATGTAGCGCTGGATGAACAGGGAGAACAGGAAGATCGGGACGACCGTCACGATGCCGACCGCCGCGGCGATGTTCCAGTCGATCGGGCGCTGGGCACTGACCAGGGTGGCCGCGCCGAGAGTCACCGTCTGCAGGCCGCGCGAGTTGATGACATACAGGGCCACCAGGAACTCGTTCCAGATGAAGATCGCCCCGAAGATCGCGGCCACGGTCATGCCCGGCCGGGCGAGCGGCAGGAGCACCCGCCACAGGACGGCGATCCGGCCACAGCCGTCGACCAGGGCCGCGTCGTCGATCTCGCGCGGGATCTCGTCGAAGAAGCCGATCATGATCCAGACCACCAGGGGCAGGGTGAATGCCACGTAGGGCAGGATCAGCCCGGGATAGCTGTTCTGGAGGCCGACCCCCTTGATCATCAGGAAGATCGGGATGGCCACCGCCACCGGGGGCATGAACCGGAAGCTCAAAATGGTCGACGCCCAGCTCTCGCTGCCCCGGAAGCGCAGGCGCGAGAAGGCGTAGGCCGCAGGCACCCCGATGACCAGCGAGAGCAGGGTAGCCAGGCCCACCACGATCACCGAATTAAGGGCGAAGCCGAGCATGCCCTGCGATCCGATGACCTCGCTGTAGTTCTTGACGATCTGGTTCCAGTCGAAGCTGAGGGTCGGCGGCACGTCGGCCACGATGTCGATCCGGCGCTTGGTCGACAGCAGGAGCAGGTACACGAACGGCGCGAAGCCTACGATGGCGATGAGCACCAGCACGAAATAGGCCGCGACCCGCTCGAGCCGGCGGGTCATGCCGCGTCCGCCCGGCGCACGCGCACGAAGCGAAGGAGCACGGTCGTGGCCACGATCAGGGCGATCACCATGACGTACGCGGTCGCCGCGGCGTATCCATAGTTCTGGAACTGGAAGCCGTTCTGGAAGGCCAGGAAACTGAGGGTCGTGGTCGAGCGCGCTGGTCCCCCGTAGGACAGGCCGTAGACCAGGTCGAACGAGCGGAAGGCGTCGATCGCCCGGAAGATCGCGGCGAAGGCGATCGCCGGCAGGACCAGCGGCAGGGTGATCCTGGTCAGCATCCCCAGCCGGCCGGCACCGTCCACCTCGGCCGCCTCGAACACGTCGCGCGGGAGCGATTGCAGTCGAGCGAACACGATCAGGAAGACGAACGGCGTCCACTGCCAGACGTCGACCAGGATCAGGGTGCGGATCGCCCATTCCGTCGATCCGAGCCAGTTGATCGGTCCCAGACCGACCTGGGCGATGGCCCAGTTGACGATGCCCCAATCCGGATTGAGCAGGGCTCGCCACATGACCCCGACCACGATCGGGGTGAGGAGCATGGGCAGGATCAGGGCGCCGCGGACGATCCAGGCGCCGCGCAGGTGGCGGTTGAAGAACAGGGCGAGCGCCGTGCCCAGCACGACCTGGATGGTGACCGCGGCGCTGACCATGATCGCGGTGTTGCCGGCAGCGTTCCAGAAGAGCGGGTCGGCCAGGAGGTCAGCGTAGTTCTGCAGCCCGATCCAGTTGCCGGTGGCGTCCGAGGCGCCCAGGTCGGTGAACGAGATGCGCAGGCTGTAGAGCAGCGGGAAGACCGAGAACGCGACGAGATAGGCGATGCACGGCCCGAGCAGGAGCGCGACGTCGCGCGACGGCAGGAGCCGTCGCGCCGACATCGGACCCATCGGGGCGGCCTGCGCTGTCATCAGCGGGGGTCAGTCAGACGACAGCGCTGATCTGGCCGAACGGGAGCGACTAGGTGAGCACCTTCGCCTTGCGCAGCATGGCCTCCCACTGGGTCTGGACGTTGGCACATGCCGTCTTGGCGTCCTGGCCGCCGATGAGCGCCTTGTTGAACTCGACGTTCATCACGTCGTTCAGGGCGAAGAAGTCATCGAGGATGGAGGTCTCGATGGTCTGGGCGCCGGCGTTGGCCTGGCCGGCGACGGGCAGGTACGGCAGCTGGCTGACCAGGGTCGGGTCGATGTAGGTCGAATCCCGGCTGGCATCGATCTGGTACTTCTCGGTGAAGAAGTTGTTCACCGCCTTGCTGGTGATCCACTGCAGGGCGTGCCAAGCGGCCGGCTTCTTGGCCGGGTCCGCATTCTTGGGGATGCCGGTCCCCCATCCACCGAGGATGGCGCGCGGCGTCTGGCCGGCCGCGGCCGGGACCGGGGTCACGTCGGTCTTGTCGGCGACATTGGAATTCTCCTTGTTGAAGACCGGCCCGGCGATGGTCGACCAGAAGATCATCTGGGCGATCTTGCCGGTCGAGAACGCGTCGACGTTCTCGGCGAAGCCGTAGGTCGTCACGTTCTTGGGGGCGAACGGCAGCACGTCGATCAGCATCTGGAGCGCGCCGACGGCCTCTGGGCTGTTGAGGTTCGGCTTGAAGTCCTTGGTCGCCGGACTGCCCGTCATGAGCTTGCCGCCGGTGGTGATGAAGCGGGTGTACCAGTCGACCGTGGCCAGCGAGAAGTCGTTGCCCCCGATGAAGCTGCAGCCGGCCACATCGGCCGAATTGAGCTTCTGGGCCGCCGCCTTGAACTCGTCCCAGGTCGCGGCAGGCTTCAGGCCGGCCGCATCGAAGAGGTCTTTCCGATAGAAGTACACGACCGAGCCGCTGTGCAGGCCGGGGATCCCGTAGATGTCCTTGCCTTCGCCCAGCTTCTTGTTGGCCAGGTCGTAGATGCCGACGTTCTTGAGGTTGCTCTCGGCGAAGTCCGCGAAGTCCCAGTCGGGGGCGGTCGCCGCGGGATCATCGATGTACGAGTTGAGCTGCTCGAAGTAGCCGCCACCGACCTGCTGGGTGGTGAGGAACCCGAGGTACTCGATCAGCTCGTAGTCGGACTTGGGGGCCTTGAGGTTCTGGAGCGTCTTCTCGATCAGTGCGCCGAGCGCGGGTGAGGTGATCTCGAGCTCGATGCCGGTCTCGTCCTTGAGCTGGGCGAGCTTGTCACCCAGGGCCCGATGGTCGTTCTCGTCGCCGGTCATGAGGATGCCGAGCTTGGTGCCGGCGTACTTCTTGGGGTCGTAGGCGCTGGCCGCCGACGCCGACGCGGCGGCGGACTCAGTGGCGCTGGCCGCCGCGGAGGAAGCTGCGCTGGCCGCCGCGCTTGCGGCACTGGACGGGGCAGTGCTTGCCGTGCCCGGCGTGCAGGCCGCCAGGATTGCGGTGATCGCGCCGCCGGTCAGGCCCAGGGCCGTCGTCCGCTGGATGAATGCTCGCCGCGAGAGCTGGCCGGCCATCAGCCCGCGGACGGCATCCGCAACGCTGTCCTCGGCGGGGTTCGCTGGGGTCGTGTTCGGATCCTGCGCCATTCGTTCTCCTCCGTGCACCCGACGAAGACGGCCGGTAGCCGCGACGTTGCGGCAACATACAGATTGGGACAATCGATGTCAACAATCCTTTGTTCCGGTGCTGCGGAAGGGTATCGGCGGTCAGCCGGGTTCGCTGACGGGCCGGGATGGGGCCCAGCGCAGATCGTGGATGCAAACCACGACCTCGCTTCGTTGGTTGTGGCCCTCGACGACGCGCTCGACCAGGCCGCCCATCCCATCTGGATCCCGGCGCACCGCGCTGACCAGCGAGACCGCCGAGAGCGTGTCGCCGGGCAGGACCGGGCGGGATAGCGAGATTCGCGACCAGCCGGACGGGGCGGAGCGGACAACCTGCGATGCCAGCGCGCCGGCAGGCTCGGCCAGGCCGATGACGACGGCGACCGTCAGCGCGCCGAGCACCAGCGGCTGGCCGAACGGCCCGTGCGCCGACCGATGCGCGTCGCCATGCACATCACTGGCGTTGTCCGTGAGCCAGGCCAGTCGAGCGTGCTCATCGTGGCCGATCGTGCGACCGCCCGGGTGGCGCATCGCCTGGCCCGCCACGGCATCATCGAGGTACCAGCCACGCTGGAGCGGCGGAGCGGCGCTCGACTGGACGTTCATCCCTGGGCCCAAGCCTCGGTCAACAAGCCTGACGGATCCTCGTGCGGCTGACCGCGGATCCAGGCCGGGTCCACCAGGGTTCCGAAGCCGGGCGCCTCGGGCAGGGGCGCCATCCGACCGTCGGACAGCAGGACCGGGGGCGGCAGAGGATCGTCCATCGGGTGGACGCCCGTGCCCGGGATGCCGAATTCGATGGGCACCTCATGGCCCAGCGCGGCCATGACCTGGCTGTGCACGTGCGGGAACATGTGCGGCGCGAACGCGAGGCCGGCGTCCAAGACCTGGTCGATGACCCGCCGACCGCGGCTGATCCCACCCATGCAGGTCAGGTCGACCCGGACCACGTCCACCGCGCCGGCATCGATCAATGCCTGCGGGTAGTAGATCCCACCTTGTTCGTCGCCCATCGCGATGGGCACGTCGACCCGATCGCGCAACGCCCGCAGCTGACGAGCATCGCCCGGCGGGAAGACATCCTCGAACCAGGCCAGCCCCACGTCCGGCATGGCCTCGATGAGCGCCGCCGCCGGCTCGACCTCGTCGTAGACCCAGGCCGCGTCCAGGCCGAGCCAGGCGTCTGGTGCCGCCGCCCGCGCCGCCCGAAGTCGGGCCACGGTCCGTTCCGGCGTGGCCGCGATGGGTGCCTTGAAGCGGCGCCAGCCCGCGGCCACGAGTTCGGCCGTCTGTGCGCCGACCTCGTCCGGGCCCATGGTGCCCGGCGGATACCCGATGATCGCGGTGGCGGGCATCGGTCGGTGCCAGCCGCCGAGCAGATCGGCGACCGAACGATCGGCCAGCTTGCCAGCAGCGTCCCAGCAGGCCAGGTCCACGATGGACAGCGCGCGCAGCCCGATCCCGGCGGCGTGCGACGCGAGGCTTCGCCGCCACGCCAGGGTGAAGGTCCGTTCGCGATCGGCCACGGCGCTGCCGACATAGATCCCGGCGATCATCTTGCGGATCTGCTCGGCCACGGCCCCGTCACGGGTGAGGGTGTAGCTGAAGCCATCGATGCCTGCGTCGGTGCGCACCCGGACCAGCGCGAACTCCCGGCTGCGCATGACCCAGTCGCCGAAGATGACCGGGGCCGGCAGCTGGGCCTGGATGGTCATCACATCGACCGCCGTGATGGTGCCAGCGGCGGTCATCTCAGCCCTCACCGGCGGGGGTGCTGGCCCCGGCGCTCGTCGCCCAGGCGCCCTGAGCCATGAAACCACCGTCGACGTTGAGCGCCTCTCCGGTGATGAAGCTGGCCGCGTCACTGGCCAGGAACAGGACCGCGGCGGCGATGTCCGCCGGCGTACCGACCCGACCCAGTGGGTGGGCCGCCCCGTAGCGGCGGACGTTGGCGTCCTCGTCGCCGGGCTCGGCCCGGGCCAGCTTGCGGACCAGGTCCGAATCGATGGTGCCCGGGCAGATCGCCACCACCCTGATGCCCTCCGGCGCGTAGTCGAGGGCCATGTTCCGGGTGAGGGACAGGATCGCCCCCTTGCTCGCTGCATAGGCCGGCACCTTGGGCATCGACTGGAGGCCCTGCACGCTGGCCATGTTGACCACGACCCCGCCGCCCGCCCGGCGGATCTCCGGCAGGGCGAATTTGGACATCAGGAAGACGCCCTTCAGGTTGATCCCGATGATAGAGTCCCAGTGTTCCTCCGGCATGTCCTCGAGTCGGTCGTACCAGCCCAACGGCATGATCCCGGCGTTGTTGACCAGGATGTCCAGCCGCCCGAACGCCGCCAGCGTGCCATCGACCATCCGCCGGGCATCGACCGCCGAGCTCACGTCGCCCACGACCGCGACCGCGCGTCCGTCCGGTGCCTCCGCCGCGCGCGCCGCCGCGCCGTCAGCGTCGATGTCCGCGACGGCCACCCGGGCGCCCGCCGCCAGGAAGGCGGCCACGATCCCGGCCCCGATGCCGTTCGCGCCGCCGGAGACCAGCACGACCCGGCCCTCGAAGTCGTTCGCCATGTCCGTGTCGACCTCCCATGCCCAAGGATCGCCAGCCGCCCGTCCGGACGGGTTCGCTGTGGACGAAACCATCGATTGTCCCGCAGGATACGCCGTCTAGCCCGACCCGAGCCAGCCACTGCGCCGGCTCGAGCCCACTCAGAAAGGACCCGGTAGCATCCGCCGATGACGACCACCTCGCGGGCACTCCCCGACCTGGCTGCGGCGATCGCCGGCGGCGACCGACGACGGCTCGCCGTGCGCGCTGCGCTGGCCGGCCGGCGGGCCGACCTCCCGCTGCGCTATTGGGCGCAGCAGGCGCACTTGACCACGCCGGCCGCCGACGCCGGCATGGCCCGCAAAGCGGTCGAGGGCGGGACCGCGCCGGTGGCTCGCATGCTGGAGCGGCTGGGCCTCACTGCCGCAGACCTGGCCGAGGCTGTGGAGCAACCCGTCAGCGTGGTCGAAGACCGCCTGGCCCATCCGTCGCACGCACCGCTGGTCATGCTCGACGGCGAGGACGCCATCGCCCCGGGCGACGAAACCGCGGCCCGTGCCATGGCCGTCGCCGCCGAGACGTTCGTCGAGGCGGACTGGGGGATCGGCGGCGGATCCAGCCTGCGCTTCTATCGGCCGGCCGGCCTCAACCTCGAGACGACGGTGCGCGACCTGTACACCCTCCTCTGGCGAGTTCGCGAGAAGGCGACCCCGGGCACGCCCTTCCCGATCGACGGGATCGTCTTCCCCAAGGTCGAGCACCCCGAGGAGGTCGACCTCGTCAATCGACTGCTGGACGACGCCGAGGAGCTCCTGGACCTGCCTCGTGGCGGGATCCGGGTCGCCTACCTCATCGAATCCGGTTGGGGTGCCGCCCAGCTCGCCGAGATCGCCCAGCGCGCCGCACCGCGACTGGCCGGCCTGATCTTCGGACTGGCCGATTTCAGCGCCGATCTCGGCCTGCCGGCCATCGGCAACGATCATCTCCTGGCGGATTGGGCGCGGGCCGAGATCATCGCCGTGGCCGGCGCGGTCGGCGTCCCCGCCATCGACGGGATGACGCTCGACTACCCGGTCGCGGATCCGGTGCTGGACGCGGCGGCCAACCGGACCCGCTGGCTGGCCCGGATGCGCCTCGTGTTCGACGACACCGTCCGGGCCCGCGAGCTCGGGATGCTCGGCAAATGGGTCGGTCATCCGGCCCAGCTCTTCGCGGTCCTGCTAGCCTACGAGGTCGGCCTGACCGACGAGGCGGTGGAGCACGAGGCGGCCAAGCTGGAGGCCTACTCCGCCGCCCTCGCCGCGGACCAGGGAGCCACGATGATCGCCGGGGTCATGAGCGATCGAGCGACGGACCGGCACGCCCGGGTCGTCCTTCGACAGGCCGCGGCCACGGGGCGGCTAGACCCCGATCGAGCGCTTACGCTCGGCGTGATCTCGGCCGACGAGCTGGATGAAGCGCGAGGCGCCCGACTCGCCCACACCGGAGGAGGTGACGCATGACCGAACGGATCGTCGGCTGGGAAGGCCGCTTCCTTGAAGACTTCACGGTCGGCGACGTCTATCGCCACGCCCATGGCCGCACGATCACCGAGACGGACAACACCTGGTTCACGCTGCTCACGAACAACACCCATGACATCCACTTCAACGCGGATTACGCGTCGCGGACCGAGTTCGGCAAGCCGCTGGTCGTGTCCACCCTGACCCTCGCCATCGTGACCGGCCTGTCCGTGCCGGATGTCAGCCAGAACGCGGTGGCCAACCTCGGCTGGGACGACGTCAAGCTGACCGCGCCGGTCTTTGCCGGTGACACGATCTATGCCGAGTCCGAAGTGCTGGAGGTGCGTCCGTCTCGGTCACGTCCGGGGCAGGGCCTGGTCCGCGTTCGGACGCGGGGGCTCAACCAGCGCGACGAGACGATCATGACGTTCGAGCGCACGGTCCTCGTCTACGGCCGCGACGGTCGCCCTTCGATGGATCGCTGACGGCGCGCTGGGGAGGGGGCGGCAGGCCCGGCCCGGCGCAGGCCGGAGCCCGGGCGGCTCAGCCGCCCTTCGCCGGACGCCATCGATCGCGCAAACGCTGGAGCGGGCTGCCATTCGATCGACCGGCACCGGTCGCCGCCAGCGCGACGCGTCCTCGAAGCCCCTGGGCGATCGCCTCCGCCTCCGTGGCACTGACCCCGAACCGCCGCAGCGCGTAGCGGGCCATCTGGACCGCCAGCTCGCGCTCGCCGTGGATCGCCTGGACCCGGCTACCCAGCGCGCGCAGGTGGGCGGCTTCCGTGTCGCTGTGCGTCCGCACGACGAGATCGACATCGGGGTTGGCGGCCCGGGCGCGCTCCACGATCAGGCGCGTCTCATTCGGGTCCGGCGTGGCCACGATCACCAGTCGGGCCGCGGTCACGTGGGCCATGACCAGCACATCGGCATTGGCCGGGTCGCCGTAGATCGCCGGGATCCCACGCGCTCGGAGCCCGTCCACCTCGTCGCGTTGCTGGGTGATGACGACGTAGCGAAACCCGCGCCGCTCCAGGGCCGGCCCGATCAGCCGACCGACTCGGCCATAGCCGCACAGGATGGCGTGCTGCCGCAGGGACTCCCGGGCATCGTCGTCCAGCGAGGCGGCCGATCCCGCCCGGCGTCGGCCAAGGGCCACGAGCAGCCGGACGTCGCGCAGGCGCTGCTCCAGCGGTTCGATCGCGCGAAACAGGAACGGGTTGAGCGCGATGGAGATGAGCGCGCCAGCGACGATCAGCTGGAAGCCGTCCGGCTGCAACAGGCCGAGTGCCAGCCCGATCGTGCCCAGGATGAACGAGAATTCCCCGATCTGGCCGAGGCCCGCCGCGACGGTCAGCGCGATCCGGACCGGGTAGCCGAAGAGCGCGACGATCGCAAATGCCACGAGCGGCTGGGCGACGACGATCACGAGCAGGACGGCGGCGATCGAGGCCGGGTGGGTCAGCAGGAACATCGGGTCGAGCAGCATCCCGACCGACACGAAGAACAGCACCGCGAAGGCGTCCCGCAGCGGCAACGCGTCAGCGGCCGCCTGGTGACTCATGTCCGACTCGCTCACGACCAGTCCGGCCAGGAACGCTCCGAGCGCGAACGACACGCCGAAGACCGCCGATGAGACGTAGGCGATCCCGAGCGCGATGGCGAGGACCGCCAGCGTGAACAGCTCGCGCGACTGTTGCCGGGCGACCATGAGAAGCAGCCACGGAACGGCGCGAGCGCCGGCGACGACCATCAGCACGGCGAAGATCGACGCCTTGCCCAGCGCGAGCACGAGGTCGCCGAGGGGACCCAGGCCGGACGCTACGCTGTCGCCGGCGGAACCGCCTAGCATAGGAGCGATCGTCGGCAGGAGGACGAGGACCACGACCGTGAAGAGGTCCTCCACGATCAGCCAGCCGACGGCGATCCGACCCTGCTGTGTATCGAGTTCGCCGCGATCGGTGAGTGCGCGAAGCAGGACGACCGTGCTGGCCACCGATACCGCCAGGCCCAGCACCAGGCCGCCGCCGACCCCCAGGCCCA
>JAABUN010006737.1_pt1 | contig 12972 bp, 10 predicted proteins | sample 5559311 | NCBI WGS metagenome assembly JAABUN01 (sample SAMN10711877, study PRJNA513370) | rock metagenome | isolation source: Antarctica rocks | place: Antarctica: Victoria Land, Siegfried Peak sud | reverse complement strand
CGCGGGTTCCGCTGATGGCACCGAGCGCACTCGCTCCGGTCAAGGGGGCCGGGGACTTCTTCGCGCTGTCCCTGGACGTCCTGCGCAGCCTGTTCAAGCGTCCGTTCCAGGGGGCGGAGTTCGTGCAGCAGGCGTGGTTCATCGCGAGCGTGACGATCCTGCCCACCGCGCTGGTGTCCATCCCGTTCGGCGCGGTCCTCGCGCTCCAGATCGGCAACCTCACCAAGCAGATCGGCGCGCAGTCCTTCACAGGCGCCGTCGCCGTCCTCGGCATCGTGCGCGAGGCGAGCCCGATCGTCACGGCCCTGCTCATCGCCGGCGCCGGCGGGTCCGCCATCTGCGCCGACCTCGGCTCGCGCAAGATCCGCGACGAGATCGACGCCATGGAGGTGCTGGGCGTCAGCCCGCTCCAGCGGCTGGTGGTCCCGCGGGTCCTGGCCACCATGCTGGTGGCCTTCTTCCTCAACGGCCTGGTCGCCGTCGTCGGCGTCTGCGGCGGCTACTTCTTCAACGTCATCCTGCAGGGCGGCACCCCTGGTGCCTACCTCGCCTCCTTCACCGCTCTCGCCCAGCTGCCGGACCTCTACGTGGGCCAGCTGAAAGCGGTGATCTTCGGCCTGATCGCCGCCCTCGTCGCGTCGTACAAGGGGCTCAACGCCGGCGGCGGTCCGAAGGGCGTCGGGGACGCCGTCAACCAGAGCGTCGTCATCAGCTTCATGCTGCTGTTCCTCACCAACTTCATCATCACGGCCGTGTACTTCCAGGTCGTCCCCCAGAAGGGCGGGTGATCGCATGACCGCCGTCGGCACCCCGCTCCCGCCCCGCCTGGCCGGTCCGGTCCGCGCCGCCAAGAAGGTCGCGTCCCGACCGCTCGCCGCCCTGGACGACCTGGGCGCGCAGCTCAGCTTCTACGCCCGCTCGCTCGGCTGGACCTACCGCGTCCTCATCCGCTACAAGAAGGAGGTCGTGCGCCTGCTGGCCGAGGTCAGCCTGGGCAGCGGAGCGCTCGCCATGGTCGGCGGGACCGTCGGCGTCATCGCGTTCCTCACCTTCTTCACCGGCACGGAGGTGGGGCTCCAGGGCTACGCCGCGCTCAACCAGCTGGGTGTCGCCAACTTCACGGCGTTCATCTCCGCGTACTTCAACACGCGCGAGATCGCTCCGTTGGTGGCGGCGCTGGCCCTGTCCGCGACGGTCGGCTGCGGGTTCACCGCCCAGCTCGGGGCCATGCGCATCTCCGAGGAGGTGGACGCGCTCGAGGTGATGGGCGTGCCCTCGCTGCCCTTCCTCGTCACGACGCGCATGATCGCCGGCTTCATCGCGGTCACGCCGCTGTACGTCGTCGGCCTGCTCGCGTCGTACTTCGCGGCGCGGCTGATCACGACCGGCTTCTACGGCCAGTCGACGGGCACCTACGACCAGTACTTCAACCAGTACCTGCCGCCGGTCGACGTGCTCTACAGCTTCCTGAAGGTCCTCGTCTTCGCGGTGATCATCATCCTGATCCACTGCTACTACGGCTACTACGCCAGCGGTGGTCCGGCGGGCGTCGGGGTGGCCGTGGGTCGGGCGGTCCGTACCGCGATCGTGGCGGTCAACGTCGTCGACTTCTTCCTGTCGCTCGCCATCTGGGGTGCGACCACGACCGTGAGGATTGCCGGCTGATGTCAGCGCCAGGGGTCTCAGGCCGTTCCGCCGTCGTGCGTCGACGGCTGTCCGGGCTCGCCTTCCTCCTCGTGATCGCCAGCCTGCTGGCCCTGTCGGTCGCCTTCTACAACAAGGCCTTCACCCCCGTGGTGCGCGTGGCGCTCGAGGCCGACCGCATCGGCAACCAGCTCTCGGCCCCCACCGACGTGAAGCTGCGCGGGCTCATCGTCGGTGAGGTCCGCGAGGTCTCCTCCGACGGGGCTGGCGCAACGCTCGACCTCGCGATCGACCCCGACCACATCGACCTCATCCCGGCGGACGTGCAGGCGCAGCTGCTGCCCAAGACGCTGTTCGGCGAGAAGTACGTCAGCCTCGTCATCCCGGAGGGAGCCTCCGACGAGCGCCTGGCCGAGGGTGACGTCATCACGCAGGACCGCTCCGAGACGGCGCGGGAGACCGAGCAGGCCCTCAACAACCTGCTCCCGCTGCTGCAGGCGCTACGACCGCAGGACCTGAGCGTCACGCTCAACGCGCTGTCCGGGGCGTTGCGGGGGCGTGGTGACCGGTTGGGCGAGAACCTCGTGCTGGTCGACGAGTACCTGCGCGGCATCAACCCCGAGGTGGCCCGGTTGGGGGAGAACTTCCGCGGCCTCGCCGACTTCGCGGACACGCTCGACCAGGCGGCACCGGACTTCCTCGCCGTCCTCGACAACCTCAGCTTCGTCAACCGCTCGCTCGTGGACCAGGAGCAGGCCCTGAACAGCTTCCTCACCTCGACCACCGGCTTCTCGCGCGAGACCGACAGCTTCCTGCGGGAGAACGAGACCCGCCTGGTGGCTCTGGCGGCCGACAGCCTCCCGCCGCTGGAGGTCTTCGCGAAGTACGCACCGGAGTACCCGTGCCTCGCCGAGGGGCTCGCGAAGTCCAACGCCGTCATCGGCGACACCTTCGGCGGCCGGCAGCCGGGGCTGCACATCACCCTCGAGATGGTCGACGCGCGCGAGGGCTACCGCGCTGGACAGGACGAACCCGAGTACCGGGACGACCGAGGACCGACCTGCTACGGGCTGCCCTCCCCGGAAGGGCAGGCTCCGGACATCAACTTCCAGGACGGCTTTAACGACGGCAACGCGGCGAACGACAGCAGCTCGCCCGCGTCGTCCTCACCGCTCCCCGTGGCACTGGGCTCGTCGCCGGCCTCTGCCCTGTCCTCGCCGGCCGCCCAGCGCGACCTGCTCGGCTCGGTGATGGGCCCGGTGATGGGCCTGCGCTCCGACGAGGTCCCCGACCTGGCCCATCTGCTCTTCGGGCCCATGGCACGCGGAACGGAGGTGGGGCTGCGATGAAGACGTCGGCCGCACTCGTCAAGCTCATCGTCTTCATCGTCGTGACCTCCGTGCTGACGATGGCGCTCGCGATGACCATCGGCAGCATCCGGTTCGGCGCGAGCACCTCGTACAAGGCCGTGTTCGGTGACGTCACCGGCCTCCTGCCCGGCAACGAGGTCCGCATCGCGGGGGTCCGGGTCGGCCAGGTGCAGGAGATCGAGCTCTTCGAGCGCAACCTGGCGCGCGTCGAGTTCAAGATCGAAGGCGACCGCGAGATCGCCGAGAGCACCATCGCCCGGCTCCGCTACCGCAACATCGTCGGTGAGCGCTACATCGCGCTGACCGAGGGCAAGGGCACCGCGGACCCGCTCGAGCCGGACGCCACGATCCCGCTCGACCAGACGCGCAACGCGCTGGACCTCACCGTCCTGTTCAACGGCTTCCGGCCGCTGTTCCAGGGTCTCGACCCGCAGGCGATGAACCAGGCGGCCTTCGAGCTGGTGCAGACGCTGCAGGGCGAGGGGGGCACGGTCGAGAGCATCATGGCCCGCACCGCCTCCCTGACGACCACGCTCGCCGAGAAGGACGAGGTGATCGGCCGGGTGCTGGACAACCTCGAGAAAGTCCTCGCCACGGTCGACGACCGGGGGAGCGAGCTGTCGGACCTCATCATCCAGCTGCGCCGGCTCGCCGCCGGCTTCGCCGAGGACCGGGAGGCGATCGGGGCCTCGCTCGACGGGATCAGCGACCTGACCTCGGCGACCGCGTCGCTGCTCACCGACGTGCGCCCGCCGCTGCAGAACGACATCCGTGAGCTCGGTCAGCTGGCAGCCACTCTCGACGACAGCAAGCAAGTCGTCGACGGGGTGCTCCAGCGGCTGCCCGGCAAGCTCGACCTCATCACGGGCACCGCGACCTACGGCTCGTTCTTCAACTTCTACCTGTGCGGCTTCGACGGGCGGCTGATCATCGAGAACGGCACGCCCGAGGGGCTCAACCTGCTGGACACCCCGATCCTCGGCAACCAGCAGTTCGTCAACGACGTCGCGCGCTGCAAGCGCGGCGGCGGTCCCGCCACGGCACAGACGGGAGGCCAGGGATGACGCCGTTCCGCGAGCAGAACAAGACCGTGATCGGCACGGTGGGGATCCTCGCGATCGTCGCCGTCCTCGCCGGGTCGTTCAGCATCGACGCCGTCCTCGGCGGCGACGAGTACAAGGCGGAGTTCTCCGAAGCCGCTGGTCTCGCGCCCAACGACGAGGTGCGCGTCGCCGGCGTCAAGGTCGGCAAGGTGCTGTCTGTCGAACTCGCCGGTGACCGGGTGCAGGTCGAGTTCCGCGTCAAGGACGCCGAGATGGGCAACCGGACCCGGGCCGACATCCGCATCAAGACGGTGCTGGGCCGCAAGTTCCTGTCCCTGGCGCCCGACGGGGACGGGACGCTCGAGCCCGGCTCGGTCATCCCCCTGACCCGCACGTCCTCGCCGTTCGACATCACCGACGCCTTCGGCGATCTGGCGACGACCGTCGAGGAGATCGACGACGAGCAGCTTGCGCAGTCCTTCACCGTGCTGGCCGACACCTTCCGCGACACCCCGGACGAGGTCCGGGCGTCGCTCGAGGGCCTGTCGCGTCTGTCCCGGGTGATCGCCGAGCGCGACGAGCAGCTCGGTGCGCTGCTCGCCCGCACCCGGGGGGTCAGCCAGGTGCTGGCCGAGCGGGACGAGGACCTGACGGCCTTCCTCGCCGACAGCTCGCTCGTCCTCCAGGAGGTGGAGCGCCGCCGGGAGGCCATCAGCCGGCTGCTCGAGACCACCACGGTGCTGTCCGAGCAGCTCATCGCCCTCGTGCGTGAGAACCGCGCGGAGCTCCAGCCCGCCCTCGACCGGCTTCGGGGGGTGGTGCAGGTGCTGCGCAAGAACCAGGACAACCTCGACGCGAGCATCGCGCGCCTCGCGCCCTTCGTCCGGGTCTTCGCCGACAACCTCGGCAACGGCCGCTGGTTCGACACCCTGATCCAGAACTTCCTACCGCCCGTCGGCGTCTTCGCCCCCGGGCAGTTCGGCGAAGACGGGTCCGCGGGAGCCGCTGTCCCGCTCCCCCCAGTGCTCGGAGGCAACTCGTGACCCGCTCCCGCACCGTGCGACTGGGCGCTGCGGTCCTCGCCGCAGGCACGGCCGCTGCGCTGTCCGGCTGCGGCGTGCTCGGCGGCCCTGGCCAGAAGACGCTCGTCGCCGAGTTCGACCGGACCGTCGGCCTGTACGTCGCCAGCGACGTGCGCATCCTCGGTGTGCGGATCGGCGAGGTCACGGCCATCGAGCCCCAGGGCGACAAGGTGAGCGTCACCATGACCTACGACGAGAAGTACGACGTGCCCGCTGACGCCGACGCCGTCGTCGTGGCCCCGTCGATCGTCAGCGACCGCTACGTCCAGCTCACCCCTGTCTTCCAGGGGGGCCCGGTGCTCGAGGACGGCGCCCGGCTCAGCGAGGAGCGCACCGCCGTACCGGTGGAGCTCGACCAGATCTACGACTCGCTCAACGAGCTGAACCTCGCCATCGGCCCGAAGGGCGCCAACAAGGACGGAGCGCTGTCCGACCTGCTCGACGTCGGCGCTCAGAACCTCGACGGCAACGGCGAGCTGCTCAACAGCACGCTGAACGACTTCTCCCAGCTGGTAGGCACACTCAACGAGAACCGCGAGGACCTGTTCGGCACGGTGACCAACCTGCAGGACTTCACCACGACGATCGCCCGCAGCGACCAGACGGTGCGGACCTTCAACCGCGACCTGACCGTCGTCGCCGACCAGCTCGAGGCCGAACGCGTCGACCTCGCCACGGCCATCCGCGAGCTGTCGATCGCGCTGAGCGAGGTGGCGGTGTTCGTCCAGGAGAACAAGGAGGACCTGACGGCCAACGTGAGCGACCTCGCGTCGGTGACCGGTGTGCTGGTCAAGCAGCGGGACGCACTGGAGGAGTTCCTCGACGTCGCGCCGACGGCGCTGTCCAACCTGCAGCTGGCCTACAACCCGTCCTCCGGCACCCTGGACACCCGCGACAACAACGTCGAGAGCCTCGAGACCAACCCGCTCGGCTCGATCTGCAACGCGCTCGTCAGCGCAGGGCAGGACCCCGCCGTCTGCACCCAGCTCGCCGACGCGCTGGCCGCTTCCCCGCTGCCCGCGCCCCTCGGCGGCGGGAGCGGCGGAGGCGGCGGGGGAGGGCTCCCGTTGCCGCAGCCGGGCGCCGCTCCCGCTCCGCCCGCCCCCCCCGCGCCGCCCTCGCGGGACATGACCCTCGGCGGCATCCTGGACGGTGGCCGATGACCGCCGCCCGCTGGACCCGCGCCACGGCGGGGGTCGCCGCCCTCGTCGTCGGCACCGGCACCCTGTCGGCATGCGGTTTCGGGGGCGCGTCCGACATCCCGCTGCCCGGCGGTCAGGGCAACGGCGGAGATGCGTACGAGGTCACGCTGGAGTTCACGGACGTGCTCGACCTCGTCCCGCAGTCGGCGGTCAAGGTCAACGACGTGACCGTCGGCAGCGTGCGCTCCCTGGAGGTCGAGGACTTCGTGGCCCGTGTCGTCGTGGGCGTCAACAAGGACATCGAGCTGCCCGCCAACTCGCGGGCGAGCGTGCGGCAGACCAGCCTGCTGGGTGAGAAGTTCGTGAGCTTCGACCCGCCGCCGGCCGAGCAGGCCGTCGGCCGGCTGCGTGGTGGGGAGACCATCGGCCTCGACCGCACCACGCGCAGTGCGGAGATCGAGGAGGTCCTCGGCGCCCTGTCGCTCGTGCTCAACGGCGGCAGCCTCGAGCAGCTCCAGGTCATCAACCGCGAACTCGTCGCGGCCCTCGAGGGTCGCGAGGAGCGGGTGAAGAGCCTGCTCGACGAGCTCAACGTGTTCATCGGCGGGCTCGACGAGCAGAAGGCCAAGATCGTACGGGCGCTCGACAGCCTCGACCGGCTCAGCGTCCGCCTGGTCGGCGAGCGCGAGATCATCGCGACCGCGCTGGCGGACATCCCGCCCGGGCTCGAGGTGCTGACGGGGCAGCGGGAGGAGATCACCGAGATGCTGACCTCGCTCGACCAGCTCAGTGAGGTCGCGACGCGGGTCATCGAGGCCACCCAGGCCAACACGGTCGCCGACCTGCGCGCCCTCGAGCCGATCCTCACCCAGCTGAACGAGGCCGGGCGGGCGCTTCCGGAGTCGCTCGAGCTGCTGACCACCTACCCCTTCCCGCGTTCGGTGGCCGAGGGCATCAAGGGCGACTACGCCAACCTCTTCGTCACGCTGGACATCGACACCCGGGGCGGCGGCCTCCCGCCGCCGCCGGCCCTGCCGCCCCCGCCGGCGTTGCCGCCGCTGCCGCCGCTGCCCCCGCTGCCGCTGCCGCCGCTGCCTGCGCCACCGCCCGTGGCGGTCCCGGGTGTGCCGCTGCCGCCGCTCCCGCCGCTCCCGCCGCTCCCGGGGATCCCGGGTGTGCCGCTGCCGCCGGTCCCGCCGCTGCCGCCGGTCCCGCTCCCCGGGGCGCCGCTCCCGCCCCCGCCGCCGCCGCCCTCGTCGGCTCCCGGGCTGCCCGGGCTGCCGCTGCTCAACAGCAGCTCGGCGAGCCTGCTCCGACTGCTGCTGGGAGGCCTGCGGTGATCTCGCGTCAGACCAAGCTCCAGCTGATGGTGTTCCTGCTCATCTCGGTCGTGGGGCTGACCTACACCGGCGTGCGCTACGCCGGGCTCGGGAAGTACTTCGTGGACCAGGGCTACCTGGTCTCGGCCGAGTTCGTCGACTCAGGCGGCATCTTCAAGGGGGCCGAGGTCACCTACCGCGGCGTAGCAGTCGGCAAGGTGGAGGAGCTCCAGCTCGTGGAGGACGGAGTGCGGCTCGACCTCCGGCTTCGGCCGGGCACCGAGGTGCCCACCGGCGCAGCCGCGGTCGTCGCCAACCGCTCTGCCGTCGGCGAGCAGTACGTCGACCTGCAGCCGACCCGCGAGGGCGAGCCGTTCATGGCCGAGGGCGAGAGCATCCCGATGAGCGCGACGGCGATCCCGGTGTCGCCGACGGAGCTCGTCGTCAACCTCGACGACTTCGTCACGAGCGTGGACGTCGAGGATGTCGGCGTCGTGCTGGAGGAGCTCGGGATGGCGTTCGGCAACGGCGGCGGCGAGAGCCTGCAGCGGCTGCTCGACGAGGGCGACTCGCTGACCCGCGCCGCTCTCGATGCGCTCCCGGAGACCACGACGCTCATCCGCGACGGCGAGATCGCGCTCAACACGCAGCGCGACGTGTCCGGCCAGTTCAAGAGCTACAACGCCGATCTCGCTCTCCTCACCGAGACGCTGCGCACGAGCGACCCGGACTTCCGCCGGCTGTTCGGTGAGGGCACGCGCAGCGCCAACGAGGTCACCGACCTCATCCGCAAGAACCGCAGTGACCTGCCGGTGCTCATCGAGAACCTCGTCACGGTCGCGCAGATCCAGAAGGTGAGGCTCCCGGGCCTGCGCCAGATCCTGGTCACCTACCCCAACGTGGTCGCAGGCGGGTTCACCGTCGCCCCGGGCGACGGGACGACGCACTTCGGGCTCGTCACCGAGACCGCCCCGCCGGTGTGCCGGCAGGGTTACGAGGAGACCGACGAGCGGGGCCCGTTCGAGCTGGAGCGCCGCACGCCCAACCTCGAGGCCGGCTGCACGCTGCCGGACGGCAGCGCGTCCAACGTCCGGGGTGCCACCCGCGCTCCCGGCCCGGGCGAGGGCGGGGGATCCGGCTCGGCGTCCGGCTCGCCTGTGCCGTCGCTCGGCGCCGCCGAACCGCCGGTCGAGGACATCGCGTTCGGCGACTACGACCCGCGTACGGGGCGCGTCATCACCTCGGCGGGCGAGCGGCTGTCCATCGGCTCCACCAACGGCGCATCGAGCGTCTTCGGCCAGGACTCCTGGCAGTGGCTCCTGCTCGGACCGCTGTCGCGGTGACGATCTCCGACAGCACCCCCAGCGACGCGCCGGCGGCTGAGCCCGATCGCGACGAGTCTGCCCCCCGCTCGCGGGCCATGCTCGCCCTCGCCGCGCTCTGCGTGCTGCTGGCTGTCGCGGCCGTGGTGCTCGGCGTCCAGCTCCGGGGTCACGCCCAGGAGCAGGAGGCCCGCGACGACGCGCTGCGAGCCGCCCGCCAGTCCGCGATCAACCTCACCTCGATCGACGCAGCGCAGTTCGACGAGGCCGTCGAGCGGGTGCTCGACGGTGCGATGGGGGACTTCCGCCAGGAGTTCGAGGACAACTCCGAGAACCTGCAGCAGCTGCTGCGCGACAATGACGTCAGCGCCTCCGGCACCGTGATCGATGCGGGCCTGGTGCGGTCGGACAAGAGCAACGCCACCGCGCTCGTGGTCGTGGACAGCACCGTGAAGAACACGGCGAGCCCGGAGGGACGCGTGAACACCTACCGCATGCAGATCGAGGTGGAGAGGGTCGAGGGCGAGTGGCTGACCTCCACCCTGCGGTTCGTGGGATGACAGGCGCTCCCGAGCCGGGCGCGCTGGAGCCCGACCGCGCCGCCGCTGAGCACGACAGCGAGGCGCCGACCCGTACGACGGCCCCGGCGGCGACGGCCGAGTCCCCGACATCTCCCAGCGGCACGGGCGCGGCTCCGACGGTGGCTCCGGCGGCGGCGGCCCCGACGGCCACCGGGCAGTCGGTGGACTCGGAGCCGGCCGGCCGGGGTGGCTCGACCACGCTGACGACCGCCGACCCGGAACCGGGCGCAGCGGGCACGAGCGCGGCGGCCGAGGGCTCCGCCGGCGGTGGAGCGGACAGCGGTGGGGCGCGACGGCGACCGCCGCTGGCGCTGCTGCTCGTCGGCCTGCTGACCCTCGCGATGGTCGCCGGGGTGGCCTTCCTGGCGCTGCGGCTGGGCGACGAGGGCCGGACGGAGACAGCGCGCACGGAGGCGGTCTCGGCCAGCCGCGACGCGGCCCGGGTGCTGTTCTCCTACGACCACGCCACCCTGGAGGAGGACTTCGCGCGGGGCCGGTCGGTCACGACGGGGGACTTCCGGGACGAGTACGCCCGGACGACCGAGGAGGTCGTCAAGGACGTCGCGACGCAGTACAAGGCGGTCGTGGTCGCCGAGGTCATCGAGAGCGCGGTGGTGTCGGCCTCGCCGGACGAGGTCGAGACGCTCGTGTTCCTCAACCAGGCCACGACGAGCACGCAGATCGAGGGGCGTCAGGTCGACCAGAGCCGGGTGCGGATGCGGATGGTGGAGCGGGACGGCGAGTGGCTCGTCGCGGAGGTGTCCGCGCTGCGAGTGACAGCGGAGGTGTCCGCGCTGTGAGTGACGGCGGAGGTGTCCGCGCTGTGAGTGACGGCGGAGGTGTCCGCGCTGTGAGTGACGGCACGCGTCCTGTCGCGCGGCCGACGCGCGAGGGCGCCCCTGTCCTGCCCGACCCGCCGCCCGCGCCGGGACGCGGTCGACCGCCGTGGTCCTACGTGTTCTTCGCCCTGGCCCTGGCTGCGGTCTCGCTCGCCCTCGCCGTGGGCGCGCTGGCCACCGGCACGACGCTCGGCGGCGGCGGCGGCGCGTCGGAGCAGGACCGGCAGGAGGCGCTGCAGGCGGCCCGCGACCGCACGCTCACGCTGACGTCGTACGACTTCCGTCGGCTCGACCAGGACTTCGCGACCGTCCTCGCGGCGAGCGTGCCGCCGTTCCGCGACGAGTACACCGAGACGACGACGCAGCTCACGCCGGCGTTCACCCAGGCGGAGGCCGTCGCCACGTCGACGGTCGTCGGCGCGGGCCTCGAGAGCTACGCGCCCGAGCGGGTCGTCGCCGTGCTGGCCGTGGACCAGCAGATCGCGACCAAGGGAGCGCAGCCGCGCACCGAGCGCAACCGGCTCCGCATGACGCTGGTGCCCTCCGACCAGGGCTGGGTCGTCGAGAAGGTCGAGCGGCTCTGACGGGTCGCGTCCGACGGTGGCGTCGAGGGTAGACCCCGGTTCGACAGGGAAGGGCTGCTCGGCTAGGCTGCCGGTTTGCGCTGCCTCCCGTCATATACCCGTCCAGGCCGGATGCCTCGGACGGGCGGTCGGAGTGCGTCTGCGCCGCCACGGAACCGCTCTGGCAGCTGAGCTGCCGTCGGAAGGACCCCCTCTTGGCCTCCCCCCGCACTCCAGGGACCCCCCGCACGTCCGGCAACACCACCTCGCGCGTCTCGTTCGCCAAGATCCGCGAGCCGCTCGAGGTGCCCAACCTCCTGCACCTGCAGACCACGTCGTTCGACTGGCTGGTCGGCAACGACGACTGGCGCGAGCGCGTCGCCGCGGCCGTCGCCGAGGGCCGCAACGACCTGTCCACCCGGTCCGGCCTCGAGGAGATCTTCGAGGAGATCTCCCCGATCGAGGACTTCTCCGGGTCGATGTCGCTGAGCTTCCGCGACCACCGCTTCGAGCCCACCAAGTACTCCGTCGAGGAGTGCAAGGACAAGGACATGACGTACGCGGCCCCGCTGTTCGTCACGGCCGAGTTCACCAACAACACCACCGGTGAGATCAAGTCGCAGACCGTCTTCATGGGCGACTTCCCGGTGATGACCCCCAAGGGCACCTTCGTCATCAACGGCACCGAGCGCGTCGTCGTGTCGCAGCTCGTCCGCTCGCCCGGCGTCTACTTCGACAAGCAGATCGACAAGGTCACCGACAAGGACACCTACTCCTGCAAGGTGATCCCGAGCCGCGGTGCCTGGCTCGAGTTCGAGGTCGACAAGCGCGACGCCGTCGGCGTGCGCATCGACCGCAAGCGCAAGCAGCCGGTCACCGTGCTGCTCAAGGCGCTCGGCTGGGACGACGCCCGCATCCTCGAGCGCTACGGCGACTACGAGTCGATGCGCATGACGCTCGAGAAGGACCACACCACCGGCCAGGACGACGCCCTGATCGACATCTACCGCAAGCTGCGTCCCGGCGAGCCGCCGACGCGCGAGTCGGCCCAGACGCTGCTCGACAACCTGTTCTTCAACGGCAAGCGCTACGACCTCGCCAAGGTGGGTCGCTACAAGGTCAACAAGAAGCTCAGCCTCGAGCTGCCGGTCGACCAGGGCACGCTGACCGAGGACGACATCCTCGCGACGATCGACTACATCGTGAAGCTGCACGCCGGCGAGGCGGGCTTCGAGACCGACGACATCGACCACTTCGGCAACCGCCGCCTGCGCACCGTCGGCGAGCTCATCCAGAACCAGATCCGGCTGGGCCTGGCGCGCATGGAGCGTGTCGTGCGCGAGCGCATGACGACCCAGGACGTCGAGGCGATCACGCCGCAGACCCTGATCAACATCCGTCCCGTCGTGGCGAGCATCAAGGAGTTCTTCGGGACCTCTCAGCTCAGCCAGTTCATGGACCAGACCAACCCGCTGTCGGGTCTGACCCACAAGCGCCGCCTGTCGGCGCTCGGCCCGGGTGGTCTGTCGCGTGAGCGCGCCGGCTTCGAGGTGCGCGACGTGCACCCCAGCCACTACGGCCGCATGTGCCCGATCGAGACCCCTGAGGGTCCCAACATCGGCCTGATCGGCTCGCTCGCGACCTTCGGCCGGGTCAACGCCTTCGGCTTCGTCGAGACGCCCTACCGCAAGGTCACCAGCGGCGAGGTGACCGACCAGGTCGACTACCTCACCGCCGACGAGGAGGACAAGCACGTCATCGCGCAGGCCAACGCGCTGGACTCCACCGGCTCCTTCGCCGAGAAGCGCGTCCTGGTCCGCAAGAAGGGCGGCGAGGTCGACTACATCGCCCCCGACGGCGTCGACTACATCGACGTCAGTCCGCGGCAGATCTGCTCCGTCGCGACCGCGATGATCCCGTTCCTCGAGCACGACGACGCCAACCGCGCGCTCATGGGGTCCAACATGATGCGCCAGGCCGTCCCGCTGCTGCGCAGCGAGGCGCCGCTGGTCGGCACCGGCATGGAGCACCGCGCCGCAGTCGACGCCGGCGACGTGGTCGTCGCCG
>JAABUN010006736.1_pt1 | contig 12976 bp, 11 predicted proteins | sample 5559311 | NCBI WGS metagenome assembly JAABUN01 (sample SAMN10711877, study PRJNA513370) | rock metagenome | isolation source: Antarctica rocks | place: Antarctica: Victoria Land, Siegfried Peak sud | reverse complement strand
GGCTCGCCTCCATGATCTCCTAAGCACGAGCGGGCCATCCACGAGGCCGGGTCCGGGGGGCGTTGTCCAGCGACATAGGCGGTGCTGTGGACGACGGGTGTTGAGGAGCCACGCTGCGACGTCCCGGAGGCATCTTCGGCTGGTGGGACGGGGCAGCGCGCATCGTCAGCGGCGGCGGATGTGTGCGTTCGGGTTGCGCGGAGGGCTGGTCGCACGCGCTTGGCCGCAACCTCCCTGGCACTCCGGCCTGGGCTGGCCCGAGCCGAGAGTGTCTTTGCGCGCGGACCTCAGATGAGGCTTGTGTCGACGAACCTGCTGACCCCCACCGGCGCAGCAACGTGTTACCGGCGTCGACCGCGGCCTCGGTCACGGTCAGCAGCTGGTAGGCGCCGGTGGCAGGAACGAGGTCGCCGGTGCCGAGCGTGGTGAGCGCGAAGCCGCTGAAGTAGATCGCGGGCGCCCAGCCGGTGTCGGTCGTCCCGATGGAGGCGACCACCCCGTTGCCGAGCGCCGGCTGGAAGACCAACGCCCAGCCGAGGACCAGGAGCAGCAGCCAGACCACGATTGTGACAGCGATCTGCACGGGTCCGTTGTAGGACAGCAGGCCGCGGCGGCTCTGCGGCGACCGGTAGGGGAGCCGCGGGAGCACCGTCCACACCCAGCGGGGCAGCGGCCGGCGCACCAGGCCGTGCCCGCTGCCAGGGAAAAGCACCGTGAAGAAGCCGTGCTGCAGGACCACGACGACCACCGCGGCGCCGAGCAGTTGTACCAGCAGGTCCACGGCTATCGGTCGCGGGCGGGGCAGGCGGGCACGTCGGCGTCGTACCCAGCTGTCCGTCGCTGCACCGTGAGAGGACTGCTTCAGTCCCGGTGAGGGTAGCGGGCGGCTGTGATGATCCCTGCCGTGCTCCAGGCCGGGCTCTGGGGCGCGTTTGCCGGCGCCGCGCTGCTGATCGGCGCGGCCGTCGCCTGGTTCGTGCACGTCCCACCCCGACTGGTCGCGGCGGTCATGGCGTTCGGCTCCGGTGTCCTCATCAGCGCGGTGGCGTTCGAGCTCGTCGAGAAGGCGTACGACGGGGCCGGGCTGGTCCCGACCGCGATCGGTTTCGCCGCCGCAGCGGTCGTCTACAGCGCGGCGAACGCCGCGCTGGCCCAGCGGGGCGCGAAGCACCGCAAGCGCTCCAGCGGCCTGCAGGAGTCGGAGTCGGAGAACAGAGGCAGCGGCGCGGCCATAGCGGTGGGCGCCCTGCTCGACGGCATCCCGGAGTCCGCGGTGATCGGGGTCAGCCTGTTGGGCGGTGGTGGGGTCGGGATCGCGACCGTCATCGCGATCTTCATCTCCAACCTTCCCGAGGGGCTGTCCAGCGCGGCCGGCATGAAGAAGTCGGGTCGCAGCGCCCGGTACGTCTTCGGCGTCTGGGGCGGCATCGCCCTGGCCAGCGGCGTCGCCGCGGTCGCGGGCTACCTGGGCGGGTCGGCGCTGGGAGCGACCGGCGTCGCCGTGCTGACCGCCCTGGCCGGCGGCGCGATCCTCACCATGCTCATCGACACGATGATCCCCGAGGCGGTCGAGGGCACCCGCAACGACGCGGGCCTGATCGCCGGCGCCGGTTTCCTCACCGCCTTTGCCATCGGCCAGCTCGGGGGCTGAGCGGCGCGCAGCGGACTGCCCGCACTGGACCGCTGAGTACGCGAACCCCTTCCGTCACGCGACGGGGCAGGCCGGGGTGGTGACAAGCAGGTCACGCTTGTTCGAGTGCGGCAGCCAGGTGTCGTTGCGGCACGTGGGGGGAGTGGGGGGCCATGCATGCCTTGACGGTCCGCCCCGGCGTCCAGGGATCCCTTGACCTGGTGGACCTGCCCGATCCCGCTCAGCTGGACGGCACTGTCCTGGTCGACGCACTGGCAGTTGGATTGTGCGGTACCGACATGGAGATCGTCGCCGGACTCTACGGACAGGCGCCGCCGGGCGAAGAGCTGCTCGTGCTTGGGCACGAGAACCTCGGCCGGGTGCGCCAGGCGCCGGCCGGTTCAGGACTGAGCGTTGGGGATCTGGTGGTCGGGATCGTGCGTCGGCCCGACCCCGTGCCGTGCCCAGCGTGCGCGATCGGCCAGTGGGACATGTGCCGCAACGGCCAGTACACCGAGCACGGCATCAAGGGTCGGCATGGCTTCGCCCGTGAGCGCTGGCGCGCCGATCCCGACTCGCTGGTGACGTTGGACCCAGCGCTGGGCGACGTCGGGGTGCTGCTCGAGCCGACGACCGTGGTCGCCAAGGCGTGGGAGCAGGTCACGCGGATCGGCCAGCGGGCGTGGTGGGACCCGAAGGTGGCGGTGGTGACGGGTGCCGGGCCGATCGGCCTGCTCGCCGCGCTCCTCGCTGTGCAGCAGGGGTTGGACGTGCATGTGTTCGACCTGGTCACCGACGGTCCGAAACCGGATCTGGTGCGGCGTCTCGGCGCGACCTACCACTCACAGTCGCTGCCGGAGTCCGGTGTGCTGGCCGACGTGCTGGTGGAGTGCACGGGGGTGCCGTCGGTGGTCCTGGACGTCCTCGGGCACAGCGCCTTGGACAGCGTCGCCTGCCTGACCGGAGTCTCCAGCGGCGGTCGCGCGATCCCGGTCGACGTGGGGGCGCTCAACCGCGACGTCGTGCTGAGCAACGGCGTCGTCTTCGGCAGCGTCAACGCCAACCGCGGCCACTACGAGGCGGCGGCCGAAGCGCTGCGGCACGCGGACCCGGCCTGGTTGGGCGACCTGATCACCCGCCGGGTACCGATCGAGGACTACCGCGATGCCTTCGACCGGCACGAGCACGACGTGAAGGTCGTCCTGGAACTTCAGCCGGGCCGCTGATGGCGGCGATCGAGGACTATGCGGTGCTGGGCGACCTACACAGCGCCGCGCTGGTCTCGCGGGCCGGCTCGGTCGACTGGCTGTGCCTGCCCCGGTTCGACTCGCCCGCGTGCTTCGCCGCGCTGCTCGACAGTGACCGCGCCGGACACTGGCGCCTGGCGCCGGTCGGAGCCGAGGTCTGCGCCGGTCGGAGATACCTGCCGGACACGCTCGTGCTGGAGACGACCTGGCGCACCGCGGAGGGGGAGGTGCGGGTGCTCGACCTGATGCCTCCGCGCGGTTCGGCCCCGGACATGGTCAGGATCGTCGAGGGCATCTCAGGCCGCGTGCGGATGCGCAGTGAGCTGCGGCTGCGGTTCGACGACGGCCATGTGGTCCCGTGGGTACGGCACGGCGGCGACGGGATGAGCGCCGTCGCCGGACCCGACTCGGCCTATCTGCGCAGCCCGGTCCCGGTGCGCGGCGAGGACTGGGCGACCGTGGGCGAGTTCACCGTCCGCCCGGGCGAGCGGGTCCCGTTCGTCCTCAGCTGGCGGGACAGCTACCTGCCGCCCCCCCGGCCCGTGGACGCCGAGACCGCGCTGACCGACACCGTCGCATTCTGGCAGGAGTGGACCGGCCGTGGCCGGGTGAACGGGCCGTACCGAGAGGAGGTGCAGCGCTCACTGATCACCCTCAAGGCACTGACCTACGCGCCGACGGGCGGGATCGTGGCCGCCCCGACGACGTCGCTGCCGGAGCAGATCGGAGGACCGCGGAACTGGGACTACCGGTACTGCTGGCTGCGCGACGCCACCGGCACGCTGCAGTCCCTACTCGGCGCCGGCTATGTCGACGAGGCCAGGGCGTGGCGGGACTGGCTCCTGCGGGCCGTCGCCGGCGACCCCGCCCGGCTGCAGATCATGTACGGCATCGACGGGCGTCGGCGGCTGCCGGAGACCGAGCTGGGCTGGCTCGCCGGCTACGAGGGCTCGACGCCCGTGCGGACCGGCAACGCGGCCGCCGACCAGCTGCAGCTCGACGTGTGGGGGGAGGTCCTGGACGGCCTGGCGCTGACCCGAGGCGCCGACCTGGAGTCCCCGGACACCTCCTGGGACGTCCAGGTGGCGCTCATGGAGCACCTGGAAGGGGCATGGCAGCAGCCCGACAACGGGCTGTGGGAGATGCGCGGCCCGCGCCGGGACTTCACCCATTCCAAGGTGATGGCGTGGGTGGCCGCCGACCGGATGGTGGAAGGCATCCGTGGCGCACAGCTTCCCGGCCCGGTGGAACGCTGGACAGCGCTGCGCGACACCATCCGCGCCGACGTGCTCGCCCATGGCTACGACGCCGACCGGAACACCTTCACGCAGTCCTACGGCAGCAGCGAGCTGGACGCGAGCCTGCTGCTCGTCGGCCGGGTCGGCTTCCTGGACGCCGCCGACCCGCGGATCGCCGGGACCGTCGAGGCGGTGCAGCGCGAGCTCACCCACGACGGCCTGGTGCTGCGCTACCACACCGGCAGTGCAGCCGACGGCCTGCCCGCCGGGGAAGGCGTGTTCCTGGCCTGCTCGTTCTGGCTGGTCGACGCGCTCGTCGGTCTCGGCCGGCGCAAGCAGGCCCGGGAGCTGTTCGAGCGCCTGCTCGGCCTGCGCAACGACGTCGGGCTTCTGAGCGAGGAGTACGACCCGGTCGCTCAGCGGCACCTGGGCAACACCCCGCAGGCGTTCAGCCACTTCCCCCTGGTGACGAGCGCCCTGACCCTCGGTCGGGGCCGGCCGTCCCGGAGCGACCGCGTTCCCGGCACGAGTCAGGGTCAGGACATGTGGGAGACCGTCGGATGACCGACCACGATGCCGCCGTGGCTGCCGCCTCCGGTCGCGGTCTGCACGGCGTGCGGCAGCCACCGCGCGTCGTGGTCGTCGGCGGTGGCTTCGCCGGGCTGTTCGCCGCTCGTCGACTCGCCCACGGGCCGGTGCAGGTGACGCTCCTGGACCGCACCGGTGTCCGCCTGTTCCAGCCGCTGCTCTACCAGGTCGCCACGGGGTTGCTGTCGGAAGGGCAGATCAGCTCGCCGCTGCGCCGGCTGTTCCGCCGGCATCGCAACGTCGAGTGCCTGGTCGCCGACGTCCACGACGTCGACGTGACCACGCGGGTGGTGCACGCCCGCCGGGCCGATGGCACCGAGCTGCGTGTGTCCTATGACCACCTGATCGTCGCGGCAGGGGTGCAGCAGTCCTACTTCGGGCATGACGAGTACGCCCGCTACGCGCCTGGCCTCAAGAGCATGGACGACGCGCTGGTGATCCGCCGTCGGGTGTACCAGGCGTTCGAGGTCGCTGAGGCGCTTCCCACCGCCGAGCAGCGCCGGCCATGGCTGACGTTCGTCCTCGTCGGCGCCGGGCCGACCGGTGTCGAGCTCGCCGGCCGGATCCGCGAGCTCGCCGGCCAGATCCGCGAGCTCGCCACCCGCACCCTGCGCGAGGTGTTCCGCACGATCGATCCGGGTGAGGCGCGGGTGCTGCTGCTCGACGGGGGTGACCGGGCGCTCGCCTCGTTCTCCCGGGGTCTGTCCGGTGCCGCCACAGCGACGCTGCAGCGGCTCGGGGTCGAGCTGTCCACCGGCACCCGACGACGATGTCGTCCGGCCAGCACACCTTGTAGTGGCCGAGGTCGTCAGCCCTGGACTGGCGGTCTGTGATCTCGTCACGAGGAACTACGCCGTGATGTATAGACACCGACAGCAGCAGGTTTCCGGGGCCGTCGGGGACGGCCTCGGCGCGCACGTCGAGTTCACGCGCTACCCAGCCGACCCGGACTCGCCTGACGGATCCGAGGCTGCCCACGACGTGCTCTGCCGTCGAGCGGACACGACCAAGGACGAGTTCGAGCTGCTTCTGGCGGAGTTGGATGGCGTTGTCGAGGAAGGCGACCTGGACGTCCAGGAAGTCCGCTACCCGCCGCTGCACTTCAAGCGGCGGGAGGTGTAGATGAAGATTGGCCAGTGCCTCGGTACGCAGGCCGTAGCGCGTGACACCGGTCGCCGCGATGGCCAACTGGTCGCGGGAGGGGCCGCTGCACAGCAGCCAGGAGATGAAGCGCGGATTGGCGACTGCAGGTGCCGGCCGCACGATGGCCAGGTGGTACCCACAAACGAAGTCCGGGGCGCTGCTCTCAATGTAGGCGCTAACGCCGATATCGCATCTGCCGCTGAGCGCTCGCTTCGGAAGGCCGGCGCCCATAGGCGCCCGTTCCGGCGCGATCCCGCAGGACGCCGCCGTGGGCACGGGCCGACCCTCCGGCTAACGGCGCCGGATTCAGGGGGTCAGCGCAACACCAGGTCTGAGGTCATGATCGTCGGGACTCAGGAGGCCAGTGGTGGGGCGACCGTTGACGGCGCAGGACAGGGACGAGATGTGGGATCTGGTGATGGCCGACGGCTCGCGCGATGCGGCCGGTGCTGATTTATCACGTGGACCGGCAGACGTGCCAGCTCGCCCGCTTCCACCCTTGAGCTAGTGCACCGGTGTGTCCGTGGCCATGCGAAAGTCGGCGCTGATGGCCAACTGAGGTTCCCGCTGGTGGCCAGCAAAAGTCCCCACCTCGCGTCCGTCGTTCTACCGGGAGCTGAGGCCCTGAGCGGTGACGGTGGCGGTGTCTAGCCAGTCACCGACCACCGCCCAGGGGGCTCCACTGTCCGCTGGAGTAGCCGGGAGCACGACGGCGCCCGCCTCCAGATGCGGGAGCGGGCGCCAGCAGTTCGTACGCGGGCCCGACGAGCGGCCCGTTGGAAGGACCTAGCGGGCCGCGAGCACGCCGCACGCAGTCGGGTCGGTCGCCTCGGCCGGAGCGGCGGCAGACAGCTCGCTGACGCCGGCAGCGTCGAAGTCGTACATGTTGTTGAGGTTGTAGTCGTTGCCGTGCACGACCAGCACGCCCTCACCGTCGCGAACGGCGTCGGCGATCGACTTGGCGGTGCCGACGCCGGCGACATCGGTGAACTCGATGTTGCTGCGGTTGTAGGAGAGCACGCCACCCGTCGAGGTCGGGAAGCGGTCGAGCGCCAGGCCGGAGGCGGGCGTCGTGTCGCCGGTCGTCGTCAGCGAGACGACGATGTCCCCGTAGGCGGGCAGGCCGTCGGCGGTGGAGAGCCGCGGCTTAGGGTCGGTGGCGCTGCGCACGTTGGTGGCCTCCGCCATGGTCGGGCACTCGTGGCGGGCGTCTTCGCCGAAGTGGATGTGAATCGCATGCGCCGCGTCCGGGGCCAGGCCGGTGGCGTTGACGGCGATGTTCTCGATCTTCTGGTTCTTCACCGTGGCGGTCGCCATGCCGGAGGCACCCGAGAAGTTCAGCTTGCTGAGCGTGGCGTTCAGCTGCACGGTCGTGGCGGCCTTGCCGGGCTTGTCCATGGCGGGGGCGGCAGTGGCGGCGGGGATGCCCATCAGCAAGCTTCCTCCGATCAGGCCGGTGGTGGTGGCGGCGGCGAGCAGTCGTCCCTGCTTCATGTGGTCTCCCATTGTTGGCTCACGGCGTAGGTCCGAGCGGGAGCTCGGGTGGTCCTGGACAGCGTGCGGAGCAGTTCTGCACAGCGTGACAAGAAGATAGGGAAGAGCTGGAACGGCTCGATGGACGGCGGATGAATGCTCGGGTGTCACCGGTCCAGACCCGTCCGCGTCGCTCAGCTGTCGACCGCCGTTCATCTGCCCGATGGCAGGTTCCGTGGCCGAGATGGGAAAGAACTTCGGTGACCCCTCCCCTGATCCGAGGAGCCCTGCCCGTGGACCTGGACCGCCGCTCGTTCCTGCGCAGCACCGCACTCGCGGTAGGTGTCACCGCGCTCGGCCCGGCCTTCTGGCAGAGCGCCTATGCCGCCAAGCCGATGCCGGGCGGCGGGCCGTACGGGCCGTTGCTGGGTCCCGACCGCAACGGTGTGCTGCTGCCGGCCGGCTTCTCGAGCAAGATCCTCGCGACCACCGGCTCACTCGTGGCCGACACGCTCTACCCGTGGCACCCGGCGCCGGACGGCGGCGCGGTACTGCCCCAACCCGACGGCGGCTGGGTCTACACCTCGAACAGCGAGATCCCCTTCACGGGTGGCGCGGGCGCGCTGCGCTTCAACGCCGCCGGCGAGATCGCCGATGCGTACCGCATCCTCACCGACACCAGCCAGAACTGCGCGGGCGGGCCGACTCCCTGGGGCACCTGGCTGTCCTGTGAGGAAAATCCGGTCGGCCAGGTCCACGAGTGCGACGTCACCGGCACCTCGCAGGGCGTGGTCAAGCCCGCGCTCGGGATGTTCGCCCACGAGGCCGTGACCGTCGACCCCGGTCGCGGCCAGCTGTACCTCACCGAGGACACCCGGGACGGCCGCTTCTACCGCTTCACGCCGGCCGCCTACCCGAGCCTGAGCTCCGGCCTGCTCGAGGTGCTGTTCGCCCGACCCCGCCGGCAGCGTGAGCTGGCAGCCGGCAATTGCTCCGGACCAGCCGCAGTCCCAGAACCGGCTCGCCGGTGCGAAGGTCTTCAACGGCGGGGAGGGCGTCTGGTTCGACAGCGACCACGTCTACTTCACCACCAAGGGCGACAACCGCGTCTGGGACCTCGACATCGCCACGCAACGCCTTTCCGTGCTGTACGACGCGGCTGTTGCCGGCCCCGACGCGCCGCTCACCGGCGTCGACAATCTCGTGGTCTCCCGCTCCGGCGACATCTTCGTCGGCGAGGACGGAGGCAACCTCGAGGTCGTCATGATCAGCACCGAGGGGCAGGTCGCACCGGTCGTCCGGCTCGTCGGACACGACCTCAGCGAGGTCACCGGCCCCGCCTTCAGCCCGGATGGCTCACGGCTCTACTTCTCCTCCCAGCGCGGCACCGACGGTCGTGGCGTCACCTTCCAGGTCACCGGCCCATTCCGGACCCGGCGGCGTCAACGCCGCTGACCGCAGGGACATCCGGCGGGCACATCACCGCCGCCAACGCCGTCGTGATCGGGACCGCCGCCACCAGGCCGATGCTGCCGACCAGGGGCGGACACGGCGATCAGCGTAGGGGAGGTGGCCTGGCCCGACTGTGAGGCGCGTCACCGCGGCAGGGACCTCCCGTTCACCTGCCGAACAGGGACCGGGACACCTCACCGGCCTACCGTCGACGCCGATCCAGCAGACCCCCGACCCAGGAGCGCCACCGTGGACCGCAGGGACTTCCTCAAGACCGTCGCCGTGACCGGCTTGGCCGGCGCCGCCGCCGGCCAGCTGGGGCTGACCGGCACGGCGGCCCAGGCGGCCCTGGCACCGGCGTACGACCGGAGCATCCCGACGGGCTGGACCTACCCGGCGGAGGTCGCACTGCTGCCGTTCGGGCACGGCGTGGTGTCCGGTGACCCGCTCGCCGACCGGGTCGTGCTGTGGACCCGGATCACCATCCCGGACGCCCGCGGCTGGGACGCACTGCAGGTCCCCGACCCGCAGGGCATCCGCTCGGTCCAGGTCCGCTGGGTGATCGCCCGCGACCCGGGGCTGACCCGGGTCGTGCGCCGCGGCACCGTCACGACCACCGCCGCCCGCGACTGGACGGTCAAGGTCGACGCCGACCGGCTGCCCGCCGCCACCACGATGTACTACGCCTTCGAGGCGCTGGGCTTCCGCTCGCCGATCGGCCGCACCCGCACCGCCCCGGCAGCCACCACGCGAATGACCGAGCTCACCGTGGCGCACGTCGCGTGCACGAGCTGGTGGCAGGACGTGTTCAACGCCTTCGGACGGATCGGAGACCGCGACGACCTCGACCTGGTCACGCACGCCGGCGACCACGTCTATGACAACAGCGGCGGTCACCCGGCCTCGCGCTTCCACGCCGGCCAGACCAAGTGGGACACCGACCTCGACAACAAGGACTGGCAGACCGTCGCGGAGTGTCGCCGCCGCTACGCCCTCTACTACGCCGACGCGAACCTGCTGCGCGCCCACCTCGCCGCGCCCTTCGCGATCATGCCGGACCAGCACGACGACGACCCGGCCAAGACCGGCGACAAGGTCACGATCAGCCAGGTCCAGGCCAGCCAGGTGTTCTACGAGTGGACCGCGACCCGCCCCACCATCCCGGACGGCACCGGTCGCTTCCGGCCCTCGCCCGGTCCGGACGTCAACGTCGCGGTGCCGCAGGGCACCGACGCGCTCTACCACTACCGCGTCCTGCCGTACGGCGCGCTGGCCGAGGTCGTGCTGTTCGACATCCGCCGCTTCGCCAACCGGGAGGGCGAGGAGTCGCAGGTGCTGGGCGACGTCCAGACCGCCTGGCTGCAGGGGGTCCTCAAGGACACCAAACGCCGCGGCGTCACGCACCGGCTGCTGGTGCAGCAGGTCAACCTCAGCCAGCTCCGGGCCTTCAACACCCCGCTCGCCGCGCAGCTCGAACAGGCCTTCGGGCTGCAGCCGAACGCGCCGCAGGGCGAGTTCTACACGGTCGGCTGGGGCGCGCACCCGGCCGAGCGGGCCCGGCTGTTCCGCTTCCTGCGGACCGAGGGGATCATCGACAACGTCGTGGTCTCCGGCGACAGCCACGGCTTCTTCGGCTCCGACCTGGTCGAGGACCCGGAGCCGCCGAGCTACGAGCCCTTGACCGGTGGCGGGCTGCTCGGCGCGGTCGGCGTCGAGATGGTCGGCTCCACGATGGGCCGTCCGGGCGCGCAGGACGTGCTCGCCGAGACGCTCTACTTCACGGAGAACCGGGGCAGCCGGGGCGCGGCCTACACCGACGCCGTGACCTTCGACACCGTCTACCGGCCGCAGGGGCTCGCCGGGGCCGTCGCCCTCGAGCAGGGCTTCACGTCGGCGAACCCGAACCTGCGCTACATCAACTGGAAGGCCGAGTACGGCTACGCGATGGTGCACCTGCGCGCCGACCGGGCCGTCATCGAGGCGTTGACGACGCCCCAGCGCGTCGTCGGGCCGGCGCAGCGGCTGCTCGCACAGTTCTCCTCCCCGGTCGGCGCCCCGCACCTCGGCGCAGTACTCAACCCCACGGCGGTACGCGGCAGCCGGCAGGACGCGCCCGCCCCGACGCCGACGACGGTCGGCAAGCGCGAGTAGCGCCGCCCCCCCAACGGATCTCGGAGAGCATCTTCGGCTGAGAGTGCTCTCCTGGATGCGTTGCGTCAGCGCGGCGAGACAGGCCCGACTGTTTCCTGGCCACCGGCGTGACCGTGTTCAACGGCGCCAGGCTCGGCCGCGGCCGCGGCTGCGAGGTGCGGATCAACGCCACCGTGCACCTGCGCACCGTGCTGCCTGCGGGTGCGTTGGTGCCGATCGGTTGGATCGCCGTCGGTGACCCTGCACTGATCGCGCCGCCCGAGCGGCACGAGGACATCTGGGCAGTGCAGCGCGAGCTGAACTTCCCGGGTTACGTCTGGGGTCTGCCCCGCCCCGATCCGGCGGCGCCGGGTGCGGCCGGGCACCAGATGAGCGAGATCACCCGCCGGTTCGGTCGGCTGCTCGCGCAGCACGCCCACGACCGGCCGATCGAGGACCACGGCACGGCGCAGGCAGAGCGTCGGTTGGTGTCCTCCGGGTCGGCGTGGGAACCGCTGGTCGGCTACTCCAGGGCGGTCCGCGTCGGGCCGGGGTCGAGGGTCGAGGCAGCCGAGGCGGCGGTCGGCAGTGAGGTAGCTGGGGTGTCCAGATGGGATCCTCTACGGACAGAATCAGGACAGCCCGTCTGGGCCGCCGCCGAGCGTCACCGGCAGGCCCACCGAAGATCCACAGCGTTTGCCTCAGGTGGCGCTGGCGACAGTGACGCAGTAACGGGTGTTGGTCATGCCGCTCTCGGTCGTGGATGTGCCCAGGTGCGCCAGGCGCACCGGGTGGGGCAGGGCATGGAACAGGGGCAGGCCGGCGCCGAGGATGACGGGGGCGCGGCTGATGGTCAGCTCCTCGATCAGTTCGGCGGCCAGGAACGCGGTGACCACCTGCCCGCCGTCGAGGTAGACCTTCCCGGCTTGCTCGACGTCGAGCAGGGTTACGGCCTGCTCGAGGGAGGTCACCACGGTGATCCGTTCGTCGGCGTCGGGGGCCAGCGTGGTGCTGAGCACGACGGTGCGGAAGCGTTCGTAGGGCCACTGGTCGAAGGTGATGACCTTGTCGTAGGTGCCGCGTCCCATCACCAAGTGGGTGACGTCGGCGGTGAAGTCCTCATATCCGGCTGGGGCGTCCTGCCCGCGGTGGGCGGATACGTGACCGGTCTCTGAGGGTGGGTCGGTCAGTCAGTCCAGGTCCCCGTCGGGCAGGGCGATGTAGCCATCGACACTGGTGGCGATGAAGACGGAACCGGTCCACGTGCGGCGGGTACTCATGCAAGGGCCTCCAATAACGCGGTGACGGTGCGGCCGGGGTGAGCCTGGGCGGGGTGCGGATGGGCTGCTGCGCGCAGCAGGCCGCCGTGGGCGGCGTCCAGCAGCAGGCATGCGATCGTCTCGGCCGGGAGGCGAGACGCCAGGTGGCCGTAGTCCTGGCAGCGTTGGACCAGGTCGCTGAGGTAGTTGATGTGCTTGGTCCACCCCTGATGCAGCAAGAGGCGCAGTTCGTCATCGCGCAGGTCTTCGCCCAGCATCTCCATGCGTGCCAGCAGCTGGGCGGAGCTCTCTCGGCCGGTCGAGAGCGACGAGGCCCACGCCAGCAGTTCACCGTGGGCTGGAGTTGACCCGCTTCGGTGGACACCCTGATCTTGGGAGTCACTCCCGAGGAAGGGGTCCTGATGGGCCGGCCAAGCAAGTACTCCCCGGAGTTCCGGGAGCAGGCGGTGGAGCTCGTCAGGGCCACCGGCAAGACGGTCGCGGAGGTCGCTCGTGACCTGTCGATCAACGACACGACGTTGGGGAACTGGGTCAAGGCCGACAACGCCGAACGAGGTGTCGCGGACAGCAGCGGGCTTCTTCCGCTGACCGCGGCCGAACGGGCGGAGCTGACCAAGCTCCGCCGGGAGAACGCCAAGCTCAAGGTCGAGCGGGAGATCTTGAAAAAACGGCTCTCCTGCTGGTTCCGTGGGTCGATTCACGCGGCTTCGCGGCCGGGTAGGGGTGGGCAGTACCCGCCGAGGTTGAGCATGGCAAGGGCGATCATGGCCTCGGGGCTCTTGAAGCCGAATGCCA
>JAABUN010006735.1_pt1 | contig 12979 bp, 10 predicted proteins | sample 5559311 | NCBI WGS metagenome assembly JAABUN01 (sample SAMN10711877, study PRJNA513370) | rock metagenome | isolation source: Antarctica rocks | place: Antarctica: Victoria Land, Siegfried Peak sud | reverse complement strand
GGAATCCAGGCAGCCACGGACATGGAGTTGACCGTGCCGATCACGGGCAGGCCGCCCGCGATGTGCAGCCCGTACCAGCAGGCCGTGATGGCGGTGCCCTCGTATGCGTGGACGATGTCGGCGTTCATCTCGCGGGCCAGCCGGGAGACCGCCCGGACATAGCGGCGCGACCGGGAGAACTGCGGCCGGGGCACCTCTTCGAAGCGGAGCCCGTGGTCCCGGACCTTCTCCACGAGTACGCCGGGAGGCCCGGCGACGAGGATCTCATGGCCCTGGTCGCGCGCCTGCGCTGCCAGTTCGATCGCATTGATCTGGCTGCCCCCGACGGCGAGGTCGTGCGGCAGCACCACGATCCGCAGCGGACGGTCCGGCGTACGGACGGTTCGCGCCATCAGCCGACCCGGGCGACGGCGGGAGGGGGGAGCTGCGAGCTCTCTCGCGGGGGGGTGCCGGACGCCGCCCGGGGTATCGAGGACGCGATTCCCAGCAGCAGCCAGAGCAGCAGCTCGTCGGGGAACAGCTGAAGGTAGGCCGACACCACCGAGACGGCCAACACGGCCGCGACCAGGGCCGTCAGCGAGTCGGCCCAGGGCCGATCCTCCGGGCGTACGAGCGACCCGAGCCGGGAGAAGTCCGCCAGCGCGCCGACGAAAGTCAACAGCATCAACCACAGCCCGGGGATGCCGAGCTCGTAGGCGGTGATGTAGTAGGCGTTGTCCGGCTGCACCGCTACAATGGATGGGGCAACGCTGCCGGACCGGGCTCGCAGGGGGCTCGCCGTGCCGGCGTAGCTCTTCAGCAGTGCATCCACGCCGCCCGGGCCCCCTGCGGCGCCCAGTCCGGCGGTCTTGTCAGCGGCGCTCCCGGTGGTGCCGACACCGTTGCCGAACGGGGCGTTGATCAGCTGCCCCAGTCGGGCCGACCATACAGCCGTCCGCTCCTGCAGCGAGGATGCCGACGTGACGGTGGTGGCCAATGAGGCGGGGGCAAGGACCAGTAGCGCTCCAGCAACGGGGAGCCCGACCAGCACCACTCGGTAACGGCGGGCTGCCAGCACGAGCAACCCAACGAGCAGGCCGAGGATGGCGCCACGCACGATCGCGGTCAGCATGCCCAATGCCAGCACCGGCGAGGCGAGCAGGAACAGCTGGTTGCGCACCCGGCGCGGCTCAGACAGCGCGATCGGCAGGCAGACCAGCAGCACGGTCATCACGAAGAACGCGAACGGAAACGGCTGGTTGAAGGTCGAGAACGAGCGCAGGTGGCCGCCCGCGGTGCGGATGACGTCGTCGTACGGGTAGCCGAGGGCATGCAACCGGGTCGGGCCGAGTGCCTGCTGCACGATGCCGTAGACCGACGTGACGAAGCCGTTGAACATCAGGACAGTGACGAGCACGTCACGATCGCGCCGCGTCAGCGGCGTGCGGAGCGCCACCACGACCAGCAGCAGGTAGAAGAACGACACCTTCAGCCCGACAAGCGCGGAGATCCGGCCGCCCACCACGACCGACGCCACCCCGAGGAGTACCCACGCGCCAGCGGCGAACTGCCAGGAGGTGAGCCGGCCCCCGACGCGCGGCGCCGCGGGCCGGGCTAGCGACGCGGCGAGGGTGAGCAGGACGACCCCCTCTTTCCAGCCGGTCGCGATGGAGGGAAGCGGCGCGATGACCAGCAGACCGTGGAACGGCGCAAGCGCCACAAGCGCGAGCAGTCCCCGCTGTGGGCGCGCCAGGATCGTGGCCACGCCCGCGAGGACGACCGCCGCGATGACCGGCAGGAGAAGGACGGTCACGGCTCTATCCCGGCGTCGCAGCCGACCGAGCGCCAGACGGCAAGGGTACGGCGGGCCGTGTCGTCCCAGTCGAGCGCCCGAGCGACCCGCCGTCCGCGTTCGGCCAACGCATCGCGGGCGGGCGTGTCGCGCAGGAGCAGTCGCAGCCGAGCCGTGAGCCCGACGAGATCGGTGGGGCCCACCAGGGTGTCGGACCAGTCGGGCAGCTCGGGCAGTGCCCCGACCCTGGTTGCGACGACCGGTGCACCGCAGGCCATCGCCTCCACGGGGGGCAGGCCGAAGCCCTCGTAGCTGGAGATGTAGGCCACGACGGTCGCGGCAGCGTAGAGCGTCGGGACATCGGTGCGCGGGACGTAGCCCAGGGTGCGGACCCCCGCCGGCACCGGTCCACGTACGGCGCCCGCCAGCACGAGGGGCACGCTCGCGGCCCGGCACGCCGCAGCCAGCAGCGCGGTGTCCTTGCGCGGCTCGACCGTGGCCAGCTGCAGGACGAAGGTGTCGGGCAGCGCCAGCCGGGCGCGCAGGGCGACCACCGCCTCGGAGTCGGGGACGCGCATGTCCGGGGCGGGAGCGAGGTGCACGACGGTGGCCGTGCGGCCGTAGCGTCGGTGGATCCTTTCGGCGGTGAAGTGCGAGACCGCGATCACGGCGTCGGCGCGGCGCATCGAGCGGTCGAGCAGCCGCTGCTCGATCCGGGAACGGCCACGGGCGAACGCCCAGGGCGTGTCGTAGACCGACAGGTCGTGCACCGTGCAGACCATCGGCACGCCACGTTGCAAGGGTAAGTCGACGTCGAGCCCGTGCACCATCACGGCGCCCGGGAAGGGGGCAAGCCCCTGCAGCAGCCGCCGAGCTCCCGCACTGCCACGCCGGCGCTCGACCGTGGCCTGCGGCGGCAACTGGGCAGCCACCTCCCCCTGCACCCGGACGTGCAGGGCCGGGCCGGCACCGAGCCGGGCCAAGCCGCCGAGCAGCTCACGGATGTAGGTCTGCACCCCGCTGCCGTCGACGGTCAGGGCCAGAGCGTTGATCCCTACGCCCGGATTCGGTCCGTTGGCTTGGCGGAGATGCGGGCCACGGGCGTGGGTGGCCTGGGTGTCGGCGAGCTGGTGCGCAGGCTGCGCTCGCCAGACCCGCATGGGCTGCGGCCCTCCCGGTAGGTGGTGATCTACCGAACGCGCCGGTGGCAGCGTCGGCACCGGGCTTCGGTGGTACTGATCCCGCTCTGGATACTCTAGAGACGTCGCGCAGGTCCGGCCGGCTTCTGCCGATACCACGGGTGCGCGGCAACCTCGACGCCCGCCCGGGCGCTCCTCCACACCGCGCAGGAAGCTCTGATGGATCTCGGCACCCACTTCGGCTCGATCTGGCGGTCCAAGTGGTTAGCCCTGGCCTTCGCAATACTCGCGGCGGCTCTTGTCTACCTCGTCGACAGCCAGCGTCCCGACCGCTTCCGGGCCCAGACCCTGCTGTCGGTGCAGACATCCTCCAACAGCAACGACCGCCAGACCCAGGCGGAGTTCGCCGCCGGTGCTTTCGCCGCACTGGCCGGCACCTCGGCTGTCCGCGAAGATGCCGCCTCGCTCGCCCACGGCATGATGACCGCCGATGACTTCGGGGGCCACGCCTCCGCAGCCGTTGGAGCCTCCCCCAGCCTCCTCGTCGTTGCTGGCACCGGCGGGCGCGCCGAGTCTGCCGACTACGCCCTGTCGCTGGCCACGGCCCTGGTCGTACGGGTGAGCGCCGACAACACCCGGGCGCTCGCCGAGGATGTTGCCCCGCTGCAGCAACAGCTTGACCGGATCGCCGACCAGTTCACCCGCGCCCCCAGCGGCCCACTGGCTGACGCCCTCAGAGCGCAGTACGACGGGCTGGCGGCGGCAATTGCGAACCGACGGGTGCAAAGCCCAACCCGGCTGAGCTTCCTCACGGCGCCGCCACAGGTCTCCGTGGCCCAGACCGGGCCGCGACCGGCCAAGGACGCCGGCTTCGCTTTCGTGCTGGCTCTGGTGGTCGCCGCGGAGACCCTGGTAGGCCTTCGGCGGCTGCGCGGCAAGCTGTCGATGGGCGCGCCGGCAAGCGACGCGCAAACGGCGACCGGTCTTCCGGTACTGGCCGAGCTCAACTCGGGAAGGCACGCCGGGACGCGCGGCGACGCCGACGCCGCCCGGGCCTGGGCGACGCTCGCGCCCCGACTGGGCGACGCACGCTGCCTTGTCGTCGTCGGCTGCGGGGACCGGCAGGCCGCGTCGGTGGTGGCGCTGCGTCTCGCGCTGACCGTCGACCGCATGGGCCGGCCGAGCATCCTGGTCGACGCCGGGCACGGCGGCCACCCTGCTCGGGCCGGCCGCAGTGGATCCACGGACCTCGCCGCCCGGCTGGCCCGCCTTCGTCACGATCTCCAGCAGCGCGGGCGGCAGATCTCCGTGCGGCTGGTGCAGGCCGACTACGCCGCGATGCTGCTCGTCCATTCGTCAGGCACGGACGCCGCCGACCCCGACGACCGCCGCCGGTCCGACGACGTCATGATCCTCGCCGGCCCGACGGCGGAACACTTTGACGACACCTTGGCACTGCTCCAACATTTCCCATATCCCGTGGTGCTCGCGGTCGACGAGCTGCGGGCCACCCGCCGGGGCCTGCATACCGCTACCCGGTCGCTTGCGGCGTCCAGTGCCGAACCGCTGGGCCTGGTGCTGCTCCGCCACCGCCGCTTTCCCCACCTGCCGCACCGCCAGACGCCGATGCCCCACCCGTTGACGCAGTCGACCGCCGACCCTGCGCAGCGGATCGTGGCCAGCCCGTCACCGTGATGGGAACTGGGCCGCGGGTGGCCGTTGTGCACGAGCGGTTCACCGAGCCCGGCGGGTCAGAGGCCGTGGTGGAACAGATGCTCGCCTGCTGGCCGGAGGCCACTATCTATGCTCCGGTGGTCGACCGGTCAGCGCTACCCCCCGGGCTGTGCGGCGCCGACGTGCGACCCGGACCGCTGGACCGCCTGTACCGCGGCGGCCGCACCTACGCGCACCTGCTGCCTCTGCTGCCGGTGGCGATGGCGCGACTGCGCCTCGACGACTGTGACCTGGTCCTGGCCAGTCACCATGCCTTCGCCAACCGGGCCCGGGCGCCGCACCCCGACGTCCCGGTGGTGTGCTACGTCCACACCCCGGCTCGCTGGATCCATGACGCGACCCTGCGCAGGGGGGAGTGGGGTGGGCGGATCGGGTCGGCGGCTCTCGCCGCCTTCGCCGCCAGTCAGCGCAGGCCGGACCGGCGCGCGGCGGCGCGCCCTGCGCTGCTCCTGGCCAACTCCACGGAGGTCGCCGCACGCGTCGCCCGCTGGTGGGGACGACGCGCCGCCGTGTTGCCGCCACCGGTGAACACCGACTTCTTCACACCCGATCCCTCTGTCGCACGTGAGGACTTCCTCCTGCTCGCCGGTCGACTGGTGCCCTACAAGCGGCCGGACCTGGCGGTGCGCGCGGCCCGCCGGGCCGGGGTGCGGCTGGTGGTGGTCGGGGACGGTCGGATGCGGGCCACCGTGCAGGCGCTCGCCGGGCCGGGGGTGGAGGTGCTCGGCCGCGTCGACGACCAGGAGCTGCTGGCACTGTTCCGCCGCTGCCGCGGGCTGGTCTTCCCCGGCGTGGAAGACGCCGGCATCGTCCCGGTTGAAGCTCAGGCCTGCGGTGCACCGGTGCTGGCCGTAGGTCGGGGAGGCGCTCTCGACACCGTCGTCGACGGGGTCACCGGCTGCCTTTACGACGCCCCGACAGCGGCAGAGGAGGAACGCGTCCTGGCAGCGGCGATGCGCGACTTCGACGCGTCGTCGTACGACCCTGCCACCATCCGCCTGCGGGCGGAGCGCTTCTCTCGGCAGGCTTTCCGGGCCGGACTGACCCACCACGTCGCCCAGGTGCTGACGGCCGCCTCGTGACCGGAACGGTGCGGGTGGGGGTCGTGTCCTACAACACCGCAACGCTGCTGCCGGCCGCGCTCGACGCGCTGCCGGCCGCGCTCGACGGGCTGGCCGCCGAAGTCGTGGTCGTCGACAACGCCTCGACCGACGGCAGCGCCGACCTGTTGACCCCCCGAGCCGGCATCCGGCTGGTTCGCAACGGCGAGAACGTGGGGTATGCGCGCGCCATGAACGTGGCGCTCGCCGGCGGCGACGACGTCCTAATCGCTCTCAACCCGGACACGGTCGCGGCTCCTGGCTCGCTGCGGCGGCTGGTCGAGTGCCTCCTGCGCACTCCCGACGTGGGCTTGGTCGTGCCTCGGCTGGTCGGTCCGGACGGCGCCGTTCAGCACAGCGCGCACCGCTTTCCGACGGTGCGGCTCGCCCTGGTGACCGGCTTTCTGCCGCCCCGGTGGCGTCGCGGCGCCATCGGCCGCAGGCTGTGGCTGGAGGGTTCTGCACCGCACGACCGGCCGGCCGACCTCGACTGGGCCATCGGCGCCGTGCACGTCGTCCGCGCGATCGCGCTCGGCGGAGCCGCCCCTTACGACGAGCGCTGGTTCATGTACGCCGAGGACATGGAGCTGTGCTGGCGGCTCCGGCGCGCTGGTTGGCGGGTGCTGCTCGAACCGTCGGCACAGGTGGTCCACATCGGTAACGCCGCGGGCGCTGCGACCTGGTCGACCCTCGCGCGGGAGGAGCGCTGGCTCGACGCCACGTACGACTGGTACGTCTCCGCCCGGGGCGTATCGGCCGCCCGGACTTGGGCGGCGGCCAACGTCGCCGGACTGCTGGCAAAACGGGCCGTCCTGCGCGGCGCCAGCGACGGCGACGACGACCATGTCCGCGCCCAACGGGGGTTCCTGCTCGCGTTGACGCGCCTGCACGCGCGGCGGGTCCGTCGGCCTCAGACAACCGGTCTGGCGGCCAGCCGCCCATGACTCAGCCGGGCTCGCCGCTGTCGCGACCGGCGACGTTGGCGGCGGCCGCCGCGCGGCCGAATCCCGGCACGCCGCCCGGATCAGGCGTGGCAAAGCGCGCGTTGCGTAGCAACGCCGGCAGCCCGCCGCGGCCGTCGACCCTCAGCACGTGCAGCGCGGCGAGGTACACCGCCGCCGTCGTCACTCCCGCCAGCGGCCAAGAGAGCACCGGCAGCAGCAGGGTGCGCGCCGCCCAGGCCGGTACCGCGGCCAGCAGGCACACCGCGAAGCTCCGGACGGGGAGCGGGCGCACATCAGGGAGCCGGAGCGTCAGCATGAGCAACGCGGCTGCCACCCCGACCTCTGTCACCGCCGTCACCGCAGCCGCGCCGTTATAGGTGGCCCGAGGGATCGCGACCAGGTTCGCGGCGACGTTGAACACCAGCGCGCCGAGCACAACCACCGGGTAGCCGCGGTTGCGGCCGGCCGCCTGCAAGGTGATCAGACACAGCACCGTCAGGAAGTGCATCGCCTCCCCCACCACCAACAGCTGAGTAGCACCGGCGATGCCGTGGTAACGCCGCCCATACGCGGCGTCGATGAAAGGCGCGGCGAAGCCGGCGAACATGACCACGCCGCCGACGGCGAGCACCACCGACAGCAGGATCGACTGGCGGAAGAAGCGATGGAACTCGGCCCGGTCACGGACGAAGCTGCGGACCATCGGCGCGAGCATTACTCCCGTCAAAGCGTAAGGCAGGTAGCCGAGGAGGTCGGCAAGCTTGTAGGCCAAGTTGTAGTAGCCGACCGAGGTCAGGGAGTCGAGCTTCGACAGCAGCAGCGAGTCGACGCGGTGGTAGGCGACCGTCAGAGCGCCGCCCAGGGCCAGCAGGCTGATCTCCCGGAGCCATGATCCCCAGACCCGCGGGGTCGGACGGAGGCGCAGCCGCAGGTGCCCGGTCGTGCCGTAGAGGAGCAACGCACCGGAGAGCAGGTCGTTGAAGACGGCGGGAACGGCAAACGCGATCAGGACCGGGTGCCAGCCGGCCATCGCCACGGCGATGATGAGGCCGAACTGCAGCAGCTGGCCGAGGGTGTTGGACAACGCCTGCGCGAAGAACCAACGCTCGATATCGTAGACCGCGATGATGGCGCCCTTGAGGTTGCCGGTGATGAGCACCACGCCCGCCACGAGCGTCGCGTCGACCACGTCGGCCGGGTAGCCGCCCACCACGACGAAGGCAACCGCCACACCGTAGCTACCCAGGCCGATCAGTGCCCGGAGCAGTAGGTAGGAGCCCGCGACGGCCCCCTGATCGGACGTCTCACCGAGCGCCCGGAAGATCACTCGACCCATCTGGAGGTCGGAGACCACCCCGATGAGACCGAGGATGCTGAAAACGAAGGCGAATTCGCCGTACGTCGACGTGCTGACGTGCTGGACGATGATAATCGTGCCGAGATAGCCCAGGACCGCAATTAGCAGCCGACTGCCGGTGAGCATTGCCGTCGCCTGCACGATCGAGCCCACGGGCCTCAGTAGGATCTTTGCTATGCGTGAGCCGGGGGTACCGGGCGGCACCCGGGGATTGCTCACGTGACCTCGTTGGGCGGGCGGCTGGGTGGGCGCGGTCGGCGTGGCGCGCCCATCGGACGTCGACGCTGGCTGGGCAAGTCGTTCCTGCTGGGCCATCGCCCAGACGGCCTTGACGGTACCCGACGGCTGATCGCGGTGACGCCGATCGGCGAGCAGGGCGGGGCCGAGGCGGTGCTGGTCCGCCTCCTCGCGGCTGCGGTAGCCGCCGGCTGGGAGGTGCAGTGCTGTTGTCCTCGGGGGGAGGTAGCGCAACAGCTGCGCGATGCCGGTGTCCGGGTGCGGCGGATCCCCCCCGCGCTGGCCGGCACCGGAACCTTGCGGTTCGTGGTCCTCGGGCTGCGGCTGCTCGGCGTAGCGGCCGTGGTGGCAGCGTCCGGACGAGCCGATGTGGTGCTCTCCAACGGACTGACAACGCTGCTGCCGCTCCGGCTGCTACGCACGGTTGGGCTGCTGACTCCCCCGACGGTGGTTGCCTGGCTGGCCCACGACGTGGTCGTCCACCGCAACCGTCAGCAGTACCTGCGGGCGGGGGCCCCCGCGCTCGACGTTGCCGCCGTCGTGTCGAACGCCGTGGCCGGCCCCTTGCGGGCGCAGGGCATCAAGTGCGTCCTGCTGCGCAACGGCGCTCCCTGGCCGCTGGAGCCCGCCGCGCCGGCCGACTGGCCGCCCTGGGTAATTGGCTGTAACGCCGCCCTCACCGAGTGGAAGGGCCAGCGCGTGCTGCTCGACGCGGTCGCAGGCATGCGCGAGCGGCGCGTCGTGGTGGAGCTGCTCGGCCGCACCTTTGGCGGTGATCGCGCCTATCGCGCCGCACTCGAAGCACGGGCGGGCGAATCCGACCTCGCGGGTCGCGTGCACTTCCTCGGTTGGAGCAGCGAGCCGCTGATGGTGATGAGGCGATGGCACGTCGCCGTCTCGGCCTCGACCAGCCCGGAGGCCAGTGCTCTGGGGGTGCTCGAGGCAATGGCGCTGGGTGTCCCGCAGGTATGCACCGCGCACGGCGGGCCGAGCGAGATTCTCGGGGAGGCCGGACTGCTCGTCGCCCCGGGCGACCCGATGACGATGGCGGCTGCTCTTGATGCGCTGCTCGCCGACCCGGTCCTGTGGGCGCGTTGCCATACCGCCGGCCGGCGCGTGGTCGCCGCGGGAATGACGGTCGATGCGCAGGACCGTGGCTTCGTCGCACTACTGGAGGCGTGGCGCGACGGAAACTTGGAGCCGGCGGGGCAGGCCTCGTGACCGGTCGGCCCGGCGCCCAGCAGCACCTGTAGGCGCTCGCTGAAGTGTCGGCTTGCGGTGACTGAGTGCACAGCGTTACTGCAGTGACAGACCGGTCCATGTACGGCCGATTCGTTCTACTGCACACTCCAACGCCAGCTACCCCGGGGATTCTCGGAAAGCGCCTGTCGGAAGAAGCATCTTGCAGTTGACTGGAGTGGGGGTGGCGGCACACCACTAGAGTGATCTCCTGCGTAATCACGGGCTCACTCTCGGTTTCTACAGATCATGAACCCTTCGGCATGGTCTAGCGAACCGCGAGTGAACGCCGGCCCGTACTAGTACCGCCGGTCGTCCTGACAACAAGTTGCAACGGGGGAAACGTGACCACCACCGCTCCGCGAACCAGTCCGGGGACCGGGGATGAGGGCGAGGAGCTGAAGCTCCTCCCTCTGTGCGAACCGCCGAGCCTGGCTAACCTTCGGGTGGAACCGGCGGCGGCTGCCGCCCTGGACCTGATGCCTCGACCGGCAGCGTCCCGCCTGCTTCTACGCCGCGGGGTGGGACCAAATCTGTTCGTGGCGGACATCGCGGCACTCGCTGTCGGGCTCGCCATCGGCTGGCGCGGCCCGACAGACCTGCTCGTGCCGCCGTTGGCCCTTGCGCTATACCAAGCCGGGGGCCTGTACAACTCTCGCCTGTCGTTGTCACTACTTCGTGATCTTCCAGCCCTGCTCGGCCGAGGCTTGATTGCGACGGCTGTCGTCGCCATCGCCCGGCGGCCCGACGGCGGGGCGTACCTGTCCCAGGCTGCCCTACTGGGGATCTGCCTGTTGGTGTTCTTTCGCGGCGCCGCGTATGGCGTGGTGCGCCGCTGCCGGACGTCCGGCCTGGTGGCGCACCGGGCTCTGATCCTCGGTGCTGGCCAAGTCGGCAGTCAGCTCGCCGAACTGCTCGAGACCCACCCGGAGTACGGCCTGTCCCCCATAGGTTTTCTCGACGACCAACCGCTGCCCTCCGATGGGCGGACGGCCCCTGTCCTCGGCCGGCCTGAGGAGCTTGCGGAAGCGATACGCCGCTTCCAGGTAAAGGTCGTCATCGTCGCCTTCGGGGGGCTTCGCGAACCACAGATGGTCTCCGTACTCCGGACCTGCGACAAACTCAACTGCGAGATAGCGTTCGTCCCTCGGCTGTTCGAGCTCGGACCTTCCGGCGGTGATATCGACCACGTTTGGGGAATTCCGCTGATTCGACTGCGACGGTCGGCGTTTCGTCCCTCGGCCGTCCTGCTGAAACGGATTCTGGACCTGGTCGTTGCCTCCATCGCGTTGATCCTCCTTGCCCCGCTCCTCGCCGTCATCGCCCTCGCCGTCCGGCTCGAGGGCGGAGCCGGCGTGATCTTCAAGCAGGTGCGGATCGGGATCGACGGGAGACCATTCACGCTGTTGAAGTTCCGATCGCTCACGCCCGCGGACGACGACGAGTCGGCGGTACGCTGGTCACTGGCCAACGACACCCGAATAGGTCGGGTGGGGGCCCTTCTGCGCGCCACCTCCTTCGATGAGCTGCCGCAGCTGTGGAACGTCCTGCGCGGTGACATGAGCCTGGTTGGACCGCGACCCGAGCGGCCGCACTACGTCCGGCAGTTCACCCCCGCCTATCCGCACTACCTGGCCCGCCACCGGGTGCCGTCCGGGCTGACTGGGTGGGCCCAGGTGCATGGACTACGCGGCGACACCTCGATCGATGAACGGGTGCGGTTCGACAACGCCTATATCGAAGGTTGGTCCTTCTGGGGAGACGTGAAGATCCTGCTTCTCACCGTGAGCGAGATTCTTCGTCGAGCGGGTACATGAGCCGTGAATCCGATGGTCGCTAGCCAAATGGTGCGATGACACCATCAGGACGAGCAGTGCGTGCTTCCGCCGCCTCAGCTCTGACGTGGTGGCACTTCTGCCCTGACCCGCTGTAGCGGACGAATCGTCGTCGCGGAGGTGTGAGCATGACGGGTGCCGGTCGGGGCCGGTCGGTCGGTGTCGTAGGCGGCGGGATCCTGGGTGTCGCCCTGGCCCATCGGCTCGCCACCACGACCGACGACCGCGTCGTCCTGTTCGAGAAGGAGGCCGAGCTCGGCCTCCACCAGACCGGCCGCAACAGTGGCGTCGTGCACGCAGGTCTGTACTACCCGCCCGGATCGCTCAAGGCCCGGCTCTGCCGGCGCGGCGGCGGGCTCCTGCGAGAGTTCTGCGAGCGTCAAGGCCTGGCGTACGACGAGTGCGGAAAGTTGCTGGTCGCGCTTGACGACCATGAGTTGGGAAGACTGCGGAACATCCAGGACCGGGCCGTTGCCAACGGCGTGCCCGACATCCGCCCGGTGACGCCGCCCGAAATGGCCGAGATCGAGCCGCACGTGCAAGGCGTGGCGGGTTTGCACTCCCCGCGCACCGCCATCGTCGATTTCCGCTCGGTGACGGCGGCCCTCGGCGCCGAGGCGGCCGACCGTGGCGCAGTGATCCACACTTGCTTTCGAGTCGACGGCCTCGACGTGGGCACTTCCGAGGTCGTCGTGCGCGGTTCCGCCGGTGTCGAGAGAGTTGATCAGCTCGTCCTCTGCGCCGGTCTCCAGGCCGACCACGTCGCGCGGCTCGCCGGCGACACGGCGGACCCTGAGATCGTCCCTTTCCGCGGTGAGTACCGTGCGCTCCGGGCCGATGCGACGCACCTCGTGCGTGGGCTGGTCTATCCCGTGCCCGACCCTCGTTACCCGTTCCTCGGCATCCATCTCACTCGACGCGTGGACGGGTCCGTGCTGGTCGGCCCCAACGCCGTACTCGCGTTGGCACGAGAGGGCTACGGCTGGTCGAACGTCGAGCGAGCCGAGCTCACCGGCCTGCTGCGGTCCAAGGGCGTACGCCGACTGGCTGTCCAGCACTGGCGCACCGGTGTAGCGGAGGTGGCGGGGTCGCTGAGCCGGAATCGTTTCGCCGCGCGGGCGCGCCGCTACGTGCCGGCGCTACGAGCCGAGCAGCTGATGCCGGCGCACAGCGGCGTCCGGGCTCAGGCGGTAGACCGCGACGGCACGATGGTCGACGACTTTCGAATCCATCGGCGCGGCCCCGTCGTCGCCGTACGCAACGCGCCCTCTCCGGCGGCTACCTCTGCCATGGCGATCGCCGAGCACCTCGCGGAGATCCTCCTCGTCGGCTGACCAGAGGGTGCGGCATGCATTCTGCGTGGCCGCCAGCGGATGCGATCAGTGACCTCCACGGGGTCGGCGGTTTTCTCGACGTACGCCGGCAGCTCCTTTCGCTCGGCTGCGGAGAAGTCGCGCAGTACGAAGTCGGCCGGGTCCATCCGGCCGCGTGGCCGACCGATGCCGAAGCGCACCCCGTAGGTAGTCGCGGGTCCCCAGCGATGCGGTGATCGGCTATCGGGAACAGCTCGAGCACAGTGCCGCTATGAGCCGTCTCGCTGCTCCTGCTGCTTACGCCAGCCGT
>JAABUN010006734.1_pt1 | contig 12979 bp, 12 predicted proteins | sample 5559311 | NCBI WGS metagenome assembly JAABUN01 (sample SAMN10711877, study PRJNA513370) | rock metagenome | isolation source: Antarctica rocks | place: Antarctica: Victoria Land, Siegfried Peak sud | reverse complement strand
AATGGTGGGAAGAAGCGCAGCAGCTTGGCGAACACCGGCGCGAGCAGCATCATGAAGATGCCCGATGCGATGACAGACCCGTAGATCGCGGTAACGCCGTACTGGAAGCCGATCGCGATCATCGGGCCGACGGCGGCGAACGTGCAGCATGCATCAGCGGCCGCCGCACACCGATGCGCCACAAGCCCACCGACTGAGCAAGCGCCCCCGTAGGCCAGTCTTCGCTCTATTCCATAGCCATGTGGGCATCGAAAATCCGCGGCTCTGTCGACAACTTCGGTATGGTGCCCAAGGTTGCACCGCTTGGAGGGTGCGACAGCGCTCAAGGGAGAGGGATGCAGGCGTCAGAGGTCCCGCGTGCGGTTGCTGCAGCCATGTCGACCGCTTCATCACTTGACCTGACCGTCGACGACGCGGTCGTTCTTCATGACTCGAACAAGCTCACTCTGCGTCTGCTGCCCTGTGACGTTCTGGCCCGGGTTGCACCCGTAGCGCATCAGGTCGCACAGTTCGAAGTCGAGCTTGCTCAGCGGCTCGCGGAATCCGGGTGCCCTGTGGCTGCTCTTGAGCCTCGAGTGGAGCCACACGTCCATGAGCGAGATGGCTTCGTGGTCACGCTGTGGACCTACTACGAACCCGTGACATCTCGAGAGGTCTCACCAGCCGACTACGCCAATGCGCTCGAGCGGCTGCATGCCGGCATGCGCAAGCTCGATGTCCCGACGCCGCACTTCACGGATCGAGTCGACTCGGCTCAACAGCTCGTGGCGAGCCGCGACCGCACTCCGTCGCTCGCCGACGCGGACCGGGAGCTGCTCGGCGACACGTTACGAAGTCTGAGACGACTGATCGGCGAGCGCGGCGGCGAGCAGTTGCTGCACGGCGAGCCGCACCCGGGCAACGTGCTCACCACGACGAACGGGCTGCTGTTCATAGACCTCGAGACGTGTTGTCGTGGGCCGGTCGAATTCGACCTCGCCCATGCGCCGGAAGAAGTCGGCGAGCACTATCCGGGTGTCAACCAAGACTTGCTGCGCGAGTGCCGGATCCTCGTGCTCGCGATGATCACAACCTGGCGCTGGGATGAAGGCGACCAACTCCCAAACGGGCGCCAGCTGGGCACAGAGTGGCTCAGCCAGATCCGAGCAACATTCGATCGCAAAGGGCTGGATACGCATCGTTGATCGCAGGCCTTCGAGGTCGTAGCCGGCTGGTTGTTGATGTCAGGATCTACCGTGATCTTGGTCTTGGCCGGTCGTGGCCGAAATCGAGTCGCACATGTTTACGGCTCGGTTGCTGATGCGGGCGACGTGGCCGGTCGCGGCACGTACCGCTGCAGCAATCCTTGCCCTTGTAGGTCCACCGTTCGAAGGAGCGGAGATCGCGGAGTTGATCGGCGTCGCCCGATCGACCGTCCCCGCGCGATCCAACGAGCCGGGGCGGCTCAGGTCGCACCACCAGCTCTCGTCCGAGCGCATCGACCGGTCAGCGTGAAGCTCGCTGGAGCTCGCGGCGGGGGAGGGAAATTGGGGCGCGGGCCTGAGCCGCGCGCGGATACCGTTGAGCGGTGTTGAGCTTTGCGCCGCTACAAGTCCGAGTGTCCACGCCGCGAATCGGGTTGGTCGGTGCGACCGACGATCTGCTCGGACAATTACAGCCCCTGGTGCGGGATGGGAAAGCGACTGCGGACCCCGCTCCATTTGACGACCCCATGTCGCTGTACGAGGAGGACCCAGCCGTCCGCGTGCACAAGTGGTTGCAGGGGGTGTGGCGTGGTCGCGGATCCGTAACCCCTGAATCCTGGCGACTGAGCTTCGCCGTCGTGCTCGATGGACAGCCGGTGGGAATGCAAGAGCTGATCGGGGACCACTTCGATACCTACGGGACCGTGGTTTCGTTCTCGTGGCTGTCGTCTGACGTACGTCGTCGGGGAATCGGGACCGAGATGCGCCAGGCGATCTTGCATCTAGTGTCCTGCGCCAGGAATTCGTTGTAGATATCTGGCGAGTCGTTGGAAGATCTCGTCGGCGGTCTTGGTCCAGGTGAAGGGTCGCGGGTTGTCGTTCCAGTGCTCGATCCAGGAGGTGATGTCGGCTTCCAGGGCGCTGACCGTGTGGTGGACTCCGCGGCGGATCTGCTTGTCGGTGAGCAGCCCGAACCAGCGTTCGACCTGGTTCAGCCAGGAGGAGCTGGTCGGGGTGAAGTGCAGGTGGAAGCGGGGGTGCGCGGCAAGCCAGGCGCCGATGGCGGGGGTCTTGTGGGTCGACAGGTTGTCGCAGATCAGGTGCACGTCCAGCTCGGCGGGCACGGCCTGGTCGATCTGGTGGAGGAACTTCTTGAACTCGATCGCCCGGTGCCGGTTCTGCAGGGAGTGGATGACCAGCCCGGTCGCGACGTCGAGGGCGGCGAACAGGTCGGTGGTGCCGGCCCGGGCGTAGTCGAAGCTGCGCCGCTCGGGGGTGCCGGGCAGCATCGGCAGCAGCGGGGACGACCGGTTCAGCGCCTGGATGCCGGACTTCTCGTCCACGCTGAGCACGACCGCCCGCTCAGGCGGGTTCAGGTAGAGACCGACCACGTCGCGGACCTTCTCGATGAACAGCGGGTCACTGCTCAGCTTGAATGTGTCGACCAGGTGCGGTTTCAGCCCGAACGCCCGCCAGATCCGCCCGACCGTCGACTTCGACAGACCCGTCTCGGCCGCCATCGAGGTCCGCGACCAGTGCGTGGCATCGGTCGGGGTCCGTTCCAAGGTGGCGACCACCACCTGCTCCACCTGCTCGTCGCTCACCGAGCGCGGCCCGCCCGGACGGTCCTCATCGACCAGGCCGTCGAGCCGCTCGGTCACGAACCGCTGGCGCCACTTACCGACCGTTGCGGTAGAACAGCCCAGCGCGGCCGCCACCGAGACGTTGTCCATCCCCTCCGCACACCGCAAGACGATCTTCGACCGCAACGCCAGCGACTGGGCTGACTTCGCTCGCCGCGACCACCGCAACAACTGCTCACGCTCGGCATCGGTCACTTCCAGCTCGGCTTTTGGTCGACCCGTTCTTGGCATACATCATTCTACGACTTATCAAGCGAATTCCTGGCGCGACACACTAGACCGATCTTCTTCGTCATGCCCGCGGAATACTCCACCACGAGCGTGTCGCGGTCGTCCGTGAGACTCAAAGCCTCCAACAGTTCGCCGGTTCGACTGGCGATGTCGGCCGGCGGCACCTGACGCAGCATCCCGACGTAGTACAGCAGCTCTGCCCCGCTCAAGCGGTCAAACAGGCGCAACCCGTCGGGGAGCACGCCCATCACCGCCTTGGCGCCGGCGGGGTTGGACCACACGTCATGGCCCAACACCTGCGCCGTACCGGAGTCCGGACGCAGCAGTCCGGTAGCCATCGACAAGGTGGTGGTCTTGCCCGCTCCGTTGGGCCCCACGAGCCCGAACAAGCAGCCGGCACGGACATCGAGACTCAGGTCGTCCACCGCCCGCTTGGCGCCGAAACTCTTGTACAGGCGCACCAGGGACAGGGCGGCGGTCATATCGATAGTCAAGCACGTTGGGTTCCATCGCTCGCCCTCAATGCAACACCCCCCGAGTCCCCCGACCGCCCCGCGTAGGATAAAAATCGAGTTCACGGCCCACTGCTCAACCGTCTTGCGAGAGGACCCCAATGTCCGCGTACGAACTGCCCGATCTTCCCTACGACTACGGGGATCTGGCGCCACACATCTCCGGTGAGATCATGGAGCTACATCACTCCAAGCATCATGCGACCTACGTCACAGGCATCAACACCACCCTCGAGCAGCTCGAAGAGGCTCGGGACACGAACTCATTCGGCAGCGTGGGTGGACTTGAGAAGAGCCTGTCGTTCCACCTCGGCGGACACATCAACCACTCGGTGTTCTGGCCCAACCTGTCCCCTGACGGTGGCGACCAGCCGGGCGGCGAGCTGGGCGCTGCGATCGATGAGTACTTCGGCAGCTTCGACAAGTTCCGGGCCCACTTCGAGGCCAACGCCAACGCCATCCAGGGCTCCGGCTGGTCAATCTTGGCCTACGACACCCTCGGCCAACGGTTGAACATCGTGCAGCTCTACGACCAGCAGGGCAACCTGCCGCTCGCCCAGATCCCGATCGTGTTGCTCGACATGTGGGAGCACGCGTTCTATCTGCAGTACAAGAACGTCAAAGGCGACTACGTCAAGGCCTGGTGGAACGTAGTCAACTGGGCCGACGCCCAGCAGCGCTTCGCCGCGGCTCGGACCACCCAAGGGTTGATCAAGGCCTGAGCTCCCGACCACTGAGCTCAGGGGGCATAGATACATTCCGGCGCAGGAGCGCTCGTTGCAGGGGGTGGGCGTCCAGTTGCACACCGTCGTTGTCGGAGCCAGTCTGGCCGGACTCTTCGCGGCGGCAGCAGCCGCTGCCGCCGGCTCCAGGGTGACCGTGCTGGACCGGGACATCCTGCCCAATGACACTCGAGCGCGCGACGGGGTGCCCCAGGGCCGGCAAGGTCACGTGTTGCTGCATCGGGGACTACTGAGTGCCGAGGACCTGCTTCCCGGACTCACGCAGGACCTGATCGACCATCACGCGGTTCGCTTCGACAGCGGCCGGATGCCCTGGCTCGGTCCGTTGGGCTGGTTGCCAACCGACCAACCGTCGTACGAGCTCATCTCCGCCACCCGCCCCCTGCTGGAGCATCTGGTTCGCGAACGCGTGCGTGCCCTCGATCAGGTCACCATCGTCGAACAGATAAGGGTCAACGGCCTGGAGCGAAGGCCGGCGGGAAGCTGGCAAGTGCTCTGTGAGGGTGGTCCGTCCCGGGAGGCCGAGCTCGTGATCGACGCCTCCGGGCGAAGCTCCCGGATGCCGCACTGGCTGGCCGCTCTGGGCTACGCGGTCGGAGAACCGGAGCAGGTGGACGCTCATCTGGGTTACGCGTGCCAGCAGTATCGGGCGACGACGCCGCTGCCGGTCGACACCGGCATCGTCGTACTGGCCATTCCGGAGACGGGGACGGGGGGACTTGCGCTGCCCGTTGAGGACGACCGTTGGTTGGTGATCGCCGGCGGGTACGGCGAGCGACGTCCCTCGCGTGACCGGCAGGAGTTCAACGCGTTCCTGGCCAACCTGCGTGACCCGGTGCTGGCCGAGTTGACCCACCACCTGGAGCCGGAGGGGGACCTGCACATCCACCGCCAGACCGGCAACCGACGCCATCATTACGAGCTGATCCGCGACTGGCCCAGCGGGCTGCTGGTCGTCGGCGACGCCCTGTGCGCCTTCAACCCGATCTACGGCCAAGGCATCACCGTGGCAGCCCTGCAAGCCCAGCTGATCCGCAAGTCGCTCTCTCGTCGTCCGCGGTCGGCCCGCACGCCCGTCGTCCCCCGCGCCGTGCAGCGTCAGATCGCCGCTGTGGCGGATCTGCCCTGGTCGATCGCTGCTGGCGAAGATCTCCGCCACCCCAGCAGCGGTGGCGGTGCGCCGGGACTGGTAAGCCGGGGGTTGGGCTGGTGGTCAGGCGAGCTCGCCAAGCTGTCCATCGATGGCGATCGCCACGCCATCGGAGCCTTCTCACGCGTCTATCACTTGATGGGCTCACCCTGGTGGCTGTTCCACCCCGCCCTGGTGGCGCGGGTGGTGATTGCCCGGTGCCGTGGTCGCGGTGAGCCGGCGCCGCGCCCCCGCGTCCTGGACGATCTGGTGAACGCGCCGCACCCGCTGATGGCGCCGGAGCTGGGTGCAGCCGGCCCACTCGATCAGGGTTGATGAATGGCCGTGACTGTCTCCAGGGTGTCCGCCTCGGCCGCCGACTTGTCGGGCCGATAACGCAGGACGCGGGCAAAGCGCAGCGCGACCCCACCGGGATAACGGATGGACGTCTGTAACCCGTCGCAGGCGATCTCCACCACCGTGCTCGGCTCCAGATACACCGTTGACTCCGTCCGCCGGACCTCCAACTCCAAGAAGCGTTGGGTTTGCCAGGTCAACATCGCATCAGTGAGACCTTTGAAGGTCTTGCCGAGCATCACCAGCTCGCCAGTCGTTCCGTCTCGTGCGGCCAGGTGCAGGTTGGACAACCATCCCTCGCGGCGGCCGTAACCCCACTCCGCGGCCGTGACGACGAGGTCGAACGTGTGCCGAGGTTTGACCTTGATCCAGGCCGAGTCTCGGCGGCCGGCGGCGTAGAGCGATGACGGATTCTTGACCACCACGCCCTCGTATCCACCGGCGACGGCGACACGGAAGGCGTCCGCCACGTCCCCGACCTCAGTAGCGACCCGACGGGTCACCACGAGCGCGGGCGGCAGAACTTCCGCCATCACGCGTACGCGTTCGGACAGGGGCACATCCAGCAGGTCACGGCCGTCGATGTGCAGCAGGTCAAAGAAGAACGCCGACACCGGAACCTGCTCCGCCAGTGACGCCACATCTACGCGGCTCGAGGTCCGGGAGGCGATGACCTGGAAGGACTCCGGCCGACCGTCGGGGCGCAGCGCCATCACCTCTCCGTCCAGCACCAACTGGTCATGCGGCAACGCCGCTACGGCCGCGGTGACCTCAGGGAGGCGATCGGTGATCTCCTCCAGGCTGCGGGTAAAGATCGAGATCGCCGAACCGTTACGGTGCACCTGCACGCGGATCCCGTCCAGCTTGTGATCGACCACCGCTGGCAGACCGGACTTGTCCGCGGCTTCCTCGGGGTCGGCCGCACTAGCCGCCAACATGGGCTGAAGCGGCACGCCGATCCGGAGGTCCACGGCATCCAGAGCCGCCACGCCGCCCTCCGTCAGTCGGCGTGCCGTTGCGGTGGTGGAGGACAACAGCATCGCCGCTCTGCGGACCGTAACCAGCGGAACGTCAAAGGCGACGGCCAACCCTTCCTGTACCTGGGCGTCGAGAGCCCCCTGACGGAGATCGCCGAAGATCAACCCCCGCAGGAACCCTTGTTCGGCGGTGGTAGCGAGCGCGAACACCTCTCTCACGGCCGCTGCTCGCGCCGCCGCCGACCCGACACCGGACAGCTGGGCGAGATCGTTGAATCGCTGGTCGACGTCGGCCACCGTCAAGGACGACACCAGAGCCGCGTCTGGCACCGTCTGCAGCGACTTCCACCCCACGCCCGTCCGCCGTTGTCGCAGACTGCCGGACAGGTACGCAACCACAATCTCGATCTCCCCCGCCTCGGCTTCGCCGAGCACCCCGGCGATCAGGTCCTGTTTGGCGTTGCGCGAACGAGTGGCGGCCAGCGCCGCCCAGGTGTCGGCCAGTCGGGACAGCAACATGACTCGATTGTGGCGGCCACCGCCGACACTTCGCCGCGGCCCCGCCGGCAATGCCATCGGCGACCGTAGGTGCTAGAGCTGCCTGGTGTCATTTCGGTAAACATTGTCACCCAAAACCAGCATCAGCCATTGACACCAAACCGGTTCAGTGATGGGTTGGCTCTTGAGTGTCGGTGAGAGCGAGGCAAGCAATGATGCAGGCCATGGCGGTCCGCGCCCGAAGTGTCTTCGGGTTCTTCTCGCTGTCAGACGACCCGTGCCGGGTGCGACACTCCACGGCTGAGCAACTATCTTGTGCTCGTCACGACCCTCTGGTTCTCGTGGCTTCTCGGTGGTAGGGCTGGACGGGATCGGCGCACCAATTCGCCTGCTCCTCGTGCCGACCCGACCCATCCACCCCGCGGGCTCAGTCGCTCTCGGCGATCTATCCAGACCCGTAAGTGAACCCGTTCCAGGAAGGAAATAGATGAACCCGGAGAACGATCTGCTCGATCCCATAAGGTCTGACAGCGGAGGCAACGCGTGGGTGCCCACGTGGCAATCCAGCCGGCGGCGCTTCCTCTCGCTGGCAGGTCTGGCCGTGGGCGGGGGTATCATCGGCCTCGGCGCTTCGGCCTGCGGCACCGCCAAGACCGGCAACGACACCGGACCTGGAAATCAAGGACGCCCGGGACCAGCCGGTGACACGTTGTTCGTGGCCGGCTTCCAGTGGGGTCCCGTGACCAACTTCAACCCGATGAGCCCGTCTCCCGGGTGGCCGACGGGTGGCGGCGCCATCCAACTCGTCTACGAGACCTTGCTCCGCTTCAACCTGCTTGACGGCTCCCTGGCTCCTGGGCTCGGTAAGGAGCTGAACGAGTCCGACCCCAAGAACATGATCGTTGCGCTCCAAGACGGCACGAAGTGGAACGACGGCAGCGAGCTGACCGCCGACGACGTGGTGTTCACGTTCGAACTGGCGAAGACCAACAGTGGACTGAGCTGGTCCAACGTGTGGCAGTACTTGGCCTCGGTCACCGCCACTGATCCGCGTACGGTGACCTTTGCCCTCAAGGAGAAGCCGTTCAACCCCGGCCAGGTCAAGAGCGCCATTGCCGGTACGTACATCTTGCCCAAGGCCGTGTGGAGCTCGATCGACGGTAGCAAGCTGGTGTCGGAAACCAACCTGAAGCCCGTAGGCAGCGGCCCGTTCGTCGTGGACAAGGGTGACCAGACCCAGGTCTCGTTAAAGCGCTACGACGACTACTGGGGCAAGGCGGTCTATGGAACCCCGGCGATGACGGCCATCAACCACCCGATCTTCAAGAGCAACAACGACGGTGACCTCAAGCTGGAGAGCGGCGAGATCGACGCCAGCCAGCAGTTCACCGCCCAGATCTGGAAGATGTGGGAAAAGGGCAAGCCGGTCGGTACCTGGATGAAGAAGAAGCCTTACCACCTGCCCGGCGGCATCCCTTTGCTGATCTTCAACCTCAAGGTGAAGGGGCTGGACAACGCCAAGGTGCGGAAGGCGATTGCCTACGCCATCGACACCCCGAACATCGCCAGCACCGCAATGAGCGACTACTCCGAGCCGGCGAAGGCCAGCCTGATCATCCCCAGCGGCTACGAGTCGAAGTTCTTCGACAAGGCCGCGGTGGACTCGGAGGGTTGGACGTACAACAAGGAGAAGGCCGTCGAGATTCTCGAACAGGACCTCAACGCCAAGAAAGGCTCCGACGGCATCTACGTGCTGCCTGACGGCACCAAGCTCGGGGGCTGGAAGCTGATCACCCCGACCGGCTGGACCGACTGGAACACGGCCTGCGAGATCGTGGCCAAGAGCGCCCAAGCTGTCGGTATCGGGATTACCACCCAGTTCCCGCAGGCCCCGACCATGACCAGCAAGCTGCAGAACGGCGACTTCGAGCTGGCCATGTTCGGCTACTCCGGGGTCGGTCCGGCGAGCCCATGGACCCGGTTCCGCGATGCGATGGACGAGCGTGGTGTGCCGGCCGCAGGGAAGACGGCGTACTACAACTACAACCGGTTCTCCCATCCTGATGTGCCGGCGCTGTTGGACAAAGCGTCCTCGGCGACCGACGACGCCGCCCGCAAGACGGCCCTGTCGGCGTTGGACAAGATCTACCGCGAGCAGATCCCGGTGGTGCCGTTGATGTACCGTCCGTTGGAGTTCTACGAGTTCAACGAGTCCAACTGGACGGGTTTCCCGACCGAGGAGAACCCGTACGCGCCGCCGATGTGGCAGGGTGCGGGTGTGCAGTGGCTGTTCAAGATCAAGAAGGTCGGCACGTAGGAAGGAAGTTCCGCTATGGTTCTGGCCCGCTACCTCGGCCGCAAGGCGATGTGGAACGTTGCGGTGTTGATCATCGCGCTGCTCCTCATCTTCGCGCTGCCGCGTCTGATACCCGGTAACCCGGTCGACGCGATCATTGCCAGCATGACCCGAGGGGGCGGGGTCAGCGGCGAGCAGGCACAACGAACGTACGAGACGTACATGCGTGAGTTCGGCTTGCTCGACCCGATCTGGCAGCAGTTCCTGACTTTCGTCGGCAACCTGTTCCGCGGTGATCTGGGCACGTCGTTCGCCCAGTACCCGGCGTCGGTGAACTCCCTGATGGCCCAAGCCTTGCCGTGGAGCCTTGCGCTGCAGGTGCCGGCAATCCTGATCGGCTGGATCGTCGGCAATGCACTTGGCGCCTTCGCGGCGTTCAAGGGCGGGTGGTTCGACCGGGGCGCGTTCCTCAGCTCGCTGTTCATGACCAGCATTCCCTACTACTGCCTGGCGATCCTGCTGTTGTTCATCGTGGGGGTCCAGCTGGGCCTGCTCCCGGTGGGTGGCGCCTACTCGTTCGGGCTCAGTCCTGAGTTCTCGCTCGCCTTCTTCGGTGACGCGATCACCTACTTCTGGTTGCCTTTCTGGTCGCTGGTGATCGTCTTCATCGGCGGCCAGGCCGTGGGCATGCGCTCGATGGCGATCTATGAGCTCGGCTCGGACTACGTCAACTACGGTCGCGGTCTTGGCCTGTCCGACAACGCCATCGTCCGCTACATCTTCCGGAATGCCATGCTGCCGCAGATCACCGGTCTGGCGCTGTCCATCGGTGGCATGATCGGTGGCGCCCTGGTGACCGAGCTGGTGTTCTCCTATCCCGGCGTCGGCACCCTGTTGTTCAGCGCGATCGGCCAGAATGACTACCCGGTCATCCAGTCGATCTTGTTGATCATCACGATCGCCGTGCTGGCCGCAAACTTCGCGGTCGACGTCTTGAACGGCTTCATCGACCCCCGCATTCGCGCAGCTCAGAGCGGAGACCGCTAATGAAACTATCCAGCCTGACCCCCCGGTTCTGGACCGCCGCGATCCTGTTGGGCCTCGTCCTACTGATCGGCCTGGTGGGCCCGCTGGTCGTCCGGATCGACCCGAACGCGGTGGTCGGGGGGTTGTACGACAAGCCGTCCGGATCGTCGTTGGGCATGTGGCTCGGCACCGACAACGAGGGCCAGAGCGTGCTTGCCAACCTGGTCTACGGCATCCGGACCTCGCTGCTGGTCGGCTTGATCGCCGGGTTGATCGCCACCCTGGTCGGCTTGATCATCGGCCTGGTATCGGGCTACACGGGCGGCCTGACCGACGACCTGCTGAGCGGGTTCACCAACATCGCCCTGGCCATCCCCCCCATCATCGTGATCTTGCTGATCGGCGTTGCCCTGGACAACACCACACCGATCACCATCGCCTTGGTGATCGGCTTCACCTCCTGGCCATGGCTGGCACGGGCCGTCAGGGCGCAGTCCAGCAGCGTACGAGTCCGCGAGCACATCGACGTGGCGAAGCTTTCTGGCGCGCGCTCGACCAGCATCCTGATCTGGGACGTGTTGCCCTACCTGCTGAGTTATGTGGTGATGGCCTTCGTACTCCAGGTGTCCGGCGCGATCCTGGCCGAGGCGACGCTGAGCCTGCTCGGGCTGGGCCCCGCAGGCAGTGTCAGCCTGGGCATCATGCTCTACTGGGCGCTGGCTTGGGGCTCGGTCCGCACTGGGGCATGGTGGGCCTTCCTGCCCCCCACGATCATGTTGAGCATTGTCGCGTTCGCGCTGCTGTTGTTGCAGTCCAGCTTGGACGAGGTCTTCAACCCGAGGCTTCGCCGGGGCAAGGCGCCGAAACGGGCGAGGATCGCCGCTGGCCAGCCGTCCAGTGCGCCAGTGGCCGCCGGTGGACCGCAAACGGGTGAGGCAGGTGTCCTCGAGACACCCGTCTCCGCGCCAGCCGGAAGCGCCCGATGACCCGGCTACTGAACGCGGAGCACCTGACCGCGTCCTACCGCACTCCCGACGGCCGTGAGGTCACGGCGGTCGATGACGTCTCGGTGTACATCGACGAGGGAGAGGTTCTGGGCGTCGCCGGCGAGTCAGGGTGTGGCAAGACCACCCTGGGCATGATCTTGTCGCTCACGGCACGGCCGCCGCTGTTCGTCGACTCGGGTTCGTTGGAGATCGACGGCAAGAAGCAGGAGCTAGGCGGCAACAGTAAGATCCCTCGGACCTGGCGAGGCTCGGTGGTGTCCTTCTTGCCCCAGGGGGCGATGAACTCGATCAGCCCGACGATGCGCGTGCGCGACCTGGTCGTTGACGTGGTGCGAGCGCACGACCGCTCCGCCAAGCGGGACGAGGCCCTGGATCGGGCTCGCGACCGACTGAAGAGCCTCGATCTGCCCACCCGCGTCCTCGACGCCTACCCGCATCAGCTGTCCGGCGGGATGAAGCAGCGTACGGTGACGGTCATCTCGACGTTGCTCAACCCACGGCTGTTGATCGCCGACGAACCCACTTCGGCTCTCGACGTGACCTCCCAGAAGGCCCTCTGCGAGATGCTGTTGCAGATGCTCGAGCAAAAGATCATGTCCGGCGTCGTGTTCGTCACCCATGACCTTCCAGTCCTCCGCGGGGTGTCGAACCGGATCGCGGTCATGTATGCCGGCAAGATCGTCGAGATCGGCGACGCCAAGGAGCTGACCGATGGCCCTCGACATCCCTACTCGGCGGCGTTGTTGGGTTCGGTCCTCTCCCCGGAACCTCATTATCGAAAAATGCGCATCTACGGCATTCCCGGTGCGCCGCCGAACCTGGCCAACCCGCCGGCGGGCTGCCGCTTTCATCCGCGATGTGGGCTGGCTTATCCGGAGTGCCACACGGATGAACCGCCGCATGTGGGCGACGAGTTGAAGTTCTCCAAGTGCTTCTGGGCCAAGAAACATCCCGGCGAGCCTGTTCCCCTCAAGGCGGTCACGGCCGACGACATGGCTGCGGCCGACCCGGTGGAGCCCACGGAACTGCCCGGCGCGGATCAACTGGACAAGCCGGCCAGCCGAACGGAGGTTCCGGCATGAGCACGATCTTGGAAGCCAAGGACCTCACGAAGACCTTCGGCCACGGCAAGAACGTGGTCGAGGCGGTCAGGCAGGTGTCGTTCAGCCTGGAGGAGAACGAGGTCGTCACCATCGTCGGGGAGAGCGGGTCCGGCAAATCGACGTTGGCCCGGATGGTGCTGGGGCTGCTGCCGATCACCTCGGGCACGCTGAACTTCCGCGGCAAGGACGTGACCCACGCCAAAGGTGCTGAGCGTAAGGCCTACTGGCGCGAGGTCCAGGCCGTCTTCCAAGATCCGTTCTCGTCGTTCAACC
>JAABUN010006733.1_pt1 | contig 12980 bp, 16 predicted proteins | sample 5559311 | NCBI WGS metagenome assembly JAABUN01 (sample SAMN10711877, study PRJNA513370) | rock metagenome | isolation source: Antarctica rocks | place: Antarctica: Victoria Land, Siegfried Peak sud | reverse complement strand
CGGCGGATTCTCAAGACGCGTTTCTGCGGCTAACGGAAATCACACCACGGCAAAGTCGGGCGGTGCCGACCGAGGTTTCTGACGCCGCCGCCTGGAACTGTCATGGCCCGCCCGACGATCACCGATGTCGTAAAGCGCGGGGGCCGGGCGGCCGGCGCCTCGATGGACTGCATGACTCAAATCATGGAACCGTCACATTGTCTTCTTAGTGACCTACAGAAGGAGGGCGCCCGAGCCGATGCGGATTGTGGGGGACGCTGGGCCGTCTGTCCGGCGGCCCGGCGGACTCGCATAGCTGACGGCCAGTGGCCTCACACGGGGGTCGACTGCCTCATCGGCCGATACCGGAGGCTGCGAGGTCGCGGACACAGGTGCCCGCGCGCCGCGAGTAAGCTGGCCCCATGGGCGAGACGATGGCCGGGACGCCGCGGGCGGGGCAGGGCTGGACGACGGCTTGCGCCTGGGCGAGATGCTTCACGGCGCCGCTCGTGGGGCGGTGGGCGCGATGGCGATGACGGGAATGCGGGTGCTCACGATCGAGCTTGGGCTGGTGAAACAGACTCCGCCGCAGGCCGTCGGCCGCCAGCGTGCGCGGGGCGCCCGGGCGCTGCTGCGACGGGCGCCGCGCAGGCAGCGTCGGGGGCTGATCGAGGCTGCGCACTGGGCCTTCGGCGCCGGCGGCGGCGCGGCCTTCGGAGCGCTGCCTGGCGCGATGCGTCGCCGGCCTTGGGCGGGTCCGGTCTATGGGCTGGTGGTGTGGCTGGGCTTTGAACTGGGGATTGCGCCCGCGCTGGGCCTTAGCCAGGCCAAGAGCGTGCGCCTGGTCGACCGCTTGGCGCTCGCCGCCGACCACCTGCTCTACGGCTTGGTGCTATCGGGGACGCGCCGGGGCGCGCGAGGCTAGGTTCCCGCCGCGGGGAAGTCCACCTACCGTCATTCGAGGCGCTGCGGACAGCTCGGCGGCGCCTGCTGCGTTTCCAGGACCACGGGGTTCCCTCTCCCGGCCACCTCGTCTTCTGCGCGCATCAGGACGCACCGCAGGACCCGCTCCGCCGGGACCGTCTGGAGCGCTTCCTCGACGGTGTGGCCGCTGCGGTTCGGCTCGTGCGCGAGGACCCAGACGCCGCGCTAGCCGACTTCCTGCACGTCGCTCCACATCTCGACACCGAGCTGAACCCGGCGCCAATGGGCCATCACCGTGCCCCGCTTCACCGACCAGTGGACGCCCGACCCAGAGCTGTGGCCGAACTGGCGCGCTTCGTCCACGAGCGCGGACTCGTGAGCCGCGAAGTGCCGGTGGACGAGATCCTGCGCCCGCTGGCGGTCAGGTCCAGCTGACCGCCGAGCACGGAGCCGGCGCTCGGGGTGTTCGCCTGCTCGCCGGGCTGCAGCTCGTGCTTCGTGGTCGTTCCGGTCCCGGGACGTTCCGACGGGCGTAGACGCCAGACCGTCTGTCCACGCGGCCACAGCAACTCCCAGCCGCCGTCTCGCAAGCCGATGGCTATCGGCTCTCGCGCATTGCGACTTGGCGCAAAGCGGAGGGGTCCGTGGAGCGTGATCGCCGCTTCGTGGTGGGTGGCGGCCAGGTTGGGGTGTCACTTGGCGGTGATTCGGAGGGTGGCGGTCATGCCGGGGTGCAGGCTGCAGAGGTACTCGATGGTTCCGGGCCGGCGGGCCGTGAATGTGAACGTGCCGTTGCGGGTGATGGTTTGTGAGCGAAAGTCAGCGCGGGTGGTTGCGATGACGTTGTGTGGGGCGTCCTCGTCGTTGCGCCATTCGATGCGCTGGCCGACGGCGACGGTCGCCTCGCGGGGGCTGAATTCGAGGTTTTGCATGCTGATCTGCAGTGGCGCGTTGTCGGCGGTGCCGCACGCGCTCGTGCCTAGTGCCACTGCGGTGAGCAGGACGGCCGTGAGCTCGCGAGCGCTGCGGCGCCCGGTGGCGTCGGTCATCGCGGCGACGCCGGCGGGCGATCGTCGAGTCTGACGCGGATGGCGCGCACGAGCGCGTCGCCGAGGATCAGGTCGTGGTTGGCGAGGCGCACCGTGAGGGGCCCGTCGAAGGGTTGACGATCGAGCACTTCGACGCGGGCACCGACGCTGACGCCCTGCTCGAGGAGGTAGCGCAGCATGCCGGGGTTGGTGTCGGAGACGCGCGCGACGTGCCCGCGCGCGCCGGGGGTGAGCGTTGCGAGGCTCACGGTGGCGTCGGTGGCGAGCGTGAGTTCGCTGCTGGGGATCGGGTCGCCGTGCGGGTCATGGGTCGGGTGCCCGAGCTTGGCGGCGATCCGGGCTTCGAGTTCTTCGGAGAGCACGTGTTCCAGCCGGTCTGCCTCGGCGTGGACCCGGTCCCAGGGCACGTCGAGATGTTCTGAGAGGTAGAGCTCGAGCAGGCGGTGGTGGCGGATCACCTCCAGCGCGACGCGTTCGCCCGTAGCGGTCAGGCTGATGCCCTTGTAGGGGGTGTGCTCGGTAAGTCCGTGCTCGGTGAGCTTCTTGACCATCGCCGAGGCCGACCCGGGCGTGACCTTGAGTCGCTCGGCCAGGTGGGTGGTTGACACCGGTCGATCGCTGGAGCGGTCTTGGAGGGCGTAGATCGCCTTGGCGTAGTTCTCCTCGGCCTCGGTGGCGCCAGTGTGCGTGCGTGAGGCGGGGTGGATGCTCACGGCCGTCATCCGCTGACCAGCAGCCCGGTGACGTAGAGCGCCGCGCCGCCGGCGAGGATGCCCCCGATGCTCGCTGGGTACAGCGCGCGACCGGCCTTGTCGCGCATGGCGGGAACGAGCTGTTGGATGACCTGGACGATGGCGCCGACGCCGACGCCGATCAGCAGGGCGGCGAGTTCGGCGTTGAAGGCGGCGGCGCCGATGACCGTGCCGAGGATTGCGGGCGCGCCGGCGATCACGCCCAGCAGCGCGAGGCGGCCCAGACTGGGGGGCTCGTCGCTGAGCGGCGCGACGACGGCGAGGCCTTCGGTGGTGTTCTGGATCGCGAAGCCGATGATGAGGAAGGCGCCGAGCGCGAGCGCGCCGATCGCGTAGGCCGACCCGATCGCCAGGCCCTCGCCGAGGTTGTGCAGTCCGATGCCGATCGAGATCATCAGTGCGAGGCGATAGCCCGACGCCCCCTTGTCCTTCGCGGCGTCCTGCCGTGAGCGCAGGTACCGGTCGATCGCGGTGAGCGCGAAGTAGGCGACCGTCGCGCCGATGATGACCAGCGCGACCTCCCCGAAGGCCCCGGAGCCCTCCTCGGCGATCTCGCGGCCTTCCAGCGAGCCGTCGATGACCAGGAAGCCGAGCAGGCCGATGGTGACGGCCATCGCGATGCGGATCCACTGCGCGCCTAGGCGGCGCAGCAGGGGGAGGAAGAGCATGCCCAGGACGACCGGCAGGATCCCGATGTAGACGCCGATCAGCGCCATCAGCCCGAAGAAGCCGGCGCCCGCGGTGGGGGTCTTGACCGCGGCCTCGATCTCGTGCTCGATGGTCACGCCGGTGGCGGTGAGCATTGTCACCACGTACGGGGATCCCTCCTGCCACGGGTAGTCGAGCGTGAGCTTCTGGGTACTGAGCCGGCCGACCTCCTGCTTGCCGGTGGTGTAGTCAACGTAGCTGTCGTTAACGAACACCTGCTCGATCTGGACGGGATCGGGGCCGATGTTGCGCACGGTGAGATCGATCTCTCCCGGTCGCAGCACGGTGCGTTCGACGGCGAGTTCCTCGGCCGGGGGGCCGACCCGCTCGCCGAGCGTCGAGCCGCCAAACACCGCGAAGGCGCCGAGCGCCGCGGCGATGAGCACCAATGGGACGATCGCGAGCGCCCACGCGGGCAGCCGCTCCAGGCGCCCGGACGGCGCGCCGGCGGTGACGGTACGGTCGGCGGCGCTCATGCCCCGACCTCGAAGTGGCCCATCCAGCCGAGCTCGGCGAACTCGGTCTTGTGGGCGTGGAACATGAACAGCCCGGGGTGCGGGAAGCGCACCTCGCAGATGCCGCGCTGGCCCTGCACCTGGGCGATCGTGTCGGTGAACTCGACCGGCTGAAGGCTGGTGCCGGTCGGGAAATAGTTGAAGAAGTTCCCGTGCAGATGGAACGAGTTGATCGGGTCGTACTCCAGGACGTTGACGAGGTAGATGCGGACCAGCTCGCCACGCTTAACCTGCACCGGCTCGTCGTTGTAATGAAACGGGATGCCGTTGACGGCGTAGAGCTGGTTGCCATCGGCGTCGAAGTTCGTGTTGTAGCCGTGCATGACCATGACCATCTCGTCGGCGTCCGGGCGCCCCTTGCGCGGGTCGACGATGAACGTCCCGTACATGCCGCGGGCGATGTGCTCGGCCAACGGCGCGGCGTGGCAGTGATACAGGTGCAGCCCGAACGGCTCGGCATCAAACTCATACGTCGTGCTCTCGCCGGGCTGGACAAGGCCCGCCCCCTGCCCGGGCACGCCGTCCATCTCTGACGGGTGGATGCCATGAAAGTGCATCGTGTGCGGGTGCGCTGAGCCGTTGACGAACCGCAACCGCAGCCGCTCGCCCTCCCGGCAGCGCAGCGTCGGCCCGGGGATCCGCCCGTTAAACGTCCACGCCGGGAACTTCACGCCCGGCGCGACCTCGATCTCCTTGTCGGCGGCGAACACCTCCCACTCGCGCAGCACCTGGCCGCTCGCCAGCCGCCGCGTCTTGCCGTAATCGAAGTCGCGCAGCAGCTCGGTCGGGTTGAAACCGTTGGCGCGGTGATCGACTCGAGCGCCCTTGCGAAACGTCGGGCCACTCGTCCCGCCGCCGTGCCCCGCCGCGACGCCGTGACCCATCTGTGCGGGATCCGCGGCCGCCGCCGGAGCGGACCCCACGCCTCGCCCGGCAAGCGCCGCGCCCCCAGCGACTCCCAGCAGCGCCCCGCCGCGAAGAAAATCGCGTCGTCCCAAAGTTGGCATAAGACCAAGGCTAGCAAATTATTACTGTTTAATGAGAAACAAAGTTATGTCAGGCCTAATCCTGCTTGCGACGCCGGGCACTGGCTCTGGACGTGAGTCACCAAGCCCGCTTGGTCGCCGGCCGTTCGGCGTCGCGCCCCTCGGCGACCGACGCTCGTAGTCGCAGCGCGACCAAGAGCCCGCGCAGGCCGGCGACCCTCTACGACCCCCATTGGCGCGCGCTGGTCGGGAGGCGATCTGACACGTCCGAGAATGCCCTTTCCCGGACGCGACCCCAACTCTCGAAGCCAGCTGCGGCGCGACAGTCCACTCGAGCCAACGCCGGATTCTCGGGACGCGTTTCGGCGCTAACGGAGATCGAGCGCTGACCGACGACCGTCCAAGCCCGCTGGAAGGCTCCACGCCGTGCCCGCCGAACTTCCCGAGCTCTCCTACCAGCTCACCCTTCGCGCTCTTGACCAGCAGGAGGTGGGGCTCGCCGAGCTGCGCGCGCGGACCAACACGCTGCTCGCCGCGGCAGCGGTCAGCGTGTCCTTCTTGGGAGCGCCGGCGATCGACCGCGGTGGCGTCAGTGTCTGGGTGGTTCTGGGGCTCATTGCGTTCGCCCTCACTGTCGCCTTGTGTCTGTTCGTGCTGATCCCGACGTCGTTGATCTTCGCGCTCAACGGGCCAGAGGTCTACGAGGCGCTCTACGAGCATGTCGACGACTCGGCCGAAGTTCACCGCCAGCTCGCCTACTGGCTGCAGTCGTTCCACGCCGCCAACGCGCCGAAGCTCGACAAGCGTCGCGCGCGGTTCCGCGACGCCGCCCTTGCGCTCGGAGCTCAGATCCTGCTTCTCGCGCTCGCCTTGGGCGTAAGCTGATCGCATGGCGACGAGCACCACACCTCGCCCCACGCCGAAGGCGCCGCCTCCGCCGCCCGCGCCACCGCCCGGCGTCGGCATCCCCGAGAACCGCGGCGCCTAGTCCGCGCCGCCTGAACGGCCGCCTTCGGGGAACTGCCTTCCCCCCGGTAGGATCGCCGCGCCACGGGTCTGACACCGCGCTCGCGCGCCGAGGACGACGCCGCAGGCGGGAATCGATTGGCATGCAAACCGGGGTATGAAGCCTGCGAACGGCGCAGACGCTGCCGTCGACGGGGCCGACCGCCGGTCGGCCCCCCGGCTGGCGCCCGAGTCTGACCCACCGGCGATCGACCTCCTCCCAACGTCCGTGTAGCCCCCCTTCACCGGGCACTTCAGCGGGCGGGTGTTATGGGACACCCGACGCCCTCGGGTGGTCGGAAGCCGTCCCGGTGCAGACCAAGACCGCAGGGGTTTCCCCTTACGGCGCCGGCGCTGAGGCGCCGCCGTGCTGCCATCTGAGCTGCGCGCGCTCTGCGAGATCACTTGCACCTTGACACCAGGCAACTCGGCGCCAGCGTCATGGTGCGGGCTGGCCGATCCCCGACCTCAGCCGCATGGTGTCCCCGCCGACCCGGCGACAACCGCATCGGCCCCCGGCATGCGGCACCCGGTGACGCCGTCGAGGTCGGCCGGTGCCCACCTGCTCCATACCCGGTCGCGACGGTAGACGTGGAGCGGTCGATGGCGACGCGGCTACTCAGTCTGCAATCCGGTCCGGACCATCCACAGGTGGCCGTCGGGGTCCGCGAACGCCCCAGCGTAGCCCCAGCGCTGCTCGCCTGACTCGGTCACGATCTCCGCGCCGGCGCGGCGCGCACGCTCGATCGTCTCATCGACCTCCTGATCGCTTTCCGTCGCAGGGTCAAGGCCGCGCGCGACTCGGCGGGCAGTGCCGGGTGGCACGTGAGGAAGATCAGCCGCAGGACGTCGTCCTCGATGTGATCGACGGCGTCGGCGAGATCCAGCGGATCGGCCTGTTCGAGGTCGTGACCGAGCGTTTCCGCGCCGCGGTGCGCAGAGTCCTCGTGGCGGAAGTGGTCGATGGCGCGGCGCTTGGCCACCGCCATCAACCACGCCCCGGCGTTGGCTGGAACGCCTCGCGCGGCCACTGGCTCAGCGCCGCGACGAGGGCGTCCTGGGCGAGATCCTCGGCGAGGGCGACGTCACGCGTCATGCGGGTCAGCCCGGCGATCAGGCGGGCCGACTCGTGTCGCCAGACGGCCGTCACCGCCGCCTGCGGATCACTTACCACTGCGGTCAGCCCTCCTGGGCGCCGTGAATCTCGCGGATCTCGACAGAGCCCTCCCAACCCGGCCCGTGCTCGTTGTCGATCTCGATCACCCGCCGGCCGCCCTCGACCGCCTCCTCGTGCGAGCGCGCCTCGACGATCGCGTGGCCGCCCGCCACCTCCTTCGCCTCGGCCCAAGGGCCATTGGTGGTGATGACATCACCCGCGCAGCTCGATCTCGGTCGACTGGGCGGTGGCGCCAGGCCCCCTGCGTCGATCATCGATCCGGCGGCGAGAACAGCTCGCCCATCTCCTTCCCCATCACCGCGTGAAGCGACTCCGGGGCGGCCCCGACATCCTCCCGCATCTTGACGAACACCATGTAACGCATCGCTGGTACTCCGATCTGTGGCTTGCTCTTCGCCTGGACGTCGGATGAGGCTGCGCTGTTTCTACACCGCCGCGCGACGCCGCCGGGAAGCATTCAGGCCGTTCCCGCAAGGTGCGGAAGTTCCCGTCGTCGACCGCAACGGCCGACGATGTGTGGAGCGCCGCCGCCGGCCTCGTGGACGCGCTCGGTGACCAAGAACCGCGCACCCTGCGGTCGCGGCGGTAGCCCCTCAGGCCGGCGCGGGCGGCGGCGGCGTCCGGCGCCGCCACCCGTGGCGAGCTGGAGGGCGACAGCGGCGGCGAGCAGGCCGAGGCCGATGCCCACCCGGAGCGGCTCGAGGTAGAGCATCACCACGCCGGCGGCGGCAGCCAGGACCCCCGGCCCCGCCGGGCCGCGCAGCCAGCCGGCCAGCGCGATGGCCAGGGCGGCGACCGCGGCGGCGCTCACGACGAAGGCCACGACGCTGCGCACGAGCAGCAGGTTGACGCCGTTGGGCGAGAGGACGAACGCGAAGGAGACGAGGAAGGCCGGCAGCGTGTATCGGAACGTCAGAAGGCGACGAAGTCCTCGACGCCCAGCCCGATCAGCGCCGGCGCGATGATCACCGCGGCGATGACGAACGAGGCGGTGACCGGCACGGCGAGGCCGAGGATCAGCACCGCCAGGGTGGAGAAATCGCGGTGATGACCAGCGAGCCGCCCGCCGCGTCGACGAACAGCGAGGAGAGCTTGAGGCCGAGCCCGGTTGAGCGCCTCGGCCTGCGGGGTGACCTCCGCGAGCTGGGCCTTGCGCTCGAACAGGACGCGCGTGGTGTCGTAGGGTGCCGACAGGCAGTATCCGACTATCCATTCCGTCGCCGAGAGGTCGCTATGAGCCGCGCGTTAGTCGTCATCGACATCCAGAAGGATTACTTCCCGGGCGGCCGGATGGAGCTCGTGGGGACGGAGGCCGCGAGCCAGCGGGCCCGCGAGCTCATCGACGCGTTCCGAGCCGGCGGCGAGCCCCTGTTCCACGTCCAGCACGTCATCGAAGGCCCCGACGCGCCGTTCTTCGCGGCGGGGTCCGAGGGGGTCGAGATCCACCCGAACGTCGCACCGCTCGACGGTGAGCCGGTGATCGTCAAGAACTCCCCGAACGCCTTCAAGGACACGTCGCTGCTCGCCGACCTGCGGGGCCTAGGGGTGAGTGACGTAGTGCTCTGCGGGATGATGACCAGCATGTGCGTGGACGCCTCCGCGCGCGCCGCGACCGACCTCGGCTTCGCGACGCTGCTGGCCGCCGACGCCTGCGCCGCTCCCGACCTGCGCTCGGGCGACGAGGTGATCGGGGGCGCGACGGTGCACAAGGCGTTCGTCGCCGCGCTCGGCTCAATGGTGGCCGAGGTGCACGACGCGAGCGAGCTCGTCGCGAACGCCTAGCTGGTAGGGGGCGGAGCTCCTCGCCGAGAGGCTCGCACCGTTCGGCCGCGCCGCGATCTACGGCAATTCGCCGACGAGATCGACGATCGCATTCTCCGCAACGCCGAGGAGGCAAATAAGCGCCTGGCGTTGTTCCGGCAGGGCGCCGACGCGCTCGCGTAAAACTGCTGCTCGACGAGATGTACTGGCCGGCGCTCGTCGACCAACTCGTCGCCCGGGGCCGGGACGGCCGACGTCGCGCTTCACCGGTATACGGCAGGCGGCTACCGGGCGAACGAAGGCAACAGCAATCTCAAGCTCGAGTCACCCCGCTGCGTCCGCACGACCTACTGCGTGCCGGGGCGCGGGCTCCGGATCTCCTCCGCTACGAGCACGGTGGGTCGCAAGCCGACCGCCAGTTCCCTCAGCGCGGCCGCCCGAGGACGCCGACGCTCGCGCGTCGTCAAGAGGCCGACGGCGCCACCCCAACCGAGAATCGAGATGGCGGGCCAGAAGAAGTCGGTGTTGCCGACCAGCACCGGGTCTCGCGCGCCGACGTCTGCCAGCCACAGACACACCAAGAGCGCATTGACGACGACGTATTCCGAGAGACGGCGGCGGCGTCTGCCAGCGAGATACGGGGTGCGGGACTGCCGCGCGACGGCAGCCGACGGGAGCGACGGCAGATCTTGAGTCAGGACGGTCAGGGCCGCCTGCGTTCGTGCGGCGTAGGCGGCTTTGAGTCGCTCCTCGAGTTCGTCGGTCTCGAGGGATCCTTCGATGGCCGCGACACTCAGCCGGGAGGCGACTTCCTCACGCTCGCGATCCGAAGCCCGCACGGCGAAGGTGATGTCGTCACCTTACCCCTCGGCTCCATCGCGGTGCTGCAGCCCCAGAATGACCGGCACTGGCTGCGTCGCTCGCGTCTCCGCATCCCGGGTGCGCGACATCCGTTCCCGATGCGAGCTCGAACGACGGTACTCACCTGGCGGCTTCTGACCGGTCGACCGGCCCGTCGGTGAGGGCGCGACCGCGACTGCGCGTCGGGTGTCGTCTCGAGGTGCTCTGTGAGTCGAGTGGGCGCTCAGCCGTCGAGCGGTAGCGCCGCGACACTCACCGCTGCCCGGTACTCCCGGTCGACCTCGATCGCTGGATGGGGCTCGTTCGCGCTGGTGTCGAGGCGGGCCGGGAACGTCTCCCACGGGCGTCGTCGTTCGGGTCGACCGACTCGAGCGTGGCCAGCACTCGGCTGCCGCCTGACGCAGAGGGCGTCGCGGAAAGCCGTCGGCCGTGCGGCCGGTGAGCACGATTGCGGGAATTCGTCGTCAGTGTGGTCGCGCCGATCCATTGCCAGCGCGGTGGAGCGCGTCCTTGAGGCGGCGCGGCCGTCTCAGCCGGTGGCGGGTTGATGTCGGTGGAGCTTGAGCACGTTGTGGGTCGCCGTCAGCAGCCGCCATTCGGACCTGACAGCAGATCTGCCCCGGCGCTGGAAGCGGTTCGCGCCGCGGTTGGACTTGATCTGGCCGAAGACGGGCTCGACCGTTCCTTGGCGCTTGAGATAGAGCTGCTTGCCCAGCCGGAGGACGGACGACGTCCTCAGGCCGTGAGCACCGATCGGCCGACGACTCGGCCGGCCGCCAGGTCGTCGAGGACCCGGTTGGCGTCTTCGAGCGGCGCGACCTCGTGGATGACAGACCGGAGGCGTCCGTCCCCGGCGAGGGACAGGACGTCGGCCAATTCGGCGTGAGTGTTGCCGACCGAGGTGCGGATGCTGACCTCCGGGACCACGAGCGCGAGCGGGCTGACTCTCAGGTCGTCGAAGCTGTAGCCGACGAACACGAGCCGGCCTCGCTTCGTCAGCGCGGCGAGCGACTCGCGCATGGATTCGGACACGCCGACGAGCTCGAACACCGCGTCGATCCCGTGCCCGCCGGTGGCGTCCCGGATCTGCTCGCCCACGGCGCCGAGCGAGGCGTCGATCGTGACGTCGGCGCCCAGCTCGCGGGCGGCGTCCAGCTTCGCCTGCGAGCGGCTGACCGCGAGCGTCCGCACGCCAGCCAGCTTGAGGATTTGCACGAGCGCCAGCCCAACGCCTCCGGTCCCGTAGACGACGGCACTATCGCCGACCGCAAGCTCGGCGACGCCCAGCGCGTGTAGGGCAGTGGTGGCACTGCAACACAGCGGGGCGGCCTCGACCGCGCTCATCCCGGTGGGCACGAGGGCCAGCGCGCTGGCCGGAACGCTCACGTACTCCGCGAAGCCGCCGTCGGTCACGAACGCGAGGAACCCCTCCGGCCGATCGCAGAGATGCTCGATTCCCGTCCGGCACGGGCGGCAGTGCAGGCAGGGATGGAAGTAGTGCACAGCCACGCGGTCACCCTGGCTCCAACCGGTTACCCCGGAGCCCAAGTCAGCGATTGTGCCCGCCACCTCGTGGCCGAGCACGATGGGCGTCTTGGCGGGGGCGAGAAGCCCGTCGCGGAAATGCAGCTCCGTGCCGCACACTCCTGCGGCGTCCACTGCGAGGACGACGCGCCCGGGCGCCGCGACCGGCCGCTCGATGTCGACGACGGAGAGCGGCTGGTGAGGTTCGACGAACTGGACGGCGCGCATGGGGCTCCCTTCGCTGGCGTGACCCAGATCAGGTTCGACGGGTCAGCGCTAGGCAGCGCCCTCTCAGCCCCTCATGCAGGGACCCCCCGGCTTGGACGCATCAGACGCTACCGCGTCACGGTGTTCACCTGCCCTCCGCTCCGCCGTCCGATCGTCGCGGCGTCGGGGTTCCGTCGAGGAGCTGTCCTGTCGGTGTGGGTGTCAGCCGATCCTGCTCATCACCGTGCCCGCGATTGGGATCTGGCGTCGTAGCGCGCCGGACCGTTCGAGGCGTGCGTCAGCCCTCCCTCTGCGCAGCCTGACCACCCCTACGGTCATGGTGGTCATAAGGATGCGCCCGATGATCTTGGTGCGCCGGCGGACCTCGATGAAGGTGCACTCGAGCAGGTTGGTGCTCCGGGTCCGCTTGCGATGCTCCAGGGGAAGCGGCAGGTGCGCGACGAGCTGGTCGACGTAGTCGACGACGAGCTCCTCCTCGGCGTAGGACAGCTCCGGGTCTCCTCGTGGCGGTCGTGGCGCAAGAGCGCGTGCGCGAGCTCGTGAAGTAGCGGTTATTGCGTGCGATGCGAAGCCGTGCTCTTCGCAACGTCCGCACCTGAGATGTCGACGGCGGAGTTTGTCGGCTGACGGTGTCAGGCGTGTGCAGGGCACTCGGGCGTTTCCCAGCCGTCGCGCCTGATGCAAGCTCGGTGCATCGGATGAGAACGTCGCGTACACGGTGTGCGGGGCGTGCGGCCTGGACGTCACCGGGCAGGCGATCCCGTATCTCGCGTCGTGGTTAAGCAGGCCGAGCTCGAGACGAGCGAGCGGACCGCTTGGCTGATCGACCGCCTCGCGCGGCGGTTCGAGGACCCGCTCCTCGCGGTGATCGAGCCGCTCACCGCGGCCGCATAGGCCGGGCCGGCGCGAAGCCGGACGGCCGCGGGGTGCGGGCCGTCCCCTCCCGAACGGCGTAGCACCCCTGCGGCGTGCGGTGGGGGAGGGGAACGGTCCCGCATACCGCGAGACCACGAACCCAGGAGGAGGCACATCGTGTCCACCACCACCCACACCGACCCCACGGCGGGCGTGCAGACCATCGCCCTCGACCAGGTCGACGTTGGCGCGAATGTCCGCGACCTCGACCCGGAGCACGTCGCCGCGCTGGCGGCGTCGATCGCGCTGCGGGGGCTGGTCGTCCTGCTCGCGGTCCGCCCCGCCGAGGAGGGCCGGTACGAGCTCGTCGCCGGCGCGCACCGCCACGCCGCCGAGCCCCGGCGAAGACTCGAGCGCCGAGCCGGGTCCGGTCGACGCGCGTTAACAGAAACGTCACATCGTCGGGACAGGCTGTGGTCTTACACGGCGACGCCGTCGAGGCGTTCCACGAACCGATGAGGTGTCTGATATGAAAAGGTTCCCATCCTCGCGCTGGTGCTCTGCGTGGATCGGCGGCGTGATGGGGGTCGGCGCCCTCGCGCTCGGCGCCGGGCCCGCCATGGCTCAGAGTCCACCCATTCCGCCGGCGCCGCCCT
>JAABUN010006732.1_pt1 | contig 12982 bp, 9 predicted proteins | sample 5559311 | NCBI WGS metagenome assembly JAABUN01 (sample SAMN10711877, study PRJNA513370) | rock metagenome | isolation source: Antarctica rocks | place: Antarctica: Victoria Land, Siegfried Peak sud | reverse complement strand
GGGGAGATCGTCGGGCTGCTGGGCCGGTCGGGGTCGGGCAAGTCCACCCTGCTGCGGATCATCGCCGGGCTGCTGCGGCCGACCCGCGGGGAGGTGACGTGGCGCGGGCGCCCGCTGCTCGGCCCGGCGGACGGCGTGGCGATGGTGTTCCAGAGCTTCGCCCTGTTCCCGTGGCTCACCGTGCAGGAGAACGTGGAGCTGGGGCTTGAGGCATTGGGCGTGGCCCGCAAGGAGCGGGAGGACCGGGCGGAGGGTGCGATAGACCTGATCGGCCTCGGCGGCTACGAGAGCGCCTATCCCAAGGAGCTGTCCGGCGGGATGCGCCAGCGCGTCGGCCTGGCCCGCGCCCTGGTTGTGCATCCCGACCTGCTGCTGATGGACGAGCCATTCAGCGCGCTCGACGTGCTGACCGCCGAGACGCTCCGCACCGACCTGATTGACCTGTGGAGCGAGGGCAAGCTGCCCATCAAGTCCGTCCTGATGGTCACGCACAACATCGAGGAGGCCGTGCTGATGTGCGACCGCATCCTGGTGTTCAGCAGCAACCCCGGCCGCGTCGCCAGCGAGCTGCGCGTGCCGTTCCCGCACCCGCGCAACCGGCACGACCCGGCGTTCCGCCAGTTGGTGGACGACATCTACGCCCTGATGACCCGCCGCGCGCCCACCCAGCGCACCGCCGCCCCGGCGCCCGCGACGCTGGCGCTGCAACTGCACTCCGTCAGCACCAACCTGCTCGCCGGTCTGGCTGAGACGATGGCGGCGCCGCCGTACAGCGGACGCGCCGACCTGCCCGCCCTGGCCGGCGCGCTGCAACTGGAACTGGACGACCTGCTGCCGATGGGCGAGGCGCTGGGGCTGCTGGGCCTCGGCGTGCTGGAGGAGGGCGACCTACGCCTGACCGACCGGGGCCGCGCTTTCGTGGAGGCGGACACCGACGACCGCAAGCGCATCTTCGGCGAGGCGCTGCGCGGCAGCGTGCCGCTGGTGGCGCAGATACGGCGCGTGCTGGACGAGCGCCCGAACCACCGCGCCGCCGCCGTCCGCTTCCGCGACGAGCTGGAGGATTTCATGTCGCCCGACTACGCCGACGAGACGCTGACCACCGCCATCGCCTGGGGGCGGTATGCCGAGCTGTACTCGTATGACGAGGAGGCGGACCAGTTCTTCCTTGATGAGGAGGAATGATGCCGGGCGGCCGTCTGCATTGACCGCCCGCAGCCGCCATCTTGCCCGCAGCCGCCATTTTGAGGGACGCAACGGGCGCGGCAAACCGAGAGAGGCACATACGGCTCTTGCTGCCTGCGGATTGCTACGTCGCAAGGGCGGCTCGTGATGATGCCTGATCCGATGCAGCGTCATGGAAGTCAGGGCAAAGAACCCGCTGCCTCAGTCAGTTATCGGGCCGTCGCTGCCGTGCGTGGCGATTTGCAGCCAGGGCGGGACACGGCAGCATGAGCCTTGTTCCGATGCGGGTGGTCGTGTGGAGTCCTTGTGCCGCCCGGGTGCCCAAAGCCCGTTGAAGGTCCAGAGCGAGCCAAGTCAGCGCATATGGATCATGGTGGCGCCTTGCTGGACGGGGCACCGGCAGATCGAGCGCCCTCTCTCAGGTGAGCGCGGCAAGGCGCATAACGTCCGTGATGGGCAGTGTTAGGCAAAGGGCAGGGCTGCCGCCGTTAGCGCCGGCCCTGCATCACCGCCTACTTCTCCACGAACGCTTTCTCGATGACGTAGGTGCCCGGCGTGTTGCTGCTGCCCTCGGTAAAGCCGCGGCCGTCCAGCAGCGCCGCCATGTCGGCCAGGAAGGCGGGGCTGCCGCACAGCATCATGCGGTCGCCGGCCGGGTCAATCGGCGGCAGGCCGAGGTCGTCCGTCAACTTGGCGGTGTCGAGCAGGGTGGTGACGCGGCCCTGGTTGCGGAACGGCTCGCGGGTCGTAGTGGGATAGTAGAGCAGCTTGCCGCGCACGGTGTCGGCCAGCAACTCGTCGTCGGCCAAGCGGGCGACGACCTCCTCGCCATAGGCCAGCTCCGCCACCTCGCGGCAGCCATGCACCAGCACCACGCGCTCGAAGCGGTCGTACACGTCGGGGTCGCGCGCGATGCTGGCGAACGGCGCCAGGCCGGTGCCGGTGGCCAGCAGGAACAGGCTGCGGCCCGGCAGCAGGCTGTCCTGCACCAGCGTGCCGACCGCCTTGCGCCCGACCAGCACCTGGTCGCCTTCCTTGATAAGCTGCAACCGGCTGGTCAGCGGGCCGTCCGGGACCTTGATGCTGAAGAACTCAAGCTGCTCGTCGTAGTGCGGGCTGGCCATGCTGTAGGCGCGCAGCAGCGGCTTCCCGTCCACGGGCAGGCCGATCATGGTGAACTGGCCCGACAGGAAGCGGAATGCCGGGTCGCGCGTAGTGGTGAAGCTGAACAGCGTGGGCGTCCAGTGGCGGACGCCGGTGACGGTCTCGTGCAGCAGGTTGGACATGGGGGACCTGGGGGCCTGTCGGTGTAGGGCGGGCTTAGAGCCTGGATGCGGGCGGGTTGGCAACCTGCCGGCGATTTGGCTATGCGGCCGGGGGAGTCCAGGGCAGGACGCCGCCGCCGCCCCCACTCACGTCGTAGAAGCCGACGCGATGCTTCTATGCCAGGCCGAACGTGGCGCCGTAAGCCTCCGCGCCGACGCTTCCGGCGAAAGCGGCGTAGATGACGTGCGCGCCCACGCTGTAGCCGGTGACATAGGACTGGCCAGGCCGCGCACGGCGAGGGGGCCGCTCATGGGCGGGAAGCGCTGGATCATCTCCATGCACCAAGCGCGCAGTCCCGGGATGCAGCGGGCCGGGTCGTCGTGGCTGTGGCCATCTGCCCAATCCGTCTGCTGGTCATACCGTTCCATGAAGGCTTCGCGGCCGGCAGGGGCCGCTGCGGAGTCGAGCACCATCAGGTCATAGCCCATCGAGTGGCGCTCCGTGGTCCGGGTCAGGCCGCGAGAGTGGCGATGGCCGCCTTGAAGCGTGCCGCGGCGTCGTCCTGCAAGGGGTGGCGGCCATCGCGCACGACGCATAGGCCGCCAGCAACAACGTGGCGGACCAAGTTGGCGTTGCCGGAGAACACTGCGCTGTCCAGCACGGCGTATCCGGGGCAGGAAGCAAGCAGCGTGTGATCGGTATCCAGCACGACCAGGTCGGCGCGGGCGCCGGGGGCGATCACGCTGCCTTCGTAGCCGCAGGCGGCGGCCCCAGCGCGGGCAGCGGCGTCCCATAGCGTGCACCCGGTCGAGCGGCCGGGGCCGCCGGCCAGGACCGTGCGCCGGTTCAGCGCCAGGCGCTGCGCGTACTCCAGCCAGCGCAGCTCCTCGAACGGGCTGACGGAAATGTGGCTGTCCGAGCCGATGCCGAAGCGGCCTCCGGCGGCCTGGAATGCGGCGGCGGGCGGGATGCCGTCGCCCAGGTTGGCCTCCGTCGTGGGGCACAGCCCGGCAACCGCGCCGGTGGCGGCTAGGGCGGCGGTTTCAGCCGGGTCCATGTGGGTGGCGTGGACGATGCACCAGCGGGCGTCCACCGGCGCATGGTCCAGCAGCCAGGCGACCGGGCGCTGGCCGGTGTGGGCCAGGCAGTCGCGGACCTCGGCGGGCTGCTCGGCGGCGTGGATATGGACCGGGCCGGCCGGGGCGGCGGCGAGCAGCGCGGCCAGGGCGGATGGCGGCACGGCGCGCAGGCTATGCGGGGCGACGCCGAAGTGCAGCATCGGGCCGGGCGGCGGCAGGCGTTGCAGCAGGGACAGGAAGCTGTCCGGGGTGTGAATGAAGCGGCGCTGGGCCTCGGTCGGCGGTGCGCCGCCGAAGCCGCTGGCGCAATACAGCACCGGCAGCAGCGTCAGGCCGATGCCGGCGGCGGCGGCGGCTGCGATGCAACGGTGGGACAGCTCCGCCGGATCGGCATAGGGGCGGCCGTCCGGGGCATGGTGCAGGTAGTGGAACTCGGCGACGTGGGTGTAGCCGGCCCGCAGCATCTCGACATAAAGCTGGGTGGCGACGGCCTGAAAGGCGTCAGGGTCCAGGTGCGCCACCAGGCGATACATGGCGTCGCGCCAGGTCCAGAAGCTGTCCTCGCCCGCTTGACCAGGGCCAGGCCCGGCGCGCTCCGTCAGCCCGGCGATGGCGCGCTGGTGGGCGTGGCTGTGCAGATTGGGCATTCCGGGGATGGCGGCGCCGGGCAAGCGGTCGGCGCCGGGCGGGCAGGGGGTGCCCGGCGCGACGGACAGAATGCGCCCGGCATCATCGCAGGACAGCAGCACGTCGGCGGCCCAGCCACATGGCAGCAGGGCGGTGGGCAGGTGGAAGTTGCGCATGGGGCAAGGTCCGTTACGGTGCCCGGCATGGCAGCGCCGGATCAGCTTTGGGTCAACCTGCACGCCGCCACCATGGCGCCGGGCACGCCGTATGGCACCATCCCCGATGCGGCGATCCTGGTGCGGGACGGGTCAATATCCTGGATCGGGCCGCGGGCCGAGGCGCCGAATTTGGCAGCGGGCGGCACGACGCAGATCCACGACGCCAGGGGCGCCTGGGTGACGCCGGGCCTGGTGGACTGCCACACCCACCTGGTCCATGGCGGCAGCCGCGCCCGGGAGTGGGAGATGCGGCTGGCCGGCGAGGGCTATGAAGCCATAGCGCGGGCCGGCGGCGGCATCCTGTCCACCGTGCGCGCGACACGGGCGCTGGACGAGGACGCGCTGGTGGCCGAGAGCCTGCCGCGGCTGGACGCCCTGCTGGCGGAGGGCGTCACGACGGTCGAGATCAAGTCCGGCTACGGCCTGGATACGCCCACCGAGCTGCGTATGCTGGCCGCGGCCCGGCGGCTGGGGCGGATGCGCGGCGTCACGGTCCGCACGACCTTCCTGGGCGCGCACGCAACGCCGCCGGGGTGGGACGCGGACGCCTACATGGACCTGCTGATCCGGGAGACCCTGCCGCAGGCCCATGCCGCGGGGCTGGCGGATGCGGTTGACGCCTTTTGCGAACGCATCGCCTTCACCCCGGCGCAGGTGCGGCGGCTGTTCGAGGCGGCGCGGGGCATGGGCCTGCCGGTGAAGCTGCACGCCGAGCAGCTCAGCAACAGCGGCGGCACGGCGCTGCTCGCCGAATGCGGCGGGCTGTCGGCGGACCACCTGGAGCATTTGGACGATGCCGGCGTGGCGGCGCTGGCGGCGTCGGGCAGCGTCGCCGTGTTGCTGCCCGGCGCCTACTACATGCTGCGGGAAACGCAGGTGCCGCCGGTCGGGGCATTGCGCCGGGCCGGGGTGCCGATGGCGGTGGCGACGGACTGCAACCCCGGGACATCGCCGCTGTGCTCGCCGCTGCTGGCGATGAACATGGCCTGCACCTTGTTCGGCCTGTCGCCGGAGGAGGCGTTGGCAGGTTTCACACGCCAGGCTGCCCGCGCGCTGGGACTGCGGGACCGCGGCGTGCTGGCGCCGGGGCTGCGGGCGGATTTCTGCTTGTGGCGCGTGGGGCACCCGGCGGAGCTGGCCTATGCGCTGGGCCTGCCGCGGCTGACCGGGGCCGTTGTGGGAGGGGACGCCCGATGATCGAGAACCAGCGCCCCGTACGCGCCCCGCACGGCCCGGAGCTGTCCTGCCGGTCCTGGCTGACGGAGGCGCCGCTGCGCATGCTGATGAACAACCTGGACCCCGACGTGGCCGAGCGTCCGCAGGACCTGGTGGTGTACGGCGGCATCGGCCGCGCCGCCCGCAACTGGGAGGCGTATGACCGCATCGTCGCCGCCCTGCGCCGGCTGGGCGACGACGAGACGCTGCTGATCCAGTCCGGCAAGCCCGTCGGCGTGTTCCGCACCCACGCCGACGCCCCGCGCGTGCTGCTGGCCAACAGCAACCTGGTGCCGCACTGGGCGACCTGGGAGCGGTTCCACGAGTTGGACCGCAAGGGCCTGATGATGTACGGCCAGATGACCGCCGGAAGCTGGATCTACATCGGCAGCCAGGGGATCATCCAGGGCACCTACGAGACGTTCTGCGAGGTCGGGCGGCAGCACTACGGCGGCAGCTTGCAGGGCCGCTGGGTGCTGACGGGCGGCCTGGGCGGCATGGGCGGGGCGCAGCCGCTGGCCGCGACGATGGCCGGGGCGAGCCTGCTGGCCGTCGAGTGCCAGCCCAGCCGGATCGAGATGCGCCTGCGGACCGGCTACCTGGACCGCAGCACGGCGGACCTGGACGAGGCCCTGCGCTGGGTGCAGGGGGCGGAGGCGCCGGTGTCCGTGGGCCTGCTGGGCAACGCGGCGGAGGTGTTCCCCGAGCTGGTGCGCCGCGGCGTGCGCCCGGACGTGGTGACGGACCAGACCAGCGCGCACGACCCGCTGAACGGCTACCTGCCGCCGGGCTGGACGGTGGCGGAGTGGGAGGCGCGGCGGGACTCCGACCCGCGCGCCGTGGAGGCCGCGGCCCGGCGCGGCATGGTGGCGCACGTGCAGGCCATGCTGGACTGGCACCGCATGGGGGTGCCGACGCTCGACTACGGCAACAACATCCGGCAGATGGCGCTGGAGGAGGGGCTGGCGGACGCCTTCGAGGTGCCGGGCTTCGTGCCGCGTTACATACGGCCGCTGTTCTGCCGGGGCGTGGGGCCGTTCCGCTGGGCGGCGCTGTCGGGCGACCCGGAGGACATCTACCGGACCGACGCCAAAGTGCGCGAGCTGATCCCTGACGACCCGCATTTGCACCGCTGGCTCGACATGGCGCGGGAGCGAATCCAGTTTCAGGGCCTGCCCGCACGCATTTGCTGGGTGGGGCTGGGACAGCGGGACCGGCTGGGACTGGCCTTCAATGCGATGGTCGCCAGCGGCGAGTTGAAGGCCCCCATCGTGATCGGCAGGGACCACCTGGACAGCGGCAGCGTCGCCAGCCCGAACCGGGAGACGGAGGCGATGCAGGACGGCTCGGACGCGGTGTCGGACTGGCCGCTGCTGAACGCGCTGCTCAACACGGCGTCGGGCGCCACCTGGGTCAGCATACACCACGGCGGCGGCGTGGGCATTGGCTACTCGCAGCACGCGGGGATGGTCGTGGTGGCGGACGGGACGGAGGCGGCTGCGCGGCGCTTGGCCCGCGTGCTGTGGAACGACCCGGCGAGCGGGGTGATGCGCCATGCGGATGCGGGGTATGAGAGCGCTCAGGACTGCGCCGGGCAGTTCGGCCTGGATTTGCCGTCGCTGGGATAACAGCAACCGCTTTTCGCTCTGACCGTTTCCGTCGTTGCGAAGAGCGCGGCGACGGGGCGATAGAGGGGTAGCAAGGACCGTGCTGCCAGCCCCTGGATCGCCGCGCCGCAAGGGCGGCTCGCGGTGACGGTGCGCTTGCAGAGAGGTTACGGCGTAGGGCAGTTGATATGAAAGCAGCCGCAGTTGGGTTCGACCGGTGTTCATGGCCGGATTGCGATGGGTTGGACATGACATGGCGGAGGTCGGCGTGAGCGGCAGTCGGGGTGGGAGGGCACTGCCCTCGACGAGGCTTTCCCTCCTGTTCGCGGCGCTGCTGGCCGCATCTCCGGTGCGCGCGGCGGATGCGCCGCCGGGCTGGGAGGCCGCATGGGACTTCCTGGTGCAGGATGTGTGCGTGGACGGCGCGGGCCGGATGCTGGGCGGGGCCACGCCGCTCGACGGCAACGGTGCCTGCCCGCGCCGGCGCAAGCTGGGGATCGGGGAGCGCCTGCCCTATCACAAGCGCGACTGGCCCGGCGCCGCCGACCGGGACGCGCGGCCGGGCGGCTACCAGGCCAGCGACTCTATCCCCATACGCACCAGCCTCGGCCCGGCGGTGCTGCAAACCTATGACTTCGGCGACCCGCCGCGCCGGTTCGGGCGGCTGGATTCCGGCGACGGCGGGCAGGTCGCGTTCTTCACGGCGGCGACGGCGGCGTTCGGGATCACCGAGGACGGCGGCGCCGGGCTGCAACTGTTCATCGGGCCGGGCTGCGCGCCGGTGGACGGCTGGGTGATCGTGGACAGGAGCTTCGCCTTCCAGCCGGCCGGGGAGGTGCTGGCCCGCATCACCCGGCGTCCCAGCCTTTGCCCGGACCGGCTGGGCTACGCCTATACGCGCTGGCGGGTGCAGCCGGTGTCCTACCGCACCATGACCCGGGGCCGCCAGGGCCGGATCGAGCTGCGAACCCTGGTGTCCGAGCACTTCGGCGGCCAAACGCCGGAGGCTGCCGACCACCTGGAGCGGTTCCAGTTCACCCAGCCGCTGGGCTACACCCGCTGGGAACGCTGGCAGAACCTGGCGGTGCGGAACCGCGCCGAGGACCGTGCCCAAGCCGCCGCCATCGCCGCGTCCGGGCGGTGCGAGCCGGGGTTGGGTCCGCCCGCCGCGGCGTCCTGGGTGATGGTGGATTGCCGGGAGTGGACCCAGATGGCGCCGCCTGACGATCCTCAAGGCGATCCGCCCGGCCCCTGGCTGGACCGGCTGCGCGACGCCCCGGCGACGCGGGCGATCCTTGCGCCCTGACGGCGCAGGCCGCTTTTGCCCCCTGACGGCGCAGGCCGTCTTTGCACCCCATCGGCGCAGGCCGGCCTTGCGCCCTGGTGGCACGGGCCATCCTTGACACAGGCTCTTGCCGGGCGGATGTGTTGACGCAGCAGCGGAAGAGACCGCCCCATGCCGGGGGGCGGCGCCGACGGAGCAACCGCCCCGGAAACTCTCAGGCACCCCGGACCGCTGCGGATGGCTTGGACTCTGAAAAGTGGGGCCGCACGCCCCCGCCGACGGTGTAAGCCCCTTCCCGGTTCGCGGGGATTGGCGATACTCTCAGGCCAATGACAGAGGGGGCGCCGAACCGCACCATGCGGACAAGGAGCGCCCATGCCCGATACCGTCGAGTCGTTTGCCACCGCCCCCGCCGTCGTCACGGCCGATCCGTCGCAGCCCCACATCGCCGTAATCGGCGCCGGGATCACCGGCGTCACCACGGCCTACAACCTTGCCAAGCGCGGCTGCCGGGTCACGCTGTTCGACGCGCACCCCTATGCCGCGATGGAGACCTCGTTCGCCAACGGCGGGCAGCTCTCCGCGTCCAACGCCGAGGTCTGGAACAGTTGGGCCACGGTGTTCAAGGGCCTGAAATGGATGTTCAAGCCCGGCGCCCCCTTGCTCGTGAACCCCAAGCCGTCCTGGCACAAGCTGTCCTGGATGGCGGAGTTCGTCGCCGCGATCCCCCGCCACGAGGAGAACACGGTGACGACCGTGCGCCTGGCCATCGAGGCGCGCGGCCACCTGCAACGGATGGCCGAGGAGGCGGGCATAGACTTCGACCTGGAGGAGCGGGGCATCCTGCACTTCTACAAGACCAAGGACGACTTCGACGGCGCCGCGCACGTGACGGCGCTGCTGGCGCAGGGCGGGCTGGAGCGCCGGGCCGTGACGCCCGACGAGATGCGCTCCATCGAGCCGGCGCTGCAAGGGGAGCTGTACGGCGGCTGGTACACCCCGTCCGACTTCACCGGCGACATCCACAAGTTTACCGTAGGCCTCGCTGCCGCGTGCGAGCGCATGGGCGTCGTCATGCAAATGGCCACGCAGGTCGCCGCCGTGCAGCCCGGCGACGACACGGTGACGATACGCCACCATTCGACCGAGCCGCAGTCCGACGGGCGGCCGGCGCCGGAGGAGACGAGCCGCTTCGACAAGGTCGTGGTGTGCAGCGGCATCCTGTCCCGCGACCTGGCGCACAGCATGGGGGACCGGGTGAACGTGTATCCGGTGAAGGGCTACTCGATCACTGTGAGCCTGCCCGAGCCTGCGGACCAGGCGGCGGCGCCGTGGGTGAGCCTGCTGGACGACAAGGCGAAGATCGTGACGAGCCGGCTGGGCCAGGCCCGGCTGCGCGTGGCGGGGACGGCGGAGTTCAACGGCGCCAACAAGGACATACGCGCCGAGCGGATCGCGCCGCTGGTGCATTGGTGCCGCGAGCACTTTCCGGGCATGAGCACGCGGCAGGCGGTGCCGTGGGCTGGGCTGCGGCCGATGATGCCGGACATGATGCCGCGGGTGATGCAGGGCCGGAACCCGCGGGTGTTCTACAACACTGGGCACGGGCATTTGGGCTGGACGCTGTCGGCGGCGACGGCGGACGCGGTGGCGGCGCTGGTGACGGCGCGGGCGAACACGGGGTAGGAGCCGCGGCACGGACAGCCGTCCGTGCCGCGAACTGTTAGCGGATGGTGCCGTTGGCCCGGTTGGGAAGGAACCCGCCGCCAGTGCGAACCCCGTTATAAACCACGTTCAGCACCTCGTCCGCAGTGCGGCGGAAGGTCAGGCCGTCGGAGTCCACGTTCGCTATGTTGTAGTTCACGTTGCCGACGGACAGCCCCGCATCCTTGCCGTTGCTTAGTCGCGCGCGCACGGCGGAGATGGCGTTGCCCGCTGCCTGCTGATTGAACAGCCCCAGCGTGAACCGGATCGCGCCGGCATGGTAGGCTTCCGTCGCCAGGAGGCCGGCCGCAGCGTCCACGTTGTCGCGGTTCGTGAGCAACCGCGCAGAGCCGGCGTAGGCCGTCACGCCCACGTCCGTCAGGATGAACGCGCCGAGCATGAAGCTGATCTCGTCCGCAAACGGGTTGAACTGCGTGCCTGCAGGAATCAGGCCGGCAGCGGCTGCAAGGGCATTGAAGCTATTCAGCAGATCAATGTTCGGTGCCCCGACGGCTGCACTGCCCAGCACCCTGCGGAGAAAGCGGATATGGTCCACCTCGTCAATCACGATCCGTTGCACGGCGCCGAAGATCGCCGGCGTTTGGAACCGCACCGGCGAGCCGCCGAGCACGTATCCGGAGCCGCCGACGCCGTCACGGTCGGCTGCGTCCAACCCGCGGCCCAGGAACCCGCGGCTGTAGTACTCGCCCTCGAGGTATTCCAGGTTGAGGGCGAAGTTCAGGATATCAATGTCGGTGACCGTCTGCGCCGCGGCCGGGCTGCTGGTAACTGCGGCACCGGTGACGACGGCCCCCGTGGCCATCACAGTCGCCGCGGCGGCACCGAGGCCAAGAAGCGACCGACGATCCGTAGCGGGCACGGCGGCACCAGCCAAATCAATGTCGTTCATTTGTTCTCTCCTTTTGTGTCCGGCGCATGGCGCCCAACCGGGCGAACACGCGTCTGATCCCCATGAACGACACCGGCGCGAGTCTGCAAGACCCCTTGCAAGGGATAACTATCCTGTGAGGCTTTTCGTTACGCTGCGGCACTGCCGGTTCCACGTCATGCCCGCTTGAGAGTGCCCTGAGTGCTCGGTGCTGGCTGCGGATTTTCATGCCGGTCCGACCGTCCGAGGCTTGAGGGTGCGGAGATGGGGAGAGGCGGTTGCCGCACAGCCGCCCGGAGGTGCGGGCAGAAGCCTCACGCGCCTGCTGCTTCCCCGTCGTGAAATCGTGGAGGATGCGCTCCGTATCCGGCGGTCTCGGGCCCAGGCTGCGCGCCTTGCGCCGGGCAGCCGGTCCGTCAACCCGGACGAGGTACTCACGTCCGCTCACGGATTTCCAGACCAGCGTGCCGTTGTGGCTAACACCCGCCGGCGTGCCCCGTCCCAAGCCTGCCACACCTGTTCCGTGTCTTGAGGTGCCGGCGCTGATCCAGCGTCATCTCGGTCAGGGCCATGCCGCCGTCCGCGTTTCTACACTCCGGCGATGATGTACTCCAAAGTGTAGAAGCCCAGCGTCGTCCAGCCGCCGTCATGCGCCACGACCTGCTATCAAAACAGGACTGGCCATCAACGCTGCTGCCCCAAAAACTCCCGCACCGCCGCTACAGTCCCCTCCGCCGCTTCCTCGTGCAGCACATGCCCCACCCCCGGAAACGGCACCAGACGCGCATCCGGCAGCGCCGCCAGGTAGTCGGCGGCGTTCCGCGCGGGGATCATCTTGTCCTCCGCCCCCCACAGCAGCAGCGTCGGCGCCCGGATGCCGCGCAGCAGCGGCACCGGGTCCGCCAGCACCTGTCCCGCCGTCCGGTCTAGGATCGCCTGCCGCACGCCCGGCGCCAGCAGCAGGTCGCGGTATTGCGTCACCAGCCCGTCCGTCACCATCGCCGGGTCGGCATAGGCCGGCACCAGGCTGGGGCGCAGCAGGAACGTCGGCAGCACATACGGCAGCAGCCGCAGCAGCAGCGGCACCTTGGGCGCCGTGCCATACGCAAAGCCGCGGCTGGCGAAGCCGTCCGGCGACAGCAGCACCAGGCGGTCCACCCGCTCCGGATGCGCGGCGGCCAGCGTCCAGGCGATCCGCCCGCCCATCGAGTGCCCGGCCACCACGGCCCGCGCCACGCCCAGCCGGTCCATCAGCGCCAGCAGCACGGCATGGCTGCGCGCGTCCGAGTAGTCCCGCGTCGGGTCCGCCCCGGTCAGGCCGAAGCCCGGCAGGTCCAGGCGTATGACGCGGTGGTCCCCTTCCAGCCGGGCCGCCCAGGCGTCCCAGGTGTGCAGGCTGCCGCCGAAGCCGTGCAGCAGCAGCAGCGCCGGGGCATTGCGCGGCCCGGTGTCGCGGACGTGCAGCCGCACGCCGGCCGCCTCCACGAAGGTGGACGGCGGCCCGGCATACAGCGCCTCCAGCGCCGCGCGCGGCTTGTCGGGCGCATAGAGCCAGGCGGCCAGGCCGAGCGCGATGACGGCCAGCACGGCCAGGGCGATCCACATGCGGCGCATCCTCGTATCCTATCCGTCCGTCAGCAGCGCGGCGCCGCGGTCCAGGTAGCCTTCCAGGAACCCGGCCAGCCGCGGCGGCCAGGGGCGGCGGAACACCTCCCCAGGCGTGCCCTCCAGCGCCACCCTCCCGTCCTCCAGGAACACCAGGTGCTGCGCGACCTGCGCGGCGAAGCCGATCTCGTGCGTCACCACCACCATCGTCATCCCGTCCTCGGCCAGGCGGCGCATGACGCGCAGCACCTCCCCGGTCAGCTCCGGGTCCAGCGACGACGTGGGTTCGTCGAACAGCATGA
>JAABUN010006731.1_pt1 | contig 12987 bp, 8 predicted proteins | sample 5559311 | NCBI WGS metagenome assembly JAABUN01 (sample SAMN10711877, study PRJNA513370) | rock metagenome | isolation source: Antarctica rocks | place: Antarctica: Victoria Land, Siegfried Peak sud | reverse complement strand
TTACGCAGCAGGACCGGACCGAGGTCCTTCACGATCCCGTCCGAGGCGGCGTACTGCGTGGTGGTCGACTGCTCCGCAACGAGGTTGCAGCCCGAGACGGCCAGCATCACCAGTACGGCGCCGGCGGCAACAGCTTGTTGCGCTCGGTTTTTCGGGGCGAAATTCACAGCACAAACTCCTGGGGTTCAACAGGGGGGACAAAGAGGTGATCCGGTACGGACCCAGGGAACAGACTATCGGCTGCGCCGTCGGATCGTGATGCCGGGTTCACCGCACGGCGGGAGGACGAATCACCAAAACGGCGTCTCGTCAAGAGGCGAATGATAGCCAATTACGGCTGTTTCGGGCGCCTGACCTGCGAAAACGCGCCATCGGCGTGTCGTTGCCGTGATAAACTGACTGACGGGAAAGGGGAAAGTTCACATGGTTTTTGAGGTCGGCGAAACAGTTGTTTATCCTCACCACGGCGCAGCAAAGATCGAAGAGATCAAGGTGCGCGTAATCAAGGGCGAAGAGAAGATGTACCTCAAGCTCAAGGTGGCACAGGGTGATCTGACAATAGAAGTACCAGCAGAGAACGTTGACCTCGTAGGGGTTCGCGACGTGGTGGGCAAGGAAGGCCTCGAGCATGTGTTCGACGTCCTGCGAGCCGAATTCACGGAAGAGCCGACCAACTGGTCGCGCCGCTATAAGGCCAACCTCGAGAAGCTGGCCTCCGGCGACGTCATCAAGGTCGCCGAAGTAGTACGCGATCTTTGGCGCCGCGATCACGATCGCGGCCTGTCGGCCGGTGAGAAGAGGATGCTCGCGAAAGCGCGCCAGATTCTCATCTCCGAGCTGGCACTCGCGGAGAAGACCGACGAAGAGAAAGCCGCAAGCGTTCTCGACGAGGTTCTCGCCTCCTAGGAGACGGGGCCGCGCATGAAAGAGGGACCCCCGGGTCCCTTTTTCATGTGGCCCTGTCATAGGGTGACGGAGTGTCCGAGAAAAGTCCCCCGCATCCCGTCCTCGCCGAAGTGGGCGTCGTCGTGGTCGCCGCGGGGTCGGGGCAGCGCCTCGGCCACGGCGTTCCGAAGGCCCGCGTCCTCTGCGGCGGGCGCACCCTGCTCGAGCATGCACTGGAGTCCGTCGTCGCGTCGGGTGTCGCCGCCTCCGTCGTCGTGGTTGTCCCCGCCGATGATGTCGTCCTGTCCGCCGTCGTCGCTCGAGCTGCCGCTGCCGGTACACCGTCCATCTCGACGGTCACGGGCGGGGCCACCCGCACCGCCTCCGTCCGTGCCGGCCTCGGCGCCCTCCCGTCGTCGGTGTCCGTGGTCCTGGTCCACGATTCCGCGCGGGCCCTCACGCCGCCGGCCGTCTTCGCGCGCGTCGCCGCCGCCGTCGGGGCGGGTGTTGAAGCGGTCATCCCGGTGCTGCCCGTGGTGGACACCGTCAAGGTCGTCGAGGGCGACATCGTGACGGCGACGCCTGATCGTGCCGCCCTGCGCGCAGTGCAGACGCCCCAGGGATTCGACGCCCATGCGCTCCGCGCAGCACATGCGGGCGGTACCGCCGACCACCCGGGCATCACGGACGATGCGATGCTGATGGAGGCACGGGGCGTGACGGTCCACGTCGTCGAGGGGGACGCCCTCGCCTTCAAGGTCACCACGCCGCTGGACCTCACGATCGCAGAAGCCGTGCTGGCGCAACGGTCCGCCGACCCCGGTCCTTCCCGCTAAGGGTGCCGCGAACGGTCCCGCGCACCGTCCCGCCCCGCAACCGACCAGCAGGAGCAGCCGTGTACCCGAGCGAACACCTCCCCCGCACCGGCATCGGCGTGGACATCCACGCCTATGCGCCGGACGACGACCCCGCGCCGCTCTGGCTCGCGGGCCTGCTGTGGGAGGGGGAGCGCGGACTGTCGGGGCACTCGGACGGAGACGCCGTCGCGCACGCGGCCGCCGATGCCCTCTTCTCCGCCGCAGGGGTGGGGGACCTCGGGACACACTTCGGCACCGACCGCCCCGAGTACGCCGGCGCCTCCGGCCACACCCTGCTCGCCGCGGCCGCGGGCATCGTGCGGGAGGCCGGCTTCGACATCGGCAACATCGCCGTCCAGCTCATCGGCAACCGACCGAAGTTCGCGTCGCGCCGGGCCGAGGCGGAAGCGGTCCTGTCCTCCGCTGCCAAGGCTCCGGTCAGCATCTCGGCCACGACCACCGACGGACTCGGCCTGACCGGCAGGGGCGAGGGAGTCGCGGCCATCGCAACCGCCATCGTCGTCCGCTCCGGCTCCTCTGCGCCTGCCGCAGCACCCGCTGCTGCTCCTCCCGCGAGCCCGGCAGCCTGAGTGTGGCTGCCGGGTAACCTGGACCGGTGAGCCTGCGATTCTATGACACCGCCCGCGCCGAGGTGCGCCCTTTCGAACCCCTCGAACCGGGCAGGGCGAGCCTCTACTACTGCGGCGCCACCGTGCAGGGCATGCCGCACGTGGGCCATGTCCGCTCCGCGATCGCCTTCGACCAGCTCACGCGCTGGCTGGAGGCACGGGGACTGCGCGTCACGGTGATCCGCAACGTCACCGACATCGACGACAAGATCCTTGCCAAGTCCGAGGAGTCGTTCCGGGAGGGTGCCGCCGATCGCGACCCCTCGGTGGTGCCCGACGAGCAGTGGTGGGCCCTCGCCTACCGGTTCGAGCAGGAATTCCATCGCGCCTACGCGGCCCTCGGCGTGCTGCCGCCCACCTATGAGCCGCGTGCAACGGGACACATCCCCGAGATGCACGCCCTCATCCAGCTCCTCATCGATCGCGGCCACGCCTACCCCGCGCCCGACGGATCCGGCGACGTCTACTTCGACGTCCGCTCCTGGCCGGCCTACGGCAGCCTGACCCGCCAGGACATCGACGACATGCAGGCTGCGCCGGACGCCGACCCTCGCGGCAAGAAGGACCCGCGGGACTTCGCGCTGTGGAAGGGCTCCAAGGACACCGACCCGGCGACGGCGTCCTGGTCCAGCCCGTGGGGCCCGGGCCGTCCCGGCTGGCACCTCGAATGCTCGAGCATGGTCACCAGGTACCTCGGCACGGAGTTCGACATCCACGGCGGGGGACTGGACCTGCGCTTCCCGCACCACGAGAACGAGATGGCGCAATCGCAAGCCGCCGGCTACGCTTTCGCCCGGTTCTGGATGCACAACGGCATGGTGACGTACGGCGGCGAGAAGATGTCGAAGTCGATCGGCAACACCGTGAGCCCGCAGGAGATGATCGACGCCGCCGGAGCCCGCGTGGTGCGCTACTACCTCGGCCAGGCGCACTACCGGTCCGTGCTCGACTACCGCGAGACGTCCCTCCGGGAAGCGGCCGCCGCCGTGTCCCGCATCGACGGGTTCATCGCCAAGGCGTCCGCCCGCGTGGGAGTGCCGCGCCGCGGTCCTATCGGGGCGGCCGAGGTCCCGAGGGCTTTCGCCGATGCCATGGATGACGACCTCAATGTGCCGCAGGCCCTCGCGGCACTCCACACAAGCGTGCGCACCGGCAACACGGCACTCGCGGCAGGGGACGACGACGCCACGAGGGTGAGCCTCGCCGCCGTCGTCGCGATGACCGCGGTCCTCGGGCTCGATGACGCGGGCGATCACGCCGTAGGCACCACCACCGATGCCTCCCTGGCGAGGGCGCTGGATGCCCTCATCGGCGATCGCGTCGCCGAGCGCGGCGAGGCCAGGAGTGCCCGTGACTGGGCGAGGGCCGACGCCATCCGTGCTGCGCTGGTGGCTGCCGGCATCACGCTGGAGGATTCCGCTGACGGCGTCACCTGGTCGCTGTCGGGCGAGTGACCGGCGTCGTGGGGCCACCGTCGAGGCGCCTTCGGCAGACGCCGGCGGGGCTCGTACCGAGGTATCCCGTCAGCTCCGCGTAAACTGGAGGGGATTCTTCTCCTAGCTAAAAAGGTGTTGTTCCATGGTCAGTCACGGACGTCCAGGCGCGGTTCGCAAAACGAAAAAGGGCCCCACCATCGGCACCGGCGGACACGGACGCAAGTCGCTCGAGGGCAAGGGCCCCACTCCGAAGGCGGAGGACCGCCCCTACCACAAGGCGTACAAGAGCAAGGAGCTGGCCGAGCGTTCGGTGGCCAAGCGGGCCGGCGGCAAGAGTGCCGGTACCGGCCGCACGAAAGGCAAGGCCGCCGAAGAGGTCGTCACGGGCCGCAACTCCGTCGTCGAGGCGCTGCGTGCGGGTATCCCGGCGAAGGCACTCCACGTCGCCATCCGCATCGAGATGGACGACCGCGTCCGCGAGTCGCTGAAGATGGCCGCCGAGCGCGGCATCCCCGTGATGGAGACGGGCAAGCCGGAACTCGACCGCATGACGGACGGCGCCGTGCACCAGGGCCTCATGCTCCAGGTCCCGCCGTATGAGTACGCCGATGCACTCGACCTCGTCGACGAGACCATCGAGCGGTACCGCCGTGGCCACATCGCCGACGCCCCCCTGTTCGTCGCCCTCGACGGCATCACCGATCCCCGCAACCTCGGCGCCATCATCCGCTCGGCGTCGGCCTTCAGCAGCCACGGCGTCGTCGTGCCCGAGCGCCGCGCGGTCGGCGTGACGGCGTCGGCGTGGAAGACGAGCGCCGGTGCCGCCGTCCGTGTCCCCGTCGCCCGCGTCGGCAACCTCAACTCCGCGCTGAAGTCGTTCAAGGACAAGGGCATCTTCGTCCTCGGGCTCGACGGCGACGGCGACGTCTCCCTCCCCGAGCTGTCCCTCGGACGGGACCCGATCTGCATCGTCGTCGGTTCGGAGGGCAAGGGTCTCTCGCGCCTGGTCCGCGAGAACTGCGACCAGATCGTCTCCATCCCCATCGATTCCGCCATGGAGTCCCTCAACGCGTCGATGGCGGTGGGAATCACGCTGTACGAGGTGTCCCGCCAGCGTTCGGCCTGATCCGCCCCCATGACGCAGCAAGCACAGCCGCTCGCGTGCGCCTCCCGCGAGTTCCCCCTCGGACTCCACGTCATCCCGGGTCCCGCGGGGCGTGCTGAGCATGCCCATGCCGCGGTGTGGGCGCCCGCCGTCCCGTCGATGGACGTGCACTGGCGGCGCACGGACGGTTCCTGGACATCGGAGACCCTGGTAGGGCTCGACGGCGGCGTCCACCACGGCGTCGTCGGCCCTGTGGCGCTGGGTGCGCTCTACGCGTTCTGGCCCACGGGCGAGGACCTGCCGGGGACCATCGGGGAGGCGCAGCTGCTCCTGGATCCGTACGCGCGCGCGATCGAGGTCGTCGACAGCGCGTCGGGGACGGACGAGCCCGCATCACGGTCCTACTACTCGGTGTTTCTCGAGCACGGCTTCGACTGGGGGGCCAGCGAGCGCCCCCGCACCCCGTGGCGGGACACCGTCATCTACGAAGCCCACGTCAAGGGCCTGACGAAGCTCCACCCGGGTGTCCCTGACGAGCTTCGCGGCACCTATGCCGGACTGGGTCACCCAGCGATGGTCGCCTACCTCCGAGACCTCGGCGTCACCGCCGTCGAACTCCTGCCCATCCACTTCCACATCGACGAGCCGCACCTCGAGCCGCTCGGGCTCAGCAACTACTGGGGCTACAACACCCTCGGGTTCTTCTCGGCGCACACCGAGTACGCCACCGCGGCAGCGCGGGCGGCGGGACCGGCCGGCGTGCTGGACGAGTTCAAGGGCATGGTCCGCGCACTCCACGAGGCCGGACTCGAGGTCATCCTCGACGTCGTCTACAACCACACCGCTGAGGGTGAGCAGCACCGGCCCGCCCTGTGCTGGCGGGGTCTCGGCGACCTCGACTACTACCGGCACGACGACGCCGGCCGCTATGTCGACACGACAGGCTGCGGCAACAGCCTTGACTTCTCGCAGCCCCGCGTCGTGGAGTTCGCCGTCGACTCGCTGCGCTACTGGGTGGAGGAGTGCCAGGTCGACGGGTTCCGCTTCGACCTCGCCGTCACGCTCTCCCGCGACGAGCACAACAGCTTCACGCCGAGGCACCCCTTCCTGGTCGCCGCGGGCGCTTCGGAAGCCCTGCGGGGGACCAAGCTCATCTCCGAGCCGTGGGACATCGGGCCGGACAGCTGGCAGACGGGACGATTTCCCGTGGGCTGGGCGGACTGGAACGACGGCTTCCGGGACACCGTGCGGGACTTCTGGCTGCGCGACGTCGCCTCGATCGCCGGCGGCGGTGCCGGTTCCTCACCTGCTCGGCTCGCGGGCTGTCTGGCCGGCTCGGCCGACATATTCGCGGCGTCGGGCCGGAGTCCGCTCGCGTCGGTCAACCTCGTCACGGCGCACGACGGTTTCACGCTCGCCGACCTCACCGCCTACGAACGCAAGCACAACGAGGCCAACGGCGAGGACAACCGGGACGGCCACAACGACAACCGTAGCTACAACCACGGTGCCGAGGGCCGTACGGAGGACGAGGGTATCCTCGCAGCCCGTGAGCGGAGCGCGCGCAACCTGATGGCCTCGCTGCTCATCTCGCTGGGCGTCCCGATGCTGACGGCCGGGGACGAGTTCGGGCGGACGCAGGGCGGCAACAACAACGCTTATTGCCAGGACGCCGAGCTCGGCTGGGTGCACTGGCCCGACGACGCGGCATCCCGACGCATGCTGGAGGCGACCCGCACACTGCTGTCCATCCGGCGGGACTTCCTGGCCGGGCAGCCGTCCACCTTTTCTTCGCGCGGCGACCCTTCCACTCTGCTGTGGTTCAACGCCGCCGGACTGCCGATGACCGCGCAGGAGTGGAACGACCCGACGACGCGGACCGTCCAACTGCTCCTCGGTTCGACGGGCGGCACCATCAACGGCCTCGTGGCGATCAACGGGTCGCTCGAGGAGGCGCGTATCCACCTGCCCTCGGCCTGGATCCTGCAGGGGCAGGGTACCGCGGGGGAGCAGCCCCGCTGGTTCCGTCCGACGTTCGACTCCGCAGCGCGCGAACCGGTGTCCGGAGAGCGCCTCCGCTGTGGTGAGGCGGACGTCGTCGCGGCCGATTCGGTCCGCATCTACCACTGCTGACTGACGTCGCAGGCGACGGTCTGCGTTCCTTCCAGGCGTCTGCAGAGGTCGTCGATCAGGCGTTGACGACGAGTCCCAGCTCTGCCTTCGTGACCAGGGTCGAGTGCTTGGGGAGCACGCGCACGGTGTAGCCGAAGGATCCGGAGTGGTCGATCCGGATGCCGCCCGTGAACAGGTAGCGTCCGCTCCCGAGGTTCTCTGCGACGTCCAGGTCTTCGACCGTGACCTCACTCAACTCGTCGCTGTCGAGCGCGCGGCCGTAGGCCACCTCGACGGCGACGTCATCAGGGTCGAGTCCGCCGAGCGCCACGTACGCGCTGACGGTGAGCGAGTCACCGATCTGCGGATCCTCGGACACGCCCTCGGAATCGACGTGTTCCACCTGGACGGCCGGCCAGCTGCCCTGGACGCGCGAGCGCCACGCGGCGGTCCTCTTCGCGAGGGAGAAGTGGTCGGCTGCGGCAGCCTTGCCGGCGCGCCAGGCCGGGCGGTACAGCTTCTCCACATAATCCTGCAGCATGCGCTCGGCCGACACCGCGGGGCCGAGCGTCGCCATCGTGTGCTTGATCATCGCGATCCACTGGTGCGGGACTCCGTCGCGTGAGGGCTCCGACGGGCCGGCAGCTCCGGCTCCCTCGGCGGGAACCAGCGAGTAGAAGCGCGGGCCCACCTGCGTCTCGAGGAGGTCGTACAGCGCCGCCGCCTCGATGTCGTCGCGCTCGTCGGCCGAGGCGCCGTTGTTGGCGGTCGGGATAGCCCAGCCGTTGTCGCCGTCGTACATCTCGTCCCACCAGCCGTCGAGGACGGACAGGTTGAGCCCGCCGTTGATCGCGGCCTTCATGCCGGACGTGCCACAGGCCTCGAGCGGACGCAGCGGGTTGTTCAGCCAGACGTCGCAGCCCGGGAAGAGCGTGCGGGCCATGGCGATGTCGTAGTTGGGCAGGAAGACGATGCGGTGGCGGACCTCCGGATCATCCGTGAAGCGGACGAGGTCCTGGATCATGCGCTTGCCCTGTTCGTCCGCGGGGTGGGACTTGCCGGCGATCACGAGCTGGATCGGGTGCTCGGGGTGCAGGAGCAGTGCCTTGAGGCGGTCGGGGTTGCGCAGCATGAGCGTGAGCCGCTTGTACGTCGGCACGCGTCGGGCGAAGCCGATGGTGAGGACGTCCGGATCGAGGACCGAGTCGGTCCAGGACAATTCGGCGTCGGCGGCGCCGCGCATCTTCCACGAGGCCCGGAGGCGCTTGCGGACGTCGTCGACCAGGTTGGAACGGAGGCTACGGCGCAGAGCCCAGATGTCCTTGTCCGGGACGTCGTAGACCTTGTTCCACTGCGGGTCGAGGATCGACTCCGCTCCGAAGTGGGACAGGGCGAAGTCCGCGATCTGCGGGTCGACCCAGCTCGGCACATGCACGCCGTTGGTGACGGACGTGATGGGCACCTCGCGCGAGTCGAATCCCGGCCAGAGCCCGGAGAACATGCCGCGCGACACCTCGCCGTGCAGCTTGGCGACGCCGTTGGCGCGCTGTGCGAGGCGGAGGCCCATCACGGCCATGTTGAACTTCGTCGGGTCGCCGTCGGCGTAGTTCTCGGCGCCGAGGGCCAGGACGCGGTCCGTCGGCACGGCCGGCGCGAGGCCCGCGTGGAAGAAGTGCTCGATCTGGGAGCGGTCGAAGCGGTCGATCCCGGCGGGGACCGGGGTGTGCGTGGTGAACACCGTCGATGCGCGGCCGGCCGTGAGCGCCTCCTCCCAGCTCATGGGGGACTCGTTGGACGGGTCCATGAGTTCGCGGATCCGCTCGATGCCGAGGAAGCCGGCGTGGCCCTCGTTGGTGTGGAACACCTCCGGAGCGAGGGTGCCCGTGAGGCGCTGGAAGATCCGCAGGGCCTTGACGCCGCCCATCCCGAGCAGCAGCTCCTGCTGGAGGCGCTGGTCCCCGCCGCCACCATAGAGCCGGTCGGTGACGTTGCGCGCCGCTTCGTCGTTCTCCGCGACATTGGAATCGAGCAGCAGGAGGGGGACGCGGCCGACGTCGGCGCGCCAGATGTGCGCGGACAGCTGCCGGCCGTTGGGCAGGGGCAGCACGACCTTCGCGGCCGAGCCGTCCTCCTCGCGGAGCAGGGTCAGGGGGAGGCCGTCGGGATCGAGGACCGGATAGGTCTCCTGCTGCCAGGCATCGCGGGAGAGGGACTGCTTGAAGTAGCCCGCCTGGTAGAGGAGGCCGACGCCGATCAGGGGGACGCCGAGGTCCGACGCGGATTTGAGGTGGTCACCGGCGAGGATGCCGAGGCCGCCGGAGTACTGGGGGAGGACGGCGCTGATGCCGTATTCGGGGGAGAAGTAGGCGATGCTGCGCGGGGCATCGGCACCGAGTCCCTGGTACCAGCGCGGCTCCGTCAGGTAGCTCTCGAGGTCGGCGCCGAGCTCCTGGATGCGCTGCACGAGCTTCTTGTCAGCGGCGAGCTGCTGGAGCTTCTCGCGTGTCACGGAGCCGAGGAATGACACCGGGTCGTGGCCGCTTTCCTCCCAGGCAGCCCGGTCGATCTCCTCGAACAGGCGCGAGGTCGGCAGGTGCCATGACCACCGCAGGTTGCCGGCGAGTCTGCCGAGCGGCGCGATGTTCTCGGGGAGGACGGTTCGGACGGTAAATCTGCGGATTGCCTTCACTCCGGTCACGCTAGCGCACTTGCACAGCTCCGGGGGAGGTCCGGCTGCGCGAACGCCTGCGTAAGACGGCAGCAGCCCTGATGTTACGCGGAGCTCCCTTAGCAATTCGGTCCATTACTCGCTAACGTCGTACGGGTGACGACCACTCGCGAGCAGAACCGTAATGCCCAGTACCCCGATGGACTCCGTTTCGGCCGCATCCCGATCACCGCGGTCAGTCCCGTCGTCGAGGACGGCCGCTTCCCCGCGAAAGGCATCTCCGGCTCGGACATCGCCGTGGGTGCGACCGTCTTCCGGGAGGGACACGACCAGCTGGGCGTGACCGCCGTCCTCCACGACGCCCGGGGCAGGGAGGTGCAGCGCGTCCGCATGACGCCGGTAGGAGCCGGCCTCGACCGTTGGGCCGGCACCCTGACCCCCCGGGCCGCGGGGCTGCACACCTTCACCATCGAGGGTTGGTCCGACGTCTTCGGCACCTGGGAGCACGACGCGACGATCAAGATCGCGGCAGGGGTCGACGTCGAACTGATGCTCGCGGAGGGCGCCGCCCTCTTCACCGGGGCCGCAGCCGAGCGCCCGACACTTGATGCGACGCTCTTCCGCCGCACCGCCGACGTCCTCGCCGATACCTCCCGGAGCGTCGAGACGCGCCTCGCAGCCGGACTGTCACCGCAGATCCACGAGGCGATCGCCCGCCAGCCCATCCGTTCGCTGGTCACCGCCTCCCGGGCCTACCCGGTCGACGTCGAGCGGGAACTGGCGGGCCGTGCCGCGTGGTACGAGTTCTTTCCCCGCTCGGAAGGCGCCACCTACGACCCGGAGACGGCCGAGTGGACCTCCGGTACCTTCCGCGAGGCCACGAAACGCCTCGACGCCGTCGCGGCGATGAACTTCGACGTGGTGTACCTGCCGCCCATCCATCCGATCGGCCGGACGCACCGGAAGGGGCCCAACAACACCCTCACGGCCGGCCCCGCCGATCCTGGCTCGCCCTGGGCCATCGGGTCGGAGGACGGGGGCCACGACGCCATCCACCCCGATCTCGGTACCTTCGAGGATTTCGACGCCTTCGTCGCGCGCGCGAACGAACTGGATCTCGAGGTGGCGCTCGACCTCGCGCTGCAGGCCGCACCGGACCACCCCTGGGTCCAGTCGCACCCCGAGTGGTTCACCACGCGTGTCGACGGGTCCATCGCCTATGCCGAGAACCCGCCGAAGAAGTACCAGGACATCTACCCGATCAACTTCGACAACGACCCGAGGGGCCTGTCCGAGGAAGTACTGCGGATCGTGCTCATGTGGATCCAGCACGGCGTGAAGATCTTCCGCGTCGACAATCCGCACACCAAACCCGTGCAGTTCTGGGAGTGGCTGATCGCCCGGGTGAACAAGAAGCACCCCGACGTCATCTTCCTCGCCGAGGCCTTCACGCGCCCCCCGATGATGCACGCCCTCGGTCGCGCGGGTTTCCAGCAGTCCTACTCCTATTTCACCTGGCGCAACACCAAGACGGAGCTCGAGGAGTACTTCACCGAGATCAGCCAGGTCTCCCCGGCCTACTTCCGGCCCAACTTCTTCGTGAACACCCCCGACATCCTGACCGAGTACCTGCAGTACGGCGGCCCGGCGGCGTTCAAGATCCGGGCAGTGCTCGCCGCGATGGCCAGCCCGCTGTGGGGTGTCTACTCCGGCTACGAGCTGTTCGAGCACGTGGCCCGTCCGGGTGCCGAGGAGTACCTCGACAACGAGAAGTTCCAGTACCGCCCGCGGGACTACGCCGCGGCAGAGGCCGAGGGTCGGTCGCTGGCCCCGTTCATCACCAGACTCAATGCCATCCGCCGGTCTCATCCGGCCCTCGGTGACCTCGAGAACCTGACCATCCACAGCAGCACCGACCCCGCCACGGTGGTCTTCGCCAAGCACAAGGAGACGGTGGAGGGCAAGGACACCATCATCGTCGTCGTCAATGTGGATCCGCACAGCACGAGGGAGAGCACGGTGTCGCTCGATCTCGGTCAGCTGGGTCTCGACGCTGCGGACTTCGACGAGAACGGCATGTTCCTCGTGGATGAACTCATCACCGGGCAGACCTTCGCCTGGGGCGAGCACAACTACGTCCAGCTCGACTCCCATGTGGAGCCAGCACACATTCTTTCAATCAGGAGGCAGCGCTAGTGCCCAACCCTTTCCAGCTCAACGCACCTGGACTGGCCCACGACCCGCACTGGTATCGCAAGGCGGTCTTCTACGAGGCCCTGGTCCGCGGATTTGCCGATGCGAACGGCGACGGCTCCGGTGACCTCTCGGGCCTGATCGAGAAATTGGACTACCTCCAGTGGCTCGGCGTCGACTGCCTGTGGCTGCCACCCTTCTTCAAGTCACCCCTGCGCGACGGCGGCTACGACATCTCGGACTACTACGACGTCCTCGACGAGTTCGGCTCCCTCAGCGACTTCAAGCGGCTCGTCGCCGAGGCTCACGCCCGCGGCGTCCGTGTCATCATCGACCTGCCGATGAACCACACCTCGGACCAGCACCACTGGTTCCAGGAATCGCGTAGCGATCCTGAGGGCCCGTACGGGGACTTCTACGTCTGGAGCGACACCGACGAGAAGTACCAGGACGCCCGCATCATCTTCGTCGACACCGAGGAGTCCAACTGGACCTTCGACCCGGTTCGTCGTCAGTTCTTCTGGCACCGCTTCTTCAGCCACCAGCCGGACCTCAATTTCGAGAACCCCAAGGTGCAGGAGGCCATCTTCGACGTCGTGAAGTTCTGGCTCGACCAAGGCATCGACGGGTTCCGCGCCGACGCCATTCCCTATCTCTTCGAGGAGGAGGGCACCAACTGTGAGAACCTCCCGAAGACGCACGAGTTCCTCAAAAGGCTCCGCGCGATGGTGGACGAGAAGTACCCGGGCCGCGTCATCATCGCCGAGGCCAACCAGATGCCGGAAGAGGTCGTGGAGTACTTCGGCGACGAGGACGGCCCCGAGTGCCACATGTCCTTCCACTTCCCGATCATGCCGCGGCTCTTCTACGCGCTGCGTGATCAGAAGGCCGCTCCCATCATCGAGACGATGAAGGACACCCCGGACATCCCCGCCGGCGCCCAGTGGGGTACGTTCCTCCGCAACCATGACGAGCTCACCCTCGAGATGGTCACCAGCGAGGAACGCGAGGCGATGCTCGGCTGGTATGCGCCGGACCCCCGCATGCGTGCCAACGTCGGCATCCGCCGCCGGTTGTCCCCGCTGCTCGACAACTCCCGGGC
>JAABUN010006730.1_pt1 | contig 12991 bp, 10 predicted proteins | sample 5559311 | NCBI WGS metagenome assembly JAABUN01 (sample SAMN10711877, study PRJNA513370) | rock metagenome | isolation source: Antarctica rocks | place: Antarctica: Victoria Land, Siegfried Peak sud | reverse complement strand
GAGCACATCCTCGCCTCGGAGTTCGCCGCCCGCGGCTTCTCGACCGACCTCGCCGGGCTCTACTCCCAGGCCCTGGTCGGGCAGGTGGCCCTCGTCGGCCAGTGGTGGGTCGACCACCCGGAGCACGCGCGCGACGAGGTCGGCGCCCACCTGGTCAACCTCGCGTGGAACGGCCTCGCGGGGCTGGAGACCGAGCCGGTGCTCACCCTCACCCGTCCCCGCCCGACCGACCTCGGCTAGGTCGGCTCGTCCGCTGTCATCGGCTGTCCTCGTCGCGCCACGCCAGCGAGGCCGGGGCACCGAGCTCGGCCCTCCGCTCCGGGCGAAGGACGCACGAGCGCACGAGCGCACGAGCGCACGAGCGTCGCGAGCTGCTCGGGCGAGGCCGTGAGCAGCCTCGTGTCGATCGCGAGGACCCCCGGCGGGGCGACACCCAGCTTCCGAGCTCCGAACAGCCTACTCGACTGCCGCTGCACCTGAGCCCCGGGGGACAGGACCACGCCCGTCACCGCGCCGGGGACCACCCCCACGACGTCGGCCCAGGCCACGTGCCACGACGCTTCCTCCCGCGCGTCCGTGATGCCGTCGCGCGAGAGCGTGACACCCCCGGATCCGGTCGTCTCATCACCAGGGGCAGGGCGTAGCGGGCGGACCACAGCCCGACGCCGAGCAGCACCGCCGCCCAGAACCACCGCTCCTGCGCCACGGCGAGGCCGCCTGCGACCAGGAGCGGGACGGTGAGCCAGGCCAACGACCACGCTGTCACCGACGCAGCCCACGGGGCTCGTGGCACCAGCGTCGCCGGCTGGCCGTCGGCGGTGCGGCCGAGGCTCGCGACAGGTCGCCCGCTGCGCCACCGGGCCTCCGCGACCAGCGCCCCCAGCGACACGCAGCCGAAGCCCAGGGCCTGGATCCCGAACACGAGGGCGTACGGTCCGCGCGCCGCCCGGTCGGGGCCCGCGACGAGCCCGAGGCCGATGAGCAGGAGCACGAGCGTTCCGAACGACCGGAGCACCCGCAGCCCGCGGCTCTCACCTGTGCGGCGTGGCCCCGGGCGATCAGTCATGGCAGCGATCCTCGCCCCTTCGTCGACCAGCAGTGGAGCAGCCCGCCGATGGCACCGACGACGGCTCCGGCCAGTGCTCCCAGCGCAGCGTCCCCACGTACGCGACAGGGAGGGTGCCGATCGGCCGCAGTGCGGCACCGAGGGCTCGAACCTGCGGAGCCCTCAGCCCTCAGGCCTCGGTGGCCTCGTAGAGCTCGAGCCAGGTGTCCTCGAGCGCCGCCTTCTCGACCTGCAGCAGCCGCAGGTCCTCGTCGAGCTTGGCCACCGCCTCGAAGTCGGCTGCCTTCTCGGCCATCTCGGCCTGCAGCTTGGTCCCGCGGGTGTCCAGCCGGGCGATCTCGCGCTCGACCTTGGACAGCTCCTTCTTGGCTGCCCGCGAGTCGCCACCGCCCTTGGCCCCGCCCTTGGACTTCGGCGCGGACGCCGGGGCTGCCTTCTTGCGCTTCGCGAGGTACTCCTCGACGCCACCGGGGAGGGCCGCCACACTGCCGTCGCCCATGAGCGAGGCCGTCACGGTCGTGACCCGCTCGAGGAAGTAGCGGTCGTGGCTGACGACGATCAGCGTGCCGGGCCAGCCGTCGAGCAGGTCCTCGAGGGCGTTGAGGGTGTCGATGTCGAGGTCGTTGGTCGGCTCGTCGAGCAGGATCACGTTGGGCTCGCCCATGAGCAGGCGCAGGATCTGCAGCCGCCGCCGCTCGCCACCGGACAGGTCGCCGACGCGCGTCCACTGGGCGTTGCCGGTGAAGCCGAACCGGTCAGCGAGCGACGACGCGCCGATCGTCTTGCCGCCACCGAGGTCGACCACCTTCGCCACCTGCTCGACGGCCTCGAGCACGCGCAGCATCGGGTCGAGCTCAGCGACCTCCTGGGACAGGTAGGCGGGCTTGACGGTCTGCCCGACGACGACCCGGCCGCTGTCGGGCTCGAGCTGCCCCACGAGCAGCTTGAGCGCGGTGGACTTGCCGGCGCCGTTGACGCCGACGATCCCGACCCGGTCGCCGGGGCCGATGTTCCAGTCGACGCGGTCGAGCAGCGCCTTGTCGCCGAAGGCCAGCGAGACCTCGTGCAGCTCGTAGACCGTCTTGCCGAGCCGGGCGGCCGAGAAGCGCTGCAGGGCGATGTCGTCGCGGGCCGGCGGCTCGTCGGCGATGAGGGCGTTGGCCGCGTCGATGCGGAACTGCGGCTTGGAGGTGCGAGCGGGCGGGCCGCGCCGCAGCCACGCGAGCTCCTTCTTGACCAGCTGCAGCCGCTTCTGCTCCGCGGTCGACGCCATGCGGTCGCGCTCGGCCCGCGCCAGGACGTACGCCGAGTAGCCGCCGTCGTAGGAGTCGACGACGCCGTCGTGGACCTCCCAGGTCGTGGTGTTGACCTCGTCGAGGAACCAGCGGTCGTGGGTCACGACCAGGTGGGCCTGCGCCGGGCTGCGCTGCTTCAGGTGGTCGGCCAGCCAGGACACGCCCTCGACGTCGAGGTGGTTGGTCGGCTCGTCGAGCACGAGCAGGTCCCACTCCTGGACGAGCAGCGCCGCCAGCGCGACCCGCCGACGCTCACCGCCGGACATCGTCTCGATGATGCTGTCGAGGCCCATCGAGTGCAGCCCGAGCCCGTCGAGCACCTCGCGCACCCGGGCGTCGCCGGCCCAGGTGTGCTCGGCGGTCTCGCCGAGGATCGCCTGGTGGGCGGTGAGCCGCACGTCGACGCGGACGTCCTGCGTGAGCACTCCGATGCGCAGGCCGCTGGAGTGCGTGACCCGACCGGAGTGCGGGTCCTCGGCCTTGACGAGGGTCTTGAGCAGCGTGGTCTTGCCGCCGCCGTTGCGCCCGACGACGCCGATCCGGTCGCCCTCCGAGACGCCGAGCGACACCTCGTCCATGAGCAGCCGCGTCCCGTGGGCGACGGTGACGTTCTCGAGGTTGAGCAGGTTGACCGCCATCAGAGCGCCTCCACGATCTTCGCTCCGCCGACAGGGCCGTCGGCCCGCCGCACCGCCACGCAGTGACCCGTCGCCGACAACCCGGCGGCGAGCGCGTCGGCGTGGCCCCCGTCGCGGGCGAGGACTGCCACGGTCGGGCCCGAGCCCGACACCACCGCACCGAGCGATCCCAGCTCGCGGGCCGCGTCGAGCAGCGGTCGCAGGTAGGGAGCGAGGGACAGGGCGGCCGGCTGCAGGTCGTTGCCGAGGGCGTGACCGAGCGCCACCGGGTCGCCCTGCCGGAGCGCGGCGAGCACGCCCGACGGCTCGGACACCAGGCCCACCGGCCCCGCCTCGCGCTGCCGGTCCAGCTCCTGGTAGACGACAGGGGTCGACAGCCCCCCGTCCGCCAGCGCCAGCACCCAGGAGAAGCTCCCCCGTTCCAGCACCGGCGTCAGCCGCTCACCGCGACCGGTCGCGAGCGCCGTGCCGCCGTGCATGCTGAACGGGATGTCGCTCCCCAGCGCCGCCCCGCACTCGGCGAGCCGGTCCCGCGTCCACTCGGTGCCCCAGAGGGCGTCGCACGCGAGCAGCGAGGCGGCTGCGTCGGCGGACCCGCCGGCGCAGCCGCCCGCGACCGGGATGCCCTTCTTGATGTGGATCGCGAGGCGGGTGTCGTTGCCCGTGAGCTCACCGAGCGTGAGCGCTGCCTTCGCGGCGAGGTTGGTCTCGTCGGTCGGGACGAGGTCGGCGCCCTCTCCCTCGACGGTCACCGACAGCACGTCGGCCCGTTCGACCGTGACCTCGTCGTACAGCCCGACCGCCTGCAGGACGGTGGTGAGCTCGTGGAAGCCGTCAGGCCGCAGGTCACGGACGGAAAGGTGGAGGTTGACCTTCGCCGAGGCGCGCGCGCTGACGCGGTCGTGCTGGGTCCGGCGAGGCAGGACGACTCCAGGGCTCGAGACGTGCGTGAGGGCGGTACGGCGAGCAGGCGCGCTCGGGAGGAGTGCGGCGAAGGGTCAGCCTACGGGGGTCGCTGCCAGGCGGGCGAAGTCGTCCACGCCCAGCACCTCCCCGCGGGCGCCCGGGTCGATGCCGGCGGCGCGCAGCCGGTCCTCCGCGGCGGCCGCGGAGCCGGCCCAGCCGGCGAGCGCCGCCCGCAGCGTCTTGCGTCGCTGGGCGAAGGCGGCGTCGACGACCGCGAAGGTCGCGGCCCGGTCCCCCGCCGGCGGGTCGCGCCGGGAGAACGCGACCAGTCCGGAGTCGACGTTCGGCGCCGGCCAGAAGACGGTCCGCCCGATCGCACCGGCCCGCCGCACGTCGGCGTACCAGGCGGCCTTCACCGACGGGATGCCGTACGTCTTGCTGCCGGGTGCGGCGACCAGCCGGTCCGCGACCTCCGCCTGCACCATGACCAGACCGGTGCGCAGCGTCGGCAGGTGCTCCAGCAGCCGGAGCAGCACCGGGACGGCGACGTTGTAGGGCAGGTTGGCCACGAAGGCGCTCGGCGGCGGGCCCGGGACCCCGGTGAGGGTGAGCGCGTCCTGCAGCACCACCTCGAGCCGGTCGGACCTGTCCGGCAGCCGGGCGGCGACCGTCGCCGGCAGCTCGCCGGCGAGGACCGGGTCGATCTCGACCGCCACGACGCGCGAGGCGGCCTCGAGCAGACCCAGGGTCAGCGACCCGAGTCCGGGGCCGACCTCCACCACCACGTCGTCGACCCCGACACCGGCGACGCGCACGAGGCGCCGCACGGTGTTGGGGTCGATGACGAAGTTCTGCCCGAGCGACTTGGTCGGTCGCAGCCCCAGCCGCTCGGCGAGGGCCCGGACATCCGGTGCGGTGAGCAGTCCCGTGTCGGCCACCGGGACTGTCTAGCCGACGTCGTCCGTGGGGGTGAGCGGGATCAGGTGAACAGGTTCTTCCCGCAGCTGGGCCACTGGCCGGCTCCGCTCCGCTTGTAGAGCAGCTGCGCCCGGTAGGTCTGCTCGCCGGCGCTGGCGTTGATCGGGTCGCCGCTGCCGCCGACCCCGGCCCAGGTCTGCAGCGAGAACTGGTAGAGGCCGCGGTACTTGCCGGTCGAGCTGACGGCGCGGGGGTTGCCGCCCGACTCGCAGCGGGCGAGCGCCGGCCAGTTGAGGCCCTCGGCGCCGGTGCTCGAACGCGGTCCGGAGTCGGCCGGTGCGGGCGCCGACGGCGCTGACGGCTTCGACGGCGCTGACGGCTTCGACGGCGCTGACGGCTTCGACGGCGACGGCGGGGCTGCGGCGGGCTTCGGCGGCAACGACGGGGCTGCGGCGGGCTTCGGCGGCAACGACGGGGCTGCGGCGGGCTTCGGCGGCAACGACGGGGCTGCGGCGGGCTTCGGCGCGGGTGCCGGCTTGGGCTTCGTGCCGATCGCGAGGACGCGGTCGACAGCCGGCCGGACCTGCGTGGTGGAGACGACGTTGCTGGACTCGAGCGCGCCGTCGACGACCACCCGCTCGACGGTGCGGAGGTCGAGGCCGGTCACGCCGGCGACCAGCTGCGTGGTCTGGCCGACCAGCAGCTCGGCCTCGTCACGGCGCTCGGTCCCGAACGGCACGGGTACCTCCTCGTCGACGCGCTCGACGCCGACGCGGGCCACTGAGATGGCGAGGCCCTCGACGATCGCCGCCTCGGTCGGCACCGACAGCCGGTCGTCGGCGTCGAGGGAGACACCCGCCTGCGCGAGCGCGTCGGCGACGGTCAGCCCTGAGGTCTGCAGCTGCTGGGTTGCGCCGTCGGCGGTGATGGTGATGCCCTTGGGGGTGAGGACGTCGAGGCGCATGCCCTCGAGGGGGATGCGGCGGGAGCGCGACGCCGACAGGGCGAGACCCTCCTCGCGCAGCCCGACCTGCTCGAGCGCCTCACCGACCGATGCGGCGGTCACCCAGACGGTGCGCTCCTGGCCGTCGACCACCATCTGCAGCTGCCGGCCGCGACGCAGCGCGACGCGCGCGTCGTCGCCGACCGACGACGACGGGGCCGGGACGACGGCGTCGTGCTGGCCCACCCTGACGCCCGCGGCGTCGAGGACGTCGGCGACGGTGTCGCCGCGGAAGGAGACCTCCTGGGGCTGACCGTCGACTGCGAGCGTCGCGGTCTTGCCGGTGGCGGCCCAGACGCCGCCGGACACCAGGGCGACGAGCAGCAGCGCCAGCACGACGACCACAGCCGGTCGGCGCACCGCGCTGGACGCGGTGGACCCGGTGGGGAGGAACAGGGAGGGCAAGGACAGGTTCGGGCGGTTCACAGGGCTCCGTACGTCACGCGTCCCGGGCACGCGGTCCAGGGTGCGGACACACCTAGCAGACCGACCACCAGGGCCGAACGGTGTGCGCACCGGACCACGATCCCGGCGTCTCTGCAGAGGACGCTAGAGGCCCGTCCCCGGTCCGGCAACACCCGAGTGGGGCGCCGATCTTCAGAATCGGCTGATCTTGAGGCCGAAGTGGGGGGAAGCTGCAGGTCAGAGCGTCACACAACCGTCATGCTGTGAACCGGCTCACCCTCCGGCCAGACCGTCGTACCCGAACGCCCGGCGGCCGTTGGCGGCGAGGGCGGCGCACAGGTCGTCCACCTCGAGGTCCTTCACGGCGGCGAGCGAGCGGACGGTCAGCGGCACGAGGTACGGCGCGTTGGGCCGGCCGCGGAACGGCGCGGGGGTGAGGAAGGGAGCGTCGGTCTCGACCAGCAGCAGCTCGACCGGAGCGACCTGCGCCGCGGCGCGCAGGGCGTCGTTGGGCCTGAAGGTCACCGGCCCCGCGAAGCTCATGTACCAGCCCGCCGCGGCGCAGGCACGGGCCATCTCGGCGTCGCCGGAGAAGCAGTGGAAGACGACGCGGTCCGGCGGGCCCTCGGACCGGAGCACCCGCAGCACGTCCTCGTGCGCATCCCGGTCGTGGATGACCAGCGCGGTGCCGGTGCGCTTGGCGATCTCGATGTGGGCCCGGAACGACTCCTCCTGCAGCCGGTGGCCGTCCTCGCCCTCGGTCCGGTAGTGGTCGAGCCCGGTCTCCCCCACGGCCACGACCTGGGGCAGCGCGGCGAGCGCCTCGATCTCGCGCAGCGCCTCGTCGGTGGCGGCGCCTCGTCCGGCCTCGTTGGGGTGCAGCGCGACCGCGGCGTGCACCGAGTCGTAGCGGGCGGCGAGGTCGGCCGACCAGCGGCTCGACGGCAGGTCCACCCCGACCTGCACGACGACGCCGATGCCGACCGACTTCGCCTGCGCCAGCGCCTCGTCCACGTCGACGCCCATGATGTCCAGGTGGGCGTGGCTGTCGAGCACCTCGACGGCCAGCGGCTCCGGCAGCGGCGGCGGCTCGCCCCGGCGGTCGGCGCCGCGGCTCACGGCTGGCCCGCCGCCGGCGCGGCCGAGTCGGCCTGACCCGCCGCCGACTCCGCCTGGACCGCCTCGAGCCGGGCCAGCTCCTCGTCCACGACGGACGGGTCGAGCTTGGGAAAGATCCCGACCGGCTTCTCGACGCGGTGCCCGACCCGCAGCGGCCGGCTCTCCCACACAGCGGCCGTGTCGTAGTCGCCCATGAGCACCGGGTAGCCCGGCCCGCCGTCCAGGTCCTCGACCTCGCGCAGCTCGGGCTGCCCGCTCCACGTCTCGGTGCCGCCGAGCATGCGGTGCACCTTCTCCGAGCTCTCCGGCAGGAAGGGGGTCAGGAGGGTCTTGGCGTCGTCGATGAGCTGCAGCGCGACGTGCAGGACGGTCTCCCGTCGGGCGTCGGACTCGGCCGAGCCGTCCTTGAGCTTCCACGGCGCCTGCTCCGACAGGTAGCGGTTGGCCTCGGCCACCACCTTCATCGCCTCACCGAGGGCTGCCTTCTGCTGCGAGCGCCCGAGCAGCTCGCCGATCGGCTGGAACGCCGCCTGTGACGCCGCCAGGACCTCCTTGTCGGGTCCGAGCAGCTCACCCGCCGCCGGGATCGCGCCGACGTTCTTCTCGACCATCGACACCGTCCGCTGCACGAGGTTGCCCCAGCCGGCGACGAGCTCGGTGTTGTTGCGGGTCACGAACTGCGCCCACGTGAAGTCGGTGTCGCTGCTCTCCGGACCCGCTGCGGCCAGGTAGTAGCGCAGCGCGTCCGCGCCGTACCGCTCGAGGACGTCGCGCACGTAGATGACGACGCTGCGGGAGGAGGAGAACTTCTTGCCCTCCATGGTCAGGAACTCGCTGCTCACCACCTCGCTGGGCAGCACCAGCTGCCCGAGGGGGCCGGGCGTGCCGGCGGGCTTGCCGCTCGCGCCCAGCAGGAGCGAGGGCCAGATGACCGAGTGGAAGACGACGTTGTCCTTGCCCATGAAGTAGTACGAGCTGGCCTCGTCGGACCAGAAGGGCCGCCACGCGTCGGGGTCCCCGGTGCGGCGCGCCCACTCGACCGAGGCGGAGAGGTAGCCGATGACCGCGTCGAACCAGACGTAGAGCCGCTTGTCCTCGCGGTCCGACCACCCGGGCAGCGGGATCGGCACCCCCCAGTCGAGGTCACGGCTGATCGCGCGCGGGCGCAGGTCCTCGAGCAGGTTCTGGCTGAACTTCAGCACGTTGGGGCGCCAGTCGGTGCGGGTCTGCAGCCAGCCGCCCAGCGCCTCCGCGAAGGCCGGCAGCTCGAGGAAGAACTGCGCGCTCTCGACGAACGTCGGCGTCTTGCCGTCGATCTTCGAGCGCGGGTTGACCAGGTCCTGCGGGTCGAGCTGGTTGCCGCAGTTGTCGCACTGGTCGCCCCGGGCGCCGTCGTAGCCGCAGATCGGGCAGGTGCCCTCGACGTAGCGGTCCGGCAGCCCCCGACCGGTCAGCGGATCGATCGCGCTGAGCTGGGAGCGCTCGGTGATGTAGCCGTTGTCGTAGAGGCTCCTGAAGATCGTCTGCACCACGGAGTAGTGGTTGCGCGTCGTCGTGCGGGTGAACAGGTCGTACGACAGGCCGAGGCCCTGGAGGTCCTCGGCGATGACGCGGTTGTACCGGTCCGCGAGCTCGCGGGCGGTGACGCCCTCGCGGTCGGCCTGCACCTGGATCGGCGTGCCGTGCTCGTCCGTGCCGCTCACCATCAGCACGTCGTGACCCGCCATGCGCTGGTAGCGGCTGAACACGTCCGACGGCACGCCGAAGCCCGCGACGTGGCCGATGTGGCGCGGTCCGTTGGCGTAGGGCCAGGCGACGGCGGCCAAGATGGAGCGGGGCATGGACGCGAGCCTAGTGAGCGGTGCGGCCGGTGGGCCTCAGCTCCGCTTCGCGGCGGCGACGGCGTCGAAGACGTCGCGCTTGGGGCGGCCGGTCTCGACGGCGACGGCCGCGAGGGCCTCCTTGCGGGTGAGGCCGGCGGCCTCGGCCTGCTGGACCTGGTGGACCAGCTCCTCCGGGGTCGTCGCGACCGTGCGCTCCGGCGCGCCCTCGAGCACGAGGGTGACCTCGCCGCGCACGCCGCCCGCGGCCCAGGCGACGAGCTCGGCGAGCGAGCCGCGTACCACCTCCTCGTAGGTCTTGGTCAGCTCGCGGCAGACGACTGCCCGGCGCGCCGGCCCGAGGACCGCGACCATGTCGGCGAGCGAGTCCTCGAGCCGGTGCGGCGCCTCGAACAGCACGCAGGTGCGGCGCTCGGCGGCCAGCTCGCCGAGCCGGGCGCGACGCTCACCTCCCTTGCGCGGGAGGAACCCCTCGAAGCAGAACCGGTCGGTCGGCAGCCCGCTCACGGCGAGCGCTGTCGTCACGGCCGACGGACCGGGCACGCAGGACACCGGGAGGCCCTCCGCCGCCGCGGCAGCCACGAGGCGGTAGCCGGGGTCGGACACGGTCGGCATCCCGGCATCGGTCACCAGCACGACGCGCTGCCCGGCCCGCAGCGCGTCGAGCAGCTCGGGGGTGCGCGACGTCTCGTTGCCCTCGAAGTAGCTGACCACCCGCCCGCCGAGCGTCACGCCGAGGTCCGCGCAGAGCCGGTGCAGCCGACGGGTGTCCTCGGCCGCCACGAGCTCGGCGTCGGCGAGCGCGGCGGCCAGCCGGGGACTCGCGTCCGACGGCTGCCCGATGGGGGCACCGGCGAGCAGGAGGGGCATGCGCCCAGTGTCGCGCAGCTGCCGGTCCGGGGCGCCGGACCTCGGTGGTCTCCCCGCGTGCCGGGCCCCGCGCTCCGAGGCTCCTACGCTGCCGGGATGACCGCGACGCTCGACGCCGCCCCGGCGGGCCCGGCACCACTGCCCGGTCGGCCGGAGCCGTCCTGGCGGGCCCGCATCCTCCCGCCGACGGACGGGCGCGGCGGCTGGACCGCCACCCTCCTCGTCGGGCTCGTGGCGGGCCTGCTGCGGGTCGTGCGGCTCGACCTGCCGAAGGGCCGCATCTTCGACGAGGTGTACTACGCCTGCGACGCCCAGAACCTGCTGCGCTTCGGCGTCGAGGTCGCGACCGTGTCGAACAGCGACGCCGACCCCGCGGCCGCGGCGCGGTGCGAGCCGACGGGTGACCCGGGCTTCGTCGTCCACCCGCCCCTCGGCAAGTGGGCGATCGCGCTGGGGATGCGGTTGTTCGGCGTCTCGGAGTTCGGCTGGCGGATCGCCGCTGCGGTGGCCGGGACGCTCATGGTGGTCGTGCTGGTGCGGGTGGCCCGCCGCATGACGGGCTCGACGGTCCTCGCGTGCCTCGCCGGGCTGCTGCTGGCGGTCGACGGCCTGCACTTCGTCCAGAGCCGGGTCGCGATGCTGGACATCTTCATGGCGGCCTGGGTGCTCGGTGCCTTCGCCTGCCTCGTCGCCGACCGGGACGCCGTCCGACGGCGGCTCGCCCGGACCGACGACCGGGAGCTGTCGGGGCGCGGCCCCCGGCTGGGGGTCCGGCCGTGGCTGGTGGCGGCCGGGCTGTGCCTCGGCGCCGGTCTCGCCACGAAGTGGAGCGCGGTGTACTACCTCGCGGCGTTGGGCCTGCTGGCCCTCGTGTGGGAGGTGGGCGCTCGTCGCACGGCCGGCGTCCGAGCTCCGGTGCGGGCCGTGCTGCGCCGGTCGACCCCGCAGCTGGTGGCGGCCCTGCTGCTGCTCCCCGCGGCGGTCTACCTGCTCTCCTGGACCGGGTGGTTCCTCAGCGACACGGGCTGGGACCGCCAGTGGGCCGCGAGCAACCCCGCAGACGGCCTGCTGGGGCTGGTGCCCGACGCGCTGCGCTCCTGGGCGCAGTACCACCGCGAGATCCTCGAGTTCCACAGCGGGCTGAGCACCCGGCACAACTACCAGTCGCACCCCGCTGGCTGGCTCCTGCTGGCGCGACCCGTCTCCTACTACTACCCGACCGGCATCGGTCCCGGCGAGTACGGCTGCGAGGTCGCCTCGTGCGCCCGCGAGGTGCTCGCCATCGGCACTCCCGCCATCTGGTGGGCCTCGATCCCGGTGCTCGGCGCCCTGCTCTGGCTGTGGGTGTCCCGCCGCGACTGGCGTCCAGGAGCAGTGCTGCTGCTGAGCCTGACCGCCATCGTCCCGTGGATCCGCGACGACCTCGACGGCCGGACGATGTTCTTGTTCTACGCCCTGCCGGCCGTGCCCTTCCTGTGCCTCGGCCTCGCCCTGGTCGCCGGCTGGGCGGTAGGCGGTCCGTCGGCCTCGGCGCGGCGTCGGCGGTACGCGACCCTCGGCGTGGGCGTCTACGTCGCCGTGGTGGTGGTGAACTTCGCGTACTTCTACCCGATCCTCGCGGCGCAGACGCTGCCGTACCCGCAGTGGTACGACCGGATGTGGTTCCGCAGCTGGATCTGACCGGTGGCACCGGGGTCGGCGACGAGCCGACCCGGCCGACGACCGGCTGATGACGAAGGCCCCGCGGTCCCGTGCCCGGGCCGTGCGGGGCCTTGCCGTGCGGGTGGAGCTGAGGGGATTCGAACCCCTGACCCCCTCGATGCGAACGAGGTGCGCTACCGGACTGCGCCACAGCCCCGCGAGCCCGAACGCTACCAGTCAGTCGTTGACGGCACGCTTGCGCAGGGCGAGCTCGTCCTGCTCGTCCACGCGGGGCTCAGCCGCGGGCGGGCTCGTCCGGCGACGGGGGGCGACGGGAGCGGTGAGGTAGCCCGGCAGCGGCACGGGGACCGGGTCCCAGGCGCCTCCCTGCGCACCGCGCGCCGGGACGGGGGCGGGCGCGTCGGCGCGCTCGACCGGGGCTGCGTAGAGCGCCGCGCCGACGGTCGACCGCGAGGGCATCCGGTCAGGCACCCCGGCCACGCGGGTCGGCGGCCGGCGGCGCGCGGCCTGCACCGGCACGACCGGCCGGCGGTCCTGCTGGCTGCGGTCCTGCTCCCGACGGGCACGTCGGTCCTGCCCGCGACGGGCGCGCTGCTCGCGCTCGCGCCGCCGGACCTCGACGTGGCGCAGGTGTCCCAGGTAGCCGACCAGCACCACGTCGGCCACCAGGTGGGCGACGAGCAGCCACCCCGGACCGACGAGGGCAGCCACGAGGGTGACCGCGGCGACGGCGAGCAGGACCAGCAGCAGGCGTCGCCGCCGGGCGGCGGCCGAGAGCCCGGGGGTCACCGGCGCGGCGTCGGCCTCCCGGATCACCGACTCCCGCCGCGACAGCACCCGCATGGCGTCGTGGAAGGCGTCGACCGTGCCCTGGGTGCTGCTCGAGTCGTGGGTGCGCAGCGCGACGGGCACTAGGACGGCCAGCCAGGCACCGACGATGACGAGGAGGATCAGACCGCTGCCCACGGCTCCCGAAGGTAGTGACCGGGACCGGCTGCGTGGGGACGGCGCGCCGCAGGCGGACCACCGTTTCTGCAGGTCACCCGGCAGGGCGTGCGCTCAGGCGGGCCCCACCGGGCTGCCCCCGCCGAGCAGGGCCCGGAGCACGCCACCCGGGGCGTCCTCGACCAGCAGGGCGTACGCCAGGTGGTCGCGCCACGCCTCGTCGATGAACAGGTACCGCCGGTGCCGGCCCTCCGCCGAGAAGCCGAGCTTGTCGAGCACCCGCAGGGACGGTGAGTTCTCCGGCCGGACGTTGGCCTCGACCC
>JAABUN010006729.1_pt1 | contig 12992 bp, 12 predicted proteins | sample 5559311 | NCBI WGS metagenome assembly JAABUN01 (sample SAMN10711877, study PRJNA513370) | rock metagenome | isolation source: Antarctica rocks | place: Antarctica: Victoria Land, Siegfried Peak sud | reverse complement strand
TGGGTGAGCATCTCTTGCTAAATGTTTCAAGATTTGTAACTCTACATCCATTGCCTTACTTGCCTTTCAGTGTTTTATTTTTTTATTCTTTTATTTATAATACCCGGAAACTGACAAAAGAGGGCTAAGTCCGCTCCCTGGCCGGACTTCTTGCTAGAGGCGCGCGATCGCATTCACGCATTAAGCGGATATAAGTTTAATTTTGCAGTCGGTAATCGTTACCTCACAGGTAACGACTCGATCGGCTGGCACTCCGATGATTTTCCTCAAATCGGTAAAAGACCTGCGATCGCTTCTTTAAGCTTGGGTAGCACTCGCAAATTTAAGCTGCGGCACAAGGACAGAGGTGAAACGGTTGACTACCAGCTAGAGAGCGGGTCTTTGTTGATTATGCTCCCTGGCTGTCAAGAAGACTGGGTTCACGCGGTGCCAAAAACCGCTCGTCCAGTCGGCGATCGCATCAATTGGACGTTTAGACCCCATGTGGAGGCGATTGATTATAACGAGCAAAATTGACGAGCTTCCCCACTCTCTTTAGGGCAAAAGCCATGTGTGGCAGGCTATAGGCGACACGATTCTGCTTTATGACCTGCTTTTTGTCAAATCAATCAAACCATGCCAAACGAGGTAGTCATGAAATTTATAGTAACAGGTTCATTAGGAAACATCAGCAAGCCACTGACACAGGAGTTAGTACAAAAAGGGCATACGGTTACGGTGATTAGCAGCAATCTTGAAAAGCAAAAAGATATTGAGGCAATGGGTGCGATCGCGGCGATTGCCTCACTGGAAGACGTTGAATTCTTGGTATCCACTTTTACAGGTGCAGATGCAGTGTATTGTATGGTGCCGCCCAACAACTATTTCGATCTTAGCCTTGACCTGATAGCTTATTATCGCAGAATCGGCAATAACTATGCCCAAGCCATTCAACAGTCGGGCGTAAAGCGCGTAGTCAACCTAAGTACCATTGGAGCTCACCTGGAGAAAGGTTCAGGAATTCTATTTGGCGCTCACAATGTAGAGCAGATTCTCAATAAACTATCATCAGAGGTAGCCATTACCCACATTCGCCCAACTTCTTTTTACTACAATCTATATGCTTATGTAGATATGGTTAAAAATCAAGGATTTATTGCAGCAAACTATGGTGCAGATAAAATTATTCCTTGGGTTTCTCCAATAGATATTGCTGCTGTAATTGCGGAAGAAATTGTTACACCGTTTGTGGGTAGAAAAGTGCGGTATGTAGCAAGTGAAGAACTTACAGGCAACGAAACGGCAAGCATCTTAGGTGCAGCTATGGGAAACCCCGAGCTAAAGTGGAAAATTATTACCAACGAACAAATGCTAAGTGGTTTAGAAAGCGCTGGTATGAATCCACAAATTGCTGCTGGTTTAGTTGAAATGTATGCCAGCCTTTATAGCGGTTTACTAGCAGAGGATTATTATCGCCACAAACCAACAGTCATGGGAAGAGTTAAGCTGACGGATTTTGCCAAGGAATTTGCTGCTGTTTTTTAAAATTCATTTATGACTATTGATATCAACCGCGATTTATCATACCAGATCGATGACAATTTTGCCAAACAGTTCTGGCGATGACTGCGCCAGGTAAGCATCCTTAGCGTCTTCAAAACGAAAAGTGCGATTGATAGGCGGACGAATCTTGTGCGCGTCAATCGCCTGTACCATCGCTTCGTACATTTGGGCGCTACCGACGCTGATGCCGCGCACAGTAGCACTTTTAGCCATCAACAATCCAAATTCTGGCGGAGCGTCAGCGAACGTCATTAACCCAATTAGAGCAACTTCGCCTCTATAACCCAGTGCTGCCAGTGACTGGTTCAGCGTGCCTGTTCCGACAGCATCAATTACCTTGTCAACACCACCAGTCCGCTCAAATATCGCTTTTCCCCACTCTGGGTTGTCTCGATAGTTGACACCATCACTAGCACCAAGATCCATCCACCGCTTTAACTTGGTGTCTTGGCTCGACGTGGCGAACACCTGAGCGCCGACCGCACGGGCAAAAAGCATGGCAAAGAGAGATACACCGCCGCTCCCCAGCACCAAAACTTTGCTATCCGAGCCGACCGGATGGTCGCCAAAGACAGCGTTCCAAGCCGTTAATGCAGCGCAGGGCAGCGTTGCGGCTTCGGCGTAGTCCAAGCTTTCTGGAGCGCGCACGATGCGATCGGCAGGCAGAACGACATATTCTGATAGCATTCCATCTTCATTGAGAGAGCCTAGACCAAAGCCGATCTCAGCTTTAGGTGTCCCTCTAAGCCATGCAAAGTACAATCCCGTAACGCGATCGCCTATAGCCCATGTAGTAACACCAGAGCTGATCGCGTCGATCTCCCCCGCTCCATCGGAAATCGGCACGAGATCCCGGTCAGCCAGTCTACTACCAAACTGCTCCTTGAGTATAAACTGGTCGCGGTAGTTGAGTGATACGGCATGAATGCGGATGCGTACCTCTCCTGCTTTAGGCTCAGGCATTGAGGCATCTTCCAGCACAAGTCCATCAAGCTCCGTAGCTCCAGCTTTCAAAATCCAACGTCGCATATTAAGTTCCTGTTTTGGTGTTTTTCTCGGTGCAAAATCGGTTGATTCACTTCTAACTGCTGGAGTTTTTCGATGTCACTCCAAACTTTTCTGCTAGAAAAGATTAAGCAGCATTCCCGACTGGTGCATTCAGTGTCGCCATGTCGATTACTAGCCGATAACGCACATTTCCTCGTTCAAGCCGTTCAAACCCATCGTCGATATCCGCCGCCGCAATAACTTCAACATCGGCAGCGATATTGTGCTTGCTACAGAAGTCCAGCATTTCCTGGGTTTCTTGAGTACCCCCCACACCAGAAGAAGCCAGCCGCCGCCGTCCCATCGTTAGCAAAACGGGGCTAAAATCCATGTCTGTGGGAATGCCAAGACAGCAAAGAGTACCGTCGAGTTTGAGAATCCGCAAATACGGATTGAGTGGATGACGGGATGAAACTGTATCAAGGATAAAATCAAAGCGAAGTCTCTGGGCTGCCATTTGCGCTTCGTCGGTGGACAAAATTGCTTCGTCTGCCCCCAGAGACTTCGCTTCAGCAAGCTTTGCTGCCGACGTACTAAATAGCACAACATGAGCGCCTAGAGCATGAGCGAATTTTACCGCCATGTGTCCAAGCCCACCCAGTCCGACAATTCCCACTGTTTTACCTGGTTTTACGTCCCAGTGGCGCAGTGGCGACCAGGTTGTTACCCCCGCGCAGAGCAGTGGTGCGACGCTTGCTGGAGCGAGATTAGACGGGATGTGATAGGTAAAATGAGTATCAACGACATACTCGTTTGAGTAGCCCCCGCGTGTAATGCTGCCGTCTTGTTTATCAGTGCCGTCATAGGTAGTTGTCACACCTTCGCTGCAATATTGCTCTATGTGGCTTTTACACGGTGGGCAGTGACCGCAAGAATCGACAATTGTACCTACTACTACCGCATCGCCGATTTGAAATTTTGTTACTTCCGCCCCGATTGCAGTCACTTCACCTACGATCTCGTGACCGGGGACTAAAGGAAATCGGCTATTCCCCCGAATTGCGTGTAAATCGCTGTGACATACGCCGCAGAACTGAATTTTTACGGCAATGTCGTTACTTCGCAATTCCCGCCGCTCGAAAGCCCAAGGAATAAGGCGATCGCCTTGACTTAAAGCCGCAAGTCCATAACAAGGTCGTATCAATTGTTTCGGTTTAATAGCGGTATTTTTGGTCATTTGCTATTCTTCCTCTTTGTAGGTCATGAACCAAGGATAGATCGGCTATGATTAAATTACTAGATAGTACAATCAGCATAAATTTATGAAAAATATGCAGTAATGAAGCGTGACGAACTAAATGACTTAGCCGCCTTTGTGGTGGTTGCGGACGAGATGAGCTTTACGCGCGCCGCGTCAAAACTGGGAATGTCCCCCTCTGCCTTGAGCCACGCTATGAAAGCCCTAGAAGATCGTCTTGGCTTGCGATTGCTGGCGCGAACGACCCGGAGGGTTTCAACAACTGAAGCTGGCGAACGACTATTAAAGACCTTGCGACCTGCCTTTGAAGATATCAACGCCGAACTGACAGCTTTGGGTGAAATGCGCGACAAGCCTGCTGGAACGGTACGCATTACCACGTTTAAACACGCGGCGACCTCTATACTGTGTCCCGTCCTACCCGGTTTCCTGGCTACATATCCCGATATCCGCGTCGAGATTACAATCGACGATGGTTTGACGGACATTATTGAGAGCCGTTATGATGCTGGCATCCGGTTTGGTGAAAAGGTTGCTAAAGACATGGTGGCAATACGGGTCGGAAATCCAGTCCTTACAGCCGTTGTCGGTGCGCCAGCCTATTTTGCTAACCGTCCCATTCCGATCGCACCCCAAGACCTTGCTGGACATCGCTGTATTAATTACCGATTTGTAACCTCTGGAGATATTTATCCTTGGGAGTTTGAAGAAGATGGGCGACCATTTCAGGTTAAGGTTGACGGCTCTGTTGTTTTCAATGACGGCGATTTGATTCTCGCTGCTGCTTTGGCGGGACTTGGGCTTGGGTATCTCTACAAAGATCAAATTGCCAACCATGTTGCTGAGGGTCGGCTGATCCAGGTTTTAGCACAGTGGTGTCCGACTTCTCCCGGCTACTACCTGTACCATCCAAACCGCCGCCAGACACCGCCAGCATTAGCAGCGTTGATTGATGTTTTGCAAGTTAAATCGGCTGGTATTGCCGAACCACAAATTGCCTGGCGATCGCCTTAAATTCAACATAAATCGCCTATCAGGGATTAGTTTTATTAATAATTTAAGGATTGCTAGATTGCTCAAGCGATGCGCGAACGTTTAATATCCCCCATTGGCGGCGCACCAAACAAACGGGAATATTCACGGCTAAACTGTGAGGCACTTTCGTACCCCACCCGATACGCAGCACTTGTAGCATCGGAATCTTCCGCCAGCATCAGGCGACGCGCTTCTAATAGTCTTAACTGCTTTTGATATTGCAACGGACTCATGGAGGTCACTTCTTTAAAGTGGTAATGGAAAGAGGAAGCAGACATACTGGCGTGTCTAGCTAGATCCTCAACCCGCATTAGGTTTGTAAAATTAGCCTTAATGAGTTTGATCGCTTCAGCAATGCGCTGCATCGTGCTACCCGATGTGGCAATCTGGCGAACTGCTTCGCCTTGTTCGCCCATCAGAAGGCGATAATAGATTTCGCGGATAATCATCGGTGCTAAGATCGGGATATCCTGTGGCGTATCCAAAAGCCGGGTCAATCGGAGCGCGCAATCGAGCAATGGTGCATCAGCATTGCTGACGAATAAGCCTTTGAGCGAGTTTTCTTTGTTACTAGCGATGCTGATTCTCCTAGGCTCTGCGCTCACCTTAGTTTCTGCGAGAATATCACACAGTTGGCGTAAGTCTAATTGCAGCTTGAAGGCTAGATATGGCTGTTCTGGAGTTGCCTGTACTACAAATGCTCTCAGTGGCAGATCGACGGAGAGTGTCAGATATTGAGCAACACCATAATGATAGGTTTCTTCCCCTAGCAATACTGTTTTTTTACCTTGAACGACAATGACTAGGAGCGGTTCGCAGACATCGTGTAGTGAGGTGGAAACATCAGATACTCGTCTAAATTCCAGCTTGTCGATTGCTGTAGGATGAGAACCATTACCCTGACTATCGGTGTGTCTGGTGAGTAATGCCGCCAATTTTTCACACTCATGGTCGAGTGCATGATAGTTAACGATCTCAATTGCCATTTTGTTGCTTTGAGTTCATTTGAGGATTGTCGTCAATGGGCAATATAGCGCAATTCCATTAATTTTAAAACCTTAGTTTGGAGGATTAGGCAATTAAACGCGAGGTTTAGGCATTGAACATCCTGTTGGTGGCTCTTAACATAAGCACATCTAATTACAAATTTAGCCATGACATTACGCACAAGCGCTTTTCTAATAGTGCCTATGGTGTAATTGACAATCCTCGGAAACTAATGACATCTAGCCCCTAGGATAATTACCAAAACATGAAAATTTCACAACCAGCCCGGTCTGAGGTAATTGAAATGTTACACCAAACTTTAGCGACTATTATAGAGTTGCAAACTCACATCAAGCAGGCGCAATGGAATCAACAAATAAATTTTTATCAGCCCCATGCAATCTATGACGAAATTGTGGCGATTGTGGAAGAATACATTGATTTTTTTGCCGCCTCAACGGTGTCTTTAAGCAGGGTAGACAGGAAAACAGATTGCCTAAAATCATCACTAAACCACTCCTCAAATACCATTATCTGCATCAAAAATAAAATAAATGCTTTAGCGACTCGTTTAGAACCTTACGCTCAGTTGCTGCGGGATACAAAAAAACTACCAATTTAGGACTCAATACTAAATAAAGGCAAAAATCATGCAACTTCAACGCACAATAGGTTTACTGGTAGTAAGTGTAAGTATTGGGATTGCTGGATGTGTCCCCAAAAGCCAGAGTAACGCTCAAATTAGTCAAGCTCCGACTACTACTCAAACTCCCTTGCGCGAACCTGATGTAGTATATGTACTTACACCGCAGGAAGTTGTAGACGAGATGCTGGCATTAGCCAAAGTGACAAAGAATGATGTAATCTACGACCTTGGTAGTGGTGATGGTCGAATTTCTGTCACCGCCGCTCAGAGATTTGGGACTAAAGGCTTTGGTGTAGATATTAACCCCGAACGTATCCGGGAAGCTAATGCTAATGCTCAAAAAGCTGGCGTAACTAATCGCGTTAAGTTTCTCAACCAGGACTTGTTTACAACGGATATTAGTCAAGCAACGGTTGTAACGCTTTACCTTCTACCTGAACTAAATGTGAGGCTACGACCGCAATTATTTAAGCAACTTAAACCTGGAACTCGGATTGTGTCTCATGACTCTGACATGGGCGAGTGGCAACCAGAGCCAACGGTGCAAACAAAAGAAGGTTCTACTATCTATTTATGGACTATCCCCAAAGAAGTTCTTGCTAATTTGCGATAAGTGTAGTTAATAGGTGCTTGTCAACAGTAAAGCAGCGACTTCTGTACTGTTTGCTTAAATTCAGTAATTTTAAGAGTAAAAATATGAGAATCAGGTTAAAACGCCGACGGTTTGGGCAAATAATGATTTCCGGTACAGTAGTAGCTGTGCTGGGAAATCTGACAACCAAAACTTGGGCGCAAACAAGCCCTCGTCGCCACGCACCAACCCAAGCACCAGAAGTAGTCGATGTAACGCTGCGAATCAATGGTACAGAACGTAATCTAAAAATAGAACCGCGCGTTACCTTACTAGATGCGTTGCGCGATCGCATTGGTCTAACGGGAACGAAAAAAGGATGCGATCGCGGTCAATGCGGTGCTTGTACTGTATTAGTCAATGGACAGCGCATTAATTCCTGTTTGTCGCTGGCAATTATGTACGACGATACAGAAATTACCACCGTTGAAGGGTTAGCACAAGGAAACCAATTACACCCCATCCAATCGGCATTTATTAAACATGACGGCTTTCAGTGCGGATATTGTACCCCCGGTCAAGTTTGTTCGGCAGTGGCAGCTATAGCTGAAGCCAAAGCAGGTACAGCAAGCGCAGTAACAGCAGATGTCAGGAAGCAGGGACAAGTTGAATTGACCGCTCTGGAAATCCGCGAACGCATGAGTGGCAACATTTGTCGATGTGGTGCTTATCCCGGCATTGTGGCGGCAGTGCAGGAAGTAAGTCAAGCCAATTCATAAAAAGACTATTTATTCTTTTAACTTCCATATGAAACCATTTGCTTATTTACGTGCAACCGAAACCAACACAGCCATTGAGGCAGCAAGCAGCAACCAAGCGAAATTTATCGCTGGAGGTACGAATCTCCTCGATTTGATGAAGGAAGGCGTAGAACAACCAGACCGCCTAATTGATATTACTAGAATACAGTTGGCGCAAATTCAACCCACAACTAACGGTGTACGCATTGGAGCGTTGGCAAAAAATAGCGATACTGCTAACCATCCTTTAATCCGCACGCTCTATCCGTTACTGTCCCAAGCTTTACTCGCTGGGGCATCGCCGCAACTGCGAAATATGGCATCGGTTGGTGGAAATTTGCTACAAAGAACTCGCTGTTATTACTTTTACGATACATCTGCGCCTTGCAATAAGCGTCAACCGGGGTCTGGCTGTGCCGCTATTGAAGGGTATAACCGCATCCATGCGATTTTAGGCACGAGCGACCAATGTATCGCCACTCATCCATCAGATATGTGCGTAGCATTAGCAGCCCTCGATGCAGTGGTACAAGTGTCAGGAGCAAAAGGCGATCGCGCGATTCCATTTGCGGAGTTTCATCGCTTACCTGGAGACACGCCCCAAATTGAGACAGCACTGCAACCAGGCGAACTAATTACGGCAGTTGATTTACCCAATTCACCCTTTGCCGAGAGGTCGCATTACTTCAAAGTTCGAGACAGAACATCCTATGCGTTTGCGGTAGTTTCAGTAGCTTCTGGCCTCGATATCGACAACGGTACGATTCGCAATGCGCGGATGGCATTGGGAGGAGTGGCGCATAAACCCTGGCGGTCAGTAGAAGCAGAGAAAATTTTGATAGGTGCAAAACCCAACGAGCAGACTTTTCAAGCGGCGGCGGAAGCAACTTTAAAGGGGGCAAAAGGTTACAAACATAATGCTTTTAAAGTGGAATTGGCAAAAAGGGCAATCGTGCGATCGCTAACTATAGCAACAGAGGGGACAGCAGTATGAATCAAGCAGATAGAGCAGTAAAGGCCGTCACGGGGAAGCCGATGGATCGGGTTGATGGTCGCCAAAAAGTTGCGGGGACAGCACAATACTCAGCAGAATATCCACAAAAGAATCTCGCTTACGCAGTTCTGATTAGCAGTAAAATTGCTCGTGGCTCCATCAAGAGTATCGATCTTAGTGTGGCAGAAAAAGCACCTGGAGTTCTAACGATTCTCACCCACGCCAATGCACCTAAACTCAAACCTATGCCAGGTTTTACAGCCGGAGGAGGTGCAGCAGAAAGTCGCATACCTTTGAGCGATAGTAATATCTATCATGCTGGTCAATATATTGGTGTGGTAGTTGCCGATACCTTTGAGCGCGCCACCCACGCCGCCGAATTAGTCCGGGTTACTTACGCCCAACAACCGCCTTTAATTGAGATGGAGCGTTTGCGAGAGCGAGCAGTTGTGCCTAAAGGCAAAGTATCACGAAGACCAGCAGATATACGGCGAGGGAATTTTCAGCAAGGTTTGGCTGAAGGGAAAGTACGGGTTGAAGAAACTTACACCACACCTACCGAACACCATAACCCGATGGAGCCGCACGCTACAACTGCCGTTTGGGAAAGAAATCGCCTCACCGTCTACGATTCTACACAGAACATTTTTGGTACGAGCAAAACTCTAGCGGCAGCTTTTGGCATTCCCGAAAAAAATGTCCGCGTTGTCTGCAAGTTTATCGGCGGTGCTTTTGGCTGTAAAGGTACGATGTGGTCGCACGTCCCCTTAGCTGCTCTCGCCGCTCGTTACGTGCGTCGTCCGGTTAAGTTAGTTTTGACGCGCCCGGAGATGTTTACAGGCGTTGGGTACAGGGCGCAAACAGAGCAACAAGTTATCCTAGCTGCCAACGAAGACGGTAAATTGACTGCTATAGCTCATCAAGGTATTTCTGATAGTTGCCCGGAAACAATTGGTGAATTTGTCGAACCGTTCACAAAGGCTACTCATATGATGTATGCCTGTCAAAATATGCAAGTTTCACAACGAGTTGTGCTAGTAAACAAGGGTCAGCCCACGTTTATGCGCGCCCCCGGTGAAGCTTCAGGAACCTTCGCCCTTGAATCTGCCCTTGACGAACTTGCTTATAAGCTAAAGCTAGACCCGATTGAGTTGCGCTTGCGTAACTACGCAGACATCGACCCGGATACAAATTTGCCCTGGTCGAGTAAGTCACTCAAGGAATGTTACCAGCTTGGGGCTGAAAAGTTTGGCTGGTCGCAGCGCAACATAGAACCGCGTTCGATGCGCGACGGTCGGTATCTTGTGGGGATGGGGATGGCTAGTGCCACATACCCTGTGCTTCACTTTCCTGCTAGTGCTATAGCCAAAATTATGGCGGATGGTAGCGTCGTTGTCCAAAGCGGTACGCACGAAATGGGTACGGGTACGGCGACAGCCTTAGCACCAGTGATTGCTGATGTGTTGGGAATTGCTGTCGAACGGGTGCGATTTGAGCTTGGTGATACAGAAATGCCGCGTGCGCCAGTTTCCGGCGGTTCGGCGACAATATCTTCCGTTGGGACTGCGGTTGAGGGAGCAACGCAAGCAGTCCAGGCAAAAGTATTAGCTATAGCCCGCGCCGATCGCAAATCGCCGCTTTACAAAATTCCTGCTACAGAAATTGCGATGGAAAATGGCGAGATATTTTTCAAAAGTAATCGCACTAAAAGCGAAACCTACGCATCGATTCTCCAACGCAATAATCTCAAAATGGTAGAAGCCAGCTTTGATGCTAAGTTTGACCAAGCAGATAAAAAATACTCAATGCACTCCTTTGGCGCACAATTTGCCGAGGTGCGCGTCGATCCCGATTTTGGTCAAGTTTGCGTAACCCGCTTTGTTGGGGCTTTTGGTACAGGACGAATCATGAATATGAAAACCGCAAATTCCCAATTAATCGGCGGGATTACGATGGGTATCGGCATGGCGCTGTTAGAAGAAACTATAACTGATAGCCGTTCTGGGCGTATTGTCAATCCTAATTTGGGCGAGTACCACGTACCCGTTAATGCCGATATCCCAGCAATTGAAGGGTATTTTGTAGAAGAAAATGACCCCCATGTTAACGCAATTGGCGCTAAAGGAGTTGGCGAAATTGGGATTACAGGTGTAGCGGCGGCGATCGCCAATGCGGTCTATCACGCCACTGGCAAGCGCGTTCGTTCTCTGCCCATCACACTAGACAAATTAATTTAATCTAAAAAGCGACCATCCCATAAAAATGAAGGAATTTATCGCAATTTTAGCAGAACTTGAAAAGAGCAACCGTCAAGGCAAAACAACTATCCTTGCTACGGTTATTGAAGTCCGGGGTTCTACCTATCGCCGCGCAGGGGCGAAGATGCTGCTAACTTCTAATGATTGTAGTGTGGGGACTATTAGTGGCGGCTGTCTAGAAGCGGATGTCTCTTTGCGAGCGCAGGAAGTGATGGCAACGAGGCAACCAATAGTAGTAACCTATGACACAACCTCTGATGAAGATATTGTTTGGGGATTAGGACTAGGCTGTAATGGCTTGATGCGCGTTCTAATTGAGCCAATTACACCTCAACAAACAGATTATGTAGAGTTTCTGTCTAGGTGCTACTGTGATCGCCAATTGGGAGTAGTAGCAACGTTAGTTAGCGTTACAGGCCCAGTGCAGGAAAAAATTGGAACTCGTTTAATGTTGCAACAAAATGGCAATTTTATTAATCATTTCTCAAATTCTGTAGCAGCAAGCCTAGTCGAAGACGCACGCGCAGTATTAGATGGCAAACTTTCCATCTTGAAATCCTATCAATTACCTACTGGTGAAATAGAGGTTTTTATTGAAGTTATCCAGCCACCATTGTCCCTTGTAATTTTTGGTGCGGGTCACGATGCAATACCAGTAACACGTTTTGCTAAAGAACTAGGTTGGAATGTAACTGTTGTGGATACTAGGCAAGCTTTGGCAACCCAAAATCGGTTTGCTGAGGCGGATACTATTGTGCTATCTCGTTCAGAAAATATCTCTGACTATGTTGCTGTGAGCGATCGCACTGTTGCGGTAGTGATGACCCATAACTACCTACACGACCTTGAACTTCTCAAAATCCTCCTACCATCGCAAGTTTGCTACTTAGGTATTCTCGGACCCAAAAGCAGAACCGAGCGTTTACTTGAAGAATTACGCCAGATAGGAACTCAGCCAACTAAAGAGCAAATGCACCGATTATATGCTCCTATTGGACTTGACATTGGTGCTGATACTCCCGAAGAAATCGCTTTATCAATTATTGCCGGAATTCAAGCTGTTACTACCAACCGTTTGGGAAACCAACTAAGAGAGCGAAATGGATCTATTCATGAGCAAGTTCCCAAGCAGAGTATTCAATTAAACCCATCAGCTAAAAGGTATGTCAGCGTATGAATGGAATTGAAGAATACAACCAAAACATCGGTATTGTCATTCTAGCTGCCGGGGCATCAACGCGCATGGGTACGCCTAAGCAATTGTTGCGCTATCAAGATCGCAGTTTACTTCGTCACACCATAGAAGTTGCTATTGCCTCTGTCTGCCGACCAATTGTTGTTGTTTTGGGAGCTAATGTCCAACTTATTAGGTCGGATATTAGCCAGCTTTCTATTCAAATAGTAGAAAACTTGCAGTGGACTGAAGGCATGAGTTCTTCAATTGGAGTAGGGATTCAAGAGCTAAAAACTTCTTGCCCAGAAGTAGAAGCAGTAATAGTCACACTTTGCGACCAACCTTTCATTTCTACCAAGATTATTAATCAGCTTGCCTCAGCATACCATTCGACAAATCAGCCTATTATTGCTTGTAAGTATGCAGAAACCCTAGGCGTGCCAGCTTTATTTAGCGATCGCCTGTTCTCGGAACTTATCACGCTTACTGGTGGCGAAGGAGCAAAACAAGTCATTAACAAGCATTCTCAGGAAGTGTTTAGTATCTCCTTTCCAGAAGGCGCTATGGACATTGACACACCAAAAGAATACGCGGATCTTCTTGTTATGACATGATTAGACCTCTTGCAAAAGTCAATTTAAAGATTGACTTAAACAGAGATAAAGTTCGCGCGTTATAAATAGCCGCTATCAAGTTGAACCTCAATCCAAATCGTTTTCTTCTATTGCGATCGCGCCCCT
>JAABUN010006728.1_pt1 | contig 12994 bp, 11 predicted proteins | sample 5559311 | NCBI WGS metagenome assembly JAABUN01 (sample SAMN10711877, study PRJNA513370) | rock metagenome | isolation source: Antarctica rocks | place: Antarctica: Victoria Land, Siegfried Peak sud | reverse complement strand
GTTCTCGTCCAGGGACCAACGGGCCCCGTCCGTGCCGTCGGCCACCGCGATGCCCGCCACGGCCAACCGGTCGCGCACCTCGTCAGCGGTGGCCCAGTCCTTTGCCGCCCTGGCATTCTCCCGCACCTTGAGCTCCTCGCCTACCAGCACGTCCAACGCCTGCTCCAGGGCCGAGCTCCCGTCGGCGCCGGACGAGGGCGCCCAGTGCGGGTCGAGCGGGTCGACGCCCAGCACCGCGGTCATGGCCAGCACGGCGGCCAGTGCGGTCCGCACACCCTCCAGCTCTCCCCCGTCCAGCGACGTGTTGCCGGCCCGCACGGTGTCGTGCACCACCGCCAGTGCCGCCGAGACGTTGAGGTCGTCGTCCATGGCTGCCCGGAAGTCGCCCGGCAGCCCGGCGTGGGCGCGGGCCGTCGTACCGTCCGCCACACCGACCGCCCGCACGGCCCGCCGCACGAACCCCTCGATCCGCTCCACCGCCGAGGCGGCCTCCGTCATCGAGGTCTGGCGGTACTCGATGTTCGAGCGGTAGTGGGCGGCCCCCAGGTAGTACCGCAGCACCAGCGGACGCACCGTGGCCAGCATCGAGGAGACCAGCAGCGAGTTGCCCAACGACTTGCTCATCTTCTCCCCGCCGGTGGTCACCCAGGCGTTGTGCAGCCAGAACTGCGCGAAGCCGTGACCGGCCGCCCGTGACTGCGCCTGCTCGTTCTCGTGGTGGGGAAAGCGGAGGTCCAGCCCACCGCCGTGGATGTCAAAGGCGCTGCCCAGGTAGCGGTGCGCCATGGCCGAGCACTCCAGGTGCCACCCCGGACGGCCCTTTCCGAAGGGGGTGGGCCAGGAAGCCGTCCCGGGGTCGTCGCGCCTGGTCGACTTCCACAGCGCGAAGTCGCGGGGGTCCCGCTTGCCCTTGACGTCGGCGTCCGCTGCACACTCCATGTCGTCGAGCCGCTGGCGGGTGAGCGAGCCGTACTCCGGCCAGGAGCGGACGTCGAAGTAGACGTCGGCCGAGCCGTCGGTGGCGCGGTAGGCGTGCTTGCGACGCAGCAGCTCCTCGACCAGGGTCACCATCTCGCCGATGTGGCCGGTGGCACGCGGTTCGTAGGTGGGCCGGCGCACCCCGACGGCGTCGTAGGCGGACGTAAAGGCGCGCTCATGCTGGAGAGCCCATGCCCACCACGGTCTTCCGGCCTCGTGCGAGCGCGCCAGGATCTTGTCGTCGATGTCGGTGACGTTGCGGATGAAGGTGACGTCGTAGCCGTGCCCGGTCTCCAGCCACCGCCACAGCACGTCGAAGTTCACCGCCGAGCGCAGGTGCCCGATGTGCGGCTCGCCCTGCACCGTCGCCCCGCACAGGTAGAGACCGACCTGTCCTGGCACGAGCGGCACGAAGTCCCGCGTGGAGGCGGTGGCGGTGTCGTGCAGGCGCAAGGTCACCCGGCCCAGGCTACCGGCCCGTCCCCGCCTCCCAGGGTCGCCTCAGGGGCTGCCCAGGGTCGTCCCCGATACTCGCGGTGCGATTCTGGACCCTAGCGTCGGCGATACATCAGGACACGACCAAGGGGGGACCCATGACACAGCACACCAGCACCATCGAGCCCAGCGGGGCAGAGCCGACGAGCCGGCGCGTGACCTCGAGCGCACCTGCGGCCCAGGCCATCGACGTCACCCGCGTGTACGGCCGCGGGGAGAGCACAGTCAGGGCGCTGGACGGGGTGACCGTCAGCTTCCCGCGCGGTGGGTTCACGGCGATCATGGGCCCTTCGGGGTCCGGCAAGTCCACGCTCATGCACTGCCTGGCCGGGCTCGACCAGGTGACCACGGGTGCGGTCAGGATCGGGGACGTCGAGCTCAACGGCCTGAAGGACAAGGCCATGACGCGGCTGCGTCGTGACCGGCTCGGCTTCGTCTTCCAGTCCTTCAACCTCGTCCCGACCCTGACCGCGATCGAGAACATCACGCTGCCCCTGGACATCGCCGGCCGCAAGGCCGACCAGGCCTGGCTGGACGGCATCATCGACGGACTGGGGCTGCGCGACCGGCTCGAGCACCGTCCCTCCGAGCTGTCGGGAGGCCAGCAGCAGCGCGTCGCCTGCGCCCGCGCCCTGGCCAGCAAGCCCGAGGTGATCTTCGGCGACGAACCCACCGGCAACCTCGACTCACGTTCCAGCGGTGAGGTTCTGGGGATCCTGCGCCGCAGCGTCGACGAGATGGGTCAGACAGTCGTCATCGTCACCCACGACCCGCGCGCGGCCTCCACCGCCGACCGCGTGGTCTTCCTGGCTGACGGCCGGATCGCCGGCGAGATGTTCGACCCCACGCCCGAGACCGTGCTCGACGCCATGAAGTCGATGGAGGGCTGACATGTCGGCCATGAGCAAGGTGTCGATGCGAGGGCTGGCCGCGCACAAGGTGCGCTTCAGCCTGACCGTTCTCTCGGTGGTGCTCGGGACGGCTTTCATCGCCGCCTCATTCATCTTCACCCAGATGCTGGGGCGTAGCTTCGACGACATCGTCGAGGCCTCCAGCGAGGGCGTAGCCACCCAGGTCGTCCCGGTCGAGGAGCTCAGCGCGGGGGTCCCGATCGACCTGGTGGACACCGTCGCCGCGGTCGAGGGGGTCCGCACGGTCGAGCCGCGGATGTCCGGCGCGGTGACGCTGGTCGACTCCGACGGGACGGCGGTGGGCTCCGGCGGCGCACCCTCGGAGGGCTTTGCCTGGTTCAGCGCCGATGAGTCCGTGAGCCAGACCGGGCCGATCACGCACGGGCGCGAGCCCCGCGCCGACGACGAGGTCGTCCTGAACGCCTCCGCCGCCGACAAGGCCGGGCTCGAGGCCGGCGACAGCACCGAGGTCATCCTGCTCAACGGCGGCCCGCGGCAGGTCGAGGTGGTCGGCGTCTTCGACACCCCGACCGCCGGGCTCGGCGGGTACATCGGGATCGGCTTCACGCCCAGCCAGGCCCAGGACCTCTTCACCGACGGCACCCACGTCAGCGGCCTGCACGTCGCCGCCGCAGCGGGCGTGGACGAGGACACCCTGACCCGGTCGGTGGCCGCTGTGCTGCCGCAGGGGATGCAGGCGCGCACCGGCACCGAGCTGCGCGAGGAGGCAGCCAGCGAGTTCCAGCAGGCACTGACGTTCATCAACGCCTTCTTGTCGGCCTTTGGCGTGATCGCGCTGGTCGTCGGCTCGTTCATCATCGCCAACACCTTCTCGATGGTCGTCGCCCAACGCTCGCGCGAGATGGCCCTGCTGCGGGCCGTCGGCGCCAGCAGGGGCCAGGTCACCCGCTCCGTGGCGGTCGAGGCGCTGGTGGTCGGGCTGCTCGGCTCGGCACTGGGGCTGCTGGCCGGTCTGGGCCTGTCCATGGCCCTGACGACGGTGCTGTCGAGGCTGGGTTCGGGGATCCCCGTCACGGGCCAGAGCCTGAGCACGAGCTCGGTGCTGATCACCATGGGCGTGGGGGTCGGCGTCACCCTGCTCGCGGCCATGCTGCCGGCCCGTCGAGCCGGTCGGGTGGCCCCGGTCGAGGCCATGCGCGGTCAGTTCGCCAGCCCGAGCACGGACCACACGCTGCGACTGGTGATCGGCTTCTTCGTGGCCGCCCTCGGCGCGGTCGCCACCGTGACCGGTGCGGTCAGCGGCAGCTCGGTGTGGCTGGGCGTGGGTTTCCTCGGCGTGGCGGCGACCGTCGTCATCATGTCCCCGCTGCTCGCGCCGGTGGTGTTCGGCGTGATCGGTCCGGTGCTGGCACGCCCGTTCGGCGCGATCGGGCGCATGGCTCAGGGCAACGCCTCCCGCAACCCCCGTCGGACGGCTGCCACCGCCCTCTCGCTGGCCCTCGGCCTAGCGCTGGTCACGGCGTTCGCGGTGATCGGCGCCTCGGCCAAGGCGAGCTTGACGCAGGTCGCCAACGCCGGCATGACGTGGGACTACGTCATCAGCGGTCCCCAGGGCATGCCCATCCCAGGAGGCGTCATGCCGGCCGTCCGGGACGTCAACGGCGTGGACGAGGTGTCGGCCCTGACCATGGCACCGGCCCTGGTCGCCGGCGAGGCCACCTACGGATACGCCTTGTCCGGCACGCTCGACAAGGTCGTCGAGCTGGACATGGTGGACGGCGAGGCCGCGCTCTCCGACACCACGCTGCTGGCCACGCAGGACGCCGCCGCCGAGTTCGGCTGGCGCGTGGGCAGTCTCGTCACCCTGGAGTCGCCCGGTCAGGGCGAGCTGGAGCTGACCGTGGGCGGTATCTACGACAGCGAGTACTTCGCGCCCTGGCTCATCAACGACAGCAGCCTGCAGTCGCTGGTCGCACCCCAGAACCAGATGACGCTGCAGACCTTCGTGGTCGGCGAGGAAGGGGTGGACCTCCCCCAGCTGCAAACCGACCTGGACGAGGCTGTGGCCCCCTTCAAGACCGCCACCGTCGACGACCGGGACGCCTTCACCGCGGCACTGACCCAGCAGGTGGACATCATGCTCGGCATCCTCTACGGCCTGCTCGGACTGGCCGTCATCATCTCGATCCTGGGCATCGTCAACACCCTGGGGCTCTCGGTGGTGGAGCGACGCCGGGAGATCGGGATGCTGCGGGCCGTGGGGATGCTGCGCTCGCAGGTCCGCAAGGCGATCTACGTGGAGTCGGTGCTGATCTCGGTCTACGGGGCGATGATCGGGCTCGGGCTCGGGCTGGGCTTCGGCTACCTGTTCACCCGGAGCCTGGCCGACGACGGGCTGACGATCACGGTGATGCCGTGGGACCAGTCGGTGCTGTTCCTGGGAATCGCCGCCGTGGTCGGCGTGCTCGCCGCGCTGTGGCCCGGGCACCGGGCGGCCAGGACCCGACCGCTGGAGGCGATCTCGGCCGAGTGACCGTGCGCCCCTGGTGCGACCCGTTTAGGGTCGTGCCAGGGGACACCACTCACACGGAGGTCAGTCGTGCCGCAGACCGTCAAGGGCGTGATCGCGCGCAGCAAGGGCGCTGCGGTGGAGGTGGCCGACATCGTCGTCCCGGACCCCGGTCCGGGTGAGGCCGTGGTGGCGGTGCAGGCCTGCGGCGTCTGCCACACCGACCTGCACTACCGCGAGGGCGGCATCAACGACGAGTTCCCCTTCCTGCTGGGCCACGAGGCAGCCGGGGTGGTCGAGCAGGTAGGCGTCGGCGTGCAGAACGTCGAGGTCGGCGACTTCGTAGTGCTCAACTGGCGCGCGGTGTGCGGCACCTGCCGGGCGTGCCTGCGCGGACGTCCGTGGTACTGCTTCAACACTCACAACGCAGCCCAGAAGATGGCGCTGACGGACGGCACCGAGCTCTCGCCGGCGCTGGGCATCGGCGCCTTCGCCGAGAAGACGCTGGTGCACGCCGGGCAGTGCACGAAGGTCGACCCGGCAGCATCGGCGGCCGCCGCGGGACTGCTGGGCTGCGGGGTGATGGCCGGTTTCGGGGCCGTGGTCAACACCGGGGGCGTCGGGCGCGGCGACTCCGTGGCGGTCATCGGCTGCGGCGGGGTGGGATGCGCCGCCATCGCCGGAGCGAAGGTGGCGGGGGCCACCACCATCATCGCCGTCGACGTCGACGACCGGAAGCTCGCCTGGGCCCGCGAGCTGGGGGCCACGCACACGGTCAACTCCCGGGAGGTCGAGGACGCCGTGGACGCCGTCCGCCAGCTCACCGGTGGCTACGGCGCCGACGTGGTGATCGAGGCCGTGGGCCGGCCCGAGACCTACCAGCAGGCGTTCTTCATGCGCGACCTGGCCGGCACGGTGGTGCTGGTGGGCGTCCCGACCCCGGACATGATGGTCGAGCTGCCCCTCATCGAGGTGTTTGGGCGCGGAGGCGCGCTCAAGTCGTCCTGGTATGGAGACTGCCTGCCCTCCCGGGACTTCCCGGTGTTGGTCGACCTCTACCTGCAGGGTCGTTTCGACCTGGACCTGTTCGTCTCGGAGACGATCGGCCTGGACGAGGTGGAGCAGGCGTTCGACAAGATGCACCGCGGCGAGGTGCTGCGCTCCGTCGTCGTCCTGGACCCGTCATGAGTGCGCGCATCGACCGGGTCGTCACCTCCGGGCAGTTCGCCCTCGACGGTGGCTCCTGGGACGTGGAGAACAACGTCTGGCTGGTGGGCGACGACACCGAGTGCGTGATCGTGGACGCCGCCCACGACGCGGCCAAGATCGTCGCCGCGGTAGCCGGACGGAAGGTCGTCGCGGTGCTGTGCACGCACGCCCACAACGACCACATCAACGCGGTCGGCGACCTCTGGGACGCCACCGGCGCGCCCAGCGCGCTGCACCCCGACGACCGGGTGCTGTGGGACCAGGAGTACCCCGACGCCGCACCGGACCGCCCGCTGGCCGACGGCGACGTCATCACCGTGGCGGGGACCGACCTGCACGTGCTGCACACACCGGGCCACTCGCCCGGCGCCGTGTGCTTCTACGCCCCCGCGCTGAGCACGGTGTTCACCGGGGACACCCTGTTCGCCGGCGGCCCCGGTGCCACCGGCCGCTCGTACAGCAACTTCGGCACCATCATCGAGTCGATCCGAGAGAGGTTGCTGGCGCTGCCCGCGGAGACCGAGGTGCTGACGGGTCACGGGGGGAGCACCACGATCGGCGCGGAGGCACCGCACCTGCAGGAGTGGATCGACCGCGGCAGCTGAGGATCTCCGGCCGCGAGTGCGGTGGAACGGGGGCATCAGCGTCGCTCAAGGCCCCGTTCGCCCGCACTCGTCGCAGTGTGAACATCCGGCCAGGCCGCCGGGCTCATGAGGTTCGGCGGGTGAGGCCCACCCGGAGCCAGCTGGCCAGGCACCCCACCAGCAGCGCGGCCCCCGCAACGGTGGCAGCCACCTCACGTGCCGGCACCGAGGGCACGAACACCATCACGCTGGCCGCCACCCCCGCGAGCACCACGCACCCGAACCACAGCGACGCCAGCGAGGAGCTGCGCAGCACCCGCCAGACCACGGTCCGCAGGTCGTTGCTGAGCGTCAGCACCGTCCGCCGGGTCCACCACCCGAGCACGGCCACGGCCAGCAGCCACATCCCGATGGCGACACCCTGCAGACCCATCTCGGTCGGGATCCGCACCAGGAACCAGAACAACCACAGCCCGAGGTGGGTGCGCTGGAGCCAGCGCAGCACCACGACGTCGAGGTTGCGTCGGGCGACCTGCTGGGACGGGTCCGAGCGCACCGCGTCGACGAAGCTGCGCATCGCCTCGCCGGTGTCTCCCTGGCGCAGGCGCACCACGCCCAGGTCGTGCCGGGCATCGGCATGCTGGGGGTCCAGCCGCAGCGCCTCCAGCAGCGCCCGCTCGGCGATGTCGTTGCGGTGGAAGGAGATTGCGACCGATCCCATCATCGCGTGCGTGTCGGGGTCCAGCGGAGCGAGCTCGGTGGCACGGCTGGCGGCGTCCCAGGCCAGGTTGCGCTGTCCCTTGACCCGGTCCGCTGCCGCCGCGACCTGCAGATGGGTGGCTGCCATCTGCGGGGCGAGCTGGACGCAGTGCCGGGCCGCGTCCAGCGACTCCTCGTTGCGGCCCAGCCCCGACAGCGCTGCGCTGGCCAGCATGTGGCCCCAGACGTCGCCGGGGTCCTGCCGCACGACCGCAGCCGCCGCGTCCAGGGCCGGCTGGTAGCTGCCCAGCCGCAGGTGGGCCTGGGAGACGAGCCCCTGCGCGTACGCGTCGTGCGGGTCGCTCGCCAGAGCCGTCTGCAGGACACGCAGGGCCTCGACGTACCGGCCCGTCTCGATCAGCAGCCGCCCGCGTTCGGAGGCGACGTCGCCGTCTCCGCTCACAGCCTGCTCACAGCAACCCGCTCACAGCCGGCGGGTCTTCTTCATGTAGGCGCGCAGGTCCGAGTAGCTGCCGTCGTTGTCGGCGAACATGACGACGTTGCGGGCCAGGTCGAACCACGCCCCGGTCGAGGGCCGCACCTCCTTGACCGCCCGCTCCAGGTCCTTCATCCCGATCAGGCGGGGGTTGCCGGTCCGCACGCCGTCCAGCAGGGCGGTCTCCGACGCCGACTCGCACACGTGCGCCAGGTCTGCCCCGGAGTACCCGTCGGTGGCCTTGGCGAGCCGGCGCAGGTCGATGCCCTCGACCGGACGCCCGGCCAGGTGGTGGCGCAGGATCGACTCTCTCGCAGGGCCGTCCGGAGGCAGCACCAGCAGGGTCCGGTCCAGCCGGCCGGGCCGCCTGAGCGCGGGATCGACGTCCCACGGCTGGTTCGTCGCCGCCAGCACGAAGACCCCCTCGTTGATGGCGTCCACACCGTCGAGCTCGCTCAGCAGCTGGTTGACGCTGCCGCGGGTGGCGGCCGAACGCGTCTGGGACCGCTTCTGCCCCAACGCATCGATCTCGTCCAGGAACAGGACCACCGGCGCTTCGGCCCGGGCCAGCTGGAACAGCTCGTGGATGTTCTTCTCGCTGTTGCCGATGTACATGTCCAGCACGTCGGAGAGACCGACGGAGATGAACTTGGCCCCCATCTCCCCCGCCACGGCCCGGGCGACGAACGTCTTCCCGCAGCCGGGAGGACCGTAGAGCAGCAGCCCTCCGCGCAGGCTCTTGCCGTACAGCCGGCGCAGCTCGGGGTTGCGCAGCGGCGCCAAGAACGCCGCCTCGAGCCGCTCCTTCACCTCGGTCAGCCCGCCCACGTCCGCCAGGGTGATCCCGGTCTTCTCCACGTCCCAGGCGCTGACGCCGGGGGTGGGCGCGCCCTCCTCGTCCACGAACATCGGCTGGACGCCGTCGCCGACCTCCTGCTCGGCCGCGTGCCAGTCGAACCCCTGCGCGGGGACGGACGCCGGTGCCAGCTCGGACGCTGGTGCAGGCGCAGGCGTCGGTGCTGGGCCCGAGCTCGAGAGCGCCCGCGACATCAGCGCCCGTGCCGGGTCGTTCGACGGCTCCCGCTGCAGCACCTGAGCACTGTGGGCCACGACCTCGTCGTGCCGGCCGGCCTGCAGCAGCTGCTCGGCCAGGTGCAGCCGCAGCGCCAGGTCGTCCGGGGCGTTCTCGACGGCGCGGAGCAGGGCCGCGATCACGGGGTCAGGCTCGGCAGAGGTCACAACCCACGACGATAGACGCCACCGGACGCCCGGTCAGGCGAAACAGCTCTCACCACCGTGCTGCCTGCGGTTGTGCCAGGGTCTGGCCGGGAAGCACACCGGCGGGGGTCACCGCGCGCTGACCACCAGCGCGGTCGCGACCGCAGCCACCCCCTCGCGGCGCCCGGTCAGCCCCAGCCCGTCGGTCGTGGTGCCGGAGACCGACACCGGCGCCCCGCACGCCTGGGACAGGGCCGCCTGCGCCTCTGCGCGACGGGTGCCGATCTTGGGGCGGTCACCGATCACCTGCACCGCGAGGTTGCCGATCTCGAACCCGGCCTCGCGAACCAATCGGGCTGCCTCAGCCAGCAGCACGACACCGGCCGCACCCGCCCACTGCGGCCGGTCCGTCTCGAAGTGCGCCCCGAGGTCGCCGATGCCGGCTGCCGAGAACAGCGCGTCGCAGCAGGCGTGGGCGGCCACGTCAGCGTCCGAGTGTCCGACCAGCCCCGTCTCGCCCGGCCACAGCAGGCCCGCCACCCACAGCTGACGCCCGGGTGTGCTGGCGAAGGCGTGCACGTCGACGCCGATCCCCGTGCGCGGCAACCGGTGTGCGGTCATGGCGCCGCCCTGGCTGCCAGCACTGCCTCGGCCAGCAGCAGATCGATCGGGCGCGTCACCTTGAACGCCTCGTCCGAACCCGGCACCAGGGTGACCTCGACGTCGCCGAGCCCCTCGACCAGGGTCGCGTCATCGGTGGCCGGGACGGCGCCGCCTGCGTGGGCACGCTCCAGTGCCGGGCGCCCGAAGCCCTGCGGCGTCTGGACGGCCACGAGCTCGCCGCGGTCGACCCTCGCACCGCCGAGATGCCTGAGCGTGTCCGTCACCGGCACGGTGGGGACCACAGCCTGGGCGCCCTGCTCCAGCGCGGCCAGCACCCGGGCGAACACCGCCGTGGGGGTCAGGCAACGGGCGGCGTCGTGCACCAGCACCGCCTCGACGCCGGCCGCAAGCACCGCGAGGCCAGCTGCTACCGATGCCTGCCGAGAGGCGCCCCCGGCCACCACCGCACAGCTGCCGGCCTGCCGGCGGACCTCGTCCAGCCGGTCGGCGGGGCCGACGACCACGATGTCGGTGTCGTCGATGCCAGCCGCTCGCACGGTGTCCAGGGCCCACGCCAGCATGCTGCGGCCCCCCGCCTCCACCAGCGCCTTGGGCAGGCCCTGCTCGAGCCGCTCGCCGCGGCCTGCGGCCACCAGCACGCACCCAGCCCTCAACCGGGCGCCCCGTGGCCTGGCCGGGGCGGGGCTGGAACCGGTGCAGGACGAGAAACGGGTGCGGGACGAGAAACGGGTGCGGGACGGGCACCGGGTGCGGGACGGGCACCGGATGCGGGACGGGGACCAGGATCGGGCGGATTGCTCGGGGCCGGCCCTGGTGGCTGGCTCGGGGCCTGGCCCGGCACCGGGGCCGCGGGCCGGGCGAACACCATCCGCCCGTTCGCGGTCGTCAGGACGCTGGTCACCACGACCTCGACCTCGCTGTGCAGCAGGTGCCGGGTCCGCTCCACGACGACCATCGTCCCGTCGTCGAGGTAGCCCACCGCCTGCCCCGGCTCCTTGCCGGCCTTCAGGACCAGCACCCGGACGCTGTCGCCGGCGGTGACCGGCGGGCGCAACGACAGGGCGAGCGCGTGCAGGTTCATGACCCGGCAGCCCGCCAGCGAGGCGACCTTGGCCAGGGGGGTGTCCAGCGTCAGCAGGGCGGCGCCGCGGTCGAGGCAGATCCGTACCAGCTTCGCGTCTACCTCCGGGACCTCCAGAGCCTCGTCGGAGATGACCTCGACCTCGACACCCCGCTCCCGGCGCAGCGCCTCGAGGGTGTCCAGGCCGCGTCGACCGCGGGCCCGGCGCAGGTCGTCGCCGGCGTCGGCAAGCCCTTGGATCTCGTCCAGCACCGGCTGCGGCACCAGCATCCGTCCGTGCAGGAATCCGGCACGCACCACGTCGACGACGCGGCCGTCGATGGCCACCGAGCTGTCCAGCACGCGGTCCAGCGAACCGACGGCGACCGGGCGAGCCAGCCCGGTCCGGGCCGACAGCAGGGACAGCAGGGACTCCCGGCGTGCGGTGCCGAAGCGGTAGCCCAGGGTGCCTACGGTGATGACGACGAAGCCGAACACCGGGAGCATCACCAGCGTGCGGCCCAGCAGCAGCAGCGGCCAGGCGATCCCCACGGCGACGACGACGCCCAGCATGGCGCCGAAGAGCCCACCGAGCACCTGCTCGGTGGACCTGCTCTCCAGGGACTTCTCGGCAGCCGTCAACGACCGCAGGGTGTACCGGCCGAGCGCCCCGCCCAGGACGTATCCGAGCGCGGCGCCCAGCAGCACACCCAACGTCGTCGAGTCCAGCGGCCCGACCCTGATGATCGAACCAGGCTCTGCCGGAACCGCTTGCGCCACCTCGTAGCCGACCCCCGCACCGAAGACGACGATGCACAGCCGCAGGAGCTCGGTCACCAAAGGTGGCATACCGCGACTGCGGGGTGGGCTCATCGTCGCCGCCGGATCAGGACCCGAGCCGCGGGGTCAGGACGCCAGCACCTCGTCCAGGATCGCCTCGGCCTTGATCTCCTCGGTCTTCTCCGCCAGCGCGAGCTCGGAGACGAGGATCTGACGCGCCTTGGCGAGCATGCGCTTCTCGCCGGCTGACAGGCCACGGTCCTGGTCGCGACGCCACAGGTCACGGACGACCTCGGCGACCTTGATGACGTCACCGGAGGCGAGCTTCTCGAGGTTGGCCTTGTACCGACGGGACCAGTTGGTCGGTTCCTCGATGTGCGGGGCCCGCAGGACCTCGAAGACCCGGTCCAGGCCTTCCTTGCCCACGACGTCGCGCACACCCACGAGATCGCAGTTCTCGGCCGGTACCTCGATGGTCAGATCACCCTGCGCCACCTTCAGCTTGAGGTAGAGCTTCTCCTCACCCTTGACGGTGCGCTTCTTGATCTCTTCGATGAGGGCCGCCCCATGATGGGGGTAGACGACCGTCTCGCCGACCTTGAATGCCATGTGATAGTTCCCCTTTCGCGACTTCAAGAGTAACACGCGACACTGCTCACGGGCACCCATCTCCGCGCGTTTGTGCAGGTCAGAGCGTTGCGACCAACACGAAGGGCGCCAGGAAGGGCTTGACAGAGGGCCAGCACGCGTGCCACGCGCGGGGTCAGGCGGTCTGCTCGCTACAGTTGGCGCGACCCGACCACGCACCTGCGCAAGGAGATTCCCGTGATCGTTCAGCGCCGCCAGCTTCGACCTGCGAGGGCCAGGGCTGCCGCGCTGGGTATCGCTCTGGCCGTGGGCGCGAGCCTGAGCGGGTGCTCGATGTTCAGCGAGCAGACCACGCAGAACGTCGACTACGCCCCCAGCGACGGCAGCCAGGCCGAGGTCGGCCCGATCGGGGTCCGCAACTTCGTGCTGCTGTCGGAGGGTGAGGGGCAGCCGGCCACGCTGATCGGCTCGCTGTTCAACAGCTCCGACGAGGACGTCGAGGTGGCGGTCACCGTCGCCGGCGGCACGGACGCGCAGACCTTCCAGGTCCCGGCCTCAGGCAGCGTGACGATCGGCCCCGAGGCCGAGGACCAGCTGCGGATCGACTCGATCGACGTCATCCCGGGACTGCTCGTCCAGGTCCTGGTCACCGGTGGCGAGGCCGAGGCCCAGCTGGGCGTGCCGGTGCTGGACGGCACGTTGCCCGCGTACGCCGACCTGGTCCCCACGGGTGCTGCCACCGGCTGACGGCTCAGGGGTCGAACTTGTAGCCCAACCCGCGCACGGTCACCAGGTGCCTGGGGTTCTTCGGATCCGGCTCGAGCTTGCTGCGCAACCGCTTGACGTGGACGTCCAGGGTCTTGGTGTCACCGACGTAGTCCG
>JAABUN010006727.1_pt1 | contig 12995 bp, 15 predicted proteins | sample 5559311 | NCBI WGS metagenome assembly JAABUN01 (sample SAMN10711877, study PRJNA513370) | rock metagenome | isolation source: Antarctica rocks | place: Antarctica: Victoria Land, Siegfried Peak sud | reverse complement strand
CTCGACGGACAGGTGAACGTGAATGTGCCCGACGTCCGGCAAGCCACAAGAAGGGACCCTAACGATGACCACGAAACAACTAAGTTTTTCCGCTATCGTCCACCTTAGCGGTAAGACCGCCACCGGGATTCAAGTGCCTGAAGAGGTTGTCGAAGGTTTGGGTAAGGGTAAGCGACCCGCCGTTCAGGTCACCCTAAACGCTTACACCTACCGCAGCACCGTCGCACCGATGGGCGGGGTGTTTATGCTTCCGGTCAGCGCCGAAGTCCGTAAACGAGCGGGCGTCGCTGCTGGGGATGAGGTGGACGTGACGCTCGAGCTCGACACAGAACCGCGCGAGGTGAGTGTGCCACCCGACTTTGCAGCGGAATTAGAGGGCGACGCGGAGGCTAGACGCGCCTTTGAGGGGTTGTCGTACAGCAAAAAGCGGGGCTTGATTGAGCCCATCGACCAGGCTAAAACTGCCGAGACTCGCCAAAAGCGCATAACCAAGGCGCTAGCCGCACTGCGCGGAAGCGCAAGTCTCTAGGAGCTAGGACGCTAAGGGCAATTATCGACCACCATAAGCTTGTGAGGCCAGACAGCTTCCGGTCAGGTGTGCTGCGTGCCCACATCTGCTACGTTTGTCCCCTATGGACGACAACCGTATAGAAGCCAACCGCGCCATGTGGAATGAGACCGCCGACGTCCACGAGCGCGGGTATGTCGCCAGCCTCTTCGAGCGCATCAAAGCACCGGACTTCAGCACCTTCGACTCGGTTGAGCAGAATATTTTTGACACACTCGAGCTCGACGGCAAAGCCGTCGCGCAACTGAGTTGCAACAACGGTCGGGAGCTTATCAGCTGCAAGAAGGCGGGTGCAGGCCGGTGCGTCGGCTTCGACATCTCGGACAAGTTCATCGACCAAGGACGCCGCCTCGCCGAAGCAGCGGGTGTCCCGGTTGAGTTCGTCAGGACTAGCGTCTATGACATCCCGGCAAGCTTCGACGACTCTTTTGACGTCGTCTACGTGACCATCGGCGCGCTAGGCTGGCTGCCCGACTTGGGGGCGTACTTCGAGATTGTCGCCCGGCTGCTTAAGGACGGTGGACAGCTGTTCATCTACGAGATGCACCCAGTGCTGGACATGTTCGACGCCGCAACCGGACTCGAGGTCAAGCACTCCTACTTCCGCACTGAACCGTATGTCGAGGAGGCGGCACCCGACTATATGGACCCTGACCAGATGGTCGCCGCAACGTCGTACTGGTTTCACCACAAGTTGTCAGACGTCATCGGTGGTTGCCTGAAAAACGGACTTCAACTCAGCCACTTCGAGGAGTACGGCCACGACATCTCGAACGTCTATAAAGCTTTTCAAGACTTCGACCAGAAACCGCCCTTGAGCTACGCGCTGGTTGCAAAGAAGGCGGTCTAGCTGCAACCGGCCCTTCGGTCGTTCATGATGCAGAGCATAAGGGCGTTGACAATGCACCTTGTCACCACCTCGTAAAGACTTTGCGCTCGAACAGTGGGGTGAAACCGACCGAGGCGTAGAGCCTCGCGGCGGCTGGGTTGTCGTTATTGTGCGATACCTTGGCCCAGCGTACCCCCCGCTCGGCGAGGCGGCGCACACCCTCTTGCAGAAGCGCCTTACCGACTCCCCGGTGCCGGTACGCCTCTGCCGTCTCGACCGGCTCGAACACGCCGATGGCATTGGCCTCGTCCCACCAGCAGATGCACTCGGCGGCGGCATCGCCTCGGCTCGAAACCGCCACAAGGTGAAAGTCTCGCCGGTAGCTCGGCGTCTGGGTGACGCGCTCGAAGCGCGCCGCCGAGATGCGCAGCACGGGCGGGCGTCCTTCCACTAGGTCGGCTTCCTTGAGCGGGCGCACCACGAACCCTTCTGGAACCTGAGCCTCCCAACGTGCACCATGCAAGTCCTGGACGGTCTGGACATACGTTGCGCCGCTGGCATGAAAACCGGCGTCGTGAGCGAGCGTTTGGAATGCGAGGTGGTCGTCGCGGACGAAGAAGGAGGGTTCGGCAGCGCTTTGCTCTAGGCGTCCCAGCCACGCTAAACCCTCAGCGAACAGGGCGCTGGCACCGGCGCTCGTTTCGTACCCTGGCGTCACCTCGTAGTCGAAGGTGGCGAAGCTGTCGGACAGGAGCAACATGCCTAAGGTCTGGCCGTCCTCCTCCCAAAAGAGTTGCTTCGACGGTTCTCTATAGGCGTCGTCGCGCCACCACCAGTGCAGGTCAGCTACATCCCACATACCGGCTAGTGGTGCGCGGCTTCGGCAGGCGCTCAGAAAGGCTGTTACCCTCTCGAGGTAGCCTCGTCCGGCGTAGGGCACGAGTTGCATACTCGAAGGTAGCAGGTTCCGGCGTCGGAGAGCGATAACGGTTGTTGTCACGATCACCCGATAATGCACCTTATCGGCCACAAGTGTGGCGGTTCACTGCGCCTCCGTTAAGGTCTACTTAAGCGGAATAAGTTAACTTGCGCTAGAGTGAGGCACAGCAAGTCAAGGAGGTCGTATGGGTCAGCGGTTCCGGATAGGGGCATTGGTGTCTATCTTGCTCGTTCTCTTGCTCGGCGCGTGTCGCCAAGAGCCGGTCGTGCCCGCGCTCCCACCGGACGACGATGCGCCCATCACGACCGACCGCGAGCGCTACACCCCCGAGGACTTCGGTGACTACGTGCGCTACACTGTCAAGACCAGCTACACCAACCCCACGCAGGCGAGCGTCTATCTCGCCCCTTGTGGCTACGAACCGCCGAGCGACTACCTCGAGCGCTTTGACGGAGAGACTTGGCGGGCAAGCACCTTCAACCACCCTTGTCCGGCGGTCCCGGCCCCTGCTGTAGAGGTGGTGCCTGGAGGCACCTTCGACGCTACTCTGACACTCGACGCCTCTCGGTCGCCAAATGCCGAACCGGGGTTTGGAACCGACCTCGTGCCGGGGGTACACCGCTTCGTCTTTGCAGTCGTTAGCGGCGTAGACGAGGAGGGCTTCGCCAACGACAACCTTCTGCCGCTCGAACAGCGTGTCTCGAACGCCTTCGAGCTGAGGGCACCCTAGATGGCGAAGCGTCAAACGCTGATTGCCCTGTTCGTGCTGGGCACCTTCCTCGCAGCCTGCCGCCAGGAACCCGTGGTGCCTAGAGAGCCGCTCGACTTCGACAGTGACCCTGCTATCCTGCGCGGTCGCTGGGGCGGCCTTGGCGTGAGCAGCCGCTACGGTGCGACGGCCTTCAGCAAGGGCGGGGAGCTGTTTGCCGCCGCGACGAAGCAGGGCTTCAAGGTCTGGGAAGTGGCTACCGAAAAGGTGCGCTTCACCCTCCCCGACGCCCGCCACATGAGCGCGGGGTTCAGCCCCGACACGAGCCTGCTGGTCTTGCGCGACCCGCAGACGCTGCGCGTGCTTTCCGCTGAAACAGGTGAGGTACTGGCGAGCGCACGAGCCGACACGCCCTACCCCAGTGCGCCCGTGTTCAGTCCGGACGGGGCGTGGCTTGCGACCGACCAGAACGAACGGATGCGTTTGTGGCAGGTGACCAGAACGGCAACGGGCGGGGTAACGCTGACCCCGGGCAGCCTGCTGAGCGCGAGCGAGGTGTCGTATACCGCCGCCTTCAGCCCCGACAGCTCTCAGGCGCTGGTCAGCGACAGCACGGGGGTGACGCTCCGGCGGGTGGCCGACGGACAGCTCGTACGGCGTTATACGGACGGCAACGACTATTCGTCCGTCACGTTCGGCTCCGACGGCAGTGTCTTCTTGGGTGGGGTGAACGGTATCCGCCGCCTCTCGGCTAAGGGCGAGGTGCTCGGCGACTTCTCGACAGGCGAGTCGTACGGCTACGTGCCGGTGGTCAGCCCCGACGGGCGCTACCTGGTCAGCAACGACTTCCAGCTGACCGTGTGGGACGTGGCGAGCGGCCAAGAGCTGGGGTCTCTGGCGGACGAACAGGCGTTCGACTTTGGAGGCTTCGCGCTCACCTTCGGCGAAACCAGCGAGGTTCTCTACACGGCTTCGGATGATGGTGTGGTGGCGCTCCAAGACCTCCCTACGACCGGCACGACGCCGGAGGCCCGAGAGCTGTTCCGCGCGGAGACCTTCACGTTGACGCTGGACCTCACGGCGCACTATGTGGATGCCTCGTCCTACGCGGTCAAGGGGACCTTCCGATTCGGCGACGGCGCGCTACAACCGGTTGAGGGGCGTGTTTGTGTTTCTCAAGGTCTGGCGCTGCAAGCACTCGAGGCGCAGACCTCGCCCGGCACCTGCGAGGTTGAGCTGGCCGTAGGTGAGGCTCAGCGCCCGAGCTGGACGGTAAGTGGTCCCGGCCCTTATGGCGTACCCCCGACCGCCTCCTTAGAGGTGAGGCGGCCGTATGACCACTACCTCTTCGAGGTGAGTCGGCAAGGCGAGCAGTGAGGGCGGGTTTGGCTGTTCTCTTTGGGCTAGCAAACCGTACTAGGCAGATGATGGGAGGTCGTATGGGTCGGCGTAGGCAGTTCCTGTTCGGGATGTTGGTTTTGGTGTTCTTGCTCGGCGCGTGTCGCCAGGAGCCGGTCGAGCTTTCTCTTCCAGTAGACGACGACGCGTCTATCACTACCGACCGCGAGCGCTACACGCCCGAGGATTTCGGCGACTACGTGCGCTACCCCATCAAAGTCAGCTACACCAACACCACCGGGGAGAGCGTCTACCTCGTTCCTTGCAGCGGGACCCCACCGCCGCCCGCACATCACCTCGAGCGCTTCGACGCGGGCCAGTGGCGGTTCAACTATCGCCCCTTCTGTCGGACTGGACCAGGTCCCGTACCCGCCACCGAAGTTGCGCCAAACGAGGGATTCACGGCAGACGTAACGCTTGATGTCTATACATCCCGCACGCCTGAGAACTACGGCCACCCCCTCCTCGGCACCGACATCATGGCGGGTGTTAATCGCCTGGTCTTCGACATCGTCGCCAGTGTGGACAAAGAGGGAATAGCCAACGACGACCCCCTACCGCTCGAGCAGCGCGTCTCCAACGCCTTCGAGCTGAGGGCACCCTAAATGACGCTGCGTTTGGCGCTGGCCGTGCTGATGGTGCTGGGGGCCTTTCTTACGGCCTGCCGAACGACCGCTGTTCCCGCGAACGAAGGCGTTACTCCCGTCCTGAAGGGCACGCCGTTTTACGGCGACCGCCCGGGCACGGAGCAGGCGTGGTGGGGTACTATCGGCCCCGGTCTAGGCAGTGAAGCGCGTTATGAGCTTGGCGTCTATGATTTTCCCAGAAACCTACCCATGGATGAGGGCGGCAACGTTGACCTCGAGGGCGGCGAGAGAAACGCGGAGCTTGAGCCTTTTGCGCAAGTTTACGCGTCGGTTATCATCTACGGCAAAGCTGCCCTCACCACCCCTGATATTCCCGGAGGCAGCTACGGCACGCTTTATGTCGGCGAGATAGGCGGAATTGAGGGGGGACGTATCGGCTGCGACCCGCGCCGCATCCCCGAGGCTGAAAGAGCCGGGACGGTCGTGGTGGGTGGCGACTGCAACCACTATCTCGAGGTGCCGGAACCGGAGGAGACGTACCGAGGGGTCCTACGTGTAGGCGAGCGGGGTCCTCCACCGCCGCCCGACCGACGCCACTACCCGTACTTCCTTGACACCGAGGGGGGCAGATTGTTCGTAGCGGTCGAGGTGATGCCGGAGCTGGAGCGGCTGGTCGGGCGCGAAGTGATGGTGGACGGCAAGCTTGTAGATGTTGGAGACGGCAGGGGACCGCACCAGGTACTCCGGGTAGGTGTGGTGCGAGCGGAGTAGTGCCCTCTTGAGCTGAGGGCGAGTAGCTCACCTTGTCGCTAGGTCCTTGCACAGGCGATAACGGTTGTTATCACGCGTTTCGAGCTTACCCAGGTGGACGACTTGCTTCCACCGAGACTGCCACAGAACCGTGACGCGGCTTCAGGAGCATGAGCGCCAGAAGTCCCGCCAGCGTGTAAGTGACCCCCTGGATGTTGATGACCGCGACTACCCCAACAAGGTCCCCCAGCACACCCGCCACCGCCATGCCCACTAGCATCGCAAGCGCTAAAACGGTGCCGACCGTACCGAAGACACGGCCCAGAAACCTGTCTGCAACGTTCGTCTGCATCAGGGTGGTGTAGCCTGCCCCGGCAGCAGCTGCGGGCACACCCACAACAGCCATAAGGAGCAGAGCGGGGACGATATCGGGAAAGAACGTGGGGTAGTTGAAGATCGCCAGGTCAATAAGCCCGATGAACAGCAGGCCGATGCTGAACAGGCGGCTCGGGGATAGACGGCTCCCCAGCCACCCGATCAGCACGCCGCCCGCGATGCCCCCGACAGCTTGCGCCGACAGCACCCAGCCAAGCTCGAGCGCCCCGCCCGCGAACGCTATGCTCACGAAGGGCGCGAGCAGCACGCTGAACGTGCCCTCGCCGACCGACGTCAACGTCATGGTGGCGAGAAGAATCGCCACAGCGCGGTTGTGCCGAACTTGCGCGAAGCCTTCACACCACTCCGAAAACCATTGCCGGAATGCGTTGTGCTGCGGTATCAGGCTCTGCCCCTCGGTTGCCTTCGACGAAACGGTAATCAGCACGATCAGTAAGGCAGCGACTAGGTAAGACGCCAAGTCGAAGAGGACCACGCCCTGAAGGCCAAAAGAAGCCACCATGAGACCCCCCACCGCAGGCCCGATGAGGCGCGCGAGGTTGTTGTTGAGGGCGTTGAGGGCGTTCGCCGAAGTGAGGTCTTCACGCCCGACCAGAGCGGGCAAGAGGGCGTTCTCGGCGGGACCGAAGAACTGGCCGATGGCCGACTGCAACACAGCCACGACGTAGATAAGCCAGAAAGCGCCACTGTGGGTGACGAGGAGCAGCGGCGCGATGGTAGCGGCGAGGAGCAGGTTACAGACCACCATCGTCCGCTTGCGCTCGAACCGGTCCACGAACACGCCCGCTACCGACCCCAGCAGGACGCGAGGCACAGCGCCCGCGATGAACATCAGGCTCGTGGCCAGCGTCGAATCGGTCGCCTGGTAGACGTAAACGGGCAGGGCGACGAAGAGCATCCAGTTGCCCAGCATCGACACCAGCCCGCCCCACCAGAGCAGCGCGAAGTCGCGGTTCCTTAAGACATGGATCATGCTAGCGCTCCTCTCCCTACCTGTCTGGCGACCATAAGGAGAGTTTCAGGCGTAAGCTACTTGGAATGAAACAGGAGCCTGCAAGTAGACGCTGGTTGCGCGTGGACGACCCGGAAGCTGCGCGGATGGTGACCGACGTTCAGGCACGGCGCTTTCTCGCACCTTTTATCGGGCAGGAGCGAACCGTGAGCGAAGTGGCTGCCGAGCTGCACGTGCATATGAGTTCGGTGCTTTACCGAGTGCGGCAGTTCATCCGCCTGGGACTCGTTGAAGAACCCCGGCTCGGGCCTCGCAAGGGCAGACCTATCAAGTACTACCGGAGTGTCGCCGATAGCTTCTTCGTACCCTTCCAGGCGACGCCCCTCGAGGCGCAGGAGGCGCTCTCGCCGCACGCCTTCAGCGAGTTCCAGCGGGCGCTCAACGCGAGTGTAGGGCAAGCCTGGTTGGAGGCCGCAGGTGAGCCGCAACAGTTGGGCATCCATATCTACCGTAACGACGACAGCGGCAACCTCAACCAGAATATCGTGCCCGACCCGGACGCCGACCAACCGAACCGCTTTTTCGATCAGCTGCTCGAGCCGGACGGACCCGCGGTGTGGGACACGTGGGGGTCCCTAAAGCTTTCACGTCAGGATGCCAAAGCCTTGCAGCTGGAGATCGCCTCGCTGCTCGGGCGCTACCGAACGAAGGTCATAGATGAAGGTGGAGACGAGTACATCGTGAGGCTGGCGATGGCACCACTAAAACGTTAAGCGCCAAGTAGGACGTCCTGAAAGCGTGTGATAAGGCGATTTGTCAACCGCTTTACCCCCTTACGTTAAGACCGTCTGAAGTTTCGCTTGTTGGTCAACCCCTATACTGCTGGCATCAGGCCGACATAACGGTGCGCTTCCGACCACCGTCTTGGCTCAACACGAAAGGATGCAGGGATGCCACAGAGATACGTGCGGTCAGTTCTAGGGCTGACGCTCCTTTTCGTTCTGACGAGCTGCTTTCAACCCACACCGCCCGACCCACGGCCCCCCGACCCACCGCCGGTTCCTAGCTGGCACTTCTACAACACGGTCAGGCACGTCGTCATCAACGCCTCAGGCGACCTTTACGTCGCGGGCGACAAGGGTTGGGAAGACGTCTACCTGCGCCGCTACGACCGGACGGGCACGCTGCTCTGGACCCGCGCGCTCGAAGAGGATGCGGCTGACGAGACCACCGACACCGACGTTGACGCCGTCGCGGTCGGACCCGAGGGCAACCTCTATATGGCTTGGCAGAGGTTTCTTTACGAGGGCGACACCATCTATGCCTCCTGGCATCTCACCGCCTACGACCACGAGGGTGACAAGCTTTGGCAGGTCGAAACCAACGGCGTCGAGGACCTTGCGGCCGACGCCTCGGGTAACGTCTACACCACCGAGGGCGGGGTCGGTCACATCACCAAGTACGCGCCCGGAGGGAGGGTGGCGTGGGTGCGGTCCGGCTTCCCGACGCCCCAGAGCGTCGCCGTCTCGGGCGCGGGCCACCTCTACGTCGCGCGCGAGGACGGTGCCGTCGTAAAGTACACCCGCGACGGCGACCGGCTCTGGCTCGAGAAGGCGCTGCCGAGCAACCAGGATGACGTCAGCGAAATCAGGTACGAGGTCGCGGCGGGACCCGACGACACGCTCTACGTCACGGGCGGAGCCTTTCGCTATCGCTACGACGGCGACCTCACAGCCACCGAGGACGCCGAACTCTACCTCCACAAGTTCGACGGCACCGGCACCCTGGCGTGGCGTCGGCAGGTCGCCGCCTTACGCGAGCGCTCGGTGAACGAGGCGCTCGAGGGGTGGATCGCGTTTGCCCTCGACGTGGACAGGGACGGTGCCGCGTACGTGGCGACCGGTCGGGTCGGCGAGGACGACTGCGGGCCGGACTCGTGCACCGACGCCGTGGTCATGAAGTACGGGGCCTCAGGCGAGCGGGTGTGGACCACCACCCTGGGCACGCCCGAGTTGGACGGGGCGACGAGCGTTGCGACCTACGACGGTCGGGACATCTTCGTCGGCGCAGTCACCGGCGGGAACCTCAACGACGCAGGGCCGGGCAACCCCCAGGCGCTCCTGCGCGCGCTCGACGAGGACGGCAAGTCGGTCTGGGCACAGCGGCTCTTTAAGGTGCCCGACACGGTGCCGCAAGAGTGACGGCGAAAGAAAAACGAAAGGCGTTGTGGCGGCGATAAAACATGTTACATACCGACCGACAAGGGCAAGTGCCGACCGTTCGCGCCGCCTCGTGCTCGACAACTGCACAAAAGCGGACGTGTAAGGCTAGCTTTTCAGCGCTTAAGCCGTCGTTCGTTTCCCCGCTTGAAGTTGCCCGTCACGCGCTGGAGCGCGTACTGGACGTTTTCCTCATCGGCGTCTGCAAGCTCGGTGGCAAGAAGCTTCCCTCGTCGACCTCCCAGCGTCATGACGCAACGGCCTTCCCAAAAGATGCGGACGACCTCGTCTTTCGTGACCTGATACGTGAACGTTTCTCTGCCCATCAGCCACCAGCTAGAACAGCTTATACGTCTCGCCGTACCGAGATCGGCAAGTGCGTTGCATGTCTATGGCAAAGTTACGGCCCGACTGTCACACAAAAGCGCACCATAATGCTGCTTGTCGGCGTTTACTCAGGGGGCATCCGTTGAGACGTGGTAGGCTTTCGGCACCTCAGTTAGTCGGAAAGCGCATCACGGAACGCCTTATCTCTCCTGACCTAGAAGCACTTGAATTGGAAAAGTTCATGCGTGAAGTGCTGTTAGAAGCCGATGCTGCGGGCCAAGCCGGAGAGGTTCCCATCGGTGCTGTACGTCGTTATTGACGGGCAGGTGGTCAGCAGGGGCCACCCAAGCAAGCAACGAGAACGCAACCAGATACGCCATGCCGAGCTTAACGCCATCCTTGCGGGCGGCGAGCCGTTATGGCGGGATTATAAGAGAGCTGTCCTGTTCACCACGGTAGAGCCGTGCCCGCTGTGCCTTGGCGCTGCGGTCATGGCCGACATTCCCCACATCATCTACGCGCTCCCCGATTACAACTGCCTGTCGGCTCAGACGGTCTCGACCAACGCTTACGTGCGGCGACACGTCCGCAGCTACTACGGCGGCGTTCTGATGAAAGAGTCGGCGGCATTGTTCAACAAGTATGACCCGGTGACGCTAGAGTACATCAGCAAGCCCGTAGATTAAGCACGGCTCGGACGGACCCGGGGTCGAGCTATGCACCTCACCGACTGATAACGGTGATTGTCAGCGATTGGCGTTGATACTCGGCGGAACCGCAGACCGTAAGCTTCGTGCATGAAAAGCCACGCCCCTGACGACTACCAGAACCCGTTCATCCGTATTGTGCAGGGCGTGGATGATGATGTCACGCTCAGCAAGCGGAGTGACGTGTTCTACCAGGACGCCACTCTCACGGCCTTCATCAGTGCCGGTCGCCCACCCAACATCCCCTTCAGCACGCTCGTGGTTCCCAATACACCGTTCGAGAACCTGTACGAGATGCCCGACGACGTACTCTGCGCCGTCCACCGTTTCGCCAAGCGCCTCGCTTTAGCGCTCAAAGGGCAGTTCGGTTGTGAGGGAGTGTCGCTCCAGCAGCATAATGAGCCTGCCGGTGGGCAGGACGTGTGGCACTACCACCTGTACGTCATGCCGCGCTATACGGGCGACCTGTTCCACGTCGAGAACTGGCGTTGGCTCGAGACCACGCCGACAGAGCGCGCCCCGTTCGCCGAGAAGTTACGCCAGTATTTCGACTCGTAAGGGCGATAATGGCACTTATCGGACAGCCGGTAGCAATCTGTCATCAACCTTCCTCGGGCTTCCGGCCAAGCCCTCAGCCTCGATAGAATTGCGAGAGTGATATCCGACGAGAGTTTAAAAGAGCGGCTGAAAAGCATTCGAGAGCGTGCTTATGACGCACCGGGTGATGCTTGGGAACTGACCTGCCAGATGCTCGAACCTGCCTGGCTCGGCCACCCCGACCCCCATATACGGGATGCGCTCGTTTACCCGACGCTCGCTACTTGGATGGCAAGCGGGGTGTTTTCCGTGGGCCAGACCCGAACCGTTCTAGGACGGCTTTTAGATGGGAACCACCTGTTCTTTCGGCTTGCAGAGGTCGGTGGCGAGTCCGTCCTTGTCCGCTCCTTCGCCGCTTTACAAATCGCGGCCATTCTAGGGCGACATCTGCGCCACCCCTTCTTAACGGCAGCCGAGGTTCACGGGCTTGTCCCAGTGTTGCTGCGCTACCTCGAGAGCGAGAAGGACCTGAGGGGGTACGACGTCTCGCTGGGCTGGCTCCACGCGGCAGCCCACACAGCTGACGCCATGAGCAACCTCGCGCGCTGTGGTGAGCTGGGCAGCGCAGAGCTACACCGAGTGCTCGGGGGACTGCGGTTCATGGTCGGGTGTGAGTTTCACGCCTACACCGACGGCGAGGACGAGCGCCTGGCCACGGCGATGAGCCACGCACTGTCGCAGCCCAAACTCGCGCCGGACGAGCGTCTTAGCTGGCTGGACGGTTTCAGGGAGCAAGTGCAGACCTGCGCCGAGCTTGGAATGCCTGCGAGCTACGTCCGCTTCATGAACATCAAGCACACGCTCAGGGCGCTCTACTTCGTGATTCTGAGTACACCTGGGGAAGCTGAGCGGCTCCTGAACCAGCGTATCGAACAACTACTCCACGAGTTCGCGGAGCTGTAAGTTGTCAACCCCTATTACCACTAGCCGATAAACATCATTATCATGCGATTAGATATTCAATCACCGGTGCTCGGGCAGCCACCAACATTACGACCGGCTATAGCAGCTTTAGCACTTGCTAACGTAGGCACGTCGTACCGCGCCCGCTCCGCGTCCGTCGTCGCCGGGTCAACCGGCTCAAGCACATACCTACAGTCGTCGAGCACGACATACTGAGTCCCAAACTTTTGCTTTTCACCCTTACTCAATAGGTAGCGGTCTAGCGTCGCCGCGTAAAGCCAGCGCGCGTCGGAGTCGAGCTCGAGCGCTCTAGCAGCGAGTCGGTTGGCAAGCTTGTAGTGCTCAGGGCAGTTGCCGTGCTGAAAGATGAGGGCGGCGTAGTACAAGCCAGCGCCGGTGGTCAGCTTGCCGTCTTTGAGGTAGCCCATGACTTCGACCCGGCGGGCGGTGTCCTCACGGTTGAGCACCTCCCAGTCGATGGTGGCACCCATGCGGGCGGTCTGGTCCTCGTCGTAAAGGACCCTCATCCGCTCTAGCGTCGCAGGGTCGGAAGGACCTTCGAGCACGACAGGGGCTGCCGCAGGTGCGCACGCCTCGAAGACGTCGCGCTGAGCGAGACCAACCGAGGTTATGATGAAAACCGCGCTCACCAACCCAAGACGTGTGAGCATGAGTCGAGTATAGACCGTGCCGCTTTGTCTTATACCCCCGTCAGCGGTAGTGTTCTATATAGCTTCTCTGCATCAGCTGATAAAGGCGGTTGTCGGTCGCCGTAGAACCGAGGGGCAAGGTGTCCGTACCTATTGCGTTACCCCTCGGCGTCAACGTCACATAAGCTTACGTCTACCCGGTAAGCTCGAAGTTTCGTAGCATCGTTGGTACGACGAGGCCAAGAAGCTCCATAGTGAGACGTGTCTGCTCCTCAAACTCAAGACCGGTAACCGTGATGAGGTAGGCGGTGTCACCCTGCACCGTCACCAGTTTCGCACTCCCGTTCTTTAGAGGCACAAACCCCCAGTCTCTCACGCCGTAGCGTCGTGGAAACCGCTTCAGCTCGCTTAGAGCTTTCGACCCGAGATCAGCCTCGAAGTCTGCTCTGGGATGCTTTTCGAA
>JAABUN010006726.1_pt1 | contig 12996 bp, 12 predicted proteins | sample 5559311 | NCBI WGS metagenome assembly JAABUN01 (sample SAMN10711877, study PRJNA513370) | rock metagenome | isolation source: Antarctica rocks | place: Antarctica: Victoria Land, Siegfried Peak sud | reverse complement strand
CCTCGAAGAGGAAGTCCACGGCCGCCAAGAAGCCCGCCGCCAAGAAGCCCACCGCCGCCAGGAAGCCGGCTCGCAAGCAGAAGGGCCCGGCGAAGCTGACCGTCGCGGTCACCGGGCCGACCGGAGACATCGGCGTGGCCGCGCTGCGGGCCCTCGACGGCTCGCCGAAGGTCGGAAAGGTGATCGGGATGGCGCGCAGGCCGTTCGATCCCGCCGCCCACGGGTTGAGCGAGAAGGTCGTCTACCAGCAAGGGGACGTGCTCGACCGAGGCTCCGTCGAGGCGCTCGTCGCCGGCGCCGACGTCGTCATGCACCTCGCCTTCATCATCGTCGGCGATCCTCGGGAGGCGCAGCGGATCAACCTCGAGGGCAGCCGCAACGTCTTCGAGGCCACCGCGGCCGCCGGGGCGAAGCGCCTCGTCTACACGTCGTCGGTCGCCGCCTACGGCTTCCACGCCGACAACCCCCAGCCGCTCACCGAGGACGTGCCGACGCGCGGCAGCGAGAGCTTCTACTACTCGGCTCACAAGGCCGAGCTCGAGGCGGTGCTGGACGAGGTGCTGGCGAGATCGAGCGTCGACGCCTACGTGTTCCGCCCCTGCATCGTCGCGGGCGCGGGGGCGATCACGCTGATCGAGACGATGGTGAGCATGTTGCCCCTCTACGGGCAGCTCAAGCTGGCGCGGCGCGTGCTCGACCAGGTCCCGTTCCTCGGACCCGTCCTTCCCGACCCGGGGGTCGACTTCCAGCTCGTCCACACCGACGACGTGGCCGCGGCGCTCCTCGCCGGGGTGGAGGGCCGCGGCGAGCCCGGTCGCTACAACCTCGCCGGGCCGGGCGCGATGAGCGTCACGCGGATGTCGCGGGCGCTCGGCTGGTGGTCGGTGCCGGTGCCGGGCACGGCCGTCGGGGCCCTCGACGAGATGCTCGCCCGGCTCCCCGGCATGCCGGCCGAGTCCGCCTGGCTCACCGCATTCCGCCTGCCGGTGCTCATGGACACCCGCAAGGCGCGCGAGAAGCTGGGCTGGCGTCCGGGCTGGGACGCGCAGTCGACGCTGCGCGAGACGATCAGCGGGGCTCGGGAGGCCGGGGCGCTTTAGGCGGAGCCGGCCCGCCGGCCCGCCGCGCCATAGACTCGCCGCATGGAGGGGGCTTCGGCCATGGAGGGCCAACGGGCGGGAGATCGGGATCATGAGCGAGGCGCGGGCTCGGCGCTGCCGGTCCTCACGCCGCGGCCCGGCGGCCCGGCCGAGCGGTTCGCTCACCGCTTCGACGGCCGCCACCCGGCCCTGGTCTTCTTCGCGGCGCTGCTGCTCGGGTTCATCGTGGTGGCCGCGCTGTCGATCGGCCTCGGCCTGCTCGTCACCGAGGTGCTCCTGAAGGCGGGCGGGGTGGCCTCCGCCGACGAGAGCTTCATCACCACCCTCGTGGGGGAGCGGACGCCCTTCCTCACCGACGTCTCGGAGGTCGGCTCCACGGTGGGCTCGATCGTGCTCTCGGTCCTCGCCGCGATCGTCGCGATTTATTTCGCCTTTCGTCGCCGGTGGCGGATCGCCGCCTTCGCGGCCTTCGCGCCGATCGTCGAGTCGGGCCTCTACCGGGTCACGTCCCTGGCCGATCCGCGGCACCGCCCCGAGGTGAATCGCCTCGAGGACCTGCCGGTCAACGCCAGCTACCCCTCCGGCCACACGGCCGCGTCGATCGCGGTCTACGCGGGCCTCGTCCTGCTGGTGACCTCGCGGATCACCAGCCCCGGCGCTCGGGCGGCGGCGTGGGCGATCGCGGTCTTGATCCCCGTCTTCGTCGCCCTCTCGCGGATGTACCGCGGCATGCATCACCCCATCGACGTGGCTGGTGGGGTCCTCGTCGGCCTCGGCGCGATCGCCATCCTCGTCTTCGCCTGCCGCGCGGCGGGCGCCGCCGAGGAGTACAGGAGCATGCCCCGATGAGCAGCGGGACGAAGCCGACGCCACCGCCGCTGCGCAGCGCGCAGAGGCAGGGCGAGGAGGTGGCCCAGAGCTCCAGCTTCGAATGGCTGGCCCGCTCAGGCCTGGTGGCCCGCGGGGTCGTCTACGGGATCGTCGGCATCCTCGCGATCAAGCTGGCCCTCGGCGATGGCGGCAGCACCTCCAACCAGCAGCAGGCGCTCGGGACGATTGCCCGCCAGCCCTTCGGCAAGGCGCTGTTGATCGCGATGGCCGTGGGGCTCGTGGGCTATGCGATCTGGCGCCTCGTGCGAGCCGCGATCGGCCACGGTCCCGAGGCGAGCGACGGCGCGATCGAGCGCATCGGCGGGGTCGTCAGCGGGATCGGCTACGCACTTCTCTGCGTCACCGCGGTGCAGATCCTGATCGGGTCCGGTGGCGGCTCCGGCGGGACGTCGAAGACCACCGGGGGCGTGCTGGACTGGCCGGGGGGCCCCTGGATCGTCGGTATCGCCGGAGCGATCGTGATCGGCGAGGGTCTCGATCAGGGCTACAAGGGACTTGCGCGCAAGTTCCTCGAGAAATCGAAGACCGGGGAGATGAGCGAGCGGATGAAGCAGCTCTTCACGGGCGTCGGGATCTTCGGCCACCTCGCGCGGATGGTGGTCTTCGTCCTGATCGGCTACTTCCTGATGAAGGCCGCCATCGACTACGACCCCGACGCGGCGATCACCCTCGACGGCGCGCTCGCCAAGCTCACGCAGACGAGCGCCGGACCGGCTTTGCTCGGCGTCGTCGCCTTGGGCCTTGCCGGCTTCGGCCTCTACTCGCTCTTCGACGCGCGCTACCGGAAGATCTGAGCCGAGCCTAGGCGACCTGGCTCGAGGCGGAGCCGGGCTTCGATCCGGGCTCCGGCAGCAGCCGCTTCCCGAGCGGGGCGGCGGTGACGCCGTGGGCGACGACCGAGACCACGACGCAGGCGATGGCGGTCCAGACGACGATGCTCGCGTCCGCGCTCGTGAGCTGCGTCGCCGAGGCGGCAATCGCGGCGTAGTAGATCGACCCGATGCCACGCACCCCGAACCAGCCGACGAACAGCCGCTCCGGCGCCGGCACCGCCGAGCCGATCAGCGAGACCGACACCGCGAGCGGCCGGATCAGGATCAGCGGGACGGGAACGAGAGTCCTAATATGCTTCGTCCTATGAGGCGAAGCCTGCTTCAGCGTGTCCACAATCCACAGAACTACCGGTGCGGGTGCGATCCGACCTGCTGGTGCAAGCGCTCTCGGGTCGGCTATGCGTTTCGATGGTACGTGCCCGGTGGGTTCCACCGAATCGGCTCAAGGCGACACCGTTTCGCTAGCCGTTTCGCCAGACCCTCCTAGGGAGCCAGTGACGCCCGGACGAGCCCGGCGCCCTGGATCTCGAGCGGCTTGCGGCCGTCGGAGAAGGTGATCGTCGCCGGTCCGTCGCTGCGGATCGAGTAGCTGATCGGCTTGCCCGCCAGGCAGGTGCGCTTCACGTCGATCGTCAGCGAGGAGACGCCCGTCAGCGTGCCGGTCAGGCGAGGCTGACGCTGGAGCTTCGTCCGCGAGACCACGTGCTGGTCATCGCTCTTCCAGGGAACGGGGTCGGGACCGGCTCCGGTGGAGCTCGCCACCTTCGCCACCGAGCCGCCGCAGCCGGCGCTGGTCAGGTCCACGGTGCCGTAATCGCGGCGGTCGCCGCGCGTGCGCAGCTTCGACACCCAGTAGGCGTGGTCGTGGCGGAGGTCGTAGGCGGGGGAGTCGAGGAAGCGAGCCGTCCCGAAGACGACGCGCGCCGGGTTGCGCTCGAGCGTGCGCCCGTGGCTGTAGGCCGACTCCTTGCGCCAATCGTCGAGGGCGGCGAAGGTGAGGTGCTCGGCGGTCGGGTGGAAGTAGTAGCGGTAGACGTTGTCGGTCTTCGCGAAGGCCGAGTCGATCGCCATCCCCTGGTTGACTTGTACGAGGTAGTCCGCGCCGGCATAGAGCATCGCCGTGGGCACGTGGAGGAGGTTCTGGATCAGATCGACGCCATTGCCGACCGCGCCCGCCGTGTAGTGCGGCGTCCCGGGAGGGGCGCCGTTGGCGGAGTCGCCGGTGAAGCCGACCCAGTCGGTGGCCCCGGCGAACATGTCGGGGTGCAGGCTGGCGAAGCGATAGGTCGAGTAGCCACCCTGGGAGTAGCCGCCGGCGAAGACCTTGTTCTTGTCTACGCGATAGGAGCGCTCGACGTCGCGGATCACGTCGAGCTGGTCGCGCTCGGAGATGTCGGAGCCCCAGCCCTCGGTCCCGCGGCCCTCGGGGACGACCAGGATCCGGTTCTGCTGCTCGCCGAACTGCTTCTGCATCCCGGGCTGGCCGATCAGGCTGGCGAGGTTCGCGCCGGAGCCATGGAAGATGACCTGGATGCCGTGCGGCCCCGGCTCCTTCGGCAGGTAGACGCCGTAGGGCTGGTAGTGGCCGCGGAAGTTGAACTTCTGCTCGAAGCCGAGCTTCGGCCCGGCCCCGCCATCGCCGCGCCCCGGGATCCCCTCGTAGCTGACGCCCTCGCCGGGGCCGAGCGTGTAGCGGGAGCGGTAGACGCGCTCGTGGTAGCCGGAGCTGACCTTGGCGCGGCGGGTCTTGCGCTCGGTGACGTTGCGCCGGATGACGGTCTTGCCGAAGCGGGTGATGTCGCCGTCGGCGAGCGCGGCCGCCTGCTCGTCCTCGAACCAGGCGCCGACCGCGGTGCCGGCGTAGTCGCCCTCGCCGAAGCGGCTGCGCTCGTTGGGTCCGCGGAAGGCGACGTTCATCACCTGGCCGCTCTCGGCCACGGCGGTCACCGCCTGCACGCGGAAGCGGCGGTGGGCCGGCAGCGGGATGTTGCCGCGAATCGTGTTCCTGTCGACGTTGCCGCGACGCAGGAGCTTCAGCTTCTCCCAGCCCCTGCTCGAAACATCGAGGGGTCCCCACTTGCCGCCGCCGGTCTTGCGGTTGTTGTCGGTGTCGAGCGCGATCCCGAGAACGGTGCCCCTGCGCTTGTAGAGAGCGTCGAGCAGGCCGGTGACCCGCAGCTTCGTGCCCTTGCGGTTGGGTTTCATCGTCAGGCGGATCAGGTCGCCCGTCGCCTCCTGGCCGACCGGGTAGCGCTGATCGCCCGCGGTGGGGGAGAGGTTGCCGATCCGGTTGGTGAGCACCTGGCCGGTGTCGGCGCCATGATCGTCGAAGACGTAGTCGTTGTAGACGACGGAGCCCTTGCAGAGATTCGTCGTGCCGGCGAGCCAGGAGGTCGGCTTGGCGCAGCTCGGCTTCGCGGGTGCGGCAGCCGCGGGAGCGGCCACCGCGAGAAGGAGAGCGATCGCTGCGACCGCGGCCGCGACGCCGCCGAGTCGCTGATTCCCTTGCACGGTCATCGCGCTCCCGTGGGTCTCGCTTCGGTGTCCTGTGCGTCTCGCTTCGATGTGACGACCGTAGCGAATGACCGAGCCACGAGCGCCGCCTTTCGAGGGCATGATGAGCGGGTACGCTCGTTCGGGAGCGGCGCTGGATGAGAGGAAGTGGGACATGATCGGGCGGCAGGTGGAGAAGCTCAAGACGATGGTCGCGGAGGCCCTGGGCGTCCATGCCTCCGATCTGACGCTTGCCTACCAGGGCCCGGATTTCCGGCTCTGGCTGCTTGCTGCTTTTGTGATCGGCGGCGTCCTGTTTGGCATCGTCGGCCTCGGTGGCGCGATCGGCGGTGGGCTCATCGGCGTGGTTGTCGGCTCCTGGTTTCTGATCGCCAACCCCTTCATCGTCGCGGTCGACGGCGAGTCGACGTACCTCATTCGGATGAGCCAGTCGGCATTCAGCAGCGCCAGGCCCGAGGAAGTGCTGCGCCGGGATCCGGTCGGCAGCGGCATCGTCTCCCGCGACGGTAGACGGCTTTGCTACGCCGACGTCGAGCTGCAGCTTCTGCTGCTCTGGGGCGGACGCGCGGCAGCGGTTGCCGCGGCAGCGGAAGCCGTGCCCGCCCGCCGCTGAGGCTCAGGTGCTCGGCTGCGTCCGCCGAGCCGAGGCGCTCAGGTCGGGATCAGCGCCGCGACGAGCGAGTCGCCGAGCAGCCCCGAGACGGTGCCCTGATCGAAGTGGCCGGCGTAGAGGTCGTCCATCGCCGCCACCGACAGGGCCTGCACGAGCGACATCATCCACTGGATCGGCACATCGGGGCGGATCTCGCCGCGCCCTTGAGCGGCCACGAGATAGAGGCCGACGGGGTCCCCCTCGTCCTCCTTGCCCTCCTGCATCGCCGCGCGGCCGAGCTCCCGGTAGGCGTTGAGGAAGCGGTAGCGCAGCCCGACGGCAATCATCTCCGGTGCCAGGCGCCGGAGGATCTGCTCGGCGCTGCCGCCTTCCTCGGTCACCCTGCCGGTGATCCCCTCGGCCTCCTGGACGAGCTGCTCGAAGAGCGCCCGCAGCAGATCCTCGCGGTTGGGGAAGTGGCGGTAGACCGTCGTCCGCCCGAGACCGGAGGCCTCGGCGATCTGCTGCATGCTCGCCTCCGGACGCTCCGAGAGGAGCTCCACCGCCGAGTCGAGGACCGCCTGGCGGTTGCGGCGCGCGTCGAGTCGTTGCGGTTCGGCGAGGCTTGCCATCGCGGGCGATCATAGGCGCAGGGAGGGAGAGGGCAGCTCCATGCAAGTGGCATGCTATGTTCCACTTATCGACGCCCGGCGCCGTTCCCCCGCGGCGTCGGGCGTCTTTCTCTATCGGCGGACCGGCGCCGGTGCATTGGTACGCTGGCCGCGATGAGGGTCGTGTCCATCCGCACGCGAACGGTTGCGGCGCTGGCCCTCCTCGGCTTGCTCGTCCTGCTGGCGGCGCTCACGCACGGCTCGCCCGCCACGCCGGACAGAGCGCGCTTCCGCATCGTTCGCAGGCACGGGTAGCGTGGCAGCGCGCGAGGACGTGGAGTTCGACTCCGCCGGCAGCCGCTGCGCCGCCTGGCTCTACCGGCCCGAGGGTGAGGGGCAGCATCCGCTCGTGGTGCTGGCCCATGGCTTCGGCGGCACTCGTGAGGCACGCCTCTGGGCGTTCGCGGAGCGCTTCCGCGACGCCGGGATCGCCGCGCTCGTCTTCGACTACCGCCACTTCGGAGACAGCGAAGGGGAGCCGCGCCAGCTCCTTTCGATCGGCAAGCAGCTTGACGATTGGCGCGCCGCCATCGGGTTTGCGCGCGGCCTGGACGGCATCGATCCCGAGCGCATCGCACTCTGGGGCAGCTCGTTCTCGGGCGGCCACGTCGTCCGGATCGCGGCGGAGGACCCGCGGATCGCGGCGGTCGTCTCCCAGGCCCCCTACACGACGGGCCCCGTGGCGCTGGCGGCCGCGGGCCCGCGGGAGATGCTGAGGCTGACGGCAGGCGGGACGCTCGACCTGCTCGCCGCCCTCAGCGGCGCCGAGCCCCAGCGGATTCCCCTGGTCGCGCGCCCCGGCCACGGCGCGGCGATGTCGCAGCCCGGCGCCTATGAGGGCTACCGGGCGCTGTTCGACGATCCGGCGCAGTTCCGCAATGAGGTCTGCGCCAGAGCCCTTCTCGCCCTGCCTGCCTACAACCCGGCGCTCCGGGCCGGGCGGGTGGGCTGTCCGCTGCTCGTCTGCGTGCTCGGCGGCGACGCGGTCACGCCTGCAGGCCCGGCGCGCAAGATGGCGGAGCGAGCGCCTCGTGGGGTCTTGATCGACTACGGCGATCGCTGGGACCACTTCGACATCTATCGGGGCGAGCTGTTCGAGCGGGCAGTGGCCGACCAGGCGGAGTTCCTGAGCCGGAATCTGGGCGTCGCGGACGCCGCCGTCGCCGCCTGAGTCGCCCCGGCGGGCCACGATCGCATTGCTAGAGTGGCGCCCCGCGCGCCGCTATCGTCTAGGGGACTAGGACGCCGGATTCTCAGTCCGGAAACCGGGGTTCGAATCCCCGTAGCGGTACTACGGAAACCCGCTCAGGCAGCGGGTTTCTTCCGTTCGGGGCGTCTCAATGACTACCCTGTGGCGATGGAGTCCACCTCCCTGCCACTTGTCCAAGCGCCTCCGACGAGGGCTGACGGAGCAGGTAGGGAGAAGCTCGTCAGGCGAGCGAAGCTGCTCGCTTGGATCGGACTCGGCTGGCACGGCATCGAGGCCACCGTCGCCATCGGCGCGGGCATCCTTGCCAGCTCCATCGCGCTGGTCGGCTTCGGTGCGGACTCCCTGATCGAAGCCGTCGCCGGGTTCGTGCTGCTCTGGCGCTTCGCGGCCGCTCGCGCCTCCTCCGAAGAGGCCGAGCGCCGCGCCCAGAAGCTGATCGCCGTCAGCTTCTACGTCATCGCCGCTTACGTTGGCGTCGAGGCCGTTCGCGTTCTTATAGGTGGCGACCATCCAGACGTGAGCTATATCGGCATCGTCCTCTCGGCGGTGACGCTGGGGACGATGCCGCCCCTCGCCATCGCCAAGTCCCGCGTGGGCGAGCAGCTCGGCTCTGCCGCGACCAAGAGCGAAGGCAGGCAGAATATGCTCTGCGCCTATCTCAGCGCGGCCTTGCTGGTCGGCCTTGGGGCCAATGCCCTCTTCGGGTGGTGGTGGGCTGACCCCGCGACCGCCATTGCCATCGCCGCCGTCGCCGTCAAGGAAGGACGAGACGCTTGGCGCGGCGAGTCCTGCTGCATCGCGCCGGTGGGCCTGGATACCTGTAACGACGACTGCTGTTCGTAGTGACCGAGGGCGAAGCGCCGGAGCCGACCGAGGCGAAATCCGACTTTCTCGGACGCTTTGCCCCCCAAGAGGCGATGGAGCTTGGCGGTCTCGACGGACTTTGGCACCTTGTTGATCACATCGTCGTTGACGATCCCGCCGCCGTTGCAGTCATGAAATGGGTCCAAGGCGAGCGGGAAACGGCTCTGCCCGGCTGACCGCGACTACCCGAATGCGACGCTGACGACGAGCGCGGCGACGCTGATCATCGCCCGCCGGCTAGATCGACGAGCTCGCCTCGACCTCGTCGCCCGCGAGATCCCCGCCGTCGTCGTCCGGGTCCAGCAGGGCGGCGGCGGTTTCCTCGCGAGCCTCCCTCGCCACCGGCTCTTCGAAGACGAAGATCTCGATCACGATGTCGGGGTCGAAGAGGATCTGGCTCTGGTAGTTGATGACCTTGCGCCCCGTCAGTTGCTCGACCGTGCCCGTGAGCCGTTCGGTCATCTCGTTCTGAAAGCGCTGACGGAAGTCGCGAACCGCGTCCTTCTGGCCGGCTTGAAGCATGGTGTCCTCAGCCGTGGTGGTGCCCCCGCGCATGACGACGAAGAGGAGGTCCTCCACGAGGTAGGACCTCGCGTGAACGGGGCCCTTGCCGTAGTACTCCTTCTTCGCGGCCACGAGGGCTCGAGAGATCTCGCGAAGCAGGCCGCGCCCTCCTCGACTCTCGAGCGGAGGTGTCGGCGATCCACTGGGGTCCGGCATCGGTGAGATCCTATTGAGCCGCGTCCAAACGCGAGACGGCGGCCGGCGGCCGCCGTCTCGGTCCAGAACCGCTGCTAGTGGCGGTCTCCGTCGTCCGTGTACGGATCGCGGCTGCCGGACTTGGCGGCGCCACGGCCGATGCAGTAGCCGACGGTCACGATCGCGACGTAGAGCCAGGCGTTGCGAGCGACGAACTCGTCCGTTCCCTCGGTGTCGCCGCCCTTGATCAGCAATGCGCTGAGCAGGATGCCGACGATCACGGCGACGGCCATCCAGAACTCGGTCGTCTTGAACGCCTGCTTGGTCTCGGTGGTCAGCCGCCTCGCGGCGTTGCCACGCGATGTGTGGGTTGGGTCGATTGGGCTTGGCCGACAGGCGGCCTGCTTCCAGCTTCCATGATTACCCCTTCGGGTGCTTGCTTATGTGGTGCCTTTGGAGAGCTGCCAGCTCAGTCCGGGCCGGCTGCCGTGGGCACCGAGGAAGAAACGGCCCGCTCCAAGAGAAGGGGCCGCTGCGAGCACCTACCTGGGAGGGTCCCTCCCAAACACGCGCGCACCGCACGACGCCACGCGTACCTCCCGGTCTGACGACCCAAGTTGGGCTCCTCAGCGCGCTGGCAGCCTCAGCTGGAAGTCGCGCACCTCGATCTCGAAGTCACCGTTCGAGGGGCGGGCGAAGGGCGCGTCGTTGCCGAGCAGCTCGAGCTCGACGCGGTGGCCGCGCTTGAAGCGCCAGGCACCCGGATGGAGCTGCCAGGCGTTGCGGCCGTTCCGGGGGCGATAGAGGCCGCGCGCGACCAGGCGCTTCGTCTCGCCGTCGGGCGCGACGTCCCAGAGCCGCGCGGCGAGCTGGGCGACGCCGGGACCGACCCCGTCGATCCGTAGCGAGGCTCTCAGCTTCGGGGCCCCGAGCAGGGTGAAGGACCGGCGCCGCTGCCGGTGCAGCCGGTAGCGGGCGGTGCCGCCCGCCTTGGCGGCCGGGACCTCGACGCAGCTATCCCCTCCGCCGGCTACCGGGTCGAGGGCTCGGCCGACCGCCGGATCGCCCCCGCCGGAGAGGACCATCCGGGGCTTGCGGAACGTCGAGCGGACCCGCCGATGGGAGAGCCGGTTGAAGCTCGAGGCGTGAAAGGGGCCGAGCGATGGCCTCCCCTTGGGACAGGTCTGGACGTAGGCGGTCGCGCCGAGGCGCGGCACCTTCCGCGCGCCCCGCAGGTAGTGGTCAAACCAGCGATGGATGTCGCCGATCACCCGCTTGCGCTCGGCGGGCTTGTTGGCCGCGCGCTGATGGCCGAAGTCGCCGAGCAGCAGTGACAGCGGCGATCCCGGATAGAGCTTCCGCGTGCGATTGGCGTAGCGCAGGACCTCGTCCACGGGGAAGAGATCGTCGGTGAAGCCGGAGGCGAGCAGAAGCGGCGGGGGCCGGTGGCTCGGGTCGAGGTAGTAGGCGGAGTGGAAGCGGGCGAGGTCGTCGACGATCCCCTGGGCCTCCGGATCCGTGTAGGGCTCGCCGCGATCGGTCCGGGCGACGGTCGAGGCGATGTCTGCGTCTGGATCCGCCGCCGGCGGGGCGAGGTAGCCCATCGGCCTGCCGGGCACGTAGGGCTCGCCGATGGGCTGGCCGGGGCCGACCGCGAACTGCGCGGCGGCGAAGATCCCGTTGACGAACGTCGCCTTCTCCACTCCCACCGGCGTGGTCGCCCGCCGCCGGCCTGTGATCCCGGTCGCTGAGACCCGGCCGTTGGGGGCGGCGGCAGTGATCAGGTCGCTCCACGGGATCACCGGGGCCGCGGCGGCGATGCGCAGCGGCGTTCCCGCCGGGCTCCGCCAGGGGACCAAGCGGCCGTCCGGCAGCATCATCCGGTCGCGAAGCGCCGCGAGCATCAGCGACTGCCCGCCCCCGTAGGAGTCGCCGGTGACGCCGATGCGATCGCGAGCGACGTATCCGGAGTCCACCAGCCTGCCGATCAGCTCCTGCGTGTCTCGCACCTCGTAGCGGACGTCGGCGAGATGGATGTAGCCGCGGGCGCACGCGGTCGCGCTGGCCAGGCGGGACTCCGGGGTCCCGCACGAGCCCCAGAGCCCGCGAGCGGTGTAGGTGAGCACGGCGTAGCCGTCCCGCGCCCAGGCGAAGGCATTGTCGGTATAGGCGGTCGAGGCGGGGTCGAGGTACTCGTACTTGCTGTTGCCGAAGCCGTGGATCTCAGCGACGAGCGCGCGACCTCGCGCCTGGGCGGAGGGGAGGGTCACGGTCGTGTCGAGGGGGACGCCGTCCCAGGTCCTCACGAGGCCCGAGCACTGGAAGACGCCGTGGGTGGGGGCGCATTCGTCGAGGCCGAGCGGCCCCGACGCGGCGCCCGCTGCCGGGACCGCCATCAAGGACAGCAGCGTCACGGTCAATACCGCCAGAGAACCCCTCATCACAGTTGAGTATGGCCCTCGTCCACCGCAGGCGCGCCGGCGATCCCAGCCTCCCGCCACCAGCCGTCGAACAGTCGGCGGGCCGCCACCGCCGCGGCCCGCCCGGCGCGCTCGCCGTCCGCGGCGATCGTCTCGACGCTGAAGCCGAGTGGCTCGATCCGCTCGCGCTCGGCCTCGGCCCAGGAGTTGGCGAGATCCGTCGTCACCTCGGGATGGAACTGGAGCCCGAGGCTGCGATCGAGGCTGAAGGCCGCCACGCCGGCCGGGGAGCGAGCGAGCTCGACGGCGCCGGCCGGAAGCTCGAGCTGGTCGTAGTGGAAATGGAGCCAGGGGCCAACCGGGATCAGCCCCACCTCGGCGCTCTCGATCTCGAACCAGCCGACCTCCGGCGGGTCGGCGGGGTGGATCGCCGCGCCCGCGGCGGCGGCGAGGGCCTGGCCGCCGAAGCAGAGCCCAAGGATCGGCACGTCCTCGCTGAGGGCGCGGCCGAGGAACGCGAGCTCCTCCTCCATCCACTCCGGCGGGTCCGGCTGGCCCGGCGTCGAGTCGCTGCCGAGCGCGCACACCCAGGCGAGCTCGCGGAGGTCCGGCGGCGGGCCCTGCTCCCAGACCCGGCGCACCTCGAAGGGAACCCCGCGCTCGACGAGCCACTCCGCAAAGAGGTCTGGAGGCGCCGTGGGCTCGTACTGGAGGACCACCCCGCCGATCGCTCCCATCGCCCTGAGCAGCTCCGGCTGGGCTCGCGGCCTCAGCCCGCCGCGACCCGCGCGCGTAGCTCGTCCAGCCCCGGCCACTCCCAGGAGGGGCGCTCAGGCCGGCGCACCATCTCGGGGTCGCCCGGCGGCAGGTCGCGGAGCTTCGGCTCCACGTCCGGGGCGTCGAGCTGCTCGGCGACGGTCTCCCTGGCCACCGCGACCACCTCGTTGCGGCGCCGGCGGCTCATCAGGTTGACGCCCATCGTCTGGAGGTCCCGCTCGGTGGGCTGGATCAGGACGACCTCGGTCCCCTCGGCCCGCAGTCGCTTCGCCTCCGAGCCGAGGCGCCTGCCGCTGGCTTGGTTGAAGATCAGGTTGAAGGCGGAGAGCGGGCTGGCCGCGCGGATCGGATGCAGGCTGGAGGTCGGGTTGAGGCAGATGACCAGGTCGAGGTCCTGGCCGCGCAGGACGTCGAGGTTGGAGGTC
>JAABUN010006725.1_pt1 | contig 12996 bp, 13 predicted proteins | sample 5559311 | NCBI WGS metagenome assembly JAABUN01 (sample SAMN10711877, study PRJNA513370) | rock metagenome | isolation source: Antarctica rocks | place: Antarctica: Victoria Land, Siegfried Peak sud | reverse complement strand
CATAGGAAAAAGTCCCGACAAATAACATCCACAGACCAGATGTAATCACCCAAAGGCGGAACAAACCATGCCGTATGTTCATATCGCAGTTATCCTTCCCTGGTTGCCGAACATGGCGTAGGGCAACCCTACCGCGGAACGCGCGACGATCATGGAGCAACGGCGCCGCACCGGGTGGCTGGGGCCGGTGATCTTGGCGCCAATCGAGGTGACGGTTGGCGAGTGGATTGCCGAGTATGGGCGGGCGGCGACCTGATCGCTTGCCGCCCGGCGGGTCCGCTGGGGGTCCGCAGTGAAAATCCGAAAGTCCGATGCGGGCCAATAAAGCGGCTAAGTGTCTGATTTAATTGGTGGGCGCTGTAGGGCTCGAACCTACGACCCGCTGATTAAGAGTCAGCTGCTCTACCAACTGAGCTAAGCGCCCGCCGCCGCGGTTCCATACCGCACGGCGTGGGTTTGTCCAACCCCCGCCGGCGCCTTCAGTCCCGCGCCGGGCCGAGTTCCACGTCGCGGTGGACGAAGGCCGAGAGCAGCAGGCCGAAGCCCAGCATGGTGGTCAGCATCGCCGACCCGCCATGCGAGATCAGCGGCAGCGGCACGCCGCCCACCGGGATCGCGCCGGTCACCATCGACACGTTGACGAAGACGTAGAGGAAGAAATTGGTGCCGAGGCCGGCCGCCAGCAGCCGGCCGAACTGGTGGCGGCAGCGCAGCGCGACGGCAAAGCAGAACACCACCACGAGGCCCAGCAACAGCAGCACCGCAAGCGCGCCGGCCAGGCCGAATTCCTCGGCGATCATGGTGAAGATGAAGTCGGTCTGCTTCTCGGGCAGGAAGTTCAGGTGGCCCTGGGTGCCCTGCAGGAACCCCTTCCCCCACAGCCCGCCGGAGCCCAGCGCGATCTTCGAGTGGATGATGTTGTAGCCGGCGCCCAGGGGATCGCTCTCGGGGTCGAGGAACGTCGTGATCCGGGCCTGCTGGTAGCCGTGCAGCCGGCCGTAGCCGAGCGGCGCGGCCAGGGCGGCGGCGGCCAGCGCCAGGCCGACCTTCCACAGCCGCAGGCCGGCGGCGAAGAACACCGCGCCGCCGACCAGGCCGGTGATCAGCGCGGTGCCGAGTTTGGGCTGCCGCAGGATCAGGCCGACGGGCAGCAGCACCATCAGGGCGGGCGGCATCAGGAACAGCGGGTTGCCCATGCGCTCCCAGCTTGCGCGATGGAACCAGGCGGCGAGGCCCAGGACCAGCATGACCTTCATCAGTTCCGAGGGCTGCAATTGCAGCGGCCCCACCTCGATCCAGCGCTGCGCACCCTTGCCGACGTTGCCGGCCACCAGCACCAGCAGCGCCAGGCCGGCGGCGTAGCCCATCCAGGCGAAGCGGGCGATGACGCGGATGTCGACCAGCGCGATGCCGAGCATCAGCACCAGGCCGAAGCCGAAGCGGACCGCGTGCCTGGCGGCGTAGGGTTCGGCCGCGCCGCCGCCGGCGGAATACAGCGCGACGTAGCCGACCGCGGCGATGGCGCACAGCAGCAGCACGAAGCTCCAGGGCACCTGCCACAGCTTCCGCAGCAGGCCGCCGCCGCGGTCCCCGATGAGGAGGCGGCGTTCGAACACGCCGTTCATGGGTAGGGGCATGGGTGGGGGTTCACCAGCGGGGTTCTACGGGCGGGCGCCGGCGAGGTCGGCAACCCGCGGGCCGGGCGAAGGGCGGAGGCGCTCGAAGACCTCCACCAACACGTCGCGGGCCAGCGGCGCGGCGGCGCCGGAGCCGCTGATGCCGTGCTCGACCACCACGCTGACGGCATACAGCGGGTTGTCGTGCGGGGCGAAGGCCACGAACAGCGCGTGCGGACGGTGCTCGCGCGGCTGGTTCTCGGCCCGGTAGCCGCGTTCCCGCTGCTCGCGCGTCACCCGGCGGACCTGCACCGAGCCGGTCTTGCCGGCCATCGCGCCGTACTGCGGCGGCAGGCGGGAGAGCCGCGCGGTGCCGCCCTCCTCGTTCACCACGGCCCACATGGCGTCGCGCATCAGCCGCAGGTGGGGTTCCGGGATGCCGAGCAGGGGCCAGTCCTCGGCCCTGCCGCAGCGTGCCGCGACGCCGCCGACGCTCTGCGTCAGGTGCGGCTGCACGGCGCGGCCGGAGGCCAGGCGGGCGGCCATGGTGGCCAGCGCCAGCGGCGTGATCTGGTAGAAGCCCTGGCCGATGCCGTGCACCACCGTGTCGCCGAGGTTCCACGGCTTGCCCTGGGCTTGGCGCCATTCGCGGGTCGGCACCAGGCCGCGGCGGGTGCCCGGCAGTTCGATCCCGAGGTCGACGCCAAGGCCGAAGCGGCGGGACATCGCGGCGATGCGGTCGATGCCGGTGCGCTTCGCCAGGTTGTAGAAATACACGTCGCAGGACAGCTTCAGGCCGTTCCTCAGGTCGAGCGCGCCGTGGCCATGGCGCTGCCAGCAGTGGAAGCGGGTGTCGCCGAGGTCGAGGTGGCCGGGGCAGTGGAGGCGCTCGGCCGGGGTCACCACGCGGGCCTCCAGCGCGGCGAGGGCCACCATCATCTTGAAGGTGCTGCCCGGCGCGTACAGCCCGTTGGTGGTCTTGTTGATGAGCGGCGTGGCGCGGTTGCCGGTCCAGTCCCGCCACTGCGCGCCGGAGACGCCGGCGTTGAACAGGTTGGGGTCGAACGAGGGCTGCGAGGCCATCGCCAGCACCTCGCCGTTGCGGGCGTCGAGCACCACGATGCTGGTGCCCTCGGCGGCCCGGGCGCGGACCGCGCGCTGCAGATCGAGGTCGACCGAAAGCTGCACGTCCTGGCCGGGCACTCCCTCGCGCCGGTCGAGTTCGCGGATGACCCGGCCGAAGGCGTTCACCTCCAACTGCACGGCGCCGGCCCGGCCGCGCAGCGCCAGTTCGTGGTGGCGTTCGATGCCGGCGCGGCCGACCCGGATGCCGGGCAATTCCAGCAGCGGGTCGCCATCCATGTCGCGCTCGGCCGGGGGGCGACGTAGCCGACCACGTGGGCGAGGTGCTCGGCCTCGGGGTAGAGCCGGGTGGTGCCGACGTCGATCAGGACACCGGGCAGGTCGGGGGCGTTGACCTCGATGCGGGCCATTTCCTCCCAGGTCAGGAATTCACGGATGGCGACGGGCACGAAGCGGCGGCGGCGGCGGATTTCGCGCTCGATGCGGGCGCGTTCGTGCTCGGCCAGGGGGACGATGCGGGAGATGGTCTCCAGGCTGGCGTTCACGTCCTGGGTCTGTTCCGCCACCAGCAGGGCGCGCCATTTGAAGCGGTTGCCGCCGACCACCCTGCCCTTGCGGTCCAGCACCCGGCCCCGCGGCGGCGGGATGAGGCGGGCGGAGATGCGGTTTTCCTCAGCCAGCACGGCATAGCGGGCGCCGTCCTCGGCCTGCAGGCGATACAGGCGATGGCCGAGGAAGCCCAGCAGCGCCGCCTGCGCTCCGCCGAGAACCAGGGCGCGGCGGGTGAAGACGCCGCGGCGGATGCCCTGCATGAAGCAATACGCCGGAACCACGCACTTCTAACTATACTCCGTCCACGGGAGAACCCGCAGACTCCGCACTTGAAAAGGCCCCTGATATCGAGACCGACTCGCCAGCCGCTTTTCGGGTTCTCACGCGGACAGAGTATAGTAAAAATAGATGGGGCATGGGGGAATACTTTCCCCCATCCTTGCTTGCTCCCTCACGACGCGCCTTCCGCATGCCGCATCGCTTCATGCGCCCGCGTCAACACGAACGCCAGGCTCGGATACAGCCCCGCGGTCAGCATCACCTGGACCATCCCCGGCGCCAGCGGCGGCAGGGTCCAGGACAGCAGCGCCTGCATGGCCCAGGCGAGGCCCGCCGCGCCGGCCGCGCAGCCGCAATCCGCCAGCCAGACCATCAGGAAGGACTGCCGCACCAGGACGCGGCGCCAGCGTGCGGCGAGGCCATGGGTCAGCAGCAGGATCAGCACGCCGGACCCGATCGGGGCCGCGGTCAGCAGGTCCTGCAGCAGGCCGAGGCCGAAGGCTGCCGGCGGCGGCAGGGAGGCGGGCCGGAACACCGACCAGAAGAAGACGCAGGGCAGCGCCACGGCCGGCACCGCGCCCGGCAGGCCGACCGGCATCGCCGCCAGGATCAGCAGCGCGGCGGTGGCGGCGGTGGGCAGGGCGGCGCAGGCCAGGGAGTCGGCCTGGCGCAGCAGGCCTGGGGACGCGGCGGGGCGGCCCTTCATGCGGGCGGGGCGGCGCGCCGGGGCATCGACTAGCGCCGGGCGGGGCGGGGTTCGGCGCGCGCCACCGCCTCGGGGGGCAGGATGCCGCCGAGGCCGTAGTCGAACAGCCGCACCACGTCCAGCCGGTCCAGCCGGGCGAAGAGTTCCACCTCCGGCGCGCCGGCGGCGCTCCAGCGGACCACGCCGACCGGCAGGCCGGCCGGGAAGGCGGCGGCCTCGGCGCTGGTAACCACGCGTTCGCCTTCCAACGGGGGCTGGCCTTCGGGCCAGTGCTGCAGCCGGGGGCAGGTGCCGTTGGTGCCGGCCAGAATGGCCCGCGCCCGGCTGCCTTCCAGCGTCACCGGGATGCGGCTGTTCAGGTCGGTGGCCAGCAGCACCCGGGCGGAGCGGCTGCCGATTTCGGTGATCCGGCCGGCCAGGCCACGGTCGTCGAGCGCCACCTGGCCCTTGCGGAGGCCGTGGCTGGGACCGGCGGCGAGCAGCACGGCGCGGGCTAGGTGCCGCCGCCGTCGGCCACCACGCGGGCGGTCTGGAAGGCCGGCGCGGCGTCCGGCACGAAGCCGAGCTGGCGGCGGAGCAGGGCGTTCTCGGCCTCCAGCACGAGGACGCCGGCGTGCCAGCGGCGGAGCCGGGCGTTTTCCTCACGCAAATTGGCAACCTCGGCGCGCAGACCCATAAATTCACGGATGTCCTGCGTCGCGTCCCGCAGTGCCGCGGCGGGTTGCCGGAGGCTTCCCCAGATCGGTGTCAGCAGGTCCGCGACGGCCATCCGGGCACGTTCCGCCAGCAGCGTGTCCGCCTTGCCCAGCAGCAGGGTGGCGAAGGCCAACGCGATCAGCACCGGCAGCGACAGGCGGGCGAGCGTGAGGCGCAAGGGAATGCTTAGGCAAATCATGCATCTTCAACCTACGCGCGATCATCACCCCCATCAATACATCGAGGTCAGCACCTGGCGAAGCCGCTTCATTTCCTCCAGCGCGCGTCCGGTGCCGAGCGCGACACAGGAAAGCGGGTCTTCCGCCACCACCACGGGCAGGCCGGTGGCGTCGCGCAGCACCTGGTCGAGGCGGTGCAGCAGGGCGCCGCCGCCGGTCAGCACGATGCCCTTGTCGACGATGTCGGCGGCCAATTCGGGGGGCGTGTTCTCGAGCGCCACCTTCACCGCCTCGACGATCGCCGAGACCGGCTCGAACAGCGATTCGGCGATCTGCCGCTGGCTGACCGCCACCTCGCGCGGCACGCCGTGCATCAGGTCGCGGCCCTTGACCTCGGTGATCGGGCCTTCCTCGTTGTGCTCGGGCACCGTGGCGGCGCCGATCGCCAGCTTGATCCGCTCGGCGCTGCCCTCGCCGATCAGCAGGTTGAACTGCCGGCGGATGTAGCTGATGACCGCCTCGTCCATCTTGTCGCCGCCGACCCGGACGGAGCGCGCGTAGACAATGCCGCCGAGCGAGATCACCGCGACCTCGGTGGTGCCGCCGCCGATGTCGACCACCATCGAACCCGAGGGTTCGGTCACCGGCAGCCCGGCGCCGATCGCCGCCGCCATCGGCTCCTCGATCAGCAGCACCTTCCGCGCCCCGGCGCTCTCGGCGCTTTCCTGGATGGCGCGGCGCTCCACCGCCGTGGAGCCGGACGGCACGCAGACGATGATCAACGGCGAGGCGAACCGCCGCCGGTTGTGTACCTTGCGGATGAAATGCTTGATCATCTCCTCGGCGACCTCGAAGTCGGCGATGACGCCATCCCGCAGCGGCCGGATCGCGGCGATGTTGCCCGGCGTGCGGCCCAGCATCAGCTTCGCCTCCTCGCCCACCGCCAGCACCTGCTTGCGGCCCCGGTGGTCGGAGATGGCGACGACGCTCGGCTCGTTCAGCACGATGCCCCGACCCTTGACGTAGACCAGCGTGTTCGCGGTCCCGAGGTCGATGGCCATGTCGGCGGACAGGAAGCCGAACAGGCGGGAGAACATGCAGCGAAGGCCCTTCCTGGATGGGATGCGCGATGGTCCGCAAGACGTCCCGGACGAAAATCCCGGCAGGCGACGGGTGCGGTGGACCGGAACACGATTGTTGTAGTCGCAAGCCAGGCAGGCCGGCCGCGTTCGCCCTCCGGTGGAGTTGCGGCGGGCCAGGTGTCCTAGACCCGCGCCGCCGCCCGCTCAAGCGGCAATGCAGCCGAGGGCGGGCAACCGATCCGGGGCATCAAGCGTTTCGGGACCGTCGAAAACGGGAGACGCCATCATGCGCAAGACCACACTCGGCCTGCTGGCCGCCGCGGCGATCGGCCTCGGCGCCTGCGGCTACTCCACCGGGGACCGCGCGGTCTCGGGCGGCTTGCTTGGTGCCGGTGCCGGCGCCGGCGTCGGTGCGTTGACCGGCGGCGGCGCGGGAACGGGTGCGCTGATCGGCGGTGCCGCGGGGGCTGCGGGTGGGGCGCTGACCAGTGGGCGGGACATGAACCTGGGCAGGCCGGCCTGGAGGTAGCGAGCCAGGCTGGGGGCCAGGCTGGGGGCCAGGCTGGGGGAAGGTATTCCCCCAGACCCCAACACCGTTCACTTAGGGCAGAATTCTGTTCACCTAAGCTTCATGGCGGGCATCAACACATTGAAAATTCGGCTTTTTGGAAAGTTCTGGTAGCGGCTTGATCCTCTTGAGTGAACAGCATTGCCCCAGACCCCCATCTATTTTTGCTCGTAGGCAAGTCGCCAGGTCGGACTACCGGGGGACATCCGCCGTACGATACCCTCGGCCTCCAGCTTGAGGAGGTGGGCCAGCAGGCTGCGGCCGGCGGCGCCAACCAGGCGGGGGTCCAGCGGGCCGTAGACCGGGCCGACCAATTCCTCGGCGGTCGCCTGGCCCGTCGCACCGAGCGCCGCCCGCACCAGGTCCTCGCGCTCCTGCCGATGCGCGGCGAGCGCCGCCAGGAAGGGCGCGGGATCGGTGATCGCCGGGCCGTGGCCGGGCAGCAGCAGCCGGTCGTCGCGCCCCCGCAGCCGCGCCAGGCTGTGCATGTATGCGGCCATGTTGCCGTCCGGCGGGCCGACCACGCTGGTCGACCACGACATCACATGGTCGGCGCTGAACAGCGTGCCGGTCGGCGCGCCCGCCGCGTCGTCCAGCGCGAAGCACAGGTGGTTGCCGCAATGGCCGGGGGTGTGCAGCGCGGTCAGGCGCCAGCCGTCGCCCTGGATGATCTCGCCATCCGCCACCCGGCGGTCGGGGATGAAGTCGTGGTCGCCGCCCTCGCCACCCTCCCCCGCCGGGGTCAGATGCGGCGCGAAGCCCAGCATCGGCGCGCCGGTGGCCTCGGCCAGGGCGCGGGCGTTGGGCGAGTGATCGCGGTGGGTGTGCGAGACGATGACGTGGCTCACCGTCTCGCCGCGGACCGCGGCCAGGATGGCGGCCAGGTGCTCGGCATTCGCCGGGCCTGGGTCCAGCACGGCGACCCGGCCGCGGCCGATGACGTAGCTGTTGGTGCCGCGGAAGGTGAAGGCCGAAGGGTTGTTGCATAGCACCCGGCGGACCAGCGGCGCCGTGTCCTCGACCGCGCCATGGGCCAGCGTGTCGTCCCGGCGGAACGGGATGCTCATGGTGCGTCTCCCTTGGCGGCCCGTCGGCGGACCAGCTCGCGGTGCAGTATGTACAGGCCGGCGGCGACGATGAGGGCCGCGCCGGCCAGCATCCAGGGCGTCGGCGCATCCCCCCACACCAGCCAGCCGAGCGCAATGGACCACACCAGCGCGGCATAGGAATACGGCCCGAGCGCCGAGACCTGGGCGCTGGCATAAGCCTCGGTCAGCAGCCACTGCGCGGCGCCGCCGACCAGGCCCACCAGCACCAGCAGCAGCAGGTCCGTGGCGCCAGGCGTCACCCACAGGAAGGGCAGCGCCAGCAAGGTGAAAGCGGTCATCAGCAGGGATTGCCACAGCACGATGGTGGTCGAGGTCTCGGTCGACGAAAGCTGCCGCACCAGCAGGGTGGTGAGCGCCGAGAACATCCCCTGCGCCACCGCGGCGGCGGTGCCGAGCAGTGCCAGCGTGCCGACCGGGCCGCCCCCCTGGAACACCCCATGGAACGCCCCCTGCCCCGCCGCGATGACCAACACGCCGCCGAAGCCGAGCAGCACCGCGGTCCAGCGGTGGCGGCCGACCTGCTCGCCGAGGAACGGGATGGCCAGGATGGTGACGAACAGCGGCGTCGTGTAGCCGAGCGCCGTCTGCTCGGCGAGCGGCAGCACCGTCAGCGCGAAGAAGCTGCAACCCTGCGCCAGGGTGCCGGTGACGGCGCGCCCGACATGCCCCGGAAGGCGCCGCGTGCGCAGCCGCCGCCAGCCGCCGCTGCGGGCCACGATGAAGCCGATCACCGGCAGGGCGAAGGCGCTGCGGAAGAACATGATCTTGACGAAGGGGATGCGGCCGCCAAGCTCCTTCACCACCGCCGACATGCAGGTGACCAGCCGGTGCGCGACCAACATGCACAGCGCGCCGCGGCGGATGTCATGGCGGAGCGGCATTACCCGGCGGCCCGCGCCGCGGCGCGTTGTTCGGCGCGTTCCTGGGCGCGGCGGGTGCGCTCGCGGTGCAGGTTGTACAGGCCGGCGGCGATGACGATGCCGGCGCCGGCCAGCGTGGTCCAGGCCGGCATCTCGCCCCAGATGGCGAAGCCGAGCACCAGGCCCCACAGCAGCGGCGTGTACTCGAACGGCGCGATGGCGGCCACCGGCGCCAGGCCGAAGCCGCGCGCGAACAGCATGTGCGCCAGGCCGTTCGCCATCCCGAAGGCGACCAGCGCCAGCAGGCCCGACAGGCCCGGCAGCAGCGGCGGCGGGCCGGCGGCGGGCCACATCGCCGGCACCGCGAGGAATGCCAGGCCGATCGGGACGTGCGCGGCCATCAGCCAGAAGGCGATGGCGGCGGGCGTGTCGGTGCGGGTCAGCACGCGGGTCCAGATGCGGGTCAGCGCCATCACCGCGGTGGCGGCCAGCAGCATGGCGGTTTCCCAGCGCCACAGCTCGCCGCCGGGTTGCAGCATGAACAGCACGCCGGCAAAGCCGACCCCGGTGCTGGCCCAGCGGCGCCAGCCGACCCGCTCGCCCAGCATCGGGATGGCGAGCAGCGTCATCAGCAGGGGCGCGGCCGAGGCCACGGCGTAGCTGGCGGCCAACGGCACGCCGAGCATCCAGGCGAGGTACCAGCTTGCGGAGACGCCGGTGTGCAGCAGGCTGCGCAGCCCGAGCAGCCGCCAGCGGACCGGGCGCAGGCCGCGCCCACGGGCGATCGCCGCGACGGTGGCGGCGCCGACCAGGCCACGCCAGACCATGGCGGCGGCGGGACCGATCTCCGGCAGCACCCACTTCACCGCGGCGTCGGCGCCGGAGATGACGGCATAGCCGAAGCCGACCAGCACCAGGCCGCGGATGGCCTCCTCGCCGGTGGGGATGGCCAGGGCGGGGATGGCCTGGGCGGGGATGGCCAGGGTGGTGACGGCACCGGACGGGATGGCGGAGTCCGGCCCGCGGGGCGCGCCCGGCAAGGGCACGGCGCCGGCCGGGGCGGGAGGCGTCACCGCAGCGGTCTTCGGTCAGGCAAGCGTGGCCTCGGCCGACATGCAGGTGGCGCCGCCGGCATCGCGGGATTCCGCGCGGGCCTCCCGGCCGGACAGCGTGGCCAGCAGGGTCAGGCGGTTGCCGTCGAAGCACGGGCGGCGGCCGCGGTAGCCGAACCGCGCCAGGCGCGCGCCGGCCGGCGCTTGGTCCAGCACGTGCCGCGCCAGCAAGGTCGCCTGCAACGGGCCGTGGACGACCAGGCCGGGATAGCCCTCCTCGGCGGTGACGTAGGGGCGGTCGTAGTGGATGCGGTGGCCGTTGCCGGTCAGCGCCGAATAGCGGAACAGCATGACGCTGTCCGGCACCAGGGAGGCCTCGGCGGCGCCCGGCATCGCGGGGGCGGCCTCCGCGGCGCGCACCGCGGCGCCCTCGGTGCCCCGGTAGACGATGTCCTGCTCCTCCTCCAGCACCGGGCCGCGCGGGCCTTCGACCAAGTGGTGGACTGTGACGAAAACCAGCCGGCCGGACCCGCCGGACTTCTCCTCGACCCGGCGGATGGTGCTGGTGCGGCTGACCCGGTCCTCGGCACGGAGGCCGGCGGCGTGAAATTCCAGCCGCCCGCCGGCCCACATCCGGCGCGGCAGGTCGTGCACCGGTGGCAGCAGGCCGCCGCGCAGCGGGTGGCCGTCGGGGCCGAGGCCGGCGGCCGGGCGCCAGTCCTGGAACAGCATCCATTGCCACAACGGCGGCAGGTCGCCGTCGGGCAACGGGCGCCCCAGGGTGGCGGCCAGGCCCTCGACCAGGCGGGGGTCGATGCGGTCGTGCCGGGTTTCGGTGCGGCCGACGTGGCTTTGGTGGGTCATCAATCCTCCCGGTGGTACAGCCGGTAGCCCTCGATCTCGGCGGACAGGCGGTAGCGGCCCAGCGTTGCCGCGAACAGCGGATGACGCGAGAAGTATTCCAGGAAATCGTATGTCCGGCCGCCGCAATCCGCTATCCCTGGATTGCGGGACACCAGGATGGCGGCGGGCGGCGCCCGGGAGAAGTCCTCGGCGACGGTGCGGTAGACGAAGAACTCGGTGCGCGGCATCTCCCAGGTTTCGCGGTAGCGGGCGCCGCCGGCCGGGCAGCGCTGGTAGACGCCCTGCAGCAGCCACAGGTTCATGGTCCGCAGGGTGGACTGGGCGCGGGCATAGTTCAGCGCCGGATAGACCGGGAAGATGTCGGGCGACAGCACAAGCAGGCGTTCGCCGTAGGCCTCGCGCTTCAGCAGGGCGGCGACCTGGTGGCCGCGCGACCAGGACCAGGTGATCTCGCGCCAGGGGGCCTCGGCGCCGGCGAGGTTGTGCAGGCCGATGGCGAAGGCGGCGACCACCGCCAGCGGGGGCGCGGCCCGCACGGCCCTGACGGCGGGCAGCGCGCGGTCCAGCCAGCGTGCGGCCAGCACCACCGCCAGCAGCCCGGCCAGCAGCCGCACCGGCAGGGCGTGGTAGGTCCAGCCCTTGTGCTGCGCCACGGCCGCGACGGCGGCGCCGAGCGCGGCCAGCGCCACCACCTGCGCCTGGGCGCTTCCACTGGACCGGAACGCCAGGACCGTCAGCGGCAGCAGCAGCAGCAGCGCGGTGCCGAGGCGCTCGGTCAGCAGCACCTGCCACCAGGCGAAGCCACCGAGGTCGAGATAGTAGTCCCAGACCAGCGGCAGGACCTGGCCGAGGTAGTCGGGGAACAGCAGCGGGATGGCCGCGAGGTACAGCAGCCAGACCGCCGCCATGGTCCACGGCACCGGGTCGCGCAACGCCGGTCCGGCCGTACCGCCGCGGAGGCGGCGGATCAGCACCAGCGCCTCGACCAGGGCGGGCACGGCGAGGAAGTGCGGCTTCAGGGCGAAGCCGAGCGCCGCCAGGACGGCGCAGCCGAGGACCAGGCGGCGGCTGGCCGGGGCGCCCTCGATGCGCCGGGCCGCCAGGACCAGATAGGGGATGGCGGCGACCGCCATGAGGTGCTCGCGCTGCGCGAAGTCGTAGCCGGCGGCCAGGGTCAGCAGCGGGATCGCCACGGCGAGGCAGGCCGCCTCGACCGGCGCCGGTGGTGCGGCGGCGGGCGGCACGGCGGGCAGCAGTAGCAATCGCCGCGCCAGGGTGGCCGACAGCGCGCACAGGCCGAGCACCGCCAGCAGCAGCCCCTGCACGCCATCCAGCGGGGTCCAGGCGCCGAGCGCCGCCGGCAGCAGGTTGAGCACGAAGATCAACGGCGGGTTGACGTCGATCAGGCCGGCGTAAAGCCGTTCGCCGGCCAGCCAGCGCTCGGCGAAGTCCAGCACGGCGGCGGCGTCGTGGTTCAGCGGCGGCGCGATGGCGGCCAGCAGGAAAACCAGCGCCGGCAGCAGGGCGACAAGGCGGAGCAGCCGCCCAGGCGGGCTGAACCCAGGCGGGCCGAACCGCTCAAGCAGGCGGCTTGGCGGCGCCGGCGCGGCGCGGTGCGGCAGCGGCGGATCACCGCGGCGCCAGGCGGCGCGGCTGGCGGCCGGCGCGGGGTCAGGGCGATCCGGCAACGGCGCGGCGGATACGGGCGGGGAAACGGGAAGGTTGGTCGGGATCATGGACGCTGACGCATCCTCGCGGTGCGGACGGCATATGGCAATGACAATGCGACCGGGATGCGGCGGGGCCGTTGCGGCGTGCCATTTGCCTGGTGTGGCTGATTCGGGCGTGGCTGCGCCTGGCACGCGGCAGGCGCGGCCGACGCGGCCCGCCGCGATGCCGTCAAAACGCGGCCCGCCATGATGCTGCCGAAATGCGGCCCGCCGCGATGTCGCCAAGACGCGGCCCGCCGCAATGTCGCCAGGACGCGGCCCGCCGCGATGCCGCCGGAACCCCGATGCCGCCGGCCGCTCGCGCGATCGTTGCGCCGCCCTGCTTGTGAGGCCAGGGGGCCGCGTGCCAGAACCGCGCCGTGGAGCCCACCGAATACCCGTTGATGGACGCCGCCGAGGACGGGATATGGTGGTATCGCGCCTTGCACGCCCAGGCCCTCGGCGCGCTGGACGCCGCGCCGGGTGCGGCGCCGTTGCTGGATGCCGGCTGCGGCACCGGCGGCTTCCTGGCGCGGCTCCGCCAGGCGCAGCCCACTTTAGCGGCGATTGGTTTGGAATACCTGCCGCAGGCGGCTGGCCGCGCCCAGGCCAAGGCCGGTGTGGCGGTCGCGGTCGGCACG
>JAABUN010006724.1_pt1 | contig 12998 bp, 12 predicted proteins | sample 5559311 | NCBI WGS metagenome assembly JAABUN01 (sample SAMN10711877, study PRJNA513370) | rock metagenome | isolation source: Antarctica rocks | place: Antarctica: Victoria Land, Siegfried Peak sud | reverse complement strand
GTGACGGGTGGTGTGAGAACTCCCATCATCGAAGGGCCTCGACCCCTATCCCCTCTTCGACGCGCCCACCCCGATTACACCCCCGTTTGTGATGAGCCAGTTTTCTGTCGTGGACGATGCTGTGGTGTCGTCCGCATAACAAGGCGTAGTTCGACAAGTCGGAGAGCCCGCCCTCGGACCAGTGCAGCACGTGGTGGCTGTCACACCAGGACGCGGGCACGGTGCACCCTGGGAACGTGCAGTGCTTGTCTCGGTGGTGCAACGCTCGGCGTTGCCCCGGCGTCACCAACCGCCTCGCCCGCCCCATCTCCAGGATTTCGCGGTCGGTTCCGAGCACGATGGGGATGATGTCGGCGTCACAAGCCATCTTCCGCACCGTTTCCGGGGACAGCACATCCCCGGTCTCTGTCCTACCGGTGCCCGTGAATGCCCGCTCGACTACATCCCACGCGATCGTCACATTCACCGCCGCTTTAGCGGTCGTGGGGGCACTGTCGCCACCGGCGACACCTCGCTTGAGGACGGTGAACAATGCGTCATGTCGGCGTTGGGGCGCAGTCCGCTTATCTGGGCCGTCCTCATCCGGGCAGGGCGCGGCCAGCGGCGAGTTCAAGATAGACCGGATCAAGGCAGCACACTCGGTGTCGGCGTTGACGATGAACCGGATCAGTGACCCGTCAGCCAGCGAGGACTCGTTCACTCCCCGCAACTCGTGGATAGATTTCTCGCGGGTGTCGTGGTCTTTCTCCGGCAACACCGCCGATGCCATGCAGTCTGCCGCTACGCGGAGATCCTTCTCCGAAAAGTCGGCGGTGCCCGCAACCCCTAGCAACGAGTCCACGGCCTTTTCGTATTCGCTTCTGGCGTCAATGTCTTCCGCAGTGCCAGAAGCGGGCTCGGTCCCCATGAACGGTTTAACCCGACCCAACGCACGCAACACCATCGCCGCGCGGCGTACCGACAACTCGGTTGCCAGCACACGCTCGCGCAATTCGCTATGCAACGGATTCCCCAAACCCCGAGCCACCACGACCAAATCCTCCACCGCCGGCGGTGCCAACCACGGGCAACGCAGAGCCAACCAGTTGTGGGCGCTCAATCCCGTGTCGGTGTGTAGACCCCGCTCCAACGACTCCATCACTAGGTGCAACGTCAACGTCTCTGTGTGGGCCCTCATCCGGTCGATCGCCGCGAGCCCGTCGGCCAGTTCGCAACCTCTAAGACGCGGCATCACTGGCCCCACCGCTGTCGTGGCCCCGACTACGGCCTCAAACCCAGCCGAAACACGCTTTTCGAGGACCACTCCAGGTGGCAGCCATGACGATCCAGAGCCCCTCTCGTCTCCGTCATCGGGCAGCGGGCCACCGCTACTCGGCGACTGATGATCGAACATGTGTCCACTATGGCAGAAGCCGCTGTCACACCCGAACACCTGTGGATAACTCAAACCACACGAGAAGGTGTGGACAGATCACCCTCTGCAACGGCACCCATCACCACATGAGGCGAGGCGTATCGCCGACTACTCGAGCGCTCCGAGTTGGCCGGTGAGTTTGCCGTGCCAGGCCTGGCTGGCTTCGTTCAACCCGACGATGTCGACGTTCTTGCCGCGCTGACGGTACTTGAACTCGATGGCGTCCAGCGCTGCAACCGTCGAAGAGTCGAAGATCTGCGCGTCGCTCAGGTCGATCACGATGTTCTTCGGGTCGCCGGCGTAGTCGAACTGAAACACCAGGTCGTTGCTGGAGGCGAAGAACAGGACTCCGCGGACGGCATACACCCGGGTGTCCTCGTCGGGGTGGGCGATGTCGACGACCTCGGTGAAGTGCGAGACGCGGCGAGCGAAAAACACCATGGCGACCACCACGCCAACGATCACGCCGTACGCCAGGTTGTGCGTGTAAACGGTCACCGCGACCGTGCTGACCATGATCGTGGTGGCGCTGAACGGCATACGGCGAAGGGTTGCTGGGTGCACGCTGTGCCAGTCCATCGTGCCGACCGAGACCATGATCATGACCGCGACCAGGGCGGCCATCGGGATGACGGCAACGAGGTCGCCGAGGCCGACGACCAGCGCCAACAAGAAGATGCCCGCGCTGAACGTGGAGATCCGGGTGCGAGCGCCCGAGACCTTGACGTTGATCATCGTCTGACCGATCATCGCGCACCCGCCCATGCCACCGAAGACCCCAGAGACGATGTTGGCGGTGCCTTGGCCCCAGGCTTCGCGGGTCTTTTCGGAGTGCGAGTCGGTCACGTCATCAACGAGTTTTGCGGTCATCAGGGATTCGAGCAGGCCGACAAGGGCCATCGCAAAGGCGTACGGCGCAATGATCTGCAACGTTTCGAGCGTGTACGGAACGTCGGGGATGAAGAGGCTAGGCAGCGAGTCGGGCAGCTCACCCTGATCGCCGACGGTTGGCACGTTGATCGCCATGACGATGGCGACCACGGTCAGGGCGACGATGGCGACCAGCGGTGCAGGGACGGCGGTGGTCCAACGCGGCAGGAAGACCATCAGGAGCACGCCCACTCCCACCATCGGATAGACGAGCCACGGCACGCCCAACAGGTAGGGCACCTGGGAGGTGAAGATCAGGATGGCCAGCGCGTTGACGAAGCCGACCATCACACTGCGCGGCAGAAAGCGCATCAAACGCGCCACTCCGAGCAGGCTGAGCACGATCTGCAGCACCCCGGCCAGCAGCACCGTGGCAATCAGATAGTCCAGCCCGTACTCCTTGGCGACCGGGGCAACGACCAGGGCGATCGCACCGGTGGCCCCAGAAATCATGGCCCGTCGACCACCTACGAAGGCGATCGTCACGGCCATGGTGAACGCAGCGTAAAGGCCAACGCGCGGGTCCACACCGGCCAAAATGGCGAAGGAGATCGCCTCGGGGATCAACGCGAGTGCGACGACCAGCCCCGCGAGCAACTCGGTACGCAGGCGTTTCGGGCTGCGCAGAGCGCTGCGGACCGAGAACTCGTCGTAGGTCGACGGTTGCTCATCGAGGGTCTGGCTGGGGGCATTCGGGGACATACAACTCCGTGAATCTAAAAAGGCGCGGATGTATCCGTGAGGTTCGCCAACGCTGGCGAGGTGATCACTGCGGCGCATCGGTGCGCTCGAGAGCAGGCATAGGGCTAGCGCGGTCGCTTTTCAGCGAGAACCTGCGGGATGTGCACCATTCTAGGCGGGTATACCGTCGCGGCGGTATTCCGCTTCCGCTCGGCGGAGTGTGCTGAGCACGCCGGTGTGGGCGGTCTCTCACTGCGCGTGGCGACCAGTGCCGATCTCTGCCACGTGAATCACCCTTGCGCCGACACTATGCGCTGCCCCCGATCCTGGGGCAGACTCGGCGCACGTCGAACACGAGGAGGCCAGCACCGTGCCCACCCCACCGAAAGACCCCACCCCCGAGCAGCACAGGGCCCGTTTGCCCGAACCGCCAGCGACGCCAAGCGTCTTGCGTGTGCGGGTCGATCTAGACGGCTCCAAGCCCGCGATCTGGCGGCGCCTCGAGCTCCGCGACGACCTGAGCGCCGAGGAACTACACGCCGTGCTGCAAGCGGCCATGGGATGGGCCGACTCCCACCTGCACCGCTACTGGCTGGGACCGAAGAAGCAGATCTGGACCGGCCCTCACCTGGTGAACGACGGCGACCTCGAAGAAGAAGAGGAAGGCATCCACGAGCGTGACGTGCAACTGGGCCAGGTGCTGCGGGCGGTCGGCGACCGGTTGTTCTACACGTACGATTTCGGCGACGACTGGACCCACACCATCAAGGTCGAGGAGATCAAGCCGCTGTCCCCGGACACCCCGAGCGCGGTGTGCACCGGGGGCCGCAACGCCTGCCCGCCCGAGGACGTCGGTGGCCCGCACGGCCACAACGAACTGGTCGCGGCCTGGCGCGAGAGCGGTGACCTCTCTCAGCTGGATCCGGAGTATGCCGAGGGTCTCCCCGAAGAGTGGGACCCAACAGAGTTCTCGGCGGCGCAGGCGACCCAAGCGATCGAGCTCGCCGGAGCCAGCATCGATGAGATCTGGGCCAGCGTCGACGAGATCGTCGCCGGGGCGAGCATCGACGAGATTCTGGCCCTGGCATCGGCCACCCCGGCGATGCACCCAGCCTTGGACGACCTGCTGTCCCGCGCAGACCCTGACACCCGGGGGGAGCTGGCCCGGGAGTTGCATTGGATAGCCGAGCACGCAGCATACCTGGACGAGGATGACGGAGTTGGACTTGACCCGCACACGCTGGCTCGCGCGCTGCGGCCGTGGCGGCTGTTGTTGGAGATCGCGGGAAACCAGGGCATCCCGCTCACCGGTGCCGGGTGGATGACCCCGTCGGTGGTGCAGGAGGTCTACGACGAGTTGCGTATGAGCCAGGAGTGGATCGGCAAAGGCAACCGCGAAGACCAAACCCTGCCGGTGCTCCAGTTGCGCCAGAGCGCCCAGCGGGCCGGACTGCTGCGCAAAAGCAAGGGGCGACTGGTGGCCACCCCAGCCGCTCGCCGGATCGGTGTGGACGACGAGGCGCTGTGGGAGCATCTCACCGCGGGGACGCTGCCGCCACGCCGCGGCTTCGAGCTCGATGCGAGCGTGCTGTGGCTGGTCGCGGTGTCAGCCAAAGGTGATCGTGATGGCCCCTCGTGGGAGCAGTTAGCGGGTTGGCTGACGGCACTTCGGTGGCGCACTCCGGAGGGACACGGCATACCCGCGATGTATGTGCCGGAGGCAACGAGGGACGTCCGCGCCATCCTCTCCCGGGTCGCACCCCGAAACCGGCGTCAGAGCGTCGACTCGGCGGTGACCCAGGCGTTTGCCCGGGCGGCGCTGATCTTCGACGACGACTGACTGGCATCGCGGACGGTATGCGCTAGCGTCGCCTCTCGTGTCGGATCGAATGCACCGCGAGCAGTTCCACGCTCGACTCTCCGAGTTCGACCGCAAACAGGTGAACACCGTGCTGTGGACGGTGTATTGGCGGGGTCCGGCAGCGCTGCGGCAGCGGATCGAAACCGCACTGGACGCCGTCGAGCAAGGCACCCGGCCGACGAAGCCGACTCCGCCGCCGGTGGACCCGGCGCATATCCGGGCCGAGGTCGAGCAGTTCGTCGCGCTGGCCCGATCGGGGGCGTACATGGGCCGGGACCGGCGCGTCTCACCGCGCGAGCGAACCCGGTGGCGGTTCACCTTTGCGCGGTTGGCCGCCGACGCGCAACGCGCCCTGCGCACCCCTGATCCCAGCGACGCGATCACTGCAGTGGAGCAACTCATCGACTGCGCCTGCGAAACGGCTGACACCGACTACTTTCGGTCCGAGGACCCGGTCGAGGCCGCACGTTTCGTGGTCTCGGACGTGGTGGCGCTGCTGTGGGCCACGATGCGCGAGCACCTCGGTTTCGTCGAATTCGCCAGGCGCGCGGCGCCGCAACTCATCCGATGGGAGTCGCGGCACGGCTGGACCCGGGTCGGCTGGGGCAGGGTCAGCGAGAAGGAGACCTCACTGGCGACGGTGCTGGTCGAAATGCTGCAAGCGCCCGACGCGTGGCTGACCTTCGCGGACGCCTACCTGGACGCACTCGACGACTCGGTCTCTGGCCGGCGCTGGACGAGGGGCAGCAAGGAATGGCGCACGGATGCGCTGGCCGAATGGAACGCGCTGTTGCTGGACCGGCTCGTCGACAACGACGACGAAGATCGCCTGCACCGCCTCGTCAACCACCCGGCCATAGCCGCACCCGGGCGGCGAGACCTCAAGGCTCGTATGACGTCCCGGCGCGGCGAAGACTAACTGGCTCGCCATACGGCGGCAGGTAGCGCCCCTGACTTCAGTCGACAGCGCTCTTCACGCCAGCAGCCGAGAAATCCTCGCCGTTGAACAGCATCGGCTCGCCGATGCTGCGGTGCAGCGCGTAGGCAAAGATGTCGCCGAGATTCAACTGGGCCGCGTGCCCGCTTTCCTTTCCGAAGTCGGTGTAGGCCTGCCGAGCGAGGTGAGCCTGGTCTTCATCGAACGGCACGACCTCGACCTCGCCAGCGGCCAAGAGATCATCAAGGCGTCTGCGTTGCTGTGGTCGACTCCGGCTGTCCAGCACGATCCCGGCCTCGAGCAGGGTTGCCGCTGAGATTTTGGCAGAGCCCGAGGCCACCAGCGCCTCCAGCAGACGTTGGCCGTCGGATTCTCCGAGCATGATGGAGACCAGTGCCGAGGTGTCCACGATCATCGGGACACGCCGATCTCGTCGTAGAGGTCGTGATCCGCATGGAGGATGCTCGGTGAAGGCTACGTATGCCGCGTCGACGATTACGGTTGCGTGTGCTCGCCGAGTTGCTCGTCTCGGTCAGCACGGACAGCCGCCAGCACTTCGACTGCGGATCCGGTTGCGCGCTCAGTGCGGGATTCGGACCTGTGCAGCACCTCGGCCATGGTAGGGCTGGCCTCTTCGCGCAGCTCGATCGCGCTCATTCGCTCACCATCGTCCGTTGTCTTCGCCTTGCGGTATTCCTCGACGTCCTGGCACATCTCCACATCTTCTAAGGCTTCAAGGTCCTCCACGCTCACAACCACAGCGGCGAGTTTGCCGTTGCGGGTGACGCCAATGCGCTCGCCGCCATACATCGCCCGGCCGAGCACCTCAGACAGCCGGTCGCGCAGTTCGCGGGTCGTCACCTCGCGAGAAACCGTATCCATGTCGTCAAAATACTCTTCACCCGTGCCAACATACCCCTCGGCCCGCGTCCTACTCCTCCATACTGCCCACTTCAATCAAGTAAGTAGCGACGATCGCCATGTCGTAGCCGAGGGCCGTGGCATGAAGCACCTCGCCCTCGCGTCGCCAGACCCCGGTGTCCGATATTTCGTGCAGGCCTGCGCGCAGCCAGTTGTCGCTGTCGTTTCGGAACGAGCCCGTTCCATGGCCTTCCAGGGAACGGAAGAGGTTGTCATCCTGACCCCACCACCACTCCTCAAGCTCATCAAGGCTGACCCCCGTATGCCGATCAGGACCGAGCAGGCGCAACAGGGCACCGGTCACGGCACGGCGGGAGGCAGGCGGCATATGCACCAGCAGTGAGCCGAGCAAGCTGACGCCGAGGTGGCGCCACTCCTCGTCCGTCGTCGGCTCGATCCAGGCCCCCGTCGCCTTCGTCTTGCCGATATCGATGACACCCAGTTCGTCGCACGCGAGCCACATACGGTCCAACGGCCAGCAGTCGGCGCTGCTGCGGAAGGCGTGCATCGCCCCCTCGCGGCGCAGTTCGTCCTCTTCCTTGCTGGTAGCGCTGGTCTCGGTCTCGCCGAACCACAGCGCCTGCTGGACACGCTCCCACTCCCAGAGGTCGAGCTCGGCATACGCCTCTCGGGCCGGAGCCAGCCGCAGCACCTGCTTGGGGGTCACCGGGCGCCCCGTCCCCACCCAGTTCGCGAGCCGCCGGCACTGCTGGACGTATGCCGACGCGCGCACCTGTGCGGCGACCTCGCCTAGATCAGCAAAGGGGACGTTGCCGTGCTCGTCGGCGGGGATGTCGAACTCGTCGCCTGTTGCCGATGGGTCCATCGACGCAGTGGCGGACTGTCCTGGGAGGCTCCCATGGTGGGCCGAGACCGACGGGGATTTAGCACGGCGTTCGTCCTCAGGCAGGGCGTTCCACTGGCCAATGATGAGTTGCAGCCGCTCGTTGATCTCTTCCTCAGAGTCAGCGTCGTCCAAGGACACCCCGATCTCCCGCCCGAACTCCAGCAGGGACTTGCTCATCCCGTGGCGGTTGGGGTCGGCGCACGCTTCGCGCATCCCCGCAGCGGCCCGGCGGGCTTCCTTGGTGAGCGCCTTGGGGTCAGCGGACACCGAAGCCATCCGACCGGTCCCGCGCAGGAATCGCCAAAAACTGTCCAGCGTGTGCACCAACGTGTCGACGTCGGGCTCCTCCGACGGACCGTGCGAAGGCCACCGGACCAACATCAGGTGCTCGACGCTACCGATCGGCCACTCCTGCGGGGACCGGTCGTCGTGAAAACCGCGCAAGTCAAGGCTGGTCTGGAGGAGGTCGCGATCCAACGCCTGCCGACGGTGCTCCGCCCAGGCGATGGCGTGGCGAATCAGGAGTTCGTAGTCATCCATACAGACCATGGTGACGTATTTCGTTCTGCTGCGCGCTCAGCCACGGCCTGGTCCCGGAGTGTCGGCGCCCACTACTACGTTCGGCGCGTCGGCCAGGGAAAGAGCAAGACGAAACCCCGGCGATATGGCTTAGGCCAGTGATCTCTCCGGGGTCTTCACTCATGACGATGGTTCGAAGGAGGGCGAAATGTCAACCCAGGAGGCGAGCCAGCCAGAAGCAATCACTGGATACCTGAGCGCGGATCGTTTCGGCACCTACCTGAGGTATTCGACACAGAGCCCAGCGGCAGCGCTCGCCTTGTACGAATGGAACTCGCGTCTTGCCGGGGAGCTGATGATCGAGACCGGCATCGTGGAGGTGTTGATTCGGAACGCCATGGGCCAGCACCTGTCAGCCTCGGCGGACCAGCGCGAGACTGTCCACCGGTGGGAGATTGCTGCCCTCGATGTGCGCGGCCGTCGCGATCTCGACCAGGCAAGGCAGAGAGCCACCCGGCGGCAGGGTGCCAATCTCGCCGAAGTGCTTGTCGGTGGAGTCACCTCTGATCGCAGTCAGGAGAGGCTGGCCGACCTCGAAGCGATCGGCCTGCGCGTCGCTGATCGGCCCACCGGTGACCATCTGCGATCGGCGAACTTGCGGACCAACTCCGGGCTGAAAAACTCACCCTCTGTTGCGCGCTAGACACCGCACTGAGCACTGTCTCGGCCCTGGCCACCTTCGATGACGACTTGGCCAACGCAGCGCGCCAGCATCACGTCACCGTCGCACCAGAACGATGAGCCGTCGACACGTTGTCTCCTCGCAGTGCCCGTGCGGCGAGTAGGACCTGCAACACCACGGCAGGACGGATCCAACGGGGTCGAGGGGGGTCCATCATCAGACCTCGGCCAAAACTCGTCGCAGTCATCGTAAGGAGGGGGGCCAGCCACGTGAGGACTACCGCGGCCTGGATGATGCGGTGGGCGCGTCCAGCGTCCTTGAAACTGAGCCACGTCCAAAAGGCGGTGTCCGCGAGCGGGTCGGCGAACCTGCCGAATGGTGTTGTGGTGCCGGTGTAGCGTGCGAACTTTCCGTCGACGAAGTCGGTGCTCAGGGCGGAAATTGCGAGCCAGCGACCGAGAGGCATACCGGTGGCCGGGAGGTTTGCGCGCACGAGTGTGAGCACGTTCGCCGCCCCCAACTGTGTGCGGTTTTCAAGCAGCCCCAGGTGGGTAGCGGTCAGGGTCCAACTGGTCACGACCCACCACCGCCGTGAATCTGAGCCTGCGACGAAGAACAGGCTGTGGAGGGCTGTGGCCTGGGCGAGCGCCGGCCGATGCACAACGGCCTGCTCCACCGAACGCCTAGTCGTTGCGATCACGAATTGCACCCATGCGGCCGGGCTCCATCGCTGCGAGCGCAAATCGGACAACAGACGATCCGTCGCGATCCGGCTCGACCCAGGGTGGGCACCTCCCGCGCTCACTTCTTCTGTCGCCGACTGCCCCCGTGCCAGTCCTCTTGCTTGCCGGCGGTACCCGCGGCCACGCCGAGCGCCGCCAGTTGTGGCTGCTCTCGCAGGCTGCGCTTCAACTCGGCGAACCCCGGGAACCTAGCCAAGCCCACGACGTGGTCCCACAGCTCCCCGGCGCTCTCCTCCTCGGGGAGCCGACTGATCACCGGGCCGAAGAACGCGACCCCGTCCGGGGGCTCGAAGTGGATGATCGGAGTGCCGACATCCTTGCCGGTCAGTGCGAGTGCTTCCTCGCCGTCCGCGCGGATCTCGCGGTCCCAGGATTCCTCGTCTAGGGCGTCGGCTAGGTCGGTGGGCAGACCAACCTCGCGCAGGATCGGCTCCACGAACTCACGGGTGCCGAACCGCTCGCCTCCCATCACCCCATCGGGGGCGTCAGCGGGTCGTGACGTGTCGAAAATGTACGCCCCAAGAGCAGCCTGCAGCGGGTCCAGCGCTTGCGGACCGTTCTCGGTGCGCACCCGAGCGGCCACCCGCAAGAGCCGCAGCCCGGCGGTGTGCCCGGCTTCGTACTCCGGCGGAAAGTGCGCGTCGTAGTCGATGTTGGAGTTGATCAGTCGCAGCGAAATGAACCGCCAGTCCACGGTGAAATCCCGCTCGGCCTGCACCATCCGGACCCATTTGCTCGTCAGCCAGCAGAATGGACAGACCGGGTCGAAGTAAAAGCGTATGTCAGCGGAACTCATCATCCGACTCTAGTCCGCGTGAGATCTTGTCCCTTGCATGCAGTCACATGCAATCGGGTAGCCTCGAGGAATGAGCACGAACTTACAGATCCGTTCGGTCGATGACGAGTTCGCCGCGGCAGCCAAGGCCGAAGCCGCCCGACGAAGAATGAGCCTGTCCGACTACCTCAAAGAGCTCATCCACCAAGACCTGACGCGGAGCTCGGCCGAGAAGAGGCGCCGTGAGCTGTATGACGAGGTCGCCCGGACCGCCCCGACCGGGGTCAGTCGCGAAGAGACTGCAGCGGCACTCGCCGAGGCACGCCGTGAAATGGGACTGGGGTGATCGTCTTCGACGCTTCCGCCTGGGTCGATGTCCTCTGCGGCGTCGTCGCACCCCCGCCGTCGGAAGAATCGGTCACGGTGCCGCCGCACTTCGACGCCGAGGTCCTCGGTGCCTTGAGGACCCTGGGTCAGCGGCAGGTCCTGACGGAGGAACAGGCGGAACGCGCCGTCGACCAACACCTCGGGGCAGGGTTCACCATCGAGCGCGATGACGACGATATGCGGCAAGCCTGGCGCTGGCGGTCATCGATGTCGCTGCCGGACGCCTGGTATGCCGCGCTGGCCCGCCGCCACGGCGCGCCCTGGGTCACGACCGACCGTCGCGCCGCCACCACGGCCCGACGCTTTGGCGTGCAGGTCACCGAACTGGACTGAGCCGCTTCATCACCGCTAGGAGGGCCCTGCGATTCGCTCTGAACTTCCTCGTTGGTTCGGCCCGTAAGCACCGAGCGGCGATGGTCCTCCGCGTCGCGCAACTCACCTCCTCCGAGTTCCCCCGCGGGGTCGTCGCCCTTGTAGGGCTCCCATGTGCCGATATCCCAGACGATCACGTCGCCCGCCCCGTAGCCGTTGCCCAGCAGCACGCCCTCGAAGTCGAGATAGTCGAGGTCGTGGTCCTCGACGTGGATCGCGAGCCGCCGCACCCCCGGGTCCAGCGTCGGCCCCTTGGGCACCGCCCAACTGACCAGGACCCCGTCAATCTCGAGACGCAGGTCATAGTGCAGCCGACTGGCCCGGTGCCGCTGCACGACAAAACGCCTCATGCCTGAGTATGCCGCGAGCTCGTCACGATGGCGCGGGCCGCTCGTTCGATGGTGTCTTCGGATAGGAGAACATCGAGGGCGGCATCTCCGAGAGGGATGAAGCTGTCCTCGCTGGTGACCCGGGTCATACGACCCTCAAATCCAGCGTCCACCAGCGCGGCGATAACTCCCTCGGAGACTCCCCCGGTGCGACGAGTCTCGTCCACGATCAGGACGCGACCGGTGGCGTTGGCGGCTGCAAGCATCTCGGCCACCGGCAGGGGACGCAGCCAGCGCAGGTCAATCACCCGCGCTCCGATCCCGTCGTCGGCCAGTCGCCTAGCGACGCGCAACGACATCGGCACGCCGTTGGCGAACGTCAGGATCGTCAGATCGTGTCCGTCTCCGTAGCAGCGCGTAGTCCCCAGCACGGGCTCGGGTTGCGTACCGGGAGCCGGGTAGGCAGTAGCCCACAGACCGTCACCGGGCTCGTAGAGATCGCTGGAGTGGTAGAGCGCAATCGGCTCCAGAAAGACGCAAACCGACCCGTGAACGCGCCCCGCCGCGAGGCAGGTGCGCATCATCAGCGCGGCGTCATCGGGGCGCGACGGTGAAGCAATGATCAGCCCCGGGATGTCCAGCAACACCCCGAGCGCGTTGTCGTTGTGGAAGTGCCCGCCGAACCCCTTCTGGTACCCGTAGCCCGCGACCCGCACCACCATCGGGTTACGAAACTGTCCGTTAGAAAAGAACGGAAGCGTCGCCGCCTCCCCGCGTAGTTGATCCTCCGCGTTGTGCAGGTAAGCGAGGTACTGGATCTCCGGGACCGGCAGCAACCCGGCCAGCCCAGCACCGAGCGCGATACCCAGGATGGACTGCTCGTCCAGCAGCGTGTCGAACACCCTCGCCGTGCCGAGGCGTCGCTGCAGCAGGCGAGTGACTCCATACACCCCGCCTTTGCGGCCCACGTCCTCCCCAAACGTGATCAGCCCACCGTCGCTGGCCGCCCCGTCGAGCAAAGCACGGTTGATGGACTGCGCCAGAGTCAGCGGCCCTTCGTCTTCGGGCAGGGTGGCACCGAAGACCCGGGTGCGCGCCGCGGCATCCGCCGGGGTCTCGGCGAGCGCGGCGATCGTGGTGGGGTCGGGGATGACCAGGGGTCGCATCACGGATTCAGCGCCGCTGAGCCTCGGCAGCGCCGACACTGCCATCGCCGTGTCGCTCACCTCATCCCTGATCTCTTCGTAGCGCGCGATCACCTCAGCTGGGCTCAACACCCCGGTGGCCACCAGGAGTCGCGCGGTGCCCAGCACCGGGTCCAGCGCCATCTCGGCAGCGATCTCACCCTGAGTCCGGTACGCCGACTCGACGTCAGCGCCAGCGTGGCCCATCAGCCGCACGGTGCGCAGGTGCAGGAACGCCGGTTTGCGGTGGGTCCGGACGTAGGTCGCGGCCCCGCGGGAGGCCCGCAGCGTGGCAACCAGGTCGTGACCGTCGGCACTGAAGTAGGCCAGCCCCGCCCGCTCGGAGTAGGTGGAGGCGATCCACCCCTTCGGCGTGCGCACGCTGATCCCGATGCCGTTGTCCTCGCAGACCAACA
>JAABUN010006723.1_pt1 | contig 12999 bp, 13 predicted proteins | sample 5559311 | NCBI WGS metagenome assembly JAABUN01 (sample SAMN10711877, study PRJNA513370) | rock metagenome | isolation source: Antarctica rocks | place: Antarctica: Victoria Land, Siegfried Peak sud | reverse complement strand
AGCCAATAATCACACAATTATTAACCCACGTTCAATGCTATCCACATAGTGTGGGTAATATTCATCCGCTTTAAATTACTTCTACCCCTTAACAGTATTGTATTGTAGAGTTTACAGACAGACACTAAATACATATAAATAGGTAAATTGGATATTTCTGCAGCATAAGCAGGAGGGCCAGCCATATAAGTATATGTAATAGTACCTGCAGCGTTCGACATTTTTACCAGGTTTGCTTTGGTTTCTGTTAAAGAGGTAGCTAATAAATTCCATCTTATTAAATCATACTTTCTCACTCCTTCACCACCTAATTCCAGTGCTCTCTCTCTAACTAATACCCTGAAAAATGCATCTTTACTTAAACCTGCAGGAAGATCAACGGAAGCATCGGCTGTATTTATAGATTTGCCAAATCCCCTTCTTCTTACCATATTAACAGCATTATAAGCTGCAGCTACCGGCCCATTTAATTCATTTTCTGCTTCTGCAAACATCCATAAAACATCAGAATAACGAAGTATTTGCCACTTTAGGCTAAAGTATTGTACCTGGCTTGTTGGTGAAACCACAGGGTTTTTAATCCAGTCTCTCCGATATTTTCCATCAAAAATGTTTGTAAGTGCAACAGTTGGATTGACAGCAACCTTGGTTACTCCATCTGCGCCTACACTATAAGGTGCAATAGTAACATCACGCCTTGTATCGGTAGAGTCAAATAAATAAAAATATGTTGGCAAAGGATTGAGGGCACTATTACCTATATTATTTACTCTTGGACCATTGTAAAAACCTAATTTAGTATCAGCAGTAGAATTTTGTCCTATCCCGCTTACCTGAAACATAATTCTCCATTTGGATCAGCAACAACCCGTGAACCTACTACATCTTTCCAAAGAGCTTTAAAGCCGGGGTTTAAAGAATGCTGGCCTGAAGTAATTATATCATTCGCTTCATCCCTTGCTATCTGGTAGTATTTCGCATAATCAGAGGGTCTTTGTATTGTTTTGTTTTGACGTAAAGAATATCCCCCGCGGAATAAAGCAATTCTTGCTCTTAATCCTTTTACTGTTCCCTTAGTAATTCTTTCATCAGGAGCATCCCCAATGGAAGCGAGTTCATTTCTCCAGGGCACTAAGTCTGCTGCTGTTTTAAGATCATCTAATATATGGTCATACAAAATATCTCTGTCTACCCTTACCGGAAGAGGATTTTCTGCTGCTTCTATATATGAAGGCAAAAAATGCTGGGGTAAATCTCCCCAGTTTCGTATCGCCTCAAAATAGAATTGTGCTCTTAATGTTAGTGCCTCACCGTACATTCTCTGCAGGTTTGCTTATTCAGCAAATAGAAAGTAAGCGTCCCACCCGCGAATTTTCAAAAAAGATACTTGAAACAGAACTTGTGGTAAGAAATTCTTCACGAAGAACCATATAGCCTTTGCAGAAAGCATTTTAATGAGAACACTATAGGGCTAATTATTTTTATACAATACCTGGCAGTTGGTACAAAAGAAAGTTCGACGCTTTGTTTTGCCTGCATATTTTTTAATAAGCGCAATATTGCATCTCTGGCAAATCTTTTTTGTGTGCGCAAGCCAATGCTTTTTTAATACATATCTTTTCTTCCATTCAAAAAAATCGAAACTATATATTCTTGCCTGGTCAACTAATTCATTCAACTGTTCATCAGGTAAAGCGCCAACATTGCTTTCGGGATGTACATGAATACGAAACAAAACTTCATTCTTAATAATGTTACCCACGCCTGCAAAAATGTGTTGATCCAGCAGTGCATCGCAGGCAAGGGTTTCGGCTTGCTTCTTTAGTTTCTCCAAAGCTTTTTGCCTGTTCCAGTTATCATTCATTACATCGGCAGTCCAGTCATATATTTCATTTACATCTTCCTCAATAAATTGTACGGAGCAGGTATAAAAATTTATCTCTCCTTCTTTAAAACGAAGTGCAAGCCTTGCCGCGGTTTCTTTATGTTCATTAATTCTGTAAGAGCCAAAAAGCATAAAGTGGATGCGAACTGAAAAGTTTTTGAAACAAATAAGAAAGTGTTTGCCCCAGCTTTTAAAATCAATTATTTTTTTGCCTGCTATCCTTTGTATGTCCTGCTTACTATTTCCATCCACTTCAAGTACCTTCTTACCTTTAAAAGGTTGAACAAGCTCTTTTAAAATAACGATAGACGGACCTTCAGGCATTTTAATTTTTTTGAAATTATTATTCAAATTGCACACCATTAACTTAAATAGCACGTGGTATATAAATTGCACATCAGGAATGAACCATAAAAATAAATCTGATGAAAAGCATATTAATATTTGCAGTGCTTGCCGGAGATGTTGCAGCCGTAGCTATTTACCTTACCGAAAACGACGGAACTTCAGGCTCATTAAATTATATAGCGGATGCAGCAGAAGATGAATATGATTCTGCGAGCACGGATGTAAGCGATATTGGAACAAATACTGGCAGAGGCTTTAACGCAATGTCGTAAGCATTTTACCACTCTCCGCTACTTTAATTTTCAAAAGTGACCTTCTGAGCTATCTGAAAGCTATCTTGATGTATAATTATTTTACTAATCTTATACACTTGGTAGCTTTTTTGTAGTAGTGCAGCTAAAGAAAAAAATTATGAAAAAGAAGTTTACATTTAAGGGACTTTGGGAAGTTTTGAAAAACTCATTTACAGGTTTTATTGATGACAACGTACTTAAAATGAGCGGTGCTTTGGCTTATTATACCGTTTTCTCTATGGCGCCTTTGCTAATTATGATTATTTCGTTAGCAGGTTTATTTTTAGGGAGGGAAGCTGTGGAAGGAAAAATATATGGACAATTAGCGGGGTTTGTAGGTGCAGATACTGCTCACCAATTACAAGACATTATTAAAAATGCTTCATTAGCCGGTAAAAGTAAGGTTGCAGCTATTATTGGGGGCATAACATTACTAGTTGGTGCTACTACAATTTTTGCAGAAATACAGGATTCTATTAATACAATCTGGAGGCTAAAGCCAAAGCCTAAAAAAGGCTGGCTTAAAATGTTGCAAAACAGGTTTTTATCCTTTTCGGTAATTGCAAGCCTGGGGTTTTTGCTGTTGGTATCGTTAGGTGTAACAGCGCTTATCGAAGGATTAAGCGAAAGGCTTAGAAATCATTTTCCCGAAGTTACGGTTGTGGTTTTTTATATTATTAACCTGGTACTTACCCTTATTGTTGTCACATCCATTTTTGCTGTAATTTTTAAAGTTCTGCCCGATGCTAATATCAAATGGCGCGATGTCTGGGCGGGCGCCATTGCAACTGCTTTGCTGTTTATGCTCGGTAAGTTTGGTATATCTTTTTATATAAGTAAAAGCAACATAGGCAGTACTTATGGTACAGCGGGCTCTTTAGTGGTGTTGTTATTATGGGTATATTACTCTTCAATAATTCTTTATTTCGGAGCTGAATTCACGAAGGCTTATGCTATTAAATTTGGTTCCGAAATTCATCCTAACAAATATGCAGTAACAACAAAAACGGTAGAGGTGGAGAATGGCGGCGAATCCGTCCAGGCCACTGAAAAGGCAGACCCAAAAGATCTTGCTGCAAAACAAAAATAGTTGAAGGACTATAAAAAATATTACACACTGCCTGCCCCTGCTGCAGAAGTGTATCTTGCCTTAACCAATCCCGCTACTATTCAATTATGGACAGGCGAAAAAGCCGAAATGTCAACAGAGCCTAACAGCGAATTTTCTCTGTGGGATGAAAGTATTGTTGGCCGAAACCTGGAGTTTGAAGACTGCAAAAAAATAGTGCAGCAATGGTATTTCGACCAGGAGGAACCATCTATAGTTACCATAAAACTTCATCCGCATAAAGATGGCACTTCTGTAGAGCTAAGGCATACGAACATTCCTGATGAGGAATATGATGATATAGTGGACGGTTGGAATAACACTTACTTTGCTTCGCTGGAAGATTTTTACGAAGAGGAATAAGAAGTCAGAAATACGAAGTAAAAAGTATGTGGTGGCAATTTTATCGGACAGCCTATAAATTTCAAACAGAGAAAATAAAAATGACAAGATCAGACGAATACTATCAGATTTAAAGAAGTAGAAAAATGAAATTGGCAAACAACAAAATTCTGGTTACAGGTGGTGCAAGTGGTATTGGCTTGGGACTGACCGAAAGATTTATTCAGGAAAACAACGCAGTTATCATTTGTGGAAGACGTGAAGCAGCACTGAAAGAAGTTGCAGACAAATTTCCTTCCGTGATTACCAAAGTATGCGATTTGTCAATTGAAGAAGACCGTATTGAACTGTATAATTGGGTTAGAGAAACCCATAGTGACTTGAATGTATTGGTAAATAACGCGGGCATTCAAAATTGGATGAGCATTTCAGACAGCGACTTTTACCAAAAGGCAAGTGATGAAATTACGACAAACGTTTTAGCACCCCTGCATTTGATAACGCTATTTACCGAATTAAAATCGCTAGATACGATTATTAACGTAACATCCGGGTTAGCATTTGTTCCGTTTGCAAAAGTGCCTGTTTATAGCGCTACGAAAGCATTTATGCGGTCGTTCACGCTTTCTATGCGACACATCTTGAAATCAAGGAACATTGAAGTGATTGAAATGATACCCCCAGCTTTGAATACAGACCTTGGTGGCAAAGGTTTACACGACGCACAACCACCTGTAACCGATTTTGTAGAAGCCGTATTTCAACAAATGAAAGCAGGTAAAACAGAACTTACCTTTGGCACTAGTGAAGACAGGGCGAAAGCAAATGGAGAAGCTATAAATGAATATTTCAATAAAATGAATTTATAGCAGCTAAACTAAAAGTAAATTTTAGGGAAGTGCAGCAATGGGTTTGCGTATTGCAGTACTGTTATGCGTAAAAGAAACTGCCACCAATCAACTCTCCTTTGCAATACTTTCTTTGTTAATTTACACCTGTTAAAACTACTTGTATGACTAATAAGTATTTGTTATTACTTGTTCTTTTTATTGCTGCTTATAGCTGTAACCGTTCACCTTATAAACAAACCAACAAAAGTTACAAAGAACAGGCAAAGCAATACGCCAAATTACTGCGTCAAAAACCGGAAATGTTTCCTGTTACCAATGCGCATGCGCCTTATTGGATTGGCACCACCAACTTTAATATGCGTAAGCCTAACTTCGTAATCATACACCATACTGCCCAAAATAGTTGCGAGCAAACGCTTAAAACTTTTACCATGCCTGTAACGCAGGTAAGTGCGCATTATGTAATATGTAAAGACGGAACGGTTCACCACATGCTTAACGATTACCTGAGAGCCTGGCAGGCAGGCATTGGAAAGTGGGGCAACCTTAACGATGTAAATTCTTCTTCAATAGGTATTGAAATTGATAATAACGGCTTCGAAAGTTTTACTGAACCTCAAATAAACAGCCTTCTTATATTGTTAGATACCTTGAAAAGAAAGTATGCAATACCTGCTGCCAATTTTATAGGCCATTCAGACATTGCTCCTGCACGTAAGGTTGATCCGAATGTAAATTTTCCCTGGCATCTGCTGGCAGAACATGGCTTCGGCTTGTGGTACGATGATGCAATGATGACCGACAGCTTACCATCGGGCTTTAACAGCTTGCAAGCCCTGAGGATTATAGGGTACGATATAAAAGATTCTACCGCAGCAATTGGCGCTTTTAAACGTAAGTTTCTTCAGCAGGATAACAGCACCACTTTAACTGATGAAGACAAAAGGGTTTTATATAGCCTGATAAAAAAAAATTTATAGCATTTGTTTAAAACAAAAAGCCGGCAATATTTCTATTACCGGCCGGTGGTTTATTTTATAGGATGTTTGTATTAAGACCTTCTTTTAAACGTTAGCAGCGTTGTACTTCCCTGCTTTAATTCAAGTTGATTGCCATTTATAGTATAATGATCTACCTTTTTAAGGGCAGCTAAAAAGTTTGTTTCATCATAATCATTACAACTCATTTTAGAAGTATTAATACTTTTGTTGAACTGAATATCGTTACCGCTAAAATTGAAGCTTCCGCTCATACTGTTGCAACCTGTATTTCCTGAAAAAACACGCCTGGCTGCATTTATACTCATTGTTGGAGTACGTCCCCAATATTTATAAGGTTGAAGAAGAGAACTGTCAATAGTAGATGGAGGTGATGCAGGATCTAAACTTAAACGAGCCCTTGCCGAGTCGTAAATAGCCCTGCTATTGGTTTTTGTTTTAGTTTTTGTTTTACCTGTTGAAGTGCCTCTGCCACTGCTGGTAGAGCCTGTTGCATTATCACCATTTATACCCGTTGTACCCGTAGTAGTACCCGTTGTACCTGTAGTAGTGCCTGTAGTTGTACCCATAGTGCCTGTGGTGCCCGATGTACCGGTGCCTGATGTACCGGTTTGTGTACCCATAGCATTAGAAGCTGCAGTTGCAGAGTCTTGCGTACTTGTCCAGCTTCCGCCTGCTCCCATTATTCCCTGAAGTACCCATGTGCCGTTTAGAGTAGTATCAAGTTTAGAGCTATAAGCCCAATCTCTGTTTGTTGAAGCGGTTGCAGAAGCGTTAACCGGGGTAGGAGCGGAACCATTTGCAGATACATTTACATTAGATATTCCAGGCCCGGCAGGTGGAGTGGTTGTTTTTTTTTGGCTGCTACAATTAGCGAGAAATACGCATAACGGTAACACAAATACTATTTTTTTCATACTTACGGTTTTGCTCACGCGAAACCACAACCGTGCCAAAATGCTTCTTTAACCATATTTTTTTTAATTCTTTACACATTTTTATTATATAATAACAGGAAAAATATTTTTAAAAGAAATATTAATGTGTGAACTATCAACCATATTTGCAGCAATATAGGAAAGCACTCTTAGAGTTTTATACAGGCTATAGAATATTATATGATACCAAAAAAGCTTATTTTCTTTGTCGCTTCACATATTGTTGCAACAGTATTGCATGCACAACAGGTAGAACTCGACCCTGTAACCATTACCGCATCGATTCATCCTGCTTCGGCTTCTGTAACAGGACGTAACATTTTCGTAATTAAAGGAGAGCAATTTGCAAAGCTGCCTGTAAATTCAATTGATGAACTGCTGCGATACTTACCTGGAATAGAAGTGCAAATGCGTGGAACAATGGGCTCGCAAAGCGATATTGTTTTGCGCGGAGGTACTTTTCAGCAAATACTCGTTATTCTTGATGGCATTCGAATAAATGATCCCAACACCGGACACTTTAATAGTTACATTCCTATAGCTCCTGCTGAAATTGAACGCATTGAAATTTTGAAAGGAGGTTCTTCAGCAATTTATGGTTCAGAAGCAGTTGGCGGAGTAATTCAAATAATAACAAAAACATTTGCAGCAAAAAGAGGGCAAAAAACAAAGCAGTTGCAGGCGCAGGCAACGGCAGGTGAATATGGGCTTTGGAACGGACAACTTGGAGGATTTTATCAAAATGGAAATACTGCAGTTGCGGCAGGTTTAATAACTAACAACGCAACAGGCCAGCCACAACGTGGAACACGTGGTTATTTACATAACACCACTGCTTCAGTTTCAATTAACCGGTTCATTAACCAGTTTTGGAATGTTTCGTACAGATCATCGTTTGATAAAAGAAAGTTTGCTGCGCAAAATTTTTATACAACTTTTTTATCTGATACTGCAAACGAAAAAGTTACTTCTCAATGGAACCAGGTAAAGCTTGCTTATGTACGCGAGCATGAAAATTTTTCTTTAGACATAGGATATAAATCAGTAAAAGATCAGTATAGATTTAATTCGATTGGTACGGGTAATTTAAATAAAAGTAACCTTTTACAGGGCCTTGCAGTTTACAAATGGGAGGCAAGTAAAAAAACTACCCTTACTACCGGCGCACAATGGGTTAACAGAAAAATCGAATCGAACGACCGGGGAAATCATTCATTGAACCTGGCAGGAACATTTTTGGTCGTTAACCAGCGTATCGGGGAACATTGGAATTTAAATTCAGCAGTGCGGCTTGAATGGAATGAAAGAACCGGATGGGAAGTAATTCCTCAAATAAATGTGTCGTACAAAGTGCCTTACTGGCAATTACGTGTAAGTGCCGGCAAAACCACACGCGATGCTGACTTTACCGAGCGTTACAATAATTACAACAAGACATTGGTTACAGGCGGAAGTATAGGTAATCCTGATTTAGAACCTGAACATTCGTTCAGTTACGAAGCAGGTGCAGATTTTTTTGGCGTTAAGAATATGAAAGTTTCAGCTACTTTTTTTCAGCAACGTTTTACCCAATTAATTGACTATGTTCCTACACCTTACGGGCAAATGCCGAGAAAAGATAACTTATCACCTGCAGGAAATTATGCTTTAGCAAAAAATATTGCAAAAGTAAATTCTACAGGTGTTGAAGCAGATGTTCAATACACAAAACAGCTTGATAACAGGCAAGAACTATTTGCAACGTTTGGCATGACCTGGATAGACAGTAAAAGCGACAATGCAACTCCTTCCTTTTACGTTTCTTCGCATGCAAAGCTCTTAGCTAATTTTAATCTTTTGTATTCTATCAAATGGCTTTCGATAGGCGTGAGTGGTTTATACAAACAACGTAAGATGCAGGCGTCATCTGCTATCAATGCTAATATTTCCAAAGACTATTTTGTACTTAATGCGCTGGTTCAGGCCTTTGTTTATAAGAATAAGCTAAGCATCTTCACCCAGCTTGATAATGTGTTTAATAAACAATACAGCGATCTGCTTGGATCAAAAATGCCGGGGAGATGGTTTATGGGCGGCTTTAAAGTTATGTTGTAAATAAAAGCATGATAGCAGGATAGCAACTTAGTTAATGGCTATGCAAGCGAACGTAATAATGTTAATAATAGCGTGGAGGTATATGACTTTTTCGCCTTTGTTGATGTTCTTCACCAACAAATTCTCCTAAGCATTGTTTTGCACTATATCATAAAAGGCTTGAACAAGGCACTTATGAAGTGCCTGAAGGTGATGCTGCAAATGCAGCCATATCAATGAGCAGCCAGCAGTTGCAATTGATACTGGATGGCATATCGCTCAGCAAATGAAAGAAAAGCAGCATTACTGTCATCACCAGTGGTGAATTGATGAATTGGTGTTGACATGAGAATGTGGGTTTGTAATTTAATAGTGAAGAGAAAAAATCAACTTGATCGGAATTCCATTTTGATGCCTATTGATTATTTTTAAACTGTTCCGGCCTACTATTTCAGGAGATTATTATTAAACCTCCACATCCATTTTACTCGTTTGAAACTTTATTCCATTTTTATTATTTGCCCTATTTCTTATGGCATATTTTTTTCAATTTATATTCAAACTTTTATTATGGCTAATAGGAATAATGAGAAAAAAAATAACAAACCTGAACCCGGAAAAAAACCTCTTTTAAAAGAACAGGAAAAAAGCAAAAGCAATAAAACCGGTACGGTTAATAAAAGTACCGATGCTAAGGAAGAAGGCGGCTCCATGAAAAATTCGAAATAAGTTTGTTATTTCAACATTCAACAGCCGCACCTGCCCGGTTCGGCTGTTTTATTTTCATTCTATATTTCTACTTATAATAGGCAGTCATGATATATCATGTAAGAAAGAGTGTTCGAAAGATTTGGGCAAGAATTACGTTATTGTCGTTGGAACTAATTGTTGTATTATCTGCTTTTTTTGCTGCCCTTGCAGCGTTTGTATTTGTTGCACGAATGGTTTTTTTAAAGCAAAAGGGAGAATTGGATGCAACCATTTTTAATTACCTCGCTAAGTATGTAAGCAATGTTAATACAGATGTTATGCAGGCCTTTTCGTTTTTAGGGGCACACTATTTTTTAATTCCTGCCAATCTTTTGCTGGTGTTTTATTTTCTGGTAATAAGAAAAGAGCGTTGGTATTCCATAAAAGTGCCGGTGATATCGTTGAGCAGCCTGCTGCTGATGCTGGTTTTAAAACAGTTTTTTCACCGCGACAGGCCACTTGTGCCTCTGCTTCAGGCTGCTAAAGGTTTAAGTTTCCCGAGTGGTCATGCTATGATGAGCTCCACATTTTATGGCTTGCTTATTTACCTGGTTTGGCGAAACATTAAAAATGCAACAGTAAAATGGGTTATAACTATTTTACTTTTGTTGGTTATATTTTTTATTGGTCTAAGCCGTATTTATCTCAGAGTACATTATCCAACAGATGTTATGGCCGGTTTTTGTCTGGGCCTTATCTGGCTCATTCTTTCAATATCTATTCTTAATAAAATGGAGCGGATAAGCAAGAAAGAAATTGATTTGGTTGTTGAAGAGTAAAATTTGCAAGGCCTCTTAAAAAAGTCAGTTCCTTCCTAAAGAGAAAGCTTTGGCTTAATAGCTCATCCTTTCAATCACCAAACCCAAGTCCTCCCTTTGGGAGGATTTAGGAGGGCTTTTTTTCCCTAAAACTTAGTTAACGCCCATTTAAATCTCCCAAACTCGTAACTGTCAATTTCTTACTGCAATTACATTTGTTGCCTTATTTTAAAAATGCCCGAAACTGTTCATATTGCGCTTGTTGGTAATCCTAACAGTGGAAAATCTTCTCTTTTTAATGCCTTAACCGGACTAAATCAAAAAGTTGGAAATTTTCCAGGGGTTACTGTTGACAAAAAAACGGGTGTCACTCTTTTGGAACAGGGCATGAGCGTGAATCTTCTCGATCTTCCGGGTACTTACAGCCTTTATCCCCGCCGGGGTGATGAGTGGATTGCCTATAAGGTATTAATGAATACTGACGGCACTGCAAACTCGGATGTAGTTGTGCTGGTAGCAGATGCAAGTAACTTAAAACGCAACCTGCTATTTTGTTCGCAAATTATTGATTTGAAAATTCCTGTGGTTGTAGCCTTAACAATGGTTGACCTTGCTGCAAAAAAAGGCATCCGTATAGACCTTGAAGAACTTGAAAGAGAATTAGGCGTACCTGTAGTTTCTGTAAATCCCCGAAAAAATAAAGGCATTCCGCAGCTAAAAAAAGTGCTGGCCCAAACGGCAAAGCAACATTATAAAGCGCCTGCCCGCGATTTTATCGGCATTAAATCGCTCGCCGAAAATGCAGTGAACGAGGTGCAGGCCATTTTTCCTTCTTTAAGTGATTATGCTTCGGTGCATTATCTTATCAATCACGAGCACTTTCCGTTTTCTCATAAAGTACAGCAATCTATCGAAAGCATTGAGGAAAGAAACAACTTCAATCACACGCGGGTTCAGGCCGAAGAGATCATGCAGCGGTATCATCGCATCAGGCAGATCATGCAGCAAAGCGTTGTGGAAGAAGACCCTTTGCAACGAAAGATGTTTACCGAAAAGCTCGATAACATTCTGCTGCATCGTACCTGGGGATACATTATATTATTGTCTGTTCTTTTCCTGTTGTTTCAAAGCATTTTCTGGCTGGCTCAATATCCCATGAATGCAATTGAATGGACCTTTGCATCGCTTGCCGGCTGGTTAAATAATATACTTCCTTCAGCCTGGTGGAGCGATTTATTGATAAATGGTTTTGTGGCAGGCTTAAGCGGAATTCTTGTTTTCATTCCGCAGATCATGATACTGTTTGGCCTTATTACTATTTTAGAAGATACCGGTTATATGGCTCGCATCAGTTTTTTAAGCGATAAGCTGATGCGGAAAGTTGGCCTTAACGGTAAAAGCGTTATGCCCATGATAAGCGGGTTTGCCTGTGCTGTTCCAGCTATAATGAGTGCACGTAATATCGAAAATCGCAAAGAAAGATTATTAACCATTTTGGTTACTCCTTTAATGAGCTGTAGTGCACGGCTTCCTGTATATACAATTCTTATAAGCCTGGTAATTCCGAACAAATACTTCTTTGGTTTTTTAAGCATACAAGGTTTGGTCATGATGGGTTTATACCTGTTAGGAACAGTAATGGCGCTGGCAGCAAGCTATGTTTTTAAGTGGATCATTAAAATAAAAGAGAAAAGCTTTTTCATTTTAGAGCTACCAACTTACCATGCACCCCGCTGGAAAAATGTAGGCGTTACAATGGTAGAAAAGGCAAAGATATTTGTACGCGATGCCGGTAAAGTTATTATGGTTATCAGCCTGCTTTTATGGTTTTTAAGCAGTTATGGACCCGGTAAACGAATGGAAGCTGTTACGGCTAAATACGAACAACTGCAAAAGCAACCTCAGGCCAATAAAGCTGCCTTGGATAAAGAGTACCGATCTGAAAAACTACAGAACAGTTACGCCGGTATTTTAGGCAGAACGATTGAACCTGCCATTACGCCTTTAGGTTACGATTGGAAAATTGGTATTGCATTAATTACTTCGATAGCGGCAAGGGAGGTTTTTGTAGGAACGATGGCTACTTTATACAGTGTAGAAGACGATAATGAAAACAGCTCGCTCCGTCAAAAAATGCAGGCCGCAGTGCGGCCAGACGGATCGAAGGTTTATACCTTGGCCAGCGGCGTAAGCCTGATGATTTTTTATGTACTTGCCCTGCAATGCATGAGCACCCTTGCCGTTGTAAAACGCGAAACCAAAACTTGGAAATGGCCTATTGTGCAATTACTTTACATGACCTTTTTAGCATATTCTATGAGTTTACTCGTGTACCAGTTGATGAAATAATAGTTCAATTTTAAAAGTGGTACTTGTCTTCTTCGCGTTTAAAGAGTACAACTTTAGAAGTTATCAGGACATTTCAATATTAAAACAACCGAACATTATTTACATGTAAACAAACAATCGTTTGTAAACATCATCCTAAGCCTGCTGTTGTACGCAACCCTATTTTGCCTTTGCTTCAATTTAAACAACTCAATAACTTTACCGTGACTTGTCCTGAAATAGGTTGACAGAAAACTGTTAACTTAATTTCGCACAAAATGAGTCAAAAAAGAAAGTCAAAAGAAGAAATCGTAGCCGAGTATTTAA